>Ga0210377_10001740_pt1 | contig 19523 bp, 19 predicted proteins | sample PLM4_65_b1redo_FD_155480 | JGI IMG/M metagenome (GOLD analysis project Ga0210377, IMG submission 155480) | Groundwater sediment microbial communities from an aquifer in East River, Colorado, USA - PLM4_65_b1 redo | ecosystem: Environmental > Terrestrial > Soil > Riparian zone | place: USA: East...
CCGATGACGCCATCAGCAGAGACGGCAGCAATGATTGTGATCATCCGTTGCTCCTTTACTCCGTAACCGGGATGTCGTTCATCGCCGGATGCGGGTCGTAGTCCGAGAGTCTGAAATGCTCTGGACGAAATGCGAACAGGTCGGTGATGGTCGGATCAGTAATCACCAGCGTCGGGAACGGTCGCGGTCGACGCCGAATCAACTCTCTCACTCGCCGGACCTGATTCACGTAGATTTGTCCGTCGCGCACATTGTGTACGTATGTGCGCGGCGTGTATCCGGTGACTTGTCCGAGCATGAGAGCGAGCGCGGTGTACTGGATGAGATTGCTCACCAACCCGACGGGCGCGTCACACGACCGCTGATCCATCTGCAGGTATAGCCTGTTGTTCAGGATGGTTACCTGGACGTCGCCGTGGCAGGGAGCGACTACGACCTTGCGCTGCAGTCCGTTGTGCTGGAGGGTGTAGAATGGACTCCAGGTCGTGATCTTGTGCGTCCGCAACCACGGGTAGTCTCTGATTTGAGCAATCAGATGTTCCCACTGATTGAAGGTGGAGCCATCCGGCATGGGGAAGTCGTGGAATGCCGCTCCGTACGAACCGGGGCCGAGGTCACCGGTGTGAAGTCCAAACCGCGCACACTTTTCTTGGGTGACCCATGTGTCCCACCAGCTTGCCCATGATTTCTCGCCCCCATACTGTCTGAGCTGGTCGAGCGTGCGGGCACCGTTGATGAATGCAATGAGCTCGGCAATCGGCTTTCTCCAGAACGGAATATTCCGCTCGGTAATCAGCGGTACCCCGTTGCGAAGATCAAAGACCATCTTGGGAAGAGTGACCGAGGAATAGGTTCCCTTTTTCTGGAACTGATTCCTCGTATAGATGCCTTCGGCCAACAGCGTCCTCAGAATCCCTCGGTACTGGAAGTCGCGAGTGCGCTGTTTGTAGGGTGTGTACCTCAACGGCTTATACTTCTTGCTTGCCTTGCTTGTCAAAGTGCCCCCCCTTTTTTTATAGGCTTTTTTGCCTGTCCAATAGTACAACTAAATGATAGCATGTCAATTTTCTTGCGGACTGATGTCTCTACGTAATCCCGCACAGCTGCTGTAGTGCCGGGGATATGTGTGCGTTCCTGGTTCCATTTTGGAGTTTTTGATGATAATGTTGTGGATATTATGGCTGAATACTTGACCACGATTGGACTAGAAATTCACGCGGAGCTGAACACGAAGACAAAGATGTTCTGTGACTGCGCCAACGACCCGCTGGAGAAAACTCCCAACCTGAATATCTGTCCCATCTGCATGGGTCACCCCGGAACACTGCCGGTCATCAACCGCGGGGCGGTGGAAAAGCTCATCGCGGCGGGTTTGGCGTTGGGGTGCGGTATCGAAAAACATTCGTTCTTCGAGCGCAAGAACTATTTCTATCCCGATCTTCCCAAGGGCTACCAGATATCCCAGTTTCAGATGCCATTTTGCCGTGAAGGCTCACTGACGGTCAACGGGAAGAAGATACGCATTGAGCGCATTCACTTGGAAGAAGACGCCGGAAAGCTGATGCATGAGACGGGTGGTGAAGTCACGCTTGCCGACTACAACCGCGCCGGTGTGCCGCTCATGGAGCTGGTCACCCATCCTGACCTCACCGAGCCCGAGGAAGTACGTCGGTTTGCATCCGAACTTCAGCTCATCCTGCGGTATCTGGGAGCATCAGACGCAGATATGGAGAAAGGTCAGATGCGCATTGAGGTGAACCTGTCGTTACGGCCCAAAGGGCAAAAAGAATATGGCACGAAAGTGGAAGTCAAAAACATCAACTCGATTTCCGCAGCCGCAAAATCGGCTGATTACGAAATCAAACGGCAGGCGGAAGTGCTTGAATCGGGCGGGACGCTCGTGCAGGAGACGCGCGGGTGGGACGATGTGCATGATAAGACAGTGAGTCAGCGGACCAAGGAGGGGAGCGCCGACTACCGCTACTTCCCCGAACCCGACCTTCCACCCGTCGTATTTACCGATGTCGAAATTGAAACCATCCGCGCATCACTTCCGGAACTTCCCGCGGCACGCCGTGAGCGATTCGCGCGCGAATACGGTTTGCCCGAGAGCGATGTGGAGATTTTGACGGTGTTCAAAGAGCTCGGGGATTATTTCGAAGAGGTCGTGTCCGAGTTGAAGGCCGAAGACAATCCCATCACGGGCGAGGCCACTGACTACGGCAAGCTTGCAAAAGTTGCCGCCAACTGGCTTATTACTCAATTGCAACCGAAACTCAACGCCGTCTCGGCAATTCCGCAGGACACAAAAATCACACCCGCGCTGTTTGCCGATTTTGTGGTCCGTGTCGCGTCAGGACAAATCGGAAGCACTGCCGCGCAGGTGGTATTGCAGGCGATGTGGGAGACGGGCGAAGACCCCGAAGATATTATTGCCGCCAAAGATCTCGCGCAGGTGTCCGACTCGGTATCGATGAACCTCTTTGTCGAGGACGCCATTGCCCAGAGCGAAAAAATCGTTGCCGATTTCAAGAGCGGCAAGGAAGTTGCCTTGAAAGCACTTGTCGGCAAAGTGATGGCACTCTCCAAAGGCAAAGCAAGTCCGCAAGTTGCAGAAGAGATGTTACGGGAGAAGTTAAAGGCGTAGGTCGTGTGGATAACTGATATTGACGAAAAAACGGGAGGGAATAAGTTGTAGGTGGGTCCCAGGAGAAAGAAGGCCAACCGTAAGGGGAAGCCGGGGAGTGTGCAACAAAACTTTATCGCTCTTGGGGCCTACAAAGTGAACCACCATATCGGTGGCTCATTTTGTTTTTCAGGCAGACTTCATGAATTTGTTGACCAAACTGCGGGCTTGCTCTGTATTTGTTATGCGGACCAGGTTGGGATTCTTCCGCCACCAGGTGAGTTGGCGTTTAGCGTAGGCGATAATGTCATACAGAAGACCGTCGCGCATTTGTGTGCGTGAGATTTGTTTCTGAAGATGGCGGGCAAGCCAGCGGTACTCGAGGCCGAATGATTCCAAGCGTTTCCAGCTTACGCCCGATGCGTGAAGCCGTTTTACTTCGGCGACCATGCCCGCCCTTAAGCGTGCGTCCAACCTTTTTTCAATGCGACGCTTGAGCTCGCCCAGGGGACGAGAAACGCCGAGATAGAGAAGATGATAGCTGATAGCTTGTAGGTTGAGAGGTGGAACGGGATTGCCCGTGGCCGCGATGATTTCCAGAGCACGGATGAGGCGGACAGGGTTGTGGCGGTCGATAGTTGCTGCGCGGATGGGGTCGAGCTTCTTCAGGCGGGCGTAGAGTTGTGCTGTTGTGAGCTTGCGTAGTTGTGCGCGAAGTTTTGCATTTGGTTTCACGGGCGGCAGGTCGAGACCATACACGAGCGTATCAATCCAGAATCCCGTTCCGCCGCAGATGATGGGAAGCTTGCCGCGGCGGACAATGTCGCGGATGGCCTTCTGCGCTTCGCGTTTGAATCTCGCAACCGAATATTGGCCAGAAGGGGAGGCGACATCCAACAACCAGTGCCGCGCGAGTTTCTGTTCGCGTTTGGTGACTTTTCCCGTGCCGATATCCATACCGCGGTAGACCTGTCGCGAGTCTGCCGAAATGATTTCTCCGTTGAAACGGCGCGCCAATGCAATCGCAATATCAGATTTTCCTGAAGCAGTCGGACCGGCAACGATGAGAATCTTGTCTTTGACCATAAACAGTGGTATAGTATATCTCAGAGGCCAGTTCACTTCAAGGGGGAGAGGGAAACATGGAGGATGGGGGTCATCCGCGTATGGTGTTCAAGGGTATTCTCTTGGGCATCTTGGTAGTGGTGCCCGTTCCCGAGCCAATTCTTGCCATGCACGGTAGCATTGAGCGCGTGTTGGGAGTCGGGCTCGTTGTTCCGTACCTGCTGGCACTTGGGGTGTCGCTTGGCTTGATGCGCTTGGAGTATCAGCTCATGGAGGAGTTCGACAAGAAGATCATGCCGGTGTTCGAGCGGTGGCGTAATCGGTCGCGCGTGTTTCTCAATAGCGACCTGCAGTTGCTTGAGTACATGCTTCTGGTTGCGTGCAGTGTGAATTTGGTTCCCGTGCCACCGTTGAATCGAACTGCCGGCGTCCTGCTCTGGCGCGAGTGGAAAATCGCGGCCGGTGGATGGGTCTTAGCGGCGGGTACCGCGGTGCGGCTGTGCATGCTCTATGTGTTGGCCCTGAAGCTTCTCGGATAAGATAAGAAAAGGGGGGTAGAAAAACGGGGCCACAGCGGCCCCGTCCTTTTTTGGCTACGCCTTGGCGGCGATTTCTTTCTTGAGATGCTCGATGAACTGGTCGAGTGTCATCTGTCCCAAGTCTTCGCCGCCGCGTTTGCGGACCGAGACAACGCCTGCGGCAATGTCTTTGTCGCCTAAAATGACTGCGTACGGAACTTTCATCGTTTCGGATGCGCGGATTTTCTTGCCGATAGTTTCTTTCGCGTCATCCACCTGCGCACGGATGCCCGCAAGCAACATTTCGGGGAGCAGGGCGTGTGCGGCATCGTTGTGTTTGTCGGAAATAGGAAGTACCACCACCTGAACGGGGGAGAGCCACAGCGGGAGCGCGCCGGCGGTGTGTTCGATGAGTACCGCCATGAACCGCTCGATGGAACCCATGATTGCGCAGTGTATCATCACGATGCGTTCATGCTCACCCTTCTCATTTGTACAGATGAGGTCAAAGCGCTCTGGCATATTCATATCGAGCTGGATTGTGGCAACCTGATGCTCGCGTCCGATGGCATCGCGGCCCATGAAGTCCAGTTTCGGTCCGTAGAAAGCGGCCTCTCCCAATCCGTCGATGGCATCGACCTTTTTATCGGTTACGATGGAGTGCAGGATTTCCTCGGCGGCTTCCCAGTTGCCGGCGTTTCCCAGATATTTCTCCGGCTGTGCAGGGTCGCGCAGAGACAGCCGCACACGCAACGGAATATTGAATGCGCTGTAGAACTCGTGGATGATGTCCCATACTTTCAGCGCTTCGTCTTGGACCTGATTCATGCGGCAGAAGACATGGGCATCGTCCTGCGTGATTGAGCGCACGCGCGTGATGCCGGCGAGCTCACCGGACTGTTCATCGCGGTACACCATCGTGGTGTTGGCGTAGCGCTGGGGAAGCTCGCGGTAGCTGTGCGGACGGCGCGCGTAGATTTGCGTGTGGTGCGGGCAGTTCATGGGCTTCATCGCGAACACATGTCCTTCTCGGGTTGTAATCTTAAACAGATCGTCTTTGTATTTATCCCAGTGGCCACTCTTCTCGTAGAGGTCTTTTTTGGTGATGTGCGGAATCTCAACGCGTTCGTATCCGCGGGCACGACGCAGTGACCAGACGAAATCGTCCAACAGATTGCGCACCAGTGTGCCGCGCGGAGTCCACAGCGGCAGACCGGAGCCGACCAGTTCGGAGAAGGTAAACAAATCGAGCTGGAGGCCCAGTACTTTGTGGTCGCGCTTTTTTGCTTCCTCCATCATCGTGGCATACGCGTCCAGCGCGTCGGCTGTCTCGAACGCAAAACCGTAGATGCGGGTGAGCATCTTGTTTTTTTCGTCGCCACGCCAATACGCGCCAGCAAGCTTGTCGAGCTTGAACGATGCCGGGTCAATAGCGGACGGGTCGTCAACATGGCCGCCGCGGCACAGGTCGGTGAAGTCTCCCGAAGTATACAGCGTGATGGTTTCACCCTTAGAGACAATCTCGTCGATTAATTCGAGTTTGTAGGGGTTGTCTTTGAAAAATACGCGGGCCTCGTCGGCTGACACTTCTTTATGCGCAAACGATTTCCAAGAGGGGAGAAGCTCTTTCATCGTTGCCTCGATGCGGGGGAGATCCTCATCGTTGATGGGCTTGGAAAACTCAAAATCGTAGTAAAAACCGGTGTCGATAGCCGGTCCGATGGTTCGTTTTGTATCCGGATACAACTTCAAAACCGCTGCCGCGAGCAGGTGGGCGAGCGTGTGGCGAATCTGTTCGAGGTTCTGTGCCATTCGCACAGCTTAGCAGAGAAGCCTCGAAAGATAAAGAATCGGGCTACGCGACGATGGCGATGGGTTTTGCGGTGTCACAGAGCAGTTTGAGGTTGCCATCACGATTGTCGAGCTTGCCGGACAACACAACGACTGTGTTGGGCGCCCAGGCATTCGGGGACTTCTCCAGCACGGAGGGGAACACCACCACTTCAATTTTTGCCGTCAGGTCTTCAATGAGCGAGAACAGCATGGGTTTGCCCGTTTTGGTGAGGATTTTCTTTGTGCTGGTGATGAGGCCGGCGATTTTTGCCTGTGAGCCGGGAATGGGCTTGAGGTCTTTGATGGCCGTGGGCCGCTCCAGCGCGAGGCGTGCCTGATAATCGCTCAACGGGTGCTCGCTGACATACAGACCGATGAGTTCCTTTTCCCACCGCAGACGGTCAGCTTTCGCTGAAGGTTCGGCGGGTATCAGCTTTACCGGCGGCAGTTCCGCTTCCATGGTTTCCCCGAATAGGCTGACTTGTCCCATCGTGGAGTGCTTTTGTTTTTCCTTTGCATGGACGAGCAGGGTTTCAATGTTTGCTAACAGCGTATTGCGTTCGCCCATGCTGTCCAGCGCTCCGCACTTGGCGAGCGTCTCCAGTGCTTTGCGGGTCATATCCTTGTGTTGGACGCGGACAATCAAATCCTCGATGTCGGCAAACGGTCCGTTTGTGCGGCGCTCCTGAATGATGGCACCGACGACGGTCGCGCCGATGTTCTTGACCGCAGTAAGCCCGAACCGTAACGACGGTTTTTCAGCGGAAGGGATGACGGTGAACCGCTCGGCGCTCTCGTTGATATCGGGGGGAAGCACCTGAATGTCCATTTGCCGCGCCTCGTCTATGAGAAATGCGACGCGTTCGATGTCGCCGGTTTCCGAATTCATGAATGCCGCCATGAACTCGCTGGGGAAGTTCGCCTTCAGGTATGCAGTCTGGTAGGCAATCATGCCGTAGCATGCCGCATGCGCCCGGTTGAATCCGTAGCTGGCAAACGGCTCTATGAAGTTCCACACCTTTTCCGCCAGCGCGCGCGGGTGTCCGACCTTGACTGCTCCCTCACAGAATTTTTCTTTTTGTTCATCCAATAGTGATTTAATTTTTTTGCCCACCGCCTTGCGGAGGATGTCCGCTTCCGCATAGGTGAATCCGGCGAATGTGCGGGCGACCTGAAGCACCTGGTCCTGGGTAACGATGACACCGTAGGATTCTTTTAACACGGGTTCCAGTGATGCGTGCAGGTAGGTGACCTTCTTGCGGCCGTGTTTGGCGTCAATGAAATCGGGAATGGCATCCATCGGACCGGGCCGGTACAGTGCAACCATGGAGAGGATGTCTTCAAACTCCGTCGGTTTGAGTTCTTTGAGGTACCGCTTCATACCCGAAGATTCCAGCTGGAATACGCCGGTGGTTTGTGCCTTCTGCAGGAGTTCGAACGCTTTGGAATCGTTGGGCTGGAGCGTGTCGATATCAATAGTGATATTGTGATTCGCCTTAACCATCTTCACCGTGTCTTCAATGATGGTGAGATTTGACAGTCCTAAGAAGTCCATCTTCAACAGCCCTAGGTCTTGTACCGCGTTCATCTCGTACTGCGTGATGATATCGCCTTCATTCGTACCCATCTGGAGCGGCACATACTCGGTGAGTGGCTCGGGCGTGATAACCACCGCGCAGGCGTGCGTGGATGCATGGCGGGCGACGCCTTCAAGTTTGCAGGCCGCATCAATGAGCGCTTTTGCTTGGGTGTCCGTATTGTAGAGTTGTTTTACTTCATCAACATGCTCCACGCAGTGCTGAAGAAACGGTTTACCGGTGCGCTTCCCCGGGTAGTCGGGAATCGGACCGGCCGGAATGACTTTAGCAATCGAGTCACAGAAGTCGTAGGTATATCCCAGAGCACGGCCCGCATCGCGGATACTCCCGCGGGCTGCCATGGTGCCGAAGGTGATGACCTGGGCGACATGGTCGTGGCCGTATTTGTCCACGACATATTGGAGCACCTCGCCGCGTCGTGCATCGGCGAAATCAAGGTCAATATCGGGCATACTGATGCGTTCGGGATTCAGAAAGCGTTCAAAAATGAGGTTGTATTTTATAGGATCGACATTGGTGATGTTCAGTGCATAGGTGACAAGACTTCCTGCCGCTGAACCACGGCCGGGACCGACGAGAATGCCATGCTGTTTTGACCAATTCACGAAGTCCTGCACGATAAGGAAATAGGACGAGAACCCTGTCTGTTTGATGACGCCGAGCTCGTATTCCAAGCGTTCGATGATGTTCGGTTCTAACTCGTCGCCGTATCGGCGCTTGGCTCCTTCGTAGGCAAGGACCCTCAGATACTCAAAAGGCTTCGTATAGTGTGCGGGCAGGGCATAGGGCGGCAGTTGAGTCTTGCCTAATTCGATGGTCAGATTACAACGGTCGGCGATGGCGGTCGTGTTTGCGAACGCCTCTTGAGACACATCCGTAGGCAGGGAGGCAAACTTTTCCCACATTGTGTCTCCCGAGCAGAATGAAAAATCATCCTGGTTCATGGAGAACCGTTTTTCGTCATGAATCGTGTTTCCTGTTTGTACTGCAAGCAGAATGTCGTGCGCTTTGGCATCTTCAGGCGAACAGTAGTGGGAATCCTGGGTTGCGACGAGCCCGATGCCTAACTCGCGGGCGAGTGTGACCAGCTTGGGCGTCATCTCGTTTTGCTCCGGCATGTTGGTGTGCTGTTGGAGTTCAATGTAGAAATTATCGGGCCCCATGATGTCGCGGTACTCGGTGGCGATGCGCCGCGCTTTCTCGTCAGCACCTGCGGCCAGCGCGCGCGAAATCTCTCCGCCCAGACAGGACGACAGCGCAATGAGTCCTTCGTGATGTGCGCGCAGAAGCTGTCTGTCGATGCGTGGTTTGTAGTAGAACCCTTCCAGATGCGCCGCGGTGACGAGTTTCACCAGATTGCGGTAACCGGTTTCATCTTTGGCTAGCAGGATGAGGTGCCAGCGTTTGTCAGTGTCGATGGCGGGTTGTTTGTCGTGCCGCGTCGTATCAGTGATGTACATCTCGCATCCGATGATGGGCTTGATGCCCGCCTTTGTCGCTTTCTTATAAAACTCGATGGCGCCGTAGAGCACGCCATGGTCGGTCAGCGCCATGGCGGTCATGCCGTGCTCTTTTGCGCGCCTTACCAACGCATCGATTTTGGATAGTCCGTCCAAAAGCGAGTAGTGAGAATGCGTATGCAGATGAACAAATGCGGGTGCAGTCATGGGTTATACGAAACAGAATCCCTGTGGGTAGGGAATGACAAATTGGCAGGGGCGGCGGTCCATGGGGGCATTGTAGTCTTCTGCGGCGAGGTCTGCACTGTGGATAGTTTTCAGGTCATTTTGTGCCCATTTCCGAGGCCTTGATTTTTACATCTGTTCGTGCTATAATCGAGGATAGCTAGTGACGTGCCCATTTCGGGCGACAGGGACCGCAGGTCCTTAAAAACCAAGCCAGAAAGGAACTGACCATGAAGTTGGATATGGTCGGGCGCACGCCGAGCGAAGTGCTTGGCCTGCAACGCGACATGTTGGAACGGCTGTCCGGCAACGAGGGCGACCTCTGGTTGGAGCGCTACAAACGGCTCCATTCGGGGGAGAACCCGTTCGCCGAGCTGGTCGGTGCATCCGTACCGGCCGACGCCTGGAAAGACGCGCTCGTCGCCACGGCGCGCAAGAAGCTGGGGAAGTTCTCCAGCGCCTGGGCCAAGCAGGTGACCTCGGTACCGACGGCCTGGACGCCGCAGTCCATCGCCGATGTCGCCGCCTATAACATGAGGCCGGTCTTCTTTCCGGATGCGGACATCAACGAGGCGTTCCAGCATCGGAAGTACACGAAACCGGGGAAGTGGTACTACGACAACATCCGTTCAGGCGCGGTCAAGGGTGACACGCCGACCCGGCTCCGTCCGGGCTGGGCGCTGGCCGACTTCTCGGTCGGCACGGACTACACTGATGGCACCCAGGTGCTTCCCACCGACCCGTGGGCTGGGCTCATCGGCGACCTGCGGGGTAAGAAGCTCGTCGGTGCGTACGACACCACCCCGCTCGGCTCCCGCTTCGCTATCACCTGGGACGAGTGGAACGATGTCGTACTGGCCCACATGGCTGCGAAGCTCTGTGCCACCCGCGCCCAGACATCACTGGAGCGGGCGGTGGAGTTCAACTTCATCGGCAATGTCTACGATCCTTCTCGCGGTCGCTTCAACATGTGGGTGTGGTTCCAGGATGCCTTCGGGGGCGTCTACCGGCTCATCGGCGGCGTTCGCGGCGACGGTGGGCTGGCGAGCGTCGGCTACTACTGGCGCGGCCGCCGCGGCGGCGACGTCGCTGGCCGTCCTCTGGTGAGGTTCGTGCAGTAGGGTCTTGGTCCCTTGGACCTTGGTCCTTGGCCCCGCTCTTTCTCCGGAAAGGGCGGGGCCGATTCTTTTGGTATACTACATTTGTATGGCTATGCAGGGTCGGTTACGGCTTACCCTCGCCATCTGACTGCCACAGGGCAGAATACGAAACTCCTTGCCCCATGCTTACTCGGGTGGACCGAACTGCCGAGTGAACAACTGCTCCGGGGAGAGCTAGCGGATATGGGTGCGCCCATGCCCGCGACCATGGATGGCATAGGGCAATACCTTCGAGGACGACAACCGGCTCATCGGCGGCGATCGCGGCGACGGTGGACTGGCGAACGTCAACTACAACTGGCACGACAACCGCAACGACAACATCGCTGGCCGTCCTCTGGGAGTATCGCAGGCACAGCACCCCATCCGGGGTGCTGTCAGCTCATGGATTTCATCCAGCCCCCAATCATCCTGCCCATCTCGACGACTTGCTGCTCAAGCGCGGCGTACCGCTTGGTATTCATCGATTTTGTTTCATGCGCCAATCGGATAAGATACTTCAGCAGGTCAACTTTATTGCTCATATGCTGGAGGAACGGCGTCTTTGCTTGTCTGGGCAGATAGGTGCTGGCGAGCGTCAGTTCAAGCGCATCCAGCATCGTCTGTTCAATACGTTGGCCGAGCGTATAGCGCTCCTGCTTAGGAAATGCCGGTAGGCATTGGTGGAACGAAAGATATAACGCACAAAATCTATGGACCAAAGGAGCCTGCGCATGGTTGGGGGGGGGATTCATGGTGAGGATTTGTTCGACTGCATCGTATCTCCCGAAAATCTGTTTTTGGCTTGGCGGGAGTTCCGGCGAGGCAAGCGGGCGAAGCCGGACATCCAACAATTCGAGTTTGCACTGGAAGACAATATTTTTCAACTGCACGAGGAATTGATCGCCCGCGCGTATCGCCACAATTCTTACGTTGCTTTCCATGTCACCGATCCGAAAGTTCGCCACATCCACAAGGCGACGGTGCGCGACCGGCTTGTGCATCACGCGCTGTTCCGAATGCTCTATTCGCTCTTTGACCGCGGTTTTATCACCGACTCGTACTCCTGCCGCGTCGGGAAGGGCACGCATGCGGCCTTCGTACGGTTGCGCCAATTCGCAAGAGCGATGAGCAGCAACGACCGTCGGAGCTTCTGGTCGCTCAAGTGCGATGTGCGAAAGTTCTTCGACTCCATTGACCACGACACCTTGCTCCGTTTGATCCGGCGAAAGGTTTCGGACGCCGGTACGCTCTGGCTCGTGGAACGGATTCTCGGGAGTTTTGCCAAAACGCCTGGCGTGGGCCTGCCGCTGGGCAACGTGACCAGTCAGCTGTTCGCAAACATCTACCTCAACGAACTAGACCGGTTCGTGAAGCACCGTTTGCACGTTCACCGCTACCTTCGTTACTGCGACGATTTTCTTTTGTTGGATGCCAAGCGGGATGCGCTTCTGGCGTACAAAGAAGATATCGCGAAGTTTCTCGACCGTGAGCTACGCCTAACGCTTCATCCATATAAAGTGCACCTGCGCACCTACCGGCAGGGGATTGATTTCGTTGGCTATGTGGTATGGCCATACCATACGGTGCTTCGTACCACAACAAAACGCCGCTTGCTTCGGCGCATCGCCTGGGGCGACTACGACGAACGCTCGCTACCGGCATATTTCGGGATGCTCACGCATTGCAATGCGCATACACTGGAACAACGCATTCGGGCTCTTGTATCCCTATGACTTTTGTGGTAAGATGATTCCCGTCTGGTCATATCATAACTACTAGCTTCTAGCTACCACCGACATGGGAGTTCCACGACACCACATGGCCAAGGGAAAGCAACTGCGCCGCCGCAGCCACTTGGCGTTGAAGAAACAGGCGCTCATTTCCTGCAGTCAGTGCAAGAAGATGGGCAGACCGCACACGGTGTGTAAATACTGCGGATACTACAAAGGCCGGGAGGTCGTCAACGTGCTGGCGAAGCAGATGAAGAAGGCGGAGAAGAAAAAGCATCAGGCGAAGTAGTAGCAACCGCGGCTAAGTTTCTGTTCCTTGGCTTCAAGACACCTCGCACGGTCAGTCGCGATGCAATCCCTCTACGAGTGGGACTTCAAAGGTCGGAATAACGACCAATTGCCCGAGATCTTGCAGCATACCCTCAAGGAATTCGGAGAGGGGCTCGATGAGCCGGAGTTCGTTATCCATCTGGTCAAAGGGACGCTGGACCACGTCGATGAGATTGACCGTATCATCGAAAAAGCCGCTCCGCAGTGGCCCATCAATCAGATTGCGATGGTTGACCGCAATGTATTGCGTCTGGGATTGTACGAGCTGATGTGGGGCGACCGTGAAGCAGTACCGCCAAAAGTGGCCATCAACGAAGCCATTGAGCTGGCAAAATCATTTGGTGGCGAATCCAGCGGCAGGTTCATCAATGGCGTGTTGGGTACGGTGTATAAGGAGATGGGCGAACCGGGCAAAGATGATGCGCCGTCGCGAACAAAAAAGAGCGATAAAGAAGAGCAGCCCGCAGAACCATCGGGAGAGTAATAACAACCTGGCCATAGACCAAGCACGGAGGAGACTCCGCCGTGCGTGATGTGTGGCTGGGCATCGGAAGATGTCGAGTCAGAAACTTGCGCCGCTTCAGGGGCGCATCGGATATACATTCACAAACTCCAAATTGCTGGAGCAGGCGTTGACGCACCGTTCATACCTCAACGAGCATCCCGACTGGCCGATGGGCCACAATGAGCGGCTGGAATTCTTGGGTGATGCGGTGTTGGAACTCATCGTCACCGAGTATTTGTATGAGAACTATCCCACAAACCCGGAAGGCGAGATGACCAATTGGCGCGCCGCGCTGGTGAACGCCAACATCCTCTCGGAAATCACCGCCGACTTCAGCCTCAACGACCACATATTACTTTCCCGCGGCGAGGCCCGCGACACGGGGCGTGCGCGGCAATACATTCTGGCCAATGCAATCGAGGCACTCATCGGTGCGATGTACCTCGACGGAGGCTACGAGCCCTGCAAGGCGTTCGTCGCGAAGTTTGTGCTCACCCATCTTGCCGAAATCATCTCGAAAAAGTCGTACCGCGACGCAAAATCGCTCCTGCAGGAAGAAGCGCAGGACCGCATTGGTGTCACGCCGACCTACCGCGTGATGGAAGAGTGGGGGCCGGACCACGCCCGGCAATTCCGCATCGGTGTGTATGTGGGCAAGGAGCATGTGGGGGAGGGGCAGGGAGAGAGTAAGCAAGACGCCCAACAAGCTGCCGCTGAGGATGCGCTGAAGAATAAAGGCTGGTCCGGTCGGTAGTATTTTAATCTCTCATGAGGAGGGCTTGCCTTTTTGGCGCTAATGGTGTAGGATAATGAACTATGTTGATGATTCGACTGCAACGCATCGGGAAGAAGAAACAGGCCCACTTTAAGTTGGTTGCACTTGAGCACACCAAGAAACCGCAGGGAAAGTACCAAGAAATGCTTGGTACGTACGACCCGCGCGGCAAGGTATTCAAGGCCGACCGTGAGCGTATCGAAGCACTCATGGCCAACGGCGCGCAAATTAGCCCGACTGTCAATAATCTGATGGTCAATTACAAAGTATGGGACCGGCCGAAGATGGAGAGCTGGAGGCCTAAGAAGAAAAAAGAGGAAAAAAAGTAATCCGCACAATCGACACGAGGGAGCCAGAGGGCTCCCTCGTGCTTACAAGAGCCATGCAGATGCTCAAGTTAGACCTTACCGGAGATTGTATGCCGGTGACCGAACGGATCGTTGCCGTCCTTCGGCGCGGAGGGACTGCCGTCTTCCCGACGGATACGCTCTATGGCTTGGGGTGCAATGCGCTGGACGCGATAGCGGTCGGGCGCGTGTTTGATATCAAACACCGGAGCTATGTGAAGGCGCTCCCGATGCTGGTCCGTGATTTATCGTGGGCACGTGAACTCGCATACATCACACCGGAGCAGGAGCAGGTGATAGAACGGTTCTGGCCCGGGAAGGTGACCTTTGTACTCCCGCGTCGTTCGATTGTGCCGGCGGTGATGTGCGGGGGAGGTCAGACCGTCGGCATCCGCGCGCCGGATTACCCGTTTGTGCAGACGCTATTGCGGCACGTGGGGTATCCGCTTGCCGGGACTGCTGCCAATGTGCTGGGCTCTGAACCGACCAGCGATGCGGCGCACATTGCGGCGGCGTTCGCGGTCACGGTACCGCAACCCGATGTCATTATCGATGCGGGGCCCTTGCCCGATTCGCTCCCGTCAACGGTCGTTGATTTGACCGGCCGCGTGCCGCGCATTCTGCGTCAGGGCGCGGTGCGGGCCGACAAAATTCTCGCATTGTTGTAACATGTCACGCATGAGCGCGACATGTATCGATGGAAAAGCGATTGCTGATGTCGTGATGACCGGCTTGGCCAAGCAGATTCGCGCACTCGGAGAACCGCTCCATCTTGCCGCAATCTGCGTGGGCGATGACATTGGGGTGCGTTCATTCGTGAAACTGAAACAAAAAGCGGCACTGTTGGTCGGCGCAGAGTTCTCCAGCTATTTTTTTGATGCAAACGACGAAGACGGTGCGCGGCAGACGCTACAGTATCTGGCCGGCGACGAAGGCGTGCACGGAATATTTGTGGAATTGCCACTGCCGCCGTTATGGGACAGTGCCGCGCTGTTGTCGTTGATACCCGCACAGAAGGATGCGGATGTATTGTCTCCGCGTGCACAGCAGGCGTTTTATGAGAATCGCGTCGTGGTGATGCCTCCGTCGGTGTTGGCGTTGCAGTATGTTCTCCATGCGCACGAAATTGCGGTGCGCGGTATGCGGATTGCGATGGTCGGCGCGGGCGACCTCGTGGGAAAGCCGGTCGCACACTGGCTCACACAACAAGGCGCGCGCGTGGATATCATCGACATCGACACGCCACATCCGGCGGATATTTCACGGCAGGCGGATATGGTGATTGCCGCAACCGGAATGCCTGGCCTCGTGACCGACGAATGGATAAAGGAGAGCGCAACGGTTATCGATTACGGTTTTGCGAAAAAAGGCGCCGCGTATTTCGGCGATGTTGATTATACTTCAGTGCACAAAAAAGCCGGCCTTCTGACGCCGGTTCCCGGTGGCATGGGTCCTCTGGTGGTCGCCGCCGTTCTGGAGAATCTGATCGCGCTTGGCACTTCCTAGCACTTGGCGATGTGAATATGTATCTCTTGCCCGCAATGCTGACAGCGTTTTTCAGTTAATGCGCAGGAGAGGCAGAGATGAAAATCTGCACTGGTGGTATGCACGGCGCAGTGGGCGCAGGTCCCGTTGCGACTATCGACCCACGTGCCGTCGCACTCCCGACAGAGTAGGTATGATTCAGGCAACGGTTCCGAATGCTGTCGCTCCTGTTTTTGTTTGTGTAATTGTTTCATCCCTCCACGCACGCCGCGCGATACGCGCATGATAGCATGTACATTTCTGATGCAGTGCATGCAGGTGTGCATAACGGAAGAAAAAAGAAAGAACCCGGCACGGTACCGGGTCCCAAGCAGAGCTGAAGGGGGAGATTACTCCTTCGGTGGTCTCGCGTCCCTTCAAAAAGAACTACGTCACTGGTACGGGTCGCGGCAGTGCCGGCACTGCGGGTTGCCGCCTTCGAAGGATCTGCGGACAATCTGCCGTCCGCACTCGGTGCATGTAACCTTCGCGTGGCTGGGGTGCACGGTTGGTTCCTTCAACGATTCGACCGGAGGTTGCCGGTCTTCCACCCGCCCGTTCGGCACAATCTCAAAGCTCATGTTGTCTCCCAGAGTCTTTTTTGTCCAATGACAGTGAAACGACGCAGACGCCCATTATAGCACGAAATGAGGGGTGTGCAAGCGTCGTGTATACGATGCTGTGCCCGGGGTGGGAGTTGAACCCACAAGCCTTGCGGCACACGATTTTGAGTCGTGCGTGTATGCCAATTCCACCACCCGGGCTTTCAGGGCAGTATCATACCTCAAAAACGGCATCATTTCAAGCCCATCGGGATACTTATCAGATTGCTTTTCTAACGGCGGACCGTACAATAGTAAGGTCATGGCGCGCATCATCGCAGTGTGCAATCAAAAAGGCGGCGTAGGGAAGACCACGACAGCGGTCAATCTTGGTGCATATCTTGCGGTCCAGGGAAAATACGTACTGCTTGTTGATCTGGATTCGCAGGCGAACGCAACGCTCGGGCTGGGCATGGAAGTACCGCCGACCGCGCAGAATATATATCACTCGCTGGTCAGCGACGCGAATCCGCTCTCAATCGTGCAGAAGACCGCCATCTTCGGCTACGACATTTTGCCGGCCGCACAGTCGCTTGCCGGAGCTACGGTAGAGCTGGTGAGTATGGAAGAGCGCGAGTACCGTCTCCGTCGTGCACTCAACCATCTTCGCAACAACTACGATTATATCCTCATCGATTGTCCGCCCTCGCTGGGATTGCTTACCATCAACGCGCTTGCCGCGTCCGATCATGTGCTGATTCCGGTGCAGTGCGAATATTATGCGCTCGAGGGTCTTGGTCAGCTCATGCGCACGATTGAGTTGGTGCGTGGCGGCATCAACCCGGACCTCAGTGTGTTGGGCGTTGTGCTCACGATGCATGACAAACGCAACCAGCTTTCCCGACAGGTGGTGAATGAAGTGTCGCGCAACTTTCCGGGACGTGTGTTTCAGTCGGTAGTGCCACGAGTCATTTCGGTTGCGGAGGCGCCCAGCTTTGGGAAAACCATTCTTCAGCATGATCCGGCGGGAAAGGCCGCGATGGCATACCGGCAGTTGGCGGAAGAAATTATCAGACTGGACTGAGCGTGGCACTTCCCAGATTTACAGTTTAGGATATCATTCGTAGAGTAAGATTTATTATGACCAAGAAATTATTCGGACTGGGTAAAGGGCTGGGCTCGCTGATTCCGGATTCGGTTGCCGATGCGGTGAACAACCGACGCGAGAGTATTTTTTTCGTCGAGGTCGCAAAAATTCAACCCAACCCCGATCAGCCCCGTACTGATTTCGATCAGGCGGCGCTTGCCGAATTGGCCCGCAGTATCCGTAAGTTCGGTGTACTTCAGCCGCTCCTCGTCTCCAAAATGGAAGAAGATCTTCCGCGCGGAAGATCGGTCACGTATCAGCTCATCGCAGGGGAACGCCGGTGGCGTGCAGCCCAGTTAGCCGGATTGCCCACCGTACCGGTCATCATTCGCGATGACCTTACCCCCGACAACTCCGGGCAAAAATCAAATCGGCTCGAGGTGGCCCTCATTGAGAACATCCAGCGTGCGGACCTCAACCCGATTGAGCAAGCCGAGGCCTATGTCAGGTTGGCCGGTGAGTTCGGTCTTCGCCAACAGGAAATTGCCGATAAAGTCGGAAAGTCTCGTGAAGCGGTCGCCAATATCATGCGATTGGTGCATCTGCCCCAGTACATCAAAGACGCGACTCGCGACGGACGTATCAGCGGGACTGCGGCGCGTTCACTGCTGTCATTTCAAGAAGCGGCTGCTCAAAAGCAGGCGTATGAGCAAATTACGTCCGGCGGGTTTTCAACCAAAGATCTCGAGTATGCCGCGTCGTCGGCGAAGGTCGCGGTCGGGCGGCGCAAACTGCGTCACAATGAAAAATATGACGAGCTCATGCGCAATCTTGCCGATCACCTTGGTGCGCCGGTTATCATCCGTGCGCGCAACTCGAATGGACGGGCCGGACAAATCGTCATCCGTTTTGCCGATGTTGAGCACCTCAACACTGTCGTCAAGAAAATCATCGGTTAACTACTATCACTATGAGCATGGAAAGACCGCCGGTTCCACTGGCAAAGGAAGAACGGGACCCTCAACAATGGGAGGCAGTTGAGTCCTATCTGGGCTTAACCGCCGAAGAAAAGGAGATGATGGCGACTTGTACCCACGAGCACAAGGAACATGTCATTGCATGGCGTGTCCGGGAAGAGGAACGCGCAGCGCAGGACCCAACTGGCCGCGAGGGGATATTGCTTGAATTCAAAGCGGGCGGAATTCAGTTTATGATTGCAAAAGACATGTCGCAGCGACAAGAAGCCTTTGAGCAATTGAGTGCCGCGAAATATAGAGCAGAGCAGGAAAACCAGCCAGATTTGGTCGATATGGCCAATCAGCTGATGGATATGCTTGATGCGATTTGAGCTTCAGGCCCACCGAGCATCTAAGAGCCGCTGTTTGTCGGCGGTTATTATGTTTGCGCAATCGGCGACATGGACCGTGACGCCACGGGTGAGCGTGAGGTAGCCGATAACGGCAGAGCTGGTAGTGGGAGCGCAGCATTTGCCAAGCCGGTACGCCAGTCCGTGTTGACCGTCGATGAGAACAGCCGAGATGTGCGATGCGACAACTTTAGGCCGCGCGACCTTCCTGTGAGCGGTGCCTTTCGAAAGACGCGAGCTGTGAGGTGATACCGAGTCAGATTCGGATTGGTCCAGCGGCTCCGTAGTATTGAACCATGACCTGATATGTTTTGCTGCCTGATTCGTTTTCACGATATGCAGCCAGCCTTTGCTCGGTTTCGATTCTTTGCCTTTGATGATTTCCACGACATCGCCCGACTGCAGTGCCGAACTCAACGGCACGATGCGTCCGTTTGCCAGTGCGCCGGTTGTGTGGTGGCCGAGCTCGGAGTGAATGGAATAGGCGAAATCCAACGGCGTCGCGCCTTCGGGGAGGTCTTTGACGTCGCCGTGCGGGGTGAGCACAAAGATACGGTTCTTGAAGAATTCAATTTTCAAATCAGCCATGCCTTGCGATGTCTTGATATCGCGCAGAACATTCTTGAGCTGGTTCACCCATGCAAGCTCCTGCTGTTTGGCCGACACGGTGCGCGGTTTGCCCGCCTCGGTGTACGCCCAGTGTGATGCGATACCATTCTCGGCGTGGTCGTGCATCTCCGGTGTGCGGATTTGGATTTCAGCGATGCGGCCTCGTTCGCAGAACACCGTGGTGTGCAGTGAGCGGTAGCCGTTAGGCTTGGGCAGTGCGATAAAATCCTTCACGCGACCG
>Ga0210377_10001741_pt1 | contig 19498 bp, 17 predicted proteins | sample PLM4_65_b1redo_FD_155480 | JGI IMG/M metagenome (GOLD analysis project Ga0210377, IMG submission 155480) | Groundwater sediment microbial communities from an aquifer in East River, Colorado, USA - PLM4_65_b1 redo | ecosystem: Environmental > Terrestrial > Soil > Riparian zone | place: USA: East...
ACGGGAAAGCGCTCAAAGGGGAATTCCTCGGCCTGCGGAGTCTGCGCGTGGGGCGGCTTCGCGTCATCTACCGAACCACGCCTGCGGCCATCGAGCTCGTGGCAATCGGGCCCCGTCGGATCGTCTACGAAGAGACGGCTCGACTCCTCCGACGAGACGCTGAAGAACACCCGCGCTGACCACGCCACAGGCGCCCACCGCTACTACCGGCACGCCGACCGCCCCGGTCACGTCACCGTCCCGCTCTGCACCACCCGGCTGACTTCGTGGAGATCGACGGCCCTATCGTAATTCAGCAGCACGTGGACATCTGCGTGCCCGTTGACGCGCTTGGTAGACCGCGGCGCCACTTCTTGTGGTATGCGGCAACGTTGGTCGCGCCGGCCGACTCGAGATATTGGGCGACGACGATGGGATCCATTCGAGCCGTGGCGATGAAGGCGCCCTAACGCCACGCTTCAGGCGCGGCGGGAAGCGGGAGCGACGCAGGAGCGGACGCTGTACGCTGTCGCCTGCAAGCGATTGTTAGGGCTTGGGTTGAACAGCCACCTCTTCCCATTTTGCAGTGTTGGCGGGTACCTCGTCTTCCAACTTGAACTGGCAAATGCCGTGCTTCGCTGGCAACCGCGGATCGAGTGGCACGGCCGCGAACTTATTGTGATACATGTGCAGTACAATTTCGTTTGGCCTCGGGGTGAATAGGACACCGATCGCACTAATGGATGTATTATGACCCTCCGTCATTTTACGCTTTGGCCCATAGCTCATTCCGGTAGCATAGGGGCTCACTGCATGATCTCTCGGGACCGCCATGTGTATCTGCTCTAGACCATACATCGCAACCCTGACGTTGTATGGGTCTAGATGGCCAGCAATTTGGCCGCAACCGAACTTCAGGTCGCACAACACCAAGATACTCGGGTAGATGCCGTGCGTCCGCGCCTTGATCTGAGCGGAGGAATCCGTGATCTTCTTTCGCGCGCGGTCCCCAGGAGTATGCGATAGGACGCTTCCGTAACCGCACTCTGACAGCAGCCGATCTGATTCCCGCTCTTCTCTATTCCGGGAGATCTCCTTTACTTCTACGATGATTCGTTGGCCATCAATCGTGAGTTCATAATCTGGGGTCTTGCTGTGCTCCTCCGAGATATGTTTGCATGCGATCCCGAAGTTCGCACAATAGTCCTCGAACCATTTCTCGGATTGTGTCTTCATTATTCTGAGCCCTAACTATTAAGTATACTGCCAACTGTCTGGCGGTGTAGCAAGGGAGCTACACCGCCACTCTTCGGAACCAAAATCACTAACCATATCCCACACTTCTCTCCCCATTGTCAAGACCCCACCCGTACTGAGATACTCCGCCAATCTGGCAGTATATCCAGATACCAGCCCGCCGTATAGCACGCTCACCGAACCTCCACCCGAAACGTCTTGAGCAGCCGCTCCGACTCCTCTCTCCCACACACCTTGACCATCTCACCCAGAGCGGTGAGTTCCGTCCCTTCGACGGAGCTCAGGACAGGACCCGCTCACGAGACACCCGCGTCATCTCCTCCAGCACCTCTGCTGAGGGGGGGGAGAACCCGGCACACGTGCGTGGAAACCATCCTCTTCCGGCCACGCCCCAGGCCAAGCCGACAACCCAGCCTTCTGCCTCTCTACCTGACCCTTCCGCTTCTTGCCCATACGATCAGCCCCTTTCAGAAATGTCCCTACCTCCAAGCCGGTCCGCAGGACTCAAGACTCCTCGCCCTCCCCGGTTCAAAACATGGGTGTACATCATCGTCGTGCTGACATTCCTGTGGCCCAGGAACTCTTGGACGGTCCGGATGTCGTCACCTTAGGGTGCGGCATTGGCGAAGTCTCCAGGAAAGAGCACCGCCCTTCGGGGCTTCCTGTGCCCCAAAGGGCCGTCACACGCTTTCCGCTGCCGCAGCCGCTCGCTTATGAGTGAGCACTCAGCGCCACCCGAGCCTCCTGTCGAATCGGTCCGTCATTACTTAGAAAGTCCCCCTCACCCACACCCTCTCCCCCAGTTGGGGGCGAGGGGAACATAACGGGACCTTCATGCCCAAGGGCGCGCCGCAGGCGAATGAGGTATTGCCCCGAAAGTCCCCCCTCACTCACGCCCTCTCCCACAAATGGGGAGAGGGGTCTGAGGGGTGAATGACAGACTTTCATGCCCAAGGGCGCGCCGCAGGCGCATGAGGTATTGGTTCGAAAGTCCCCCCTCACCCACGCCCACTCCCCCACTTGGGGGCGAGGGGTCTAAGGATGGTTCAGGTCTCACTTCGCCGATCCGGTCGAGGTCGTCCCCTTCAAGAGAAAGGCGTCGATGAATGGCTCGATCTCACCGTCCAGTACCTTCTCCACATTGCCGGTCTCCAGGCCCGTGCGGTGGTCCTTTACAAGCTGGTAGGGGGCAAGGACATACGAACGGATCTGGCTGCCCCACGCGATGTCCTTCTTTTCGCCTTCGAGCTTGGCCATCTCCTTGTCTTGCTCCCGTCGATAGTGGTCATACAGCCGGGACCGCAGGACCTTCATCGCCATGCCCCGGTTCTTGTGCTGCGAACGCTCATTCTGGCAGGAGACGACGATGCCGGTCGGTAAGTGGGTGATCCGCACCGCCGAGTCGGTGACGTTGACATGTTGTCCACCCGCGCCGCTGGAACGGAAGGTATCGATTCGCAAGTCCTTCTCGTCGATGGCGACTTCTATCTCCTCATCGATCTCGGGGTAGACGAAGACCGATGCAAAGGAGGTGTGACGGCGGTGGCTGGCGTCGAACGGCGAGATCCGAACAAGACGGTGAACCCCCATCTCGGCTTTTAGTCGCCCATAGGCGTATGCGCCTGTCACCGTGACCGTGGCGCTCTTGATCCCAGCCTCTTCGGCAGCAAGCAGGTCGATCACTTCGGCACGATAGCCCCTGGCCTCCGCCCAGCGCATGTACATCCGCAACAGCATCTGCGCCCAGTCCTGCGACTCGGTGCCGCCGGCGCCGGGGTTGATGGAGAGGATGGCGTTGCCCCTGTCATATTCTCCAGCCAGCACCGTCGTCAGCGCGAGCTCCGCAAGCTGTCCCTCCAGCTTCTGAAGCGAGCTCTCCATTTCTGCGAGGGCCTGCTGGTCCTCTTCTTCCCGCAGGAGCTCGAGGAGGACCTGGAGATCTTCGATCTCGCGTCCCAGGGTCTCCGGTTGATCAACGACTTCCTTCAGCGCGCGCTGCTCCTTCAAAATATCCTTCGCGCGAGAAGGATCTGCCCAGAACTCCTGCGCGTGGAGTAGCTCGTCGATCGCGTTCAGGCGCGCCCGCTTCCCCTCCAGGTCAAAGAAAGACCCGAAGGCCGTTCAGCTTGTCCTTTACGCCCTCGAGCCTGCGCGCGAAGTCAGCGATCATCGTATCCTCCTTTGGGGAATGGGGGCCGGCGCCGATGAGACCCGACCGGCACTCCAGGCCCGCTTTGCCATGAACACTGCCACAACAAATGCCACGCACAACCACGCGAAGAGGTCACCGTGACTGGTATAAAAGGTCTCGCCCTGCACCAGGCGAATCCGACCCGAGATCACAGCGGGGACGAATAGTCCGGAGGCTTCAAGGATCCGGCCGGTGGGATCAATGATCGCGGAAATGCCGGTGTTGGCCGCCCGAATCAGGTAGCGGTGGTTCTCGGCAGCCCGAAGGGCCGCCATGGCCAGATGCTGGGCCGGGGCGGCCGACCGGCCGAACCAGGCGTCGTTGGTGATATTGACCAGGAAGTCGGCCCCGTCCTTCACGTAGCGTCGGACTTGATCCGGAAAGATCGCCTCGTAGCAGATGGTGGCCGCGAAGCGACCACGAGGGAGATGAAAGATTGTGTAGGTCTGGCCTGGCTCGAAATCGCCGATCCCGTACGCCAGCTTGTGCACGAAAAAGAGAATCGATTTCAGGGGAACGTACTCTCCAAAGGGAACCATATGGATCTTGTCATACTTGCCAAGCAGCTCACGCTGAGGAGAGATCAGGAACGCGCTATTGTGGTAGCGGTCACCGCCGCCGCTTTGCGCGCCGGGCTCGACGTCCGGGCTCCCCACGAGCAGGTAGCTCCCGGTCTCGGCAGCGACATCGGCAACGCGGCCGCGCAACGTCGGCTCGTACCGGAGGAAGAAGGGCACGGCGGTCTCCGGCCAGACGATGAGGCCCGGCGCCCCCGTTGCCGCGTCTAGACTGAGGCGCCGATAGAGGTCGATGGTCGCCGCCTGCATCGCTGGATCCCACTTCAGGGCTTGATCGATGTTCCCTTGCACGAGGGTGACTCCCAGTTCCTGCTCTTCACCGGCACGTGCTGGAGACGGTGAAAGGAGCCTCGGAGACCAGACAAGAGCCAGGGCAAGCACGCCGGCGAGGAGCATGGTCCGAAGACGGTTTCCAGCCGTGGCAGCCAGTTGCGCCACCGCGATGTTGACGAGGATCACCAGGAACGACAGACCGTACACGCCTGTGACTGAGGCAATGGGCACGAGCGTGGTGCTCCGGTACTGAGTGTACCCCAGCAAGGCCCAGGGGAACCCGGTCAACGCGTAGCTGCGGAGGTATTCCAGGGCAACCCATAACGCCGCGGGGGCCAGAAGGCCGATTGGCCACGCGGCGCCCCCGATCAGCGAGAGGCCATAGCAGAACAGGCCGAAATAGAGGGCCAGATATGCCGACAACGCCAGGAGGACAAGCGCGCTGACGGAGAACGACATGCCCCCATACGTCGTCATCGTTCGCGTCACCCACGAGATGCTCAAGAGATAGAACAGCAATCCCGCGAGACTTCCCCACCAGAAGGCCCGAGCCGGGGGCTCGCCGCGAATGGCCACAAGGAGCGGAACCAGGGCAATAAATGCCAGCCCTCCTATATCTGCGGTTGGGAATGCGAGAGCAAGGAGTCCCGCTGAGACGGTCGCCAGCAGGGCTGGCCTGAGACCCCGAAGGACTCCGGTCCGCCCGCCGCTCACCGAGGCCTGGCTGAAAGGAATCACACCCATCCCGCCAATACCGCGACGTAGAGGGACGGTGCGGAGAACAGGAGGCTGTCCACTCGGTCCAGTATCCCCCCGTGGCCCGGGATCACGGTACCGGCGTCCTTCACCCCGAAACTGCGCTTCAGCATCGATTCACACAGATCACCCACCTGGCCCATCACGCCCAAACCCAATCCGAGAAATATACTCTGAGCGATACCGAGGCTCTCCCAGAATAAGAGCTTGGCCAGGCAGGAGGCGAGGACGGAACAGAGGAGTCCGCCCAGGCCGCCCTCTACGGTCTTATGTGGGCTGATGGAGGGGCAGAGTAACCTTCTTCCCAACGTCCTGCCCACGTAAAATGCGCCGATATCGCCTGCCCAGGTGACCGATGCCAGGTAGAATATGTATGTCCTGCCAGGGACCATGGCCCGCAGTGCCGAGGGAAAGCTCAGGAGTCCTGCAACGTACATCATTCCCAGCAGCGTGATTGCCGCTCGCGGAGCGGCCTCTTTCAGATCGTCGCTTCCAAGGAGCAGGCTGGTCAGCAGGAGGCCGACCACGCCTGCCAACGCCGAAGCCAACCACGGCGCGGACGCCCCGAAGAACAGGAGGCAGGCAAGCGCCAATCCTCCCACCATCCCGAAAGATCTCAGCGGACGCAACCCACTGGCCTGGGCCATCGTGTAGAACTCGTAGAGCCCAACAAGGATTGCGACACTGACGAGCAAGAAGAATTGAAAGGGGGTTCCAAACTGAACCAGGAGGACAAAGGGTGGGAGGAAGGCAGCGGCGCTGAGGACCCTCTTTACATGCATGTACCGATCTCGAACGGCCGTGCTCGCCCTCCGTATCGCCACTCCGCCTTAACAGGCGGCAGCGTCAAAGCAGTCTTGGTGCCCGAACGTGTGTTGCCCGCCACTTGGGTGGACCCTGCCCGTCGGTCCGATCCTAAAACTCCATGATCTCCTTTTCCTTCTTCGCCAGCAGCTCATCGATCTGAGTGATCAATCGATTGGTCAGGTTCTGGACGATCTCCAACCCCTTCTTGACATCGTCCTCCGAGGCCTCCTTTTCCCGCTCCTTTCGCTTCAGCCACTCGTTGGAATCCCGGCGAGCATTGCGGATCGCTATCCGGCCCTCCTCGGCGATCTTTCGGACCACCTTGACAAGCTCCTTGCGGCGCTCCTCCGTCAGGGTCGGGATAGGGATCCGAATGACCTTGCCGTCATTCGCCGGGGTGACGCCCAGATCCGACTTGAGGATCGCCCGTTCGATGGCAGCAAGCAACGAGGCGTCCCACGGCTGGACGGTGATCAGCCGTGTTTCGGGCACTGCCAAGGTTGCGACCTGGTTGACGGGAACGGCGGAGCCGTAGGCCTCGACCATGAGACCATCGAGCAGCGTCAAAGAAGCCCGTCCCGTGCGGACGCCGTTAAATCCCTTGAGGGTCGCCTCGATGGCCTTCCGCATCTCCTTTTCACACCTGGCCTGAATCTCCTTGAGCACGGCTCATATCCCGCGGACGATGGTGCCGACCTTTTCGCCAAAGACGAGTTGGCGGAGTATCCCCGGCTCACGCAGGTTGAAGACCACAATGGGGAACAGGTTGTCCATGCAGAGCGAGATCGCCGTGGAGTCCATCACCTTCAACTGGCGATTCAACACCTCGATGTAGGAGAGCTCGTCAAACTTCTTGGCGCTGGGATCCCGCAGCGGATCAGCGGTGTAGACCCCATCCACTTTGGTGGCTTTGAAGACCACCTCGGCGTTGACTTCCATCGCTCGCAACGCCGCGGCAGTATCGGTGCTGAAGTATGGGTTGCCGGTCCCCCCGACCAAGATCACGATCCGCCCCTTTTCCAGGTGTCGGATGGCCCGGCGCCGGATAAAGGGCTCGGCCACCTCTCGCATCTCGATGGCGGTCTGTACCCGCGTGTCGATTCCCAGGCGCTCCAGCGCGTCCTGCAGGGCGAGGCCGTTGATGACAGTGGCCAGCATCCCGATGTAGTCAGCCGAAGAACGATCCATGCCTCCAGCGCCGGCGGTAATCCCCCGGAAGATGTTGCCTCCTCCCACCACCACCGCGATCTGCAACCCCAGGGCGTGAACCTCCTGGATTTCGCTGGCGAGGAAGCTCAGCATGCCGGGGCTGATCCCGAACCCCTGCTCACCGGCGAGGGCCTCGCCGCTAATCTTGAGCATGATCCGCTTGTACTTCATGCCGCCCATGGTGTCGCCCTCGTTCCCGCCCCGCCCCGAGGTCAGGTGCTATCCAGGAGGGGCTGGCCGCTCCAGCCCCTCGCCTAACTGATACCGGCAGAAGCGTCGAAGGACGACGTTCTCCCCGACCTTCGCGATGACTTCCTTGATCCGGTCCTCGAGCTTGATCTCGGGATCTTTGATGAAGGGCTGCTCCAGGAGGCACATCTCACTGAAGAATTTTTCCAGCCGCCCCTGGACGATCCGTTCGATCACGTTCTCGGGCTTGCCGGACGTTCTCACCTGGGCCAGGAGAATCGCCCGCTCCTTCTCGAGGAGCGCCTCCGGCACATCCTCCCGGCGGACATACGAAGGGTTCGCGGCCGCCACCTGCATCGCCACATCCTTGGCGAGCGACGTGAACTCGTCGGTCCTGGCGACGAAGTCCGTCTCGCAGTTCAGCTCCAAGAGCACCCCGATTTTCCCACCGGCATGAATATAGGAGACGATCAGGCCCTCGGAGGCAATCCGCCCCATCTTCTTGGACGCCGAGGCCAGTCCCTTCTCGCGAAGCACTGTGATGGCCCTCTCCATATCCCCACCTGCCTCGGCCAGAGCAACCTTGCATTCCATGAAACCTACTCCCGTCCTTTCGCGCAAGTCTCTTACCAACGTCGCTGGAATCGTCACTGACATCTTTGTCCTCTTCCCCTGTTTTCGTTTCTTTGTGTATGTCGCTCGTCAGGCCTGCTGCAGGAGCTCCAGTGGCGGTTCGACCGAACCCTCCCCCTCTTTTGCGGAGGGAGCAACGCCGGCCTGAGCAGCGGCCGAGTCCTCGGCGGCCTTGAGCCGCATCGCGCGCCCCTCCATGATGGCGTCGGCCATTCGTGAGGCCATGAGTCGAATGGCTCGAATGGCGTCATCATTGCCAGGGATCGGATAATCGACCTCCTCGGGATCACAGTTCGTGTCCACGACCGCTATCAGTGGAATCCCGAGGCGCCTGGCCTCACGGACAGCGATCCGCTCCTTCTTGGTGTCGATCACGAAGATCGCGCCGGGCAATCGGTCCATGCCCTTGATCCCCTGCAGTGCGCGCTCAAGCTTCTCTCTTTCCCGATGGAGCTTCATGCCTTCCTTTTTCGTGAGTCGCTCGAGTTCGCCCTTCGCCTCAACCTCTTCTATCTGGCGAAGCCGGTTCACGCTCTTGCGGATAGTCTGGAAATTCGTGAGGGTTCCCCCAAGCCAGCGGTGGGTCACAAAGAATTGCTCACAGCGTTTCGCCTCTTCCTCGATGACGGGGGCAGCCTGTTTCTTCGTTCCGACGAATACGATCGGTAGACCATCTGCTGCTATTTGTGTAATGAATTCAGCAGCTTCCTGAAATTTCCTCACGGTTTTCTGAAGGTCAATAATGTAGATGCCGTTCCGTTCCCCGAAGAGATACTTCTTCATCTTTGGGTTCCAGCGCTTCGTTTGATGTCCGAAGTGGACACCTGCTTCCAGCAGCTCCTTAATGGTGACCATCGCCACGTTGCTCCTCCGTTCGGCTGGCCCTTCGGCGCAGCCCTGTGGTTGCATCCTCCGCCCCCCTCAACCTCCCTGCGAAGCCCTCGCAGACGAATTGTCGCGCGGGCACCCTCCCAGGGATCAGGGGGCGTGTGAGATTAAGAGAACTGTCTTATCTATAGCACGTCCGCAGAGATGAGGACAAGGGAAAATCCCGTTCCAGCCTTTTCGGACAAACGACAAAGCCATGCGACGCCCGATTCAGACGGCTGAGCACCATTGTCTCGATTGGCGGATAAAGTTGGAACGGGATTAACTGCGGTATCCAGCATTGATCTTGACGTAGTCTTCGCTCAGATCGGTGGCCAGGATGGCCGCCTCCCCTCCTCCTCCGTGCAAGTCGATGGTCACGGTGAACTCGGGTCGGCGCATTCGTTCCCCTGCCCGTCGCTCCTTCTCCTCTCCAAGACCGATGCCCCTCCGGACCACGGCAATCCCGTCTAGGAGAATGTCCACGCGGGCGGGGTCGAACCGAACCCCAGAGGCGCCAAGGGCAGCCATGATCCGCCCCCAGTTGCAATCCTCGCCAAAGAACGCCGTCTTGACGAGTGGGGAGTTGGCCACAGCCATCGCCGCGATTCTCGCATCGTTGGCCGTTCTCGATCCCCTGACCGCCACCCGGATGAGTTTTGTTGCCCCCTCTCCGTCCTTCGCAATCAGCCGCGCGAGGCCGGAGAGGACCCGATGGAGCGCCTCTTCAAAGACGGCCAGGTTGCTGGTGCCAGCTCTAAGGGGTGGCGCACCTGCGCCTCCATTGGCAAACAGCAGGACGGTGTCGTTGGTGCTCATGCAGCCGTCCACGGTGATGGCGTTGAAGGTGTCCCTGACGGCTGGCCGCAGCGTCCGGCGGAGCAGTGCGGCTGGGACAGCGGCGTCGGTCCCGACAAAACAGAGCATTGTGGCGAGATTCGGCGCGATCATTCCGGAACCCTTCGCCATCCCCCCGATCACCACTCGCTTGCCCTCCAGTTCAAAGGTGACGGCGGCCTCCTTTGGATAGGTGTCAGTGGTCATAATGGCCTGGGCCGACGCCTTGCCACCCTTCGGGGAGAGGACCCTGAAGGCCTCCGGAATACCCGCGAGGACCTTGGAAATGGGAAGCCGTCTCCCGATCACCCCTGTGGAGGCGACGAAGACCTCGCTGGCGGGACGACCGATGAGGCGGGCGAGCCGATCCCGCATGGCCTCGGCGTCCCGCGCTCCTTGGGGTCCGGTGCACGCATTCGCATTGCCACTGTTGGCGACGACGGCGGAGAATCTGCCAGCCTTCAGTTGCCGCTCGCAGAGCAGGACAGGCGCCGCCTTGACCAGATTGACCGTCGTGACCCCGGCTACGGTGGCGGGCCGATTCGACACGACAAGCGCAAGATCTGGCTTGGCCTTCTTGATGCCGCAGAAGACGCCGGAGGCCCTGATAGCCTTGGCGGCGGTGATGCCGCCCGGGATGTCGCGAATCGCTGGATGTTTCACAGAGGCGACGGGAAGGATCGGTTCAGGGGAAGACCGCGGGGGCCTGGAGCCCGGTCCGCTCGTCGAGGCCCGACATCACGTTCATGGCCTGGATCGCCTGTCCCGCGGCGCCCTTCACCAGATTGTCGATGGCGACCACGACGATGCAGCGACGGGTCCTACTCTCCACGGCCAGACCGATGTCGCAATAGTTGGAACCGGCAACATGCTTGGTCTCCGGATACCGACCATGCCCCAGGACCCTGACGAACGGCTCATGCTCATACCAATCCCGGTAGATGGCGAGAAGCTCGTCCACCGGCTTGGTGGCCACAAGGGTGGCGGTGATCGTGGTCAGGATCCCCCGAACGGCTGACGCCAGGTGCGGGGTGAACGTCACCAGCACCTCGCGACCGAGCCAGCGGCTGAGCTCCTGCTCGATCTCTGGCGTATGGCGGTGGCAGGCCACATTATAGGCCTTGAAGTTTCCTTGAAGCTCGGAGAACTGCAGCGGAAGTTCCGGCTTTCGCCCCGCGCCGGAGGCGCCTGAAATGGCGTCGATAATAATGGAGTCGGGGTCGATCAACTCTCGTTTCACCAATGGGAGGAGCCCGAGCAGGGCTGCCGTTGGGTAGCAGCCAGGCACCGCTGCCAGGCGGGCCCCGGCGAGCTGCCGACGGTAGAGCTCTGGGAGAGCGTAGATCGCCTCCCGCAGCAGTTCGGGCGCCACGTGATCGACGCCATACCACTGGCGATAGAGATCGGGATCACGGAGGCGAAAGTCGGCGCTCAGATCGATCACCTTCCTGCCCAAGGGGAGCAACTCGGCTGCTGCGGCCATGGCGGTTTTGTGCGGCAGCGCCAAAAAGACCAGGTCGGAGTCCTTCGCCACTTCTTGCGGGTCGTACTTCCTGCACGTCAGGTCGAACAGGCCGAAAAGGCTCGGGAAGACTTCTCCGATCGGCGAATCTGCATAACTCTCCGACGTCAGCGCGGTGATCTCCACGCCCGGATGGTTGAGGAGAAGGCGGATCAGCTCCACGCCGGTGTACCCGCTGGCGCCGACCACCGCCACCCGGATGTTCCGCTCTATCGCACTCTTCTTCATCATCACGCACACACGAAGCGATCAGCTATGAGCTGTCAGCGATCAGGACAAAGCTAAAAGCCAATGACTGATGGCTGAACGCTCATACAATAAAAAAGGAAGGTCACGGCGGACCCTCCTTCTCGGGGTGCGAGGAACCGGCTAACGCTTTGAGAACTGGAACCGCGCTCGAGCTCCCTTCTGGCCATATTTCTTTCGTTCCTTCACTCGAGGATCCCGCGTCAGTAGGCCGGCCTTGCGGAGCGCCGCCCGCAACGACGCGTCGACGTTCAGCAATGCCCGGGCGACGCCAAGACGGACCGCACCAGCCTGGCCACTCATACCACCTCCGTCGACATTGGCCTGGAGGTCGAATTTCCCTTCCATCCCGACCGTTTTCAGTGGTTGGAGGATCAGGGCCTGATGGGCGGAGCGACTGAAATATTCCTGGAGTGGCCGCTTGTTCACCACGATCTTCCCTTCACCCGGCTTCAGCCAGACCCTGGCCACGGACGCCTTTCGACGGCCGGTCCCATACAGCGCAATCTCCGTTGACATGGTGATGACCTATGCCTCCTTCAGCGTCTTGTTCGCAAATGGCACCGGCTGCTGCGACGCATGCGGATGCGCGGCCCCGGCGTACACCTTGAGTTTCCGGAACAGCGCGTCCCCCAATTTCGTCTTGGGCAACATCCCGCGAACCGCATACTCAACCACTCGGGTCGGGTGCTTCTTGAGCATCTGCTCAGCCGTAGTCGTCTTCAGCCCTCCGGGATAGCCCGAATGCCGCTGATACAGCTTATCCTTCAACTTCTTTCCCGTCAAGAGCACCTTCTCGGCATTGATGATCACCACGAAATCGCCGGTGTCGAGGTGCGGGCTGAAGATCGGCTTGTGTTTCCCTCTCAGGAGGACGGCTACCTGAGAGGCTAGCCTTCCAAGCACCTGCCCCGACGCGTCAATCAGAAGCCAGCGCCTGTCGATCTCGTGGATAGCGCGATGAATGGTCTTGATCATGAAACGGGTCTCTCCTCCCCCCCCTCTGCATTGCTAGAACTTATAGACGGTAATGAGCGGGGTTGAGTTTGTCAAGGAAAAAATGGCCGAAATGGCGCCCTCGCGATTCTCTTCGGCGGCAGAAAACGCCGATCCACCCCGCTCCGGCTTCCATCCTCAGATCAATCACTCTCTCTGCCAGAGCACGGGCCGGCGATGCTGTGAAGGTGTGAGGATCGGATTGCAGTTGACACAGATTCTATTGAATTCTACCAGCCAATGGGATAGAATGTCTCGTGTCTCTACTAACCCAATGAGCCTTCACGAGAGGATGATATGTTCGGTTTAGGCATGCCGGAATTGCTGGTGATCTTCCTGATCGCGATCGTCATCTTTGGAGCCGCAAAACTTCCCCAGATCGGTTCCTCCCTCGGCACCGCGATACGCGAATTCAAGAAGTCAATTGAGGCCCCCCCAAAAGAGGTGACCCCCGCCTCCCCCGAGGAGATCCTCTGCAACCAGTGTCGCCGCCCACTTCAGAGGGAATGGTTGGCGTGCCCCCATTGCGGCCTGAAACGGGAGGCAAAGCCGGGGGGTTAGCCCCAGTTTCGAGTTCCGAGTTCCTGGTTCCAACAACCCCTCAACCTCACCTTCTCCCCTCAGGGGGGAAGGAAGGGATTAGGGGATCAGAGATTTCGTTCGTAGATGATCCGTAGGCCGGTGAGAGTCAGGAGCGGGTCCAGATGTTTGACGCTGCGTGACTCGGCCAGGATCAGGTGAGCTAACCCTCCTGTGGCGATCACGACCGGCTCACCTCCCATCTCCTCTCGCATCCGCGTGACGATGCCTTCCACTAGACCGAGATACCCGAAGAAGAGGCCGGACTGCATGCTGGCTACCGTATTCTTTCCCACGACAGATCTCGGCTTCGTGATATCGATGCGGGGCAGCTTGGCCGTCCGGTCAAAGAGGGCTTCAGCGGCGATCCCGATGCCAGGGGCGATGACGCCGCCTATGTACTCCCCCTTGGCCGAGACCGCATCAAAGGTGGTGGCGGTCCCAAAATCAACCACAATCGCCGGCCCGCCATAGGCCTCGAATGCAGCGACCGCATTGACGATCCGGTCGGCACCCACCTCGCGAGGACTGTCATACAGGATCGGCATACCGGTCTTGATCCCTGGCCCGACGATAAGGGGAGCGATCCGAAAGTAGCGAAGCGCCATCTCCTCCAGGGAGGACTGTAGCGGCGGGACTACCGAGGCCATGATGAGGGCCGAGATCTGATCCATCTCCAGGCCCGCGAGGTTCAAGAGATTCTTGATCAGAATCCCGTACTCGTCGCCGGTCCCGTCTCGGCGAGTGGCCAGGCGCCAGTGTACCAGAAGCTCCTTGCCTTCGAACACCCCGATCACAGTGTTGGTATTTCCCACATCCAACGCGAGCAGCATTCGCGACTACCCCGTCAGCGTCACATCGCCGGCGACCAGGCGATGGAGTCTCCCACTAGCATCCCGGATCACGAGAGCCCCGGCGCCGCTCAGCTCGACCGCCACGCCAGAGACCTCGTGATCGCCGGATCGGGCTGTGACCGCCCGACCCAAAGTCAGGCACCTCCGCCGTACACTCTCAACTATGGGGCTGACTCCATATGTCAGGAAGCGATCGTACCACTCATCCAGGCTTTCGCAGAGCGATCGCGCCATCCCCGACCGGTCCACTGCGCCACCCACCTCGATCCGGAGGGAGGTGGCGGTCTGCCGGAGCTCCCCTTCGAAGTCTGTCTCGCCTTGATGCACGTTGATTCCAATCCCGAGGATGACATGGTGGAGGGAGGAGGCATCTGCCGCCATTTCCCCGAGGATGCCCGCCACCTTTCGCCCGCGAAGCAGCAGGTCGTTGGGCCACTTGATGCCGGCGACGAGGCCGGTCGCCCGCTCAATGGCGTCAGCCACGGCTACGGCGCCGACAAGCGTCAAGGCAGGGGCCTCATGCGGCTGGATCGGCGGCCTGAGGATCACGGAGAGATAGAGGCCCATGCCCCTTGCCGATGCCCACCGACGGCCCATCCGACCGCGCCCACGAAGCTGGGCGTCCGCGATGACGACCGCTCCCTCCGGCGCACCTCGTGCCGCCAGGGCCGCCGCCTCGTCGTTGGTGGAATCGACCACCTGGAGAAGGTGCAGGGCGTTGCCGATCCGCTTCGTAGCCAGGCCGGACCCGATGTCGGGCTCGCGTAAAAGTGCCTCGACTTCTGCAGAGATCCGGCCGGTCACTTCGAACGTCATCTCTCTCGTCCACTCTAGCTTTCGTGCCCGAAGATGGTGGGCAGAGTGCCTGTCCACAACTATCGCAGCATCTGGTCGAGTCGTTCTAGATGATGGAGCAGTTTGCTCCTGGCGTCCACGAGCCCGGCATGCTCCTCCCGCTCCTTGGCTACCACCTCCTCTGGCGCCTTTGAGAGGAACTGGGCGTTGCCCAACTTTTTGCCCACCCTTGTCAGCTCTTGCTCCACCTTTTCTAACTCGCGGCGCAACTTCTGCTGCCGTGATGAAACGACCGACGGATCATCCACCGGCAGGTGAACCTCGATGCCTGCCACAAGAGCGACCGCGGCCGATGCAGGAGGATCGACGCGTTGGCCGTAGGTGAGTTTCTCCACCCGGGCCAGCGAGGTCAGGTACGGCATGATTGCGGCGATTATCCTGTCGTCATCGGGGGATGAGGTCCGGAGAATGAGCCGGATAGACCTTTGGGGCGGAAGCTCCAAATCCGACCGAAGGTCACGGGCTGCTCGCGTCAGCTCCATCAGCAGGCCAATCGATTCTTCAGCTTCTGGGGCACGCCAGGCAGGGTCGGCTTTGGGCCAATCGGTCACCATCAGGCTGTTTCCTCGGTGAGGGAGCTGCTGCCAAATTTCTTCGGTAATGAACGGCATAAATGGGTGCAGCAGGCGCAACGCGGTTTCCAGGCCATGGAGCAACAGGGCGACCCCGGACTGCTGCAGCTCCTGGCGCGCATCCGAACCCAGTCGGGCTTTCACGATCTCAAGGTACCAGTCGCAGTACTCGTGCCAGAGGAATTGGTAGAGACCCGAGGCGGCCTCGTTGAACCTGTACCCTTCCAGCGCCTCCGTGACCGTGCCAATCAAACCGTGCAGGCGGCTCAACAGCCAGCGGTCAGCCAAGTCGAGCGATAGCGAGCTTGGGGCCGGAGGGGTGCTCCCCAGGCGAGGAAGATGTCGAGAGAGAAACTGGTAGGCGTTCCAGAGCTTATTGCAGAAATGGCGATACCCCTCGATCCGTTCCTCCGACAGCCGGACGTCCCGTCCCTGGGCCGCAAGCGCGGCCAGGGTAAAACGCAGGGCATCGGCGCCGTACCGCTCGATGACCTCCATCGGGTCGATCACGTTTCCCTTGGACTTCGACATCTTCTGCCCTTCGGCGTCAAGGATCAGAGCATGGATGTACACTTCCCGGAACGGGACTTCCCCCGTGAACTTGAGGCCCATCATGATCATCCTCGCAACCCAGAAGAAAATGATGTCGAAGCTGGTCACCAGGGTCGAGGTCGGGTAGCAACGTTCGAGCAGCTTCGTTTGCTCCGGCCATCCCATCGTTGAGAAGGGCCAGAGGGCCGACGAGAACCAGGTATCCAGGACATCGGGATCCTGGGTTAACTCTTTCCCACCGCACCGGGCACAGCTCCCTGGTTTCTCCAATGCCACGATCGGCTGCGCTTCCTTAGTGATGATGCGCCAGTCCCGTCTCGGGAATTCACCTTCTTCCCATGCGCTCTCGATAATATTGTTTCTATCACAACCTCGACAGTACCAGGCCGGTATCTGGTGTCCCCACCAGAGCTGCCGTGAGATGCACCAGTCCTTGATGTTTCGCATCCAGGCAAAGTAGGTGTTCTCCCAGTGTTTGGGGACGAACCTGATCCTTCCCTCCTCTACCGCCCGGATGGCCGGATCCGCGAGCGGCTGGGTTTTGACGAACCATTGAGTCGAGGGGAATGGTTCCACCACAGTCTTGCACCGATAGCACTTCCCGGGCGCATGCTGGTGCTCCTCAACTTTCACCAAGAATCCTTCTCGCTGTAACCAATCCACCACCTTTTCGCGAGCCACTGCGGCCTCTTTCCACACGATCTCCTCACGAAGCAGAGGATCTATTTGTGCTTGCTCTCTTGCTATGAACGGGTCGATCCTTGCCTTATCATCGAAGAGAGCGATACTTTCGAGGTGGTGACGCTTGCCGGCCTCCTCGTCGCTGAAATCGTGGCCTGGAGTGACCTTGACGACACCGGTCCCAAATTCGCGATCGACGAGGATCGAGTCCCCCACCACCGGGATGGTTCTTCCTGTCAAGGGGAGTTTCACGCGGCGGCCAATGAACCGATTGTACCTCGCGTCGTCCGGGTGGACGGCGACGGCTGTGTCGGCCAGCATCGTCTCAGGTCTCGTGGTCGCCACGATGAGCGAAGTGGCAGGGTCGTCGGCCAGGGGATAGGCGATGTGATAGAGGAACCCTCTCGTCTCTTCGTGCTCCACCTCGATGTCCGATAGCGCCGTACGACAACGGGGGCACCAGTTGATGAGTCGCTCGCCCCGGTAGATTAACCCCTGCTCATAGAGGCGCACGAACGCCTCGCGGACCGCTCGCTGGCGCGGTTCGTCCATGGTGAAACACTCCCTAGCCCAGTCACAGGAAGCCCCCAGGCGCTTGAGCTGGCGGATTATGGTCGCTTTCGACTTGTCCTTCCACTGTTCGACTCGCTCCACGAAGGCCTCACGGCCGAGGTCCTCGCGGCGACGCCCTTCTTGTTGGAGCTGTCGCTCCACCACATTCTGCGTCGCGATTCCCGCATGGTCGGTCCCGGGTATCCACAGGGCATTGTATCCCTGCATGCGCCGCCACCGGATCAGGATATCCTGGAGCGTATTATTCATGGCGTGGCCAAGATGCAAAAACCCTGTGATATTAGGCGGGGGGATTACGATGGTATAGGGAGGCTTCGGTGACGATTCATCAGCATGGCTGTAGTCGGCCTGTTCCCAGACAGCGGACCAGTGTTCCTCAATCCCCTGAGGATCATACCCCTTCTTCTTTGCGGATGACACTTCAGTTTCTGGCATTGGCGTCAAAACAAGAAACGGGGATCGGCCGCTCCAGCTCCTCTCCCCGTTTTCGTGCCCCTCCTTGGTTCACTCAGCAGTTTTCTCTTCGATCGATGCCTTGATTCGTTCGATCTCCTTGAGGATCAGGCTCTCTGCCAACGCCGGGACGACCTCCCGAACGATCTGCTCGATCCGCTCCACCAGCTTCTCCGTAACTTCCTTGGCCACGTGTGTGAAAGCCTGCTCCGCAGCCTGCGTGACCGCTTGCTCGAGCAATTGTTCCGGGAACTCGGCAGGGGCCGCGAGCGGTGGGGAAACCGCAGCCGTAGGTGGCTCGCCCGAAAACGGAGTCAGCCCCTCCTGACTTGTGACCGGGGGTGGGATGGGAGGGGGGGTAAGGAAAGGAGCAAAGGGTGGCTCTGCCTCCAGCAAGGGCGACCCTGCCTCCTCAAGATATGGGCTGCGAGGTGCTTCCCACGCAGCAGCCGTCTCGAACTCGATACCAGCGGGCGTCGGAAGGCGCATAGGCCGCGAATCCAGGAGCTGTTTGACTTTTGCGATCAGCGTCTGCGACTCGAAGGGTTTCGCAATAAAATCGTTTGCACCGACCGTCTGTTCCATTGGACCATCCGAAGCCTCAAACGCACCTGTCAACATGATGACGGGGACATCTCGCATGGCAGGATCAGCCTTGAGGGTCCGACAGACCTCGTAACCGCTTGCGTCCGGCAGGACGGTATCAATCAGCATCAAGTCCGGGACAACCTCCTTTGCCTTTCGGATCGCCTCTTCTCCGCTTCTGGCGGGGATCAGCTCCATTTCTTCACGGCTGAAGGTGAGCTGGACCGCGGTCTGGATCGTATTGCTGTCATCAACCACTAGGATTTTCTCGCCCATCCCGTCCCTCTAGCGTTGTATTGGCGTTTATCTGCAGAAACTGCCCAAAAATACCGTTCCACCTGGGAAATGTCAAGGTCATTCCCCGGCCGTGCAACGCCTTCGCCGAAAGGCCATTCGGGCAGCAAAAGGTCCAGAGCGCGCCGACAAAGCCTCTTGCTCGTGATTGACCTATTTTCCGTGCCACGGTGCAGTGAAACTAATTGACTTTTTGTTGGTTTCCGGATAGCTTCAGCCCGTTATTTCTTAACGGCATCAACAGAGGAGCACCATGACACACGCCTATTTCAAAGGCCAGTTCGTTCCGGTTGATCAAGCCAAGATCAGCATCCAGAACAATACTTTTCAGTACGGGACCGGGGTATTCGAGGGGATCCGCGCCTATTGGAACCCCCAAGAAAGACAGCTCTACGTCTTCAGGCTAGTGGAACATTTCAACCGGATGCTCAGGAACTGCCGAGTCCTCAAACTCAACATCGGCAAGGATGAGAAGGAGTTGTCGGAGATTGCCATCGAATTGCTCAGGAAGAACCATCCCGAGACCGACACCTATATCCGGCCTATCGCCTATGTCGATTCGGATGGACTTGGCCCAAAGTTCGTCGGCTATCCAACCGGCTTTGCCATGTACACGATCCCGCTTGGGGACTATATCGATGTGTCGAGCGGGATCAAGGTTGGTTTCTCCTCCTGGCGCCGGATCAACGATAACACCATCCCGGCCCGCTGCAAGGTCACCGGAGGTTACGTCAACTCCGCTCTGGCCAAGACCGAAGCACTGGAACATGGATACGATGAGGCGATCTTCCTTACCGAGAATGGCTTCATCTCCGAAGGATCGGCCGAAAACATCTTTCTCATCAGGGGTGGGAAGTTGATCACGCCCGCCCTTTCCGAGGATATCCTGGAAGGCATCACGCGCGAGACGATCATCGAGTTGGCGCGAGAGGAGCTAGGAATTGAGACGGTAGAACGACCCATCGGCAGGACTGAGCTGTATGTGGCCGACGAGGCGTTTCTGTGCGGGACTGGTGCCCAAGTCTCGCCGATGATCGAGGTGGATAAACGCCCGCTGGGCAACGGCAGGATCGGGCCGATCACCGCGAAGATCCAGGCTCTCTATTTCGACGTGGTGAAGGGAACACAGAAGAAATACTCGCGCTGGCTAACGCCGGTCT
>Ga0210377_10001742_pt1 | contig 19490 bp, 18 predicted proteins | sample PLM4_65_b1redo_FD_155480 | JGI IMG/M metagenome (GOLD analysis project Ga0210377, IMG submission 155480) | Groundwater sediment microbial communities from an aquifer in East River, Colorado, USA - PLM4_65_b1 redo | ecosystem: Environmental > Terrestrial > Soil > Riparian zone | place: USA: East...
TGCGGATATTGAACGGGTCGGTGTGTATCTCCGCCAGTGCCCGTTCAGCCTCGTAAGGAGATTTTACCACCAGTAACCGGACAGAGCATGTCATCAGGTTGGCGTTTCACCTACGGATGCCGCGGCAGGCAGCTCCGTCCGGGCAGCCCCGGCTATGATACGATCAACCTCATCACCGGAAAGGTTCTCTTTTTCGATAAGCTCCGCGGAAAGACGGTGAAGGGTGTCAACATTTGCATTCAGAAGTTGTATGACCCGGCTGTAATTTTCATCGACTATCCGCCTGATTTCCTCATCGATCTCCACGGCGGTGGCCTCGCTGTAATTCTTGTGGGTGGCCATCTCCCTGCCGAGGAAGATCTGTTCGTCCTTCTTGCCGAAGCTGACCGGCCCGAGCTTGGGACTCATCCCCCATTCGCACACCATTTTCCGGGCAATCTCCGTGGCCCGCTCGATGTCGTTGCCTGCGCCGGTGGTCATGGTATTGAATATTATCTCTTCCGCTGCCCGTCCCCCCATCAGCACCGCTATCCTGTTCAGGAGGGATTCCCGTGAATAACTGTGCTTGTCTTCGATGGGGAGCTGCATGGTCATGCCGAGCGCCCTGCCGCGTGGGATGATGGAGACCTTATGCACCGGATCGGTGCCGGGGATCAACTTGGCCACCAGGGTATGCCCTCCCTCATGATAGGAGGTGTTCCTCTTCTCCTCCTCGGAGATGACCATGCTGCGACGTTCGACCCCCATCAGCACCTTGTCCTTGGCGTCGTCAAAGTCCTGCATCTCGACCGTGTTTTTCTCCTTGCGCGCAGCCAGGAGGGCCGCCTCATTGACTACGTTGGAGAGGTCCGCGCCGGAAAAGCCGGGAGTGCCGCGGGCGATAACCGCCAGTTCCACACTCGGCCCAAGGGGGGTTTTTTTTGTGTGGACCTTGAGTATGGCTTCCCGTCCCTTTACATCAGGGCGAGGGACGACAACCTGCCGGTCGAAACGCCCGGGCCTGAGGAGCGCCGGGTCAAGCACGTCGGGCCGGTTAGTGGCGGCAATCAGGATTACCCCTTCGTTCGATTCGAAACCGTCCATCTCCACCAGAAGCTGGTTCAGTGTCTGTTCCCGTTCATCATGCCCCCCGCCCAGTCCGGCGCCGCGATGGCGGCCGACAGCGTCGATCTCGTCGATGAAGATGATGCACGGCGCGTTCTTTTTCCCCTGCACAAACAGGTCACGCACCCGGCTGGCGCCCACGCCCACGAACATCTCGACGAAATCCGAGCCGGAAATGGAGAAAAAGGGGACCCCCGCCTCGCCGGCGATGGCCCGCGCCAGGAGGGTCTTGCCGGTACCGGGAGGCCCGACCAGCAGCACCCCCTTCGGTATTCTCCCCCCCAGCTTGGTGAACTTTTTCGGTTCTTTCAGGAACTGGATGATCTCCTCCAATTCTTCCTTCGCCTCGTCCACCCCGGCGACATCCTCAAAGGTCATCTTCCCCTGGGTCTCGGTGAGGAGCTTCGCCCGGCTCTTGCCGAACGACATGGCCTTTCCGCCTCCCGCCTGCATCTGGCGCATGAAGAAAATCCACACACCTACCAGGAGAATCAATGGAAACCATGAGATAAAGATTGAGAACCAGGAGAACTTCTCTTCTTCAGGCCGCGCAATGACGGTAATTTTCTTCTCAAGGAGTGTATCGGAAAGCTTGGCGTCGGCAGGCTTGTAAGACTTGAACTCCTTGCCGTCCGTATATTTGCCGGAGATATCGTTTCCCTGGATGATTACCGAGGTGATCTTGCCGGCATCCACCGCAGTGACAAAATCACTGTAATTCAATTTCTCCTGTGTGGTCTTCGGCTTATTAAAGAGATTGAACAACAGGATCATTATAAGGCTGATGACGAGCCATAGCGCGAGATTCTTGTAAAACTGGTTCAATGTTACCCCCAAGTTCCGGGACGGTTACAACCTTCCCGTTCTATATAAGTTGCATTCTCCGTAAAATGCTTCCTGCAGCGCTTTAAATGCTTAAAATTATCATACATGCTCAGGTATTACAAGCGATTTAAGGTGTTGAAAGTATCTCCGCCCTGACTGCGGTCATCGTCCTTTCTGAAAGACGGGCAGCGCTGCTCCTCCTGATCCCCCCCACCCAGAGCAATGTTTCGCCGCAGAACAAAAGGGGGACTAGACAGCGGGCCGAAACAGGGATTTTCGCATCGATAAAGAGATCCTTCACTTTCTTATGCCCTGTCATACCGAAGGGGGAAAACCGGTCGCCGGGCCGGAATGTCCTTATGCGCCAGGGGAAAGGGGCCAGTTCAAGATCGAAATAGGCCGTTGTGGCAGGCGTTGTTATCAGCTCTTCGGGCGGATGCGCAAAATCAACGGAGAGTTCCCCACCTCCTGGAAGAGGGTAGATACCGGGGCCGTCCAGGAAAATCTCGCCGGTAAGAAGGAGGGTTCTCTCTTCCATCGATAAGAAGCTGATTTCCTCGTAACTTTTTTCCGCCCTGATGGCGTCCGGCAGCGCCAGAGAGAGGTTCGGTGCAGGAGAAAAGATCAGTCGGTCGAGGGCCTGCAGATGGCGGAAGGATATCCGCGCAAGGTCCCCCTTTGCATGCAGAATTGCCCTCCGGTAGAGGCGAAGACGGATTCCGCGCGGTTCCGACCGCACTCCGGGCACGAAAAGAGTTACCTTGTCGTCGTTCCGGACTGCATGACGGGCAAACGCTTCGTCGGTGGCGGCTTCCAGGAATTCCTCATCCGCGGCCAATGCTTCTGCGGTTGCACTCAAACGTTCGGAAATGGCGGGATTATAGCCGGCAAGAAAGGGGATCAGTTCATGCCTGATGCGGTTGCGCAGGAAACTCCCATCCTCGTTGCTGCTGTCGTTTCGCCAGGCAATGCCGCGCAGACCGAGATACTTTTCGATTTCTCCGCGGTTCACGCCTAGGAGCGGCCGCACATAACGCCCTGCCGACTTGGTCGCCATGGCGCACAGCCCCGAGCCGCCCGCCCCGCGCAGCAGGCGCAACAGCACCGTTTCAGCCTGATCACCCGCATGGTGCGCCAGGGCAACGGAAGCGGCTCCGCGCGTGGCGGCCACTTCATCAAAAAAAGCGTAGCGGGCGGCCCTTCCGGCATCTTCCAGAGACCTTCTCTCCCTCCGGGCAACATCATCCACATCCACCCTCCTGACCACAAAGGGGAGGCCATGGATATCCGCCAGGTTCCGGACAAATTCCTCATCACCGTCCGACTCGTCGCCGCGCAGCATGTGGTTCAGGTGGGCCGCCACAAGGTTCAAATTCAGATCCCGGAGCGAGACGAGGATATCCAGCAGGGCCACCGAGTCGGCGCCGCCGGAGACAGCGACCACAACGGTGTCTCCCGGCGCGAAAAGCCTGTTTGTCTGGATAAAATCTGATATTTTCTTCAACATAAAGATCCCCGTAATCGGGTTTTATACTAACAGATTCCGCTCATAAAAAAACCCCTCTTTTACCGGGAGGGGGGGATTTATCATGCAGGGTTGTACAGAAATTTAAGCAGCTGATATTGCAGCAATATATTAACTTGTAACTTGAAGAGGTTTTACAGGCTACCCGTAATGCTCCGGATCATGTTCTTTTGGGGCAGTCCTTTTTTGACAATTGTCTCTACAATGATAACCTACTGTGTAAAGTAGGGAGGTGTGCATCTGATCGATCTCCCCATTGATTATTCGGAATCCAACAGGGTCCTGGTGGATGAACTGAAGGAGAAGGTATGCCTATTATGAAGAAAAACAGCAAACGCACGATTCTGGCGACTCTCGACGTCAGGTCGCCCTTTGATCAGACACTGATCAGGACAATACCCCGGCACTCCGCCGCCGAGGCGGATACCATGCTGCAGACCGCCCTGAAGCTGCATCGCAACCGGGATGGCTGGCTCGAACCATTTCAGCGCATAGCGATCCTGAAAAAACTTGCCGGGCTTGTCGAGAGCGAGGCCGGGGATTTTGCCCGACTGATCGCCCTGGAAGGGGGCAAACCGCTCATGGATGCGCGAGTGGAAGTAGCTCGGGCTATCGACGGCATCCTTCTGGCCGCGCAGGAGCTGCCCCGGGTCATGCACGGAGAAGAGATCCCCATGGGGCTGACGGCCGCATCAAGGGGGCGGATTGCATTTACTACCTGCGAACCGATTGGAGTCGTGGTTGCGCTCAGCGCCTTTAATCACCCACTGAATCTGATCGTCCATCAGGTAGTCCCGGCGATTGCGGTCGGCTGTCCGGTTATCGTCAAGCCTGCGTCCGCCACTCCCCTGAATTGCCTGCGTCTGTGTGAACTCATTGAATCGGCCGGATTGCCCAGAGGATGGTGTCAGCCGATTGTCTGCGACAATACCGTGGCTGAACAACTGGTCACGGACCCGCGCATCAATTTCTTCAGCTTTATCGGTTCGGCAGCCGTCGGGTGGCGGCTGCGCGGCAGGCTGGCGCCGGGAGTCCGCTGCGCTCTTGAACATGGCGGCGTGGCGCCGGTGATCGTTGATGAAACTGCATCACTGGACCAGGTCGTCCCGTCCCTGCTCAAAGGCGGCTTTTACCATGCCGGACAGGTATGCGTGTCGGTGCAGCGGGTTTATGCTCAGGAACCTGTTGCCAGGGATCTTGCCCGGATGCTTGCCGAAGGAGCAGAGCGACTGGTAGTCGGCGCTGCCACCAGTCCTGAAACCGAAGTCGGTCCCCTGATCTTTCCCGGGGAAGTCGAGCGGGTTCATGAATGGGTAACCGAGGCGGTGAAAGGGGGCGCCGAACTGCTAACCGGAGGCAACAAGATCAGCGATACGCTTTACAGGCCCACTGTTCTCCTCAATCCGCCGGCAGATGCCCGCGTATCAACAGACGAGGTTTTCGGACCCGTCATCTGCGTCTATTCATGCAGGGATCGTCAAGATGCAATTCATCGTGCTAACAGCCTGGATGTTGCTTTTCAGGCCGCCGTATTCACCAATGACCTGAACACGGCATTCGACACCATCAAGCGTCTCGATGCCTCGGCGGTCATGGTAAACGATCATACCGCGTTCCGGGTCGACTGGATGCCCTTTGGCGGACGGCGTGTTTCCGGGTATGGCATTGGCGGAATCGGCTACACAATGCATGATATGATCCAACCCAAAATGGCTGTAATAAAGATGGGATGACATGAACCGAGCTGAGGTAGCGCACTGTTTACAATAAGTTATCCACTCCGCGGCAATAATTTTTCATGAAGACGACTGACTTAATAATTCGAAAACCATTGAGGACAATTAAATAACTATTGACACGTATTATCAGCTAGTTACATCGCATGCCTATACTGTGTGCAATCAGCTAAAGTGCTTGAGGATACGTTACAATCATGAGACTTGTCCACAGCCGTTGCCAAGTTATCCACAGCGTACGTGGAAAGCTTTTCCTCCCCCTGTTGAAACGCTGATCGGCTTGATTATCTGCTGCTCACCATATGCACACGCGCACAGGTTTAATTACCGGCGCCGTCATGCAATCCCCCTATTATTGGCTCGAAATTTAACAGTTATGAAATTATTAACATCACCCCCATATCCCCGCCAATGCTGTTGTTGCAGCAGCTTTGGCCTCCCACTAGAATTATTTTTCAGGCACCCGAATCCACAACTTATCCATAACCTGCTGAATTTAAAAAGCTCTTTTTATGGCACGGAAAATGGAAAGTCTAAGAGGCGATAGCGTCGATCTCCCCTGGTTTTATGCATGACAAGAAGGGATTAAAGGCAACTTTGCGGTTTCTTATTGGGAGCATGGATAGTATATGCTGGAAAAATCGTTACTCAGCCGACGGCAATTCATATCAGTTCTATTGACCGCGATCCCGGGGGCATCCATCGCCCATGCGGTCGCCGTTGAGCCTGAGCGGCTCAGGGTCAGACACCGCTCCCTGAAAATTTCCGGATCTTCCGTGCGATTCGTGCATTTTACCGACCTCCATTACCGCGGTGAATCGGCTTTGACCCGCAAGGTTGCCGGGGAGATCCGCCAACTTAAGCCCCAGTTTGCCTGCTTTACCGGTGATCTTATCGACACTCCCGATTGCAAGGAGGGTGCATTCGACTTTATCCGCTCCCTATCCTGCCCGGTTTACGCAGTTCCGGGAAACCATGATTACCGGTCGGGCGTACCCTTCAAGGAATTTGCAGGGGCATTTTCCTCAACAGGCGGAGGCTGGCTGGAGAATGAGAATCTGCTGGTTCCCGATACGGACATCGAACTTGTCGGCCTCGCAATCGGAGGTCACCGGACGATACCCCCAGCTCTTTCAAAAAACCGGATACTACTCGCCCATCTCCCCCTGGCGGTGGATAATATCGGTTCAGGACCGTTTGCGGCGATACTTGCGGGCCATTCCCACGGCGGTCAGGTCCGCCTCCCCTTCTACGGTTCAATATACCTCCCCCCCGGAGTGGGGAGGTATGACCTCGGTACGTATAAGACAACAGCCGGCCCTTTGCATGTAAGCGCCGGCATCGGCACATCGGGGCTGCCGGTGCGCTTCTGCTGCCCGCCTGAATTATCCCTTTATCAATTATAATTCTGTTAATTCTTCAAAATTGGTGAAAATCTCCTCGATTGATGATAAGGTAACAAGCTTTAAAACGACCTTATCTGCATCACAGGAAATAGCAGCATTTCCATGCTATTTTGAAAATTCGGGCATGCGATAAATAAATGCAGATATCTTTAGTGGACAAAGGAGACTTGAAAATGTCAATTGAACTGCTTCGTGAGTATGATCTGGATGGCATTAGCCAGGATTGCGTTAAATGGGATTGCAGCTGTGGCACCGCAAGGATTATCCCCTTTCAAAAAGTCAAAGATCGGGAGAGGACTTCATGCCCTGAATGCGGTTGTATCAGGTCTTTCAGCGCTGCGATAATTGAAAAGCTTGAAAATGAGTCAAATGGAACGATCTGAATTCCGAGGGCTTTTCCGGATGAAGCAGGCGGAAACCGCTTCTCAGGGCTTGATCGGGAGGATCACTTCCCTCCTGTCAGGGCGGGCCGCCTGTTGAGTTCCCATCCAAGTTGCCGGTCGCCTATGCGGCCGACTATCCGCTCGATCTCCCGCTGGTAAGTCGGAAAGTCGTTCAATCGGGACATGGTCAGGTCACGGCGGTTGTACATTCCGCTGTCAAGATATGCCGAACAGTTCGGATCATCGTGGGGAAGGGCGACCGGGGGCTCTCCCTCCATGCCGGAGCGGAGTACGCTCAGGAGATCCGGACGGTCTGTCCAGAACCATCCGGAAGGGGCGGCCTCATCGGGCGGGGCAGTCCATAGAAAGCCGCGTGCCAGGTGGTGAAGGGTCGTCAGGAGCGTTCCGTTCGACCGGTCCCAGAAGCTGACCGTGCCATCGACGGAGGCGGTAACCACCTTCGTACCGTCCGCCGTGAAGATACATGCCGCCAGAGCCTTGTCATGCCCCTGGAGGCGGAGCACCACCTCGCCGCCTGCAATGTCCCAGAGCCTCGCTTTGCCGTCTTCGCTGCCGGTCAGAAGCTGTGTGCCGTCCGGGCTGAAGGCAATGGCCGTAACCCGGGCGCTGCCGCAGATCAAGTCCCACACCATCCGGCCAGTGAAGATGTCCCAAATGATGGCGTGGTAGTCGCTCCCGCCCGTGGCCACGTAGGCCCCATCAATACTTATCGCAACTGCGTTAACCGTTCCTGAGTGCCCCTTGAACTGCATGATCCTGCGTGCGCTGGCAGCGTCCCAGAGCATTGCTATCTTGTCCGATCCACCGGTCAGGACAAAGCGGCCGTCAGGGGTGAACGCCACCGCGCGGATCCAGAACGCATGGCCCTCCAGGCGGCGGCCAGGGGTGTCCCCCCTTAAGTCCCAGAGGAGCGCGGTGGTGTCCAGGCTTCCAGTCACGGCCCACCGACCGTCGGGGCTCAAGCCCACCGAGGTCACGCCGGTATCGTGTCCGGACAGGGTCCTGAGTCTCCCACCTGTCTTCATGTCCCAGATGATGGCGGTCCGGTCGGAACTGCCGGTCATGGCCAGGTCACCCTCCCTGTTGAAGCATACCGCGGTCACGGCCTCCTTGTGACCGCGCAGCTCTCCCCGCACCTGGCCGGTTGTGGTATCCCAGTAAAGAGGTATCTTGCCGGGACCTGCCACAAGAAGAGTCACACCGTTGGGGGAGATGGCAATATCGTTCAGGGGAACGACACCGTCTCCAAACTCCCTGACGAAGCGCCCACTTATCTCCCAGAGGGAGAGGGAGCGGTCAGTGCTCCCGGTGGCTATCAGGACGCCGTCAGGGCCTATCGCCACGCACCCGACCGATGCCAGTGAATTGTTGAGGGTGGCGATACATACGCCGGTTGCTGCGTCCCATAGCCGCGCCGTTCCGTCGCTGCTCCCGGTGACGATATGTCGATTGTCCGGGGTCACCGCCACTGAGTTGATCGAGGAGCCGTGACCGGTGAGGGTGATGATGATCTCGCCACTTACAATGTCCCAGACCTGCCCGCCCCCTGCAGAGTCTCCCGTAACCAGCGCCGAACCGTCGTGATAAAAGGCAATGGCGGTCATGGCCGGGCCTTTGCCGGCAAAGGTCATAAGCCGGTTGGTAGTTGCCGTGTCCCGAAGTATGGCGGCCCCCTCCCAGAGGCATGCGCCCAGTGTCCTTCCGTCGGGGGAGAAGGCCAGGGCGGTGACATAGGAGTATTGGCTCATGAAGTTCAACTCGGCGCCGCTTTTCAGGTCCCAGAGACGAATGGAGGTGTCGCTGCTCCCTGTCGCGACTGTCATGCCGTCGGGATTGACCGCAACGGCGCGTACCCATGAGAGGTGGCCGTTAAGGGTGGCGACCGCTTCCCCCGTTGCCGCCTCCCAGACACGGGCAGTGTAGTCGGCGCTGCCGCTCACCAGAAGCTTTCCGTCAGGGGAAAAGGCGATGCTTTTGATCTCGCCGGTATGCCCCGCGCTCACGGAGATGATAGAGCCGGTTGCCGTATCCCAGAGGCGGACCCGGCCGTCGCTGCAGCCGGAGGCGATCATGAGACCGTCAGGGGAGAAGGCGAGGGCGGTAACGGCGGCACTGTGCCAGCCGAGCCGGTGGCTGAGCTTCCCCTCGGGGATTGGAATGCGGAGCGCTCCCAGGGTGGTGGAGAGTTGCCGGTTCCAGACAGTGATAGTCAAGTCAGGCATCAGTCCCTCCACCTTTTCCAGCGGACAAGAGCCGGGCTATTTCATCTTCTTTCAGGGATATCTGTTCCCGGTACCATTCGAACCGCTCTTCCAAGTGCGCCGAGACTGCGGCAATCCGTTCCGCAGAGACCATGCAGGCCTCCTTTTCCCGGCTGTCCCTGTCTCCGGCGACGGCCAGGATATTTGACTTAATCTCCTTTATTTCTTCATCGAGAATGGAAATGCGCGCCTCAAGCCACGCCAGCCGGTCTTCCGGCGTCTTACCCCGCACATGGGCCGAACTCTCCCCGTCGAGCCCTATATCCTCCCATATCCTCTCAACCCGATCGAGGATGATGGCTAGAGCCGAATTGGAGCGCCTGGCCAGACCGATCTCATACTCATCGAGCTGTGCCTTTTCCTTCCATGCCATTGCCTCCTGGTAAGAGTCGATGAGACGCCGCTGCTGCGCCTCCGTGAACCCCTCTTTCCCAATCCGGTCCGGATGGGTGAGCTGCCAGATCTTCCGGAGAAGCGCCTTAGACTCCTCTTCATATGCGTACTGCTCGGCCGCCGACCAGGGAATGCCCCCAGGGCCCGGTCCTCCCGGCTCTGAGTTCTTGCGGGTCGGCTCCCTCTTCCGGTCACGCCCGGCCTCCGAGCGGATATTGCGGAGTTCCTTCTCCAAAGCAACCATCTCTTCGGCGGAGAGTCCCGGATTGTTGCGCACCTGCTCGACGATAGCCGATATGTCGGAATAGATACTCTCCAGTTCCATGAGCGGCACATAGAGATGGCCGAAGGTCTCAAGCCAGCGCTGATTGATCTGTTCGTTTTTGAGGGTCTGTTTCTCGAGCCTCAGGAGAAGGGTCGCCACCTCCTCCTCCAGTTCCTTCCATGTGGCATGGGTGATCCAGTATTTTTCCGCATCGGCGCCGCTTTCCCCTGCCAGGAGTGCCTTTGCCCCCTCGCGACCATATGAGAACTCGATCAGTTCGGCACTCTCCGCGGGAAAGAGATATAGTTGACGCTCCAGAACAAGGCCGGCCAGTTCCAGGAACTCCTCCCTCTGAACGTGTCGGGACCCGGAGAGCAGGCCGCTCTTATCGAAGTTATCATAGAGTTCGTCAACGAACGGAATGTCTCCGGCAGAGCTGCCATTCCCTGTCCCAAGCCCCAGTGACTTTTCCGGATGGTTGCGGACAAATTCGGCAAGCCGGGATGGATCGGGACCAAGGCCCAGGGAGGAAACCAGTGAACGCTGCCATTGGGCCTTCATGGCCAGGGCCAGGGTGCGGGTCATGCAAAGGCCGACTGCCTGCCCGAACCTGATTACTTCTCCAACCGGGAGCGTTTCGCCATCCCCATGTTCAAGGGTATGAAGAGCGTCAGACGCGGTAACGGATCGGTAGTATCGGAGGTCGTCCTGGAGAAGTGAAATGTCATGCATAATGGGACCGGATTTCTGGAATTTGCATACTCTAAGATTTATTCTCACTTATTCAGGCGCTTCCGTCAACGGAAAAAAGGTGCTTCATATACGGGAAAGAGGGAGGCAATTTCCGGGAAATATGGTATAAAGAGAAATCAATGATGTTCATCCGACACAAGGAGGTAAGCCATGAAGGAAAAGATAGAGATCATACTTGCCGACATCACGAAACTGGAAGTGGACGCCATTGTCAATGCCGCCAATTCTTCCCTTTTGGGGGGAGGAGGAGTGGACGGAGCCATTCATCGGGCCGCCGGACCGGAACTCCTCGCGGAATGCCGGGCACTGAACGGCTGCCCCACCGGCGAAGCCAGGATTACCCGGGGGTATCGCCTCCCGGCAAAACATGTGATCCACACGGTGGGCCCTGTCTGGCATGGCGGCGCAAAGGGGGAACCGGAGCTTCTTGCGGGCTGCTACCGGCGCTCTTTCGAGCTGGCCCATGAGAACGGCCTCACCAGCATCGCCTTTCCCGCAGTAAGCTGCGGTGTATTCGGCTATCCGCTGGAGAATGCCTGCGCCATTGCCCTTGCCGAGACAAAGGCCGCCCTGGAGCGCTACCCGGCGATTTCCAGGGTCATCTTTGCCCTGTTCGGAAATGAGGCGTTGCAGGTCTACCGGGAAACGTCCAGGAAGGTCTTTCCTTGAAAGCGGTCATTCAACGGGTAACCGAGGCCGAGGTTAAGGTTGACGGAAAATCCGTCGGCAGAATCGGCAAGGGGATACTGGTCCTTCTCGGCGTGGAAAAGGAGGACGAAGAGAGGGACGCCGACTGGCTGGCGGAAAAGGTCCGCAACCTGCGCATCTTCGAGGACCAGGCGGGAAAGATGAACCTGTCGGTTATTGAAACGGGAGGGGAGCTCCTGGCGGTTTCCCAGTTCACCCTGGCGGGGAACTGCGCCAAGGGGAGGAGGCCCTCGTTCGACTCCGCCGCACCGCCGGACGAGGCAAACCGGCTCTATGAATATTTCGTGAAGAAACTCCGTGATTCCGGATTGCGGGTAGAGACCGGCGTCTTCCAGGCGATGATGCGGGTCTCACTGGTGAACGATGGGCCGGTCACCTTCATACTGGAGAGCCAGGAAAGATGAGATAATAAGTTTGCCGGCACGCAAAAGCTTTGCATGCGAATGAGTAATTGCTGCGGACTGACTTTTCATGGGAACAATCAGACCAGCGGCCGGACCTCGATTACCCTGAAATACCCCACGTGCCTGATCATCGCACCGGCCTCGGGACCGACAATTTCCCTCGTGCTTTTCCTGATGGCAGTCAGTAATTCGCCGCCGTCCTCTATATTCTTCAATTCCAGGGTCAGACGCCAGCCGGAAAAGCCGTTCACCGGCGCCAGGTAGAGGTATGATGCGTGGGGGTTTTCCATGAGGTTCGCATAGCTTCGTCCGTCCGTCATCCCCCAGGCAAGGGTCTCATCGTCTATTATGTGCGGCCGTGCATATACGGCGGTATTTACAACGCCAGAGGCGCTTGCCGTGGCGATAACCCCCTTTCCCGCTGCCGGGAACAGTTCCGCAAGTTTCATCTTTTCCTCCTTTTTCTCTTCCGGCATTTTCTCTCATATGATAATCTATCACCAATTTTTCCCTTGTCCATGCACAGACTGAATACGGTAAGCAATCATGGCATTGCAGGATATCCTAGACAACCTCTATGCAGGCCGCTCCCAGGTCCATCTCGCCAATGACCCGCTTTCCTTCTGCCACCGCTACCGGGACCCGGCCGACCGGGAGATAGTCGGCCTCATCGCCTCCTCTTTTGCCTACGGTAATGTAAAGATTATACTGAGGAGCCTGGAAACCATATTTGCCGGGATGGGGCCATCGCCGCGCGCATATGTGGAGGCGTTCGAGCCGGACAAGGGAGTTCGGCACTTTTCAGGCTTCCGCCACCGCTTCAACGATGGGCGCGACCTCTGCGCCCTCCTCCTTGCTGCAAGGACAATGATCGAAGAGGCGGACTCCATAGGCGAATTCTTTCTTGGCTGTTACGATGACTCTGCCGACGATATTACCCCGTCCCTCATCGCCTTCTGCTCCGCCGTACTTGCTTTTGACTATTCAACGGTCTTTGGCGCTGATAAGATCCCGGAAGGCTCCTATTTCCCCTTTTTCTTCCCTTCTCCGGCCTCGGGGAGTGCCTGCAAGAGACTCTGCATGTATCTGCGCTGGATGGTGAGGCCTGCCGACGGTATCGACCTTGGACTCTGGCGCGGGATTTCTCCGGCAAAGCTGATTATCCCGGTGGATGCCCATATCCGGCGGATCGGCCGCTACCTTGGTCTCACCGCCCGCAACCAGGCCGACTGGCGCATGGCCCGTGAGATAACCGCCAGCTTGCGCAGGTTCGATCCCGACGACCCGGTCAAGTACGATTTCCCCCTCTGCCACCTGGGTATTTCCGAAGGGTGCGGAGGCCGTGACCTGATCAGGTGCCCGGCCTGCCCCATCGTCGAGATCTGCGGGGCGCCGGAGCCATGAAAGAGCTGCTGGTAATAATGGAATCGTTCGACAGGGAGCGGGACCGCGCTTCCTACCGATTCGCGGGGCTGGTGGAGGTGATCGAGGCGAGCACCCTGGAACAGGTGCTCCCGGCCCTGTACCGCGTCGAGGCCGCTGTCGAATCGGGCCTCCACGCCGCCGGGTTCATATCATATGAAGCAGCACCTGGCCTAAACCCGGACCTCATCGCGCTCCCGCCAGGGGAGTTCCCCCTCCTCCGGTTCGGCATATTCGAAAAGCGTCTGACCCTGTCTTCCACGCCGCCGGACGATCCGCTTCCAACCGCGTACTATCGGACTTGTGATTGGCGAACCTCCCTCTCCCCCGATGAATATGCCGTCGCGGTTGAAAGGGTCAGAGAGTATATTGCCGCCGGAGAGACATATCAGGTAAACCTTACCATGCGCCGGACATTTGCGTTCAATGGCGATCCGTACCGATTCTACCGCGACCTCTGCAACTCCCAGCGTACACCCTTCTGCGCCTACCTGGAGTTGGAACGGTACAGGATACTCTCCGCGTCCCCGGAGCTCTTTTTCCGGCTTGACCACGGGACACTTACCACCCGCCCCATGAAGGGGACGGCCGGCCGGGGGAGATGGCACGCGGACGACGAGGAGGCGAAGCGTAAACTGAGAGAAGACCCGAAGGAACGCGCGGAAAACCTGATGATCGTGGACCTGCTCAGAAACGACATGGGGATGGTCTCTACCACCGGTTCGGTGGCGGTTCGTTCCATGTTCGACATTGAGCCCCTGGAGACGGTGCATCAGATGACCTCCACCATCACGTCCACGCTGAAGCATGGTACGGGTATCGTCGAGCTCTTCCAGGCCATGTTCCCCTGCGGTTCGGTCACCGGGGCGCCGAAAAAACGGACCATGGAGATCATCGCTGAAATGGAGAATACACCGCGCGGCATCTACACGGGATGCATCGGCTTCATTTCGCCGGGGCCGGAAGCGGTCTTCAGCGTCGCCATCCGGACCATCGTTATTGACACCGAGACGGGAAGCGCGGAGATGGGATTGGGGAGCGGCATTACCTTCGACTCCCGTGCCGGGGATGAATTCGAGGAGTGCCTGGCCAAGGGGCGATTTGCCCTGGAGCAGAGGACGGAGTTCCAACTTGTCGAGACCATGCTCTTTGAGGAAGGCGCCGGTTACTTTCTCCTGGAGCGCCACCTGGAGCGCCTGCGGCTCTCCGCGGCGTATTTCGGCTTCCGTCTCCACGAAGAGCCGATCCGCAGGGCACTTGCCGCGCGCTCGGCCCCTCTCACCGGAAGCCACAAGGTGCGGCTCCTCCTCTCCCGTAAAGGTACTTTTACCATTCAGACCGAACCGATTGCAGCTGACCCTGATACTCCACTCCTCGCAGCCGTTGCGGAGAAAAGGGTCGATTCCCGAGATCCTTTTCTCTTCAACAAGACCACCCGTCGCCCCCTCTATTCCGCCGAGCCGGCAAAGAGGCCGGAATGCGCCGACCTCATCTTTCTGAATGAACGAAACGAAGTTACGGAGGGGGCCTACAACAACATCGTGGTCAAGATGGACGGCGAGTTGATTACCCCGCCGCTGGAATGTGGGCTCCTCCCCGGTGTATTCCGGGAAGAGTTACTGGCGAGGGGTGAGATAAGAGAGAAGGTCATAACCGGAGAACAGTTGAGATCAGTCGAGGAAGTTTATCTGATCAACTCCGTGCGGAAATGGCGACGGGTTAAGCTGATTTGAATAAGGTGATCGGACAATGAAGACCCTGCTAAATTTCTTAGCGGTCCTCCTCTTAAACGGTGCCTTTCTCTACCCGCTCTTCTTTGGCGGGACCGGCAGGCCGGTCGCCTGGTGGCTGGTGGTTCTCATGACCTGCGGAGGGATTGCCTGTATTTACTTACTCGTCAGGTTCCGGAAGCAACCTTGAAGAGTGGTCAACAGGAAAATAGGGGAACTCCCGAATGGCGTAAGTTTAAGGTTATTTGCATGAAAATGTCCCGAAAACATAGGCCAAATTTGACGTGATGTCCCGGAATTCCCCCCCCCAATTCCCCAATTCCTCCTGTGCTACTCAAATTGCTCCAGCAACGCTTCAGGACGCCATATTGCTATTTCTAATCCGACTCTGTCGAGGTTGACAGGCAGTCTTTACTATGCCTCCTTATATCCTCCCTTTCGATGGTGACTCCAAAGGTATGGACTCCTCCCATTTCTTTGTAACTTCAGCATAAATCAGCGTCTTGCTGTCGACGAGTTCTATGACGTTGAACGCCTTTTTCCCGGCGTCCTTGAGCGATGAGCCGGCCAACCAGCACCTGTTGTTGAAAAGGATGTACCTGTCGTGCAGCTTTGGGTGTCTACGAACATCAATCGAATGTCCTTCGATTCTGAACTCCTGGAGCGCTTTCTCGAAATCGTCAGCCAGGGAATCTGAATGCTGACCTGTGAGGATCCTGATATGCCGGTTAACATCACGCAGGCAATCAAGTGTATTAATCCCTACCCGGTTATCCACGACAGTGACCTCCGTCTCTGCCTTCCCGAGAAACTCCCGTGACTCTGACTTGGCTGTGAAAGGGTTCTTTTCAGGTACACTCAACTCGCTGGGTATACCACCCTCTTGAAGTTCAACTTCCAGGGGGGCGATCAAGTCAATCATGGATTGATGATGGGTTCGATTCTCATATCCCGTGCGGACCACACCTTCACGCGCTCGGCTGAGGAGACTTACAACCAGAGCTCGAAGTAATCTTCGGTTGTTGCCGTGATCAATGTTTTGAATGATGGAACGCATCCAAGCAAGATGTGGGACTCCGCTGAGCAAATGATATGACAGATCTACGTCAAAAGCGGTGCATAACTCCATCAATTCGGAGTCGTTATAATAGAACTTGGTTGCGTCGGCCAGAGTCGCAATATACTTCGTGTCCAGAGCCATAATGTCACCTCTATCGTTATATTCTCAGCGAATGAGAAACTTCCGAGTTCATCTCTGTGCATTTCAGGTTCGAACGCCTAATCCGGATTCTCCTCCCTGTCTTTAACATATAAGGCGTAGTTCCGCTTGAGGATCTCCGGGATCGGCAGGTCGTAAGGGCAGTGCTGAATGCATTTGCCGCACTCCTCGCACTGGGGTATCGATTCCATGGGTATGCGGGCGAACTCCATGGCCACCTTCGGTCCCATCCTGGATACGAATATCGGGTAACCCATGGCCATGGTGATTTTCACCTCTTTCGGACAGGGCTGGCAGTATTCGCAGCGCCTGCAAAAGGCCTTTCCCAGCTTGTTGCGGTATTCATCCATGAGGGCGAGATCATGCTCGGTGACGATGTTGGGCCGGCTGTAGCGGGCGACCACGTCGTCCACCGACTGTTCGGAATCGTAGCCGGGGATGGGAACGGCGTACGGGAACTGGCGCAGGAACTTGAAGACTATGTCGGCATTGTCGATGACGCCGCCGGCAAAGGGCTTCATGACCAGAATACCCACCCTGAGATCCCGAGCCAGAGGAAAGAGCTCGGTGGAGGCGTCCGGCTCGATGAAGTTGAACGGGAACTGGATGGTGCTGAAGAGCTCTGTCTTAACCAGTTTGACGGCCATTTCCAGACTGTGCGAGGTGACTCCGATGTGGCGCACCTTGCCAGCCAGCTTCGCCTTGACAACGGCCTCCAGCGCGCCGCCCGGGGCGGTCACCGCCTGCCACTCCGTTTCATGGGCGATCTGGTGCAACTGAAAGAGGTCGATGTAATCGGTGCGGAGCATACGAAGGCTGTTCTCCAGTTGTTCCGTGGCCGAGGCAGCATCGCGGCGGATCGTCTTGGTGGCGATCACCACCTTGTCGCGCATCCCCTGAAAGGCCTGTCCGATCTTCGCTTCGCTGTCACGATATGCGTTGGCCGTGTCGTAGAATGTTATTCCCCGTTCAAAGGCCCGGCGCAACACGCGAACCGCCGCATCGGTATCGAGGCGAATGATGGGTATGCCGCCGAAACCGACTTCGGAGATCATCATCCCAGTCTTGCCAAGTTCAAAATGGCGCATTATCTCCCTCTCCTGTCGGGTCCTTTATACGATCCTCCTACTCCCCTGATATGGCTGCTCCCAACCCGGACCCATTCGTTTGTGCGGCGAAATGATACGATCAGCCGCCTTCGAATCATGTCATCGAGATCCTCTGATTTGATCTTGCCCGGATATCCGTCAAAATAGATAACAGAAATCAACATGCCTGAAATCTCCCCTGTTTTTTTCATAAATGTTCCCGCAAGCTGATCCGGTTGCAGGAAGGTTGTGGGTTCACTTCTTTCCCTGTAGCCGGTTCAGCAGAAACTCCCTCGTCAGCGGCGCGCTATTCATCTCATCCCGAAGCTCCGGCCGCTCCAGGTCTGCAGCGGTATCCACATCGCGCCACATGGGAAGCAGGGAAATAGCTATCCCCGCGTCGCTTGCCCTCTTCATGGTTTCTTCCAGAACTTTATCACTGCTCCAGGATATATCGCGAAACAATTCGCAATGTAGCCGTGTCATCCCAACCAGGTAATAACCGCCATCCTCGCTTGGGCCGACCACAACCCCGAGATCTCCCCGTTCCAGCCGGCCGAATGCGTCCTCGATTAAAGCAGAGGGGAGGTCGGGCGAATCTGTGCCGATGATAACCGCAGCCCTTTTGCCCTGGGAAATTACGTCCCGGAGCGCTTCCGCCATCCTTTCCCCCAGATCTTTTCCTCTCTGGGGGATGCATGTCATGCCGGAAACCCTCCCTTTAAAATATTCAAGAGATTCTTCCCCCCCGTCATAGAAGAGGTACTTCTCCACATCGGGAAGGGATGCGGCCATGGCAAGGACATCGCCCAGCATGCAGCCGTAGAGATCGGCCGCCTCCTCCGGGAAAAGCGGGGGGGAGAGCCTGGTTTTCACTTTTCCCGGAACGGGCTGCCTGGCAAATATCAACAGTGCATTCTTTAACTTATTAGACATAACCGTTTGTTTACGCGGGAGATTGGTGAAAATTGGGGAAATCCTTTAAAGCCGCTGCCAGTGAGCATCCGGCAGTCTTCAAAAACAGTAAAACATAGCGTTATCCACAATATCGAGACTTTTCCACAGAGTTACCAACAGGGGCGGTGGATTGATTGTTCATATCACATTAAGCAATTATATAATTTCTTCAGATGGCGGAGGCATCCATCTCCCCGCGCTTGTCCCGTTCTATGGAGGCGTAGGCGGAATGTTTGTGGATCGATTCATGGTTTTCCGCTTCCATGGAGAACCAGGTGATATTGTCCATGGCCGAAAGTTTCAGGGTGGCCTCCCGCACCATGTCTTCCACAAAACGGGGATTTTCATAGGCCTGCTCGGTCACGAACTTCTCATCTTCACGCTTGAGCATGGAATATACCTGCGAGCTGCCGCATGATTCTACAATATCGATCAGGTCCTCGATCCAGATGAAATTCCGGTAACGTACCCGCACGGTTATGAGGCTCCGCTGGTTGTGGGCGCCGAACCGGGCAAGTTCCTTGCTGCACGGGCATAGCGAGGTGACCGGCACCTTCACTCCGAGGATGAAATCGAACTCCTTGCCCAAGCTTGCGTTAAATGTGCAGGTATATTCCATCAGCCCCTTGGCGCCGGAAACAGGCGCCTTTTTTTCGATGAAATAGGGGAATTCGATCTCCAGGTGGGCTCTCGATGCGCCCAGTTTTTCTTTCATCCGCTCAAGAATTATTTCCATCTTGTCGAGGGCGATCTTTTCCCTGTAAGCGTCCAGTATCTCGATAAAACGGCTCATGTGGGTCCCCTTGAAATGATGGGGGAGATCCACGTACATATTGACACGCGCCACGGTCTGCTGAAAGCTCCTGTTCTTGTCCATCACCACGATGGGATAGGAAATGTCCTTCACCCCGACCTTGTCGATGGCGATCCTGCGGGTGTCCCGGCTTTTCTGCATGTCGGGCATTAAGGGCGGTTGCTGGTCGCTGGTTGCTGGTCGCTGGTCGACGGCCGTCGGTGGCCGGCTTTTACTCTTCTTATCCTTCTGCAAGATTGTTCCTCTCCTCGCTGGTCGCTGGTCACTGGTCACTGGTCACTGGTCACTGGTCGCTGGTCACTGGTCACTGGTCACTGTCCCCTGTCCCCTGTCCCCTGACATACTTCACCGGATCAGGCACGCCGGCCTCGGCAAAACCCTTTAGACGCAGGCGGCAGGAATCGCACAGACCGCAGGCGAGCCCCGCCGGTGTCGGATCATAGCAGGAATGGGTGCGGGAATAGTCAACCCCCAGG
>Ga0210377_10001743_pt1 | contig 19490 bp, 12 predicted proteins | sample PLM4_65_b1redo_FD_155480 | JGI IMG/M metagenome (GOLD analysis project Ga0210377, IMG submission 155480) | Groundwater sediment microbial communities from an aquifer in East River, Colorado, USA - PLM4_65_b1 redo | ecosystem: Environmental > Terrestrial > Soil > Riparian zone | place: USA: East...
GGATGTTCTACGTGCTGCTCTCGCTCGGGAACATCGGGGGGATTCTCGAGGCGCGGGCATGGGCCGGGCCGAGCGAAGCGGCCCGGCTCCTCATCCTGGGCGGCGGTGCCGGCGTGCTGCTGGCACTGGGTAGCGGGCCCGCATGGCTGCTCACCCCGGCGGTGGTGTTCGCCGCGGGCTCGTTGGTGTGGCTGACGCGCCTTCGCCCGTTACTCACCTCGCCGGACCCGCGGGCGATAGTTGCGATGTGAGGGAGCCGCCTCACTCCGCGCGCATTGCCCCCGCCGGATCAATTCGCGTCGCCCGCCACGCCGCGAGCCCGCTGGCGGCGACGGTCACCCCGAGCATGAGCGCACTGGTGCCCGCGAGTGTCAGGGGATCGATCGGGGCAATGCCGTAGAGAATGGCGTCGAGCAGACGTGCGCCGAGCATGGCCACGGCGAGTCCGATGGCGGTCCCGGCAAGACCCAGAAATACTCCCCGCCTGATGAGCAGCCGGACCAGCGATCCGGGAGCGGCGCCCAGCGCCAGACGTACGCCGAACTCCCGGGTGCGTTGGGTCAGCGCATAGGCAATCACTCCGTATACTCCGACGATCGCGAGGACCAGCGCCCCGAGCGCGAGGGCCGCGAGGAGCACCAGCGGAAACCGGCGAAAAAAGACCGCTGGTGAGCCGGCGATCTGCTCCTTCATTGTCGACACCGCATAGACGGGAAGCTCGGGGCCCAGTGCGGCAACTTCCTGACGAATCGCCGCGGTCATCCGCTCGGGCCTGCCGACGGTTCGCACCGCGAGCGACATCCGGTTCTCCGCGGCCTGCAGGTGGGAGAAATACACGGTGGCCGGCACCGGAGCGTCGAGCGTACCGGTCTTGACGTCGCCCACAACGCCGACAATTTCCCACGCCGAGTCGGGAAAGGCATAGAAGCGAAGCCGCCGGCCGGTCGCCGAACCGGAGCCGAACAGCTGTCGCGCCAGCGTCTGGTTCACGACGATGGCGGGAACACCGGATCGCTCCGAGACTCCGAACACCCGTCCCTCCACGATCCGAATACCCATCGCGTCGAAGTATGCCCCCGCCACCCCGCGTACCACCGCATCGGGCCGGCGCGCCGGATCCGGCTCCGGTGCCCCCTCCGCCCTGAATGTGTTGGTGCCCCCGCCATTGAGCGGAAGATTCGACGCCGCACCCACACTCTCCACGCCGGGCAGCGACCCCACGCGCTGCAGCAGGGTCTCGAAAAACCGCTGCTGGGCCTCACCGCGCTCGTACTCGGGGCCGGCGAGCGCGATGCGCATCGTCATAACCCGCTCCGCGGCGAATCCGGCGTCGGTCCGCAGCAAAGTCACCAGGCTCCGGGTCAGCAGTCCAGCGCCGACCAGCAGAACGAGAGTGAGCGCAATCTCCCCGACGACGAGGGCATCACGGAACCGGTTTCCCGATCGATCACCCCCCGATCGGGGCCCGCCGCGCAGCACCCCGGCCGGAGCACCGAACGGCACGGCAACCGCCGGAAGCAATCCGAAGGCCACCCCCACGATCAGAGCGATGCCCATCGCTACGGCCACCGTTCCCCAATCCATGGCGCCGGTCGCGAGAGTCGGAAGTCCCGCCCGAATCCCTTCCGGAATCGCCCGCACCAGCAGCGTCGTGCCGAGCCGGGCCAGCATCGCCCCTGCGACCCCGCCGATCAGCGCCAGCAGAAGGCCTTCCACGACGAATTGCCGGGCCACCCGGGGCCTGCTCGCTCCCAACGCGACCCGAATGGCCAGCTCCTGCCGGCGCGCCAGCGCCCGGGCCAGGTAGAGACTCGCCACATTTGCGCAGGCAATCAGCAGCATCACCGTGACCGCGGCGAGCAGTGTGAGCAGGATCGGGCGGACCTTTCCCACCACTTCGTCGCGAAGCGAGACCGCCATGACACCGCGGCCCTGATTCGTTTCGGGATAGGCGACGGCCAGCCGGCGCACGACCAGCGCGAGATCCGCCTCGGCCGCTTCCCGGCTCACCCCCTCGCGGAGACGGGCGATCGGCCGCAGCCAATGATTGAATCGCTCACTCATCCGGCGCGCGGCGTAGTCGACCAGCAGCCAGACCTCTCCATCCCCTGCGGGAGAGAATTGGAAGGAGGCCGGCAGCACCGCGGTCACCGTATAAACCGCACCGTCCAGGGTGAGGCTGGAGCCCGCCGCGGAAGGATCCGAGCCGAGATGGCGAGTCCAGAATCCGTGGGTGACGATCACCGCGCTGGCGCCGGCCCCGGTGGAGTCGGGAGGGAATCCCGTTCCCAGCGCCGGCCGCACGCCGAGCAGATCGAAGAAGCGGGGAGTTACAACGGTGCCGCGGATCCGGATCGGCACCCCGCCAAGCTCGGCGGTCAGATTGGTGGGATTGTAGCCTTCGATTCCGATGAACCCCCGCGACTGCGTTTGCCAGTCGACCAGGTCGGGGTAGGAGGCTTCCGAGCGCTCCAGGGGATCCTCGTCGCGTGTCATCCAGAGGTGCAACAGCCGGTCCGGATCGCGGAAGGGTACCGATTGGGTCAGGGCGCGCCGGGTGATGCCCACCATGGTGGCGCTGGCGCCGATCCCGATGCCCAGCGTGAGGAGGACGACGGCCGCGAATCCGGGCTGCCGTCGCATGAGCCGGAACGCGAAGAGCACGTCCTGGCCAAGATTCTGCCAACGCTCCCGCCTCCACCGGCGGGCGTCACCGCGCTGCCCGATCGCGACCAGCTCCTTCCGGGCCAAACCGAGATCGCCGAACTCGCGCCGCGCGATTCGCTCCGCCTGGCTTCGCGGAATCCCCTGCCCCACCAGCTCTTCGATCTTCGCGTTGAGGTGAAATGCCAGCTCCTCATCGACGTCCCGGGCCACCGCCCTCTGGCGCACCGCCAGGCGGAACAGACGCCGGATGCCCGGAAGAAGACTCATGGCTCCACCTTCAACCCGTCTCGAGGACGCTCGCCACCGCGGCCGCATAACTGCACCAAGCGCCGTGTTTGTCACGCAGCGCGCGCCGACCGGCCGCCGTCAGCAGGTAGTACTTCGCCTTGCGGTTGTTATCCGAGAGCCCCCATTCCGCCGCGATCCACTCCCGCGCTTCCATCCGGTGCAGGGCGACGTAGAGCGCCCGATCCTCCACCAGCAGGACTCCCCCGGTTCGCTCCTTGATCCACTTGGCCACGGCATAGCCGTGGCGGGGGCCCCAGGAGAGGGCCTTGAGGATCAGGACGTCGAGGGTTCCCTGGAGCAGATCGAGTTCAGGACGGGCCATGGTGTTCCCCGGAAGTGTTCCGGGGAACATTACGTTGTGGTGGGCAAAGTGGCAAGGAGGCCAAGAGCCGTTGGCCGTTAGCTTTCCTCATGCTCGAGCTCCGCACGCTGGGCGTTGTCGACCTTCGAATCGCCGGCGGCGCCGAGCTGCGCGCCGTCGTGCAGCAGCCCAAGCGATTTGCGCTGCTCGCCTTTCTCGCCGTCACGGCGACGGGGCGCTTCATCCGCCGGGACACGCTCCTCGGACTCTTTTGGCCCGAGCTCGATGCCGAGCACGCGCGCGGCGCGCTCCGCCGCTCGCTGTACTTCCTTCGGCGGGCACTGGGAGAAGACGTGCTGATCGGGCGGGGAGAGGAGGAGGTCGGAGTTGCCGAGGGCAAGCTCTGGTCGGACGTGGGCGCCCTTCGTGAGGCGATGAAGCGAGGAGATCCGGCCCAAGCACTCAAGCACTATCAGGGCGACCTGCTGGAAGGGTTCTACGTGGCGGGCGCGCCCGGAATGGAGGACTGGCTGGATCGTGAGCGACGAAAGCTTCGGCAGGAGGCGCTCGAGGGAGCCCGGACGCTTGCCCGCGCCCCCGGAAACTCCGCCGAGTCGCGCTACTGGGCCCGCCGGGCACTCGAGCTGGACGAGAACGACGAGGAAATGCGGGCCCTCCTGAATCGCGCTCCTCCCACCCCTGCCCCATTCCCGCTTCCCCCTTCCCCGGCTGGGGCCGATCCTCGCCTGGTCGCCATCTGCCCGTTCACGATTCGCGGGGCGCCGGGCCTCGGATTTCTCGGGGAGGGGATGGTGGATCTGCTGGCGACCAAGCTCGACGGCGCGGGAGAGCTTCGCGTGGTCGAGCCGCGACTGGTGTTGTCGGGCGCGGCGCAAGCTGGGGAGGCCTGGACGGTCGAGCGTGGACGATGGCTCGCCGGCCGGGCCGGCGCGGGAAGCTTCGTCCTGGGGAGCGTCGTGGAAGCGGCGGGACGGCTCGAAGCCTCGGCCGCGCTCCATGACGCCGACGGGACCCTCGTCGTCAGGGTCGAGGGCCGCGCCGATGGGGACGCCGGTCTCTTCGAGCTGGTCGATCATCTGGCGCTCGGACTTCTCGCCGGCCGCCACGGTGAGTCCGCCAGCGACCTGAGCCGGCTCGCCGCACTCACCACCGATTCCCTCCCCGCGCTCAAGGCATGGCTCGCCGGCGAGCAGGCCTTCCGCCTCGCACGCTACCTCGAGTCGGTGGACGCCTTCCGCCGCGCCACCGATGCCGATCCATCCTTCGCGCTCGCCTGGCACCGCCTGGCCGCCTCGCTCGCCGCCACCGCCCTCATCGAACCGGCCCGGGAAGCCTCCGCCGAGGCCTATCGCCGGCGGGAGCGGCTCTCGGAGCACGCGCGCACGCTGGTCGAGGCGCAACACGCCTGGATCACCGGCCAGAGCGGCGAGGCCGAGCGGCGCTACGCGGCCCTGGTCACCGCCTGGCCTGAGAGTCTCGAAGGATGGTTTCTGCTCGGAGATGTGCTCTTCCACAGCAACCCCTACCGGGGGAGAAGCATCGCGCAGGCGCGTGAGCCGTTCGAGCGCGCACTCGCCCTCGATTCCGACCATCTCGGCGCGGTGGTCCAGCTCGCCAGGATCGCCGCGATGGAGCGGCGGATGGACGATCTCGATGCGCTCGTGACACGCGCGCTTGCGCGGAGCGCCGGCAGCGATCAGGCGGTGGGACTGCGCGCGTTGCGCGCCTTTGTTCACCGGGACCGGAGCGGCGAAGACGAGGCGATCCGCGAGCTCGCCGCCTCCCGGGGCCTCACCATCGCGCGGGCGTTTTCCGACGTCGCACTCTACGCCGGAAACCCCGATGGGGCCGAACGGCTGGGACGCGCGCTCTTTGCCGCGGCCCGCTCCGAGGAGTTCCGTGCCTTCGGCCTCATCACCCTGGCGCACCTCGACCTGGCCCGGGGGCGCACCGTCGAGGCGTTTGATCGCCTCCGCGAAGCCGAGCGACTCGATCCGGCGTGGGCGCTGACGATGCGTGGACTCTTTGCCACCTTTCCTTTTCTTCCCATTGAGGACCATCGACGGGCAGCGGTTCGCGCGGAGCTGGTGGCGTGGGACACCGGCTCGACCCGGCCCGCGGTGGCGGTTCCGCTCGCCTTTCACAACCAGCTGCATCCCCACCTTCGCGCTTTCCTCATCGGGCTCCTCGCGGTGCGGCTCCGCCTTCCCGATCAGGCTGCGCTCGATGCCGAAGCGCTGGCCGAGCTTCCGGTACCCGATGGGGCCACGGCGCTGCTGCAGCACCTGGGACGGACCCTCGACGCGGAGATTCTGCGGGCGCGCGGCGACACCGCGGCCGCGCTCGCGGTACTCGAGCAGGGACGACTCGATGTCTGGTTCCAATTCGCCGTGGCGTCCCCCTTCTATGCTGGAACGTTCGAGCGGTTCCTCCGCGCCGATCTGCTCGCCGCCGCCGGCCGGGTACCGGAGGCGCTTCGCTGGTGGGGTGCGATCGCCGAGCGCAGTCCCTTCGAGCTACCCTATCTTGCACCGGCCCTTCGCCGGCAGGCTGATGCGTGGCAAAGCCTGGGCGACCCGGCGCGTGCCGGCGATGCGGAGGAGCGGGCTCGGGTGTTGTGGGGGAGTGTGCCGTCGTGGTAGCCTTCCCATGACGGATTGGCGGATGGGCCGCGCGCTGTCCTGGGATCACGATGGAGGTTGCAATGCGGGCAGTGCCGGTGAGAATGGCCGCGATGATGCTGCTGATGCTCGCGGGGAGCGGGTGCCGCGCCTGGCGGGTCGAATCCGTCCCGCCGCGTGAGGTGCTCAGGAATCCGGGTGTCGACGCGGTCCGCGTCACCCGCTTCGACAAGAGCAAGGTCGAGATCTGGGATCCCGTACTCCAGGGCGACAGCATCGTCGGGCATCCCACCGAGCGCGCCATCGCCCGCCTGGTCATGCCGCTTGCCCAGGTCGAGACGATCGCGGTCCGGAAAAAAAGCCTTGGGAGGACCCTGCTGATCGGCCTGGGGATCGTCGGAGCAGTGACGCTGTATGCTCTGCTGCAGGAGCTGAATCAAGGGTACTAGTGGTCAGGGGCCAGTAGTCAGTGGTCAGTGGGAAAGTGCAGTGGCCGACCACTGACCCCTGACCACTGACCCCTGCATTAGCCGATAGCCGATAGCTCTCTCTTGTGCGTCTCCGGCGCAAACAACGTCGCCACCACCGTCAGGGCACACGACCCCGCCATATAGCACGCTACCGCCCACGCACCATAGCGCGCCAGCAGCAGCGTCGCGATGAACGGCGCAAGCCCGCCGGAGAACACCGACGTCAACTGATAGATGAGGGATGCCCCACTGTAGCGGACCCGGGTGGAAAACAGCTCGGCGAAATAGGCCGCCTGCGGCCCGTACATCATGTCCTGCCCGACGTTCAAGCCCAGCACGATCGCGACCGCGACGAATCCCGGCCCCCGGCCGAGCAGCCAGAAGAACGGAAAGGCATACAGGAGGGAAAGGGTCGCGCCGGCCAGGTACACCGGCTTCCGGCCGAATCGGTCCGAAAGCGCCGCAAAGAACGGAATCGACACCAGCCCGACCAGCGCACCGGTCGCCACCCCTCCAAGCATGGTGGCTTTTGAATACCCGAGGGCCTTCTCGCCGTAGCTCAGCACGAAGACCGTGAAAATGTAGAAGAGGACATTCTGCGCGAATCGCATCCCCATGCCGACCAGGACTTCTCTCGGGTGCCGGCGGAAGACCTCGACCAGCGGGGCGCTCGGCGTTCCGTGAGCTTCCCGGGCCCGGGTAAAGGCCGGCGTCTCCAGGAGACGGAGCCGAACGAACATTCCGATGGCGATCAGCAGCGTGCTCAGCAGAAACGGGATGCGCCAGCCCCAGCCAAGGAAATCCGCTTCCGACAGTCGGGACGACAGCAGGGCGAAGATCCCGGTACTGAGAAGGAGTCCAGCCGGAACGCCCATCTGTGCCCAGCTTCCATGCAAACCGCGTTGTGCCCCTCCCGAGTGCTCCACCGCCATCAGCACCGCCCCGCCCCATTCTCCGCCGACTCCGATCCCCTGCGCGAATCGCACCAGCACGAGCAGCACCGGAGCCCACACGCCGATCGTAGCATAGGTCGGTAACAAACCCATCAGAATGGTCGCGACCCCCATGATCATGAGCGACCAGACCAGCATCGTCTTGCGGCCGAACCGGTCGCCGTAGTGCCCGAAGACGGCGCCACCGATCGGGCGCGCCACGAATCCGACCGCGAAGGTCCCGTAGGCCGAGAGGGTGCCCGCCAATGGATCGAGCGTGGGGAAGAACAGTTTGTTGAAGACCAGCGCGGCGGCGGTACCGTACAGAAAGAAATCGTACCACTCGATGGTGGTCCCGATGAAGCTGGCCAGGATCACCGGCCGGATGGAGTCGTTCCGTTGAGTCATAGAGGGACCGAATATACTGCCCTCACTCTCCCCTTGCGTCACAAGGGGAGAGCGCCTAGTCTCCTGCACCCCCTTTCGTGTCGGAACCCATGGATGAGCTCGATGTCAGTCTCCTGCGCGGCACGCTGGACCTCCTGATTCTCAAAGCGGTCAGCTGGGGCCCGCGCCACGGATACGCCGTCGCCGAGTGGATCGGTGGAGCGACCGGCGACTCCCTGATGATCGGGGAGGGCACGCTCTATCCCGCCCTGCACCGGCTGGAGCGGCAGGGGCTGGTCGAGGCGGAATGGGGTCTCTCGGAGAACAACCGGACCGCCAAATTCTACGGGCTGAGCCGGACGGGACGGCGCCGGCTCCAGCACGGGAGCTCCTCATGGCACCGCTTCGTCGAGGCGGCGGGTCGCGCGCTCCGGGCGACCGGTCCGGTGACGGCCTGATGTCCGACGAGCGCACCCCGGGTCCCTTCCGGCTCGAGGCAGGAGCCAAACGCGTCGAGCAGGACGTCGACGCGGAAATCGAATTTCATCTCGCGATGCGCAGCAAGAAGCTCGCGGCGGAGGGTCTCGACCCCGCGGTGGCGCGGGAGCGAGCGCTCGCCCTGTTTGGGGATTTGCGGGCGGTGCGACGCGAGTGCCTCCTCATCGACCACGAAAGAGAGCGGTCCGTGAACCGGAGAGATTATCTCGGAGCTCTGCGGCAGGACGCGGTGCACGCCCTTCGAGTGCTCCGAGCCAACAAGGGCTTTTCGCTGGTGATGCTTCTCATTCTGGCGCTTGGCATCGGCGCCAATACCGCGGTGTTCAGCCTGATCGACGCGCTGATGCGGCGGTCGCTGCCGGTGCCCCATCCCGAGCAGCTCGTCACCATTGGGGATCCGCGGCGCAGCAACGGGATGTCGACCGGAAGTCCCCGCGTCGACCTCTTTTCCTACCCGCTCTACGCGGACCTTCGCGACGCAACCCGGGTGATGAGCGGACTCTACGCCTCCGGCCACACCGGACGACTCGACGCCCTCGTCGCGCAGGGTGATGGGGTGGAGCACCCTGTGGGCCGCCTGGTCTCGGGCAACTACTTCGACGTGCTGCAGGTGCCGGCCGCCGCCGGGCGCACCTTTTCACGGGCGGAAGACCAGGCGCCGGGACGCGATGCCGTCGCGGTGATCAGCCACGAATACTGGCAACGCAGATTTGCCGGCGACCCGTCGGTGATCGGCCGTACCATCACCCTCAACCGAACCCCACTGACCATCGTCGGCGTCGCGCAGAAGGGTTGGACCGGCGACGTGGTCGGTCAGCGGACCGACATCTGGATACCGCTCATGATGCAGGAGCTGCTCATCCCGCATCGCCCCTGGCTGGGCGACCGGGGAGCGAGCTGGCTCCTCCTGATGGGGCGCCTCGCACCCGGCGCGACGCTGGAACGGGCCAGGAGCGAGTTCACCAACCTGATCCGGACCTCGCTCACCCGGAATCCGACGGCCACGGGCCTTGGCGACGTCGAGCGCGAGCTCCGGGAGACGCCGATCCAGGTGGACCGGGGCGCCCGTGGATTCTCTTATTACCGGAGTGAGTACGCCCAGTCGCTGCTCACCCTCATGGCCGCGGTCGGCCTCGTCCTGCTGGTCGTCTGCGCCAACGTCGCGCACCTCATGCTGGCCCGCGCTGCCGCGCGAGGACGCGAGATGAGCGTCCGCATGGCGCTGGGGGCGGGGCGCGCCAGACTGGTGCAGCAGCTGCTCACCGAAAGCGTGATCATCGCCGTCGGTGGCGGGGCGCTCGGACTTCTGGTCGCCCGGTGGGGGAGCGCCGCGCTGCTGCGGCTCGCCGGCGGTGGCGGGAGCCCGATCCCGCTCGATGTCCATCTGGATACCCGGGTTCTCGGATTCGCCGCCGGCATCTCACTCCTGACCGCAATTCTCATCGGCCTGGTGCCCGCCCTCCGCGCGACCCGCATCACACTCGCCACGTCGCTGCGCACCGGCGGGCGCGGCGTGACGGGCGCCGACGGGCGGCCTGGCCAGTCCGCCATGGGCAAGATGCTCGTCGTGGCGCAGGTGGCGCTCTCGCTCCTCCTGCTGGTGTCCACCGGCATGCTGCTTCGAAGCATGCAGCGCCTCACCAGCGCTGATATCGGTCTCGCACGCGATTCCCTGGTGGTTGCGCGCGTCGATGCGGGACGCAGCGGCTACAAGGGCGATCGCCTCGTCCAGCTCATGCGCGACCTCACCTCGCGGCTCGAGCGGCTTCCGGGTGTCACAGCAGTCACGCTTTCGGAGAATGGCATTTTCAGCGGTACCGAATCTGCGACCACTCTTCAGGTCGAAGGCTTCACCGCCGCGGCCGACCCCGATACCGTTTCCAACTACGACAACGTGGGGCCCGGCTACTTCGCCACGATCGGAGCGCGCATGGTTCAGGGGCGCGAGTTCACCACCGGCGACCATGAATCCGCGCCGAAAGTCGCCATCGTCAACCAGACCATGGCGAATTTCTACTTCAAGGGAAGCTCCCCGCTTGGACGCTACGTGACGGTGGACAGCGCGACCTGGACCATCATCGGGGTTGTCGCCGACGTCCAGGGCCAGGACGTGCGCGGTCTCCCGGAGAGAAGGCTCTACCTGCCGGTATTGCAGGTAAGCCAGGTCCCGGGCTCCTTCGTCATGGAGATTCGCGGGAGCGGCGATCCAGCGCAATTGGTGGATCCGGTTCGTCGCGCCCTGCTGGAAGCCGATCCGTCCCTCGTGACCCAGAGCATCGCTCCGCTCAGCGCGTACATCCGTGCCTCCATCGGTCCGGCCCGGCTGGTGGCAACGGTGGTAACCTTTTTCGGCGTGCTGGCCCTCGTCCTCGCCGCACTCGGGCTCTACGGTGTGATGGCGTACGCGACGATCCGGCGCACCAGCGAGTTCGGACTCCGGATGGCGCTGGGAGCCGCTCCTTCGCGGGTGGCGACGATGGTCCTGCGAGAAGCGCTGCTGCTGGTGGCCGGCGGCGTCGCGATCGGGCTGCCGCTCGCCTTCGCCGCCGGCCGGCTGCTCAGGAGCCAGCTCTTCGGCATCGACCCGGTCGACATGCCGTCGTTCCTGCTCGCGACGGCGGTGCTCGGCGGAAGCGCGCTCCTCGCCGGCTATCTGCCCGCCCGGCGCGCGGCGCGTGTGGCACCATTGGTGGCAATCAGAGCCGACTGAAATGCGAGATGCCCGTTTTCAGTCTGTGTCATGGGTGGCGACCGGTGCGTCACTTTGTAATGAACCTTGAGGAGGGGACACCATGGCAAACACCGCCGTGTTTGGGATCTACTCGACCCGCTCCCAGGTGGAGCGCGCGGTCGATCAGTTGCGCGTTGCCGGTTTCCGGCCCACCGATGTCTCGGTGCTGTTCCCCGAAAACGTGGGCACCAAAGAGTTCGCCCATGAGAAGCACACGAAGGCTCCGGAGGGCGCCGCGGCTGGAGCAACCTCCGGTGCGCTGGTCGGGGGCACGCTGGGTTGGCTCGTGGGAATCGGAGCACTGGCCATCCCCGGCCTCGGCCCGTTCATCGCCGCCGGCCCGATCGTGGCCCTGCTGAGCGGTGTCGGGGTGGGCGCGGCGGTCGGTGGCATTGCCGGCGCCCTGGTCGGGATGGGAATTCCGGAGTACGAGGCCAAGCGGTATGAGGGAATGATCAAGCGCGGGGGCATTCTTCTTTCGGTGCACACCGATAGTCACGACTGGACCAAGCGCGCCAAGGAAATCCTGGAGCATACCGGGGCCGACGATATCGCCTCGGCCTCCGAAGCCAAAGGGGATTACGAGAACGCCGAGCGTCCCAGCCCGCGAGGCGGCGGCTACTCAGACTAGCGTTGATAGAGGTCCACCAGCGCGCGGAGGCGGCTGGTGATGTCGGGGGTGAGCTGGTCCGACGAGAAGCGGAAACCCCAGTTACCGGACTGACGGCCGGGAAGGTTCATCCGCGCCTCGCTCCCGAGTCCCAGCAGGTCCTGCATCGGGATAAGGGCCATGTTCGCCACCGACGCCAGGGCGGTGCGGATGAGGGTCCAGTGCATCTCGCGGCCATCGGTCGCGAGGTATCGCATGGCGTAGTCCCTCTCCTGCGCCACCTCGTCCGCGCTGCGCGTGGAGTCCGCGCCGACCGAGGAGTTCCACCAGCCGAGCGTGGTGTCGTTGTCGTGCGTTCCGGTGTACACGACGCGCTCGCGCGGGTAGGTGTGCGGCAGAAAGGTATTGGCCTGCCCATCGGTCCCGAAGGCGAACTGCAGGATGCTCATCCCGGGGTAGCCGAATCGCTCCCGCAGGGCCTCCACCTCCGGCGTGATCACTCCGAGGTTTTCCGCCACGATCGGGAGCGGACCCAGCGCATCGGTGATCGCGGTCAGCAGGTCCGCGCCGGGCCCCTGCATCCACCGGCCGTTCACCGCGGTCGTCTCGCCGGCCGGCACCTCCCAGTACGCCACGAAGCCGCGGAAGTGGTCGACGCGGACGAGGTCGAAGAGCTCGAACGCGGCCCGCATCCGGCGGATCCACCAGTCGTACCCCTGCGCCCGCATCGCATCCCAGTCGTAGATGGGATTGCCCCAGAGCTGGCCCGTCGCGCTGAAATAGTCCGGAGGCACCCCGGCCTGCGCCAGCAGGCCGCCCCGGCCGTCCAGCTTGAACAGCGAAGGATTGGACCACACGTCCGCCGAGTCATGCGCAACGTAGATGGGCAGATCGCCCATCAGCCTGATCCCTCGGCCGCTGCTGGCCTGCTTCAGCGCGTGGAACTGGCTGAAGAAAAACCACTGCTCCCGCCGATGGTGCTCCACCGAGTCTGCGAGCCGCGTCCTCCAGTCCTCCAGCGCGGCCGGATCGCGCAGGGCGGCTCCGGGGTCCCATTCGGTCCACGCGACGCCGCCGTGCGCCTGCTTGAGCGCCATGAACAGCGCATAGTCCTCGAGCCACCACCCCTCCTTGGCGACGAAGGCGTGATAGCGGTCGTCCGGCGTGAAGCCCGCCGTCGCCTGGTGCAGCAGCGTCCGCTTGTGGGGAATGACCCGCTCGAACTCCACCGTGTGCGCGGGGAAGGCAGCGTGCGCGCCGGGTACGTGGATGAGCAGCGGATTGCCGGCGAAGGCCGAGAAGCACTGGTAGGGCGAGTTGCCGTAGCCGGTGGGCCCCAACGGCAGCATCTGCCAGATCGAAAGCCCCGACTCGGTGAGCGTGTCGAGGAACCGGTGTGCTTCGACTCCGAAATCACCAATGCCGTCCGGGCCGGGCAGCGACGTGGGATGAAGCAGGATGCCGGCACAACGCGGGAAGCTCATGTCGGAGCGTAGTGCCGGCACCCCGGTTCCGCTAGCCGAGCTTCGCGAGCACCTTGTCGAGCGCGGCGTAACTTTCGTTGAGACCCTGCTCCATTCCCGAGTTCAGCATGCCATCGCGCTCTTCGGTGGAGTGGAACAGCGACGTGTTGACGACCTTCGTGCGGCCGTCACCCAGGTCTTCCCGATCGTTGGGAGTCGTGACCCTCGCGGATTCAATAGTCTGCTTCATGATGGTTTCCCTTTGGTGCGCTCGAGGAAGGCCCCGAGCCGGTTGAGTCGAGCTTCCACCATTTCCTGGTACCGGTCGATCCACATCGCCTCGTTCGCCAGACGGCGCGGGCTGAGCCGGCAGGTCCGCACTCGTCCGGACTTCTCCGTAGCGACCAGCCCCGCCCCTTCTGGGAACGCTTCACACCTGTTTCACACCATTCACATCTTTTGTCCGCTCCCGGCCTTGACGCCCCGGTCTCCTCCCGGCATAATGCTCAGCGTCCTTCCTGATCTCCGGCAATTCTCGCGGAGCACCCGCGTGCACACTTTTTCCTTTCCGTCCCGGCTCCAACTCCGCCCGGGTGGCTTGCGTTCGTTCCCCACCGCATAAATGAGGACCCGTATGAGATCACGTCGGTATATCCTCGGAGCGCTGCTCGCAGTGAGCTGGATGGCGCCGCTTCGCGCCCAGGCGCAAGGCGGCACGATCCGTGGACGGGTCACCAACGACGTGTCGGGATTGCCGCTCTCCGGCGTCGCGGTCTCGTTCGGGTCCCGCACCGCACAGACCCGGCAGGACGGCCAATACATCCTCACCGGCGTACCCGCAGGCACAGATAGTCTTCGGGCGAGGTTGATCGGATACTCGCCCGCCGCGCGGGCCGTCAGGGTGGTGACGGGCCAGACGGTCGATGTCGACCTGACCCTGTCAGCCAGGGCGGTGAGCCTGTCGGAAATCGTGGTGACCGGCTACGGGGAGCAGCGGGCGGGCAACATCACCGGCGCCGTGACGCAGGTCGCAGCGGCGGATTTCAATACCGGCCGCATCGTCAGCCCGGAGGAGCTCATCCGGAGCAAGGCTCCCGGCGTGCAGGTGGTGGACAACAACGAGCCCGGCGGCGGGATCTCTATCCGGATTCGCGGCCCGACGTCGATCAACGCCAGCAGCGAGCCGCTCTTCGTCATCGACGGCGTTCCGATCGGCACCGGCGCCGGTGGCGGGCTCTCCGCCGGCCGCAACCCGCTCAACTTCCTGAACCCGAACGATATCGAGAGCATCACGGTGCTCCGCGATGCCTCTGCCGCGGCGATCTACGGCGCCAACGCCGCCAACGGCGTGGTGCTGATCCAGACCAAGGCGGGCCGTGGCACAACGACCCAGGTCGAGTACACCGGGAGCTTCTCTGCCTCATCCGTCACCCGGCTTCCCAACATGCTGAACGCGGCGCAGTTCCGGGCCGCGGTGCAGGAGTTCGCCCCCCAGAACGCCGCTCAGCTGCAGAACGCGAATACCGACTGGTTCAGCCTGGTGGACCGGACCGGCTACGGCCAGGAGCACAACCTCGCCGTGTCGGGGTCCGGCGAAAGAATGAACTGGCGCCTGTCGGGCGGCTACCTCGACCAGGACGGCATCATCAAGGGCACCACCACGCAGCGGGTCTCCCTGGGACTGAACTTTCAGCAGCGCCTGTTCGATGACCGCCTGGACCTGCGCACCACCCTCCGGGGTGCGCGCACGAGAGACCTGTTCACGCCGGGGGGAGTGCTCTCCAACGCAGCCCAGTTTGGGCCGACGCAGCCGATCTTCGACGAGACGACTACGACCGGCTACTACGACTGGCCGGGGAACACCCTGCAATCCGCGGACAATCCGGTGGCGATCCTGAATCTGGCCTCCGACCGCGGCACCACCTACCGAAGCCTCGGCAGTGTGGAGGGCCGGTACCGCCTGCCCTTCCTCGAAGGGTTGCGGGCCAACCTCAGCCTCGGCTACGACGTCACCAGAACCGACCGGCAGAGCTTCTACCCGAGAGTTCTGCACGGGCAGTCCAAGACCGGCAACGACGGCAGCGACTACCGGGCCAACCAGAGCCAGGCGAACACCACGCTCGAGACGTACTTGAACTACACGACGCCGCAGAACGTCGGGCCCGGCACCATCGATCTGACCGGTGGCTATTCCTATGCCTGGTCGCACGCCGAGTATCCCTGGTACCAGGCCACCGGCTTGAGCACCGACCTGCTGGCCGGCAACGGCGTCACCTCGGCGCGGACGGTGCAGAACTTCCAGGACATCCAGGAAAGCAGGCTGGTGTCCTTCTTCGGGCGGATCAATTACAACATCAACGACCGCTACCTGGCGTCGGCGAGCGTTCGCCGCGACGGGTCCTCGCGCTTCGGGCCGGCGCACGAGTGGGGAACATTCCCATCGCTGTCCCTCGGCTGGCGGATCTCGCAGGAGCCGTTCATGAGGAACGGCAAGGCATTCTCGGAGCTGAAGCTTCGCGGATCCGTGGCGAGGACCGGCAACCAGGCATTCGGAAACTACCAGCAGTATGCCGCCTACCTGCTGGGCGACGCACAGACCCAGGTCCAGTTCGGGAACGAGTTCATTCCCACGATCCGGCCCAGCGCGGTGGACCCGAACATCCAGTGGGAAAAGACCCACTCCTACAACGTCGGACTCGATTTCGGCCTCATGAATCAGCGGCTGACGGGCGCCATCGACGTGTACGTCAAGACGACCCATGACCTGATCTTCACCGTGCCGGTGGCGGCCGGCACCAATCTGTCGAACTTCGTCACCACCAACATCGGCAGGATGAAGAATCAAGGCGTCGAAATGAGCTTGAGCGCCCGCGTGCTCGAAGCGCGCCCGAGGGGTCTGAGCTGGACCACCGATTTCACCGCCGCCTACAACCGGAACGAGCTGACCAGCATCAATCCCTTCGCCGGCAACGTGCAAAGGATTCTGACCGGTGGGGTCGCCGGCGGTGTGGGTACCTTGATCCAGGTCTTCCAGCCGGGGTCGCCGGTCAATTCGTTCTACGTGTACAAGCATCTCCGCGGACCCAACGGCCTTCCCCTGTACCAGGATACCGACAACGACGGCACCGTTGAGGACATCGAGATGTACGAGGACCGCAATGGAGACGGCAAGCTCGACCAGGACGATCGCGCTCCGTTCCATAATCCGGCGCCGAAGTGGATGCTCGGGCACTCCTCCTACCTGTCCTACGGCAGCTTCGACCTGAGCTTCACGCTGCGGTCGTACCTGGGGAACTACGTGTACAACAACGTCGCGTCCAACCTGGGCACCTATTCGGAAGTCACCCGTGCCTCCCCGTACAACCTGCACGCGTCGGTCCTGGAGACCGGCTTCGAGACGCCGCAGTACCTCTCGGACTACTACGTGGAAAAGGGGTCTTTCCTGCGGATGGACAACGCGACCCTCGCCTACACGTTCAATTACCGCAAACAGCCGGTGCGGATCTTCGGCACCGTGCAGAATGCGTTTACCATCACCGGCTACAGTGGCGTCGATCCGACCGCGGGGCTGAACGGCATCGACAACAACATCTATCCGCGCTCGCGCACCTTCACCGGCGGCTTGAGCCTCCGGTTCTGAACGTGTGGACATGGACCATTTCAGAAGGGACGGAACCATGAACTTCAGAACCTGCAAGGCGCTGGCCGTCGCGGCCGCCCTCCTCTCGCTGGGTGCGGCCGGCTGCACCGACCTCACGGTCGAGCCGAAGAGCACCGTCACCGAGGCCAACATCTTCAACGATCCAGCCTCGTACCGATCGTTCGTCGCCAGGGTGTACGCCGGGCTGGCCGTCAGCGGACAACAGGGCGCGGCAGGGCGGCCGGACATCTCGGGCATCGACGAGGGGTTCTCCCAGTACCTGCGCCTGCTCTGGGAGGCGGAGGAGCTGCCGACCGACGAAGCGGTCATCGGCTGGGGCGACGTCGGCCTCCCCGAGATGAACACGCAGAGATGGGCGGTGGACAACTCCTTCGTCATCGCGATGTATTACCGCATCTTCTTCCAGGTCGGCATGGCGAATGAGTTCCTGCGCCAGACCACTGACGCCAAGCTGGCCGAGCGGGGCCACACCGGCACCGCGCTCAAGGCCGAAGTCGCCACCTACCGGGCCGAGGCGAGGTTCCTTCGCGCCTTGAGCTACTGGCACGGGATTGACCTGTTCGGAAACATCCCGCTGTTGACCGAGGACGATCCGCTCGGCTCCACGCCGCCAGCGCAGGCCACGCGCGCCGAGATTTACGACTTCGTCGTGAGCGAGCTGACCGCAATCCAGAGCGCCCTCCCGGCGCCGGGCGCGGCCAACTACGGCCGCGCAACCGGCCCGGCCGCGTCCATGCTGCTGGCCAAGCTCTACCTGAACGCGGGCGTATATACCGGCACGCCGAACTACGCCGGCGCGCTGACCGCCGCGCAAGCCGTCATCGCGGGCCCCTACACCCTGGATCCCGTCTATCGGGACATGTTCCTGGCCGACAACAACACGTCGCCGGAGATCGTTTTTGCCGTCACCCAGGATGGGCTGAAGACGCAGACCTGGGGCGGCATGACGTTCCTCGTCCACGCCTCCTGCGGCGGCAGCATGAATGCATCGCTCTACGGCATCGACGGCTGCTGGTGGGGGCTGCGTCTCAAGCAGCAGGCCTACACCCGCTTTGCCGCAGGGGACAATCGTGCCGCGTCCTTCTATACGTCGGGTCAATCGGTCACGGTGAGCGCCATTGGCAACTTCAATGACGGGATCGCCGCGCCCAAGTACCAGAACGTCACCTCGACCGGGGCGCCCGGCTCGCACCCGACCCACGTCGACACCGATTTCCCGATGTTCCGTCTCGCCGATGCGTACCTGATCTACGCCGAGGCCCATCTGCGTGGCGGCGGCGGCAGCCGGCCGCAGGCGCTCAGCTACGTAAACGCGCTCCGGCAGCGCGCCTACGGCAACGCGAATGGGAACATCACGGACGCCCAGCTCACGGTCGACTTCATCCTGGACGAGCGGGGCCGTGAGCTGCTCTGGGAGGGCCACCGCCGGACCGACCTCGTCCGGTACGGCTTGTTCACGGGTGGCAGCTACCTCTGGGCATGGAAGGGCGGCACCGCGGCCGGGGCGGCGACGGATGCGCACTTGAATCTGTTCCCGCTCCCCGCCAACGAGCTCATCGCCAACCCGAACCTGACCCAGAACCCGGGGTATTAGGGCGGTAAGGCGGTAGGGCGGGAAGTCGGCAAGGCGGCAAGGCGGTAGGATTCAGCCATGCCGCCGTGTCGCATCCCCATCCTGCTCGTCCTGATCGCCGCCGCCTGCGGCGGAGAGCTCCCGTCTCCACCTCCGGGTAACCCGGCACCCGTTACGCGGCCGACAGTGGCCGAGACCTATCGTGCCAGCGGCCACATGGCCGCCGGCGACGTCTTCGTGCACCTGTTCGAGTGGAAGTGGCCCGACATCGCCTCCGAATGCGAGAACGTGCTCGGCCCCTCCGGGTTCAGGGCGGTGCAGGTCTCCCCGCCCCAGGAGCACAGCCTCGAGCCCCCCAATTATCCCTGGAGCGAGCGCTACCAGCCGGTGAGCTACAGCATCGCGCGGAGTCGCTCGGGGACCGGGGCCGAGTTCGAGAACATGGTGAACCGCTGCAAGGCGGCCGGCGTGGACATCATCGTGGATGCTGTGATCAACCACATGACCAACTACCCGAGCCCCGGCATCGGCAGCAACGGGACGAGCTACTCGAAGTATCAGTACCCGGGACTCTACACCCAACCCGATTTCCATACTCCCTGCGCGCTGAACAACTACCAGAGCGCCGCCAACGTGCAGGACTGCGAGCTGTTCTCGCTGCCGGACCTCAACACCGGTCTCGCCTCGGTGCGGCAAAAGATCGCCGACTACCTGCTGATGCACGCGCGTCTGGGCGTCGCGGGATTCCGCATCGACGCGGCCAAGCACATCCAGCAAGCGGAGCTCGACGACATTATCGGCCGGGTCAATCGAACCCTCACCGGGGAGGGACGACCGCTGCCCTACTTCTTCCTCGAGGTCATCGCGGGATCGGGAGAAGCGCTCTCGGAGCGCGACTACTTCGGTCTGGGGTATGGCTCGGGCGGCGCCGCCGACATCACCGAATTCACTTTCGTTGGCGTCGGTGACAAGTTCCGCGGGCTCGGTGGGCAGCGGATCTCTCAACTCAACCCGGACGGGACACCGGGAAACCAGTTCTCCCCGACAGCGTGGGGTTTGATCCCCTCCGACAAGGCGGTGGTGTTCCTGCAGAATCACGACAGCCAGCACGAGTGCGGCCTGAGCTACCGCGACCCCGGCACCTTCCGCCTCGCGAACGTGTGGATGCTGGCGCAGCCCTACGGCTATCCCTCCCTTCTGTCGAGCTACGCGTTCGACTGTCCGCTGGGGAACGCGATGGGTCCGCCGTCCGATGCCGGTGGCAGCA
>Ga0210377_10001744_pt1 | contig 19489 bp, 20 predicted proteins | sample PLM4_65_b1redo_FD_155480 | JGI IMG/M metagenome (GOLD analysis project Ga0210377, IMG submission 155480) | Groundwater sediment microbial communities from an aquifer in East River, Colorado, USA - PLM4_65_b1 redo | ecosystem: Environmental > Terrestrial > Soil > Riparian zone | place: USA: East...
CTATCCGCTCGCCGTCTTTCAGGATATGTTCACGCACCAGTTCGTATTCGAAATCGCCGATAAACCCCTTGATCTCCTTGGCACGATCTGCTCCTTCTTCAAGAAGGGCCGACAGAACCTCGTCGGTAATGGCATCGATCCGGTTGTGGCGCTCCGCCTTTGCCTTAATCCTGACAGCCTCCTTCATCTTGCCAAAGGCCATTTCCCTGACACGAGACTTGAGACCCTCATCCACCTGCACAGGAGCAATCTCCCGCTTGGTGACGCCGGCAGCCTTGCGCAGTTCCTCCTGGGCGGTGAGTATCGGCTGGACAGCCGCATGGCCGAAGAAAACGGCCTCCAGCATATCCTCCTCGGAAACTATCGCCGCTCCCCCTTCCACCATGATTACCGCATCCCGGCTTGCCGCAACAATAATATCGATGTCGCTCCTTTCCAGCTCCTCCGCGGTTGGGTTGGCAACGAACCGGCCGTCGACCCGTCCCACCTTGACTCCGGCAATCGGCCCGAAGAACGGGATGTCGGATACTTCGAGCGCGGCCGAGGCGCCGATCATCGAGAGGATGCCGGGGTCGTTGTCCTTGTCGGCCGAGACAACGGTTGCCATGATCTGGGTATCGTTGAGGAAGTTCTTCGGGAAGAGGGGGCGGATCGGCCTGTCTATGAGACGACAGGTCAGGGTTTCATTATCGGATGGACGCCCCTCGCGCTTGAAGAAACTACCGGGAATCTTGCCGCCGGCATAGGCCTTCTCCTGATAGTTGACGGTAAGCGGGAAAAAGTCCTGCCCTTCCTTGGCGCTCTTGGCGGCAACCGCCGTAACCAGCACCATGGTATCTCCGCAGCTGACTACAACTGCTCCGTTGGCCTGCTTGGCCATTTTCCCTGTGGAGATTGTTATCATTTTGCCGCTGCATTCTACCTGAACTTTGTTTTCCATAATTTTTACGGTCTCCTGGTCTTATTGATGGTGACTGTTGGGGCCGTCGAGAAAAGGGCATAACCGGGGCCGGGGACTGGTGATCAGAAACCGGAAAAAGCAAACTACGATTTAATCGCTTTTCCTGGTTCCCGGTCCCTGTTCACCGGTCCCTGATTTTGCCCTTTTATCCACGCCCCCAACAAATAAAAAAACAAATGGGCTTGAGGCCCATTTCATAAAAAGAAAGGCAATATACCTCGTTGTATTCAAGAGGTATACTGCCTTCTCTTACCTTCTGATTCCGAGCTTTGCTATAATGACCCTGTATCTCTCGACGTCCTTCTTTTTCAGATAGTCCAGGAGTCTTCTTCTCTGTCCGACTATCTTCAACAACCCCCTGCGGCTGTGATGATCCTTTTTGTGAACCTTGAAATGTTCGGTCAGATAGGTGATACGTTCAGTTAAAATGGCTATCTGCACTTCCGGTGACCCGGTGTCACTGTCATGAAGCTTGAATGAACTGATGATCGCCTGCTTTTTTTCCGTTGCCAGCATTTTCCACACCTCCTTTCCTTAAAATGTATTTATATGTATCGAATGCTTGCTCATGTTTGAGTCTTACAGTCGAGATGGTTAACAAATATCAATTTGACGCATATTTAACTTGCCTGAAAGTTACAACTGCAAAGAGACTTTTATCATAAAGCCGGGAGCATGTAAAGGTAAAGCTAATTAAACACCCTTACGAGCTTCAGGAACCGGTTGGCCCCCTGGACCGCTTCAGCCACGGCAAGAAGCCTTTTCTCAAATGAGATACGCACCAGTGTTCCGGGGCAAAGAGCTTCAGGCTGTGTGGCAAAATCGTCCGGTTGCGGGACAATTCCGTGGGCCACCTTCTCCCTGCCGCTCTCGATCACCTTGAGATCGATCAAATGAGCAAGTGAGTCATATGCTGAGACAACCGCGTCATCCATCCCCCCGTCCCGCGCCAGTGAAGCAAGCCGGTCAAGGGAGTAAGCCCCGCCCAGATGAAACTGGCCGCTGGCAATCCTTTGCAATCGAACCAGATGTGCACCGCAGGCAAGTTCCCCGCCCATATCATGTGCCAGGGTGCGCACGTAAGTTCCCCGTGAACATCTTACGGTAAAAGCAACCAGAGGGAAGTCGATCCGGTCGATAACAAGGGAGAAAACTTCGATCTCACGCGGGTTCCGGATTACTTCATCTCCACGGCGCGCCAGCTTGTATAGGGGCACTCCCTTGTGCTTCAGCGCTGAGAACATCGGCGGGAGCTGACTGATCCTTCCCTTGAAAGCGGTAACAACCCTGTTTAAATCATCGGGAGTTATGTTGCGCCATTCGCCATGAGCAACTGCGTTGCCCGTGCAGTCCTGTGTATCCGTTGTCTCGCCAAGCTTCATTACCGCACTGTATTCCTTGCATGCCTCATCAAGGAAAGGTATTGCTTTTGTCGCCTCACCAAGAGCCAGGGGCAAGACCCCGGTTGCAAAGGGATCGAGAGTGCCTGTATGCCCGGCCCTTTTTTGACATGTTATGCGGCGGACAATATTGACTACGTCATGGGAGGTCATCCCTGACGGTTTGTCTACGACAATGAAACCGTTCATCGCCTAAAAAGCGTTTTCAAGTTGTGCAAACACAGTTCGCCGCACATCTTCGAGAGAGCCGGACAAAGTGCATCCTGCCGCGTTATGATGCCCGCCGCCCGCCAAGGCCTGGGCAATCGCAGACACATTGACCTTTCCCTTGGAACGGAAACCAACCTTGAATAGTCCGGACTCAAGTTCACGGAAAAAGACTGCGACCTCCACACCGCTGATCGAACGGGGATAGTTAACAAAACCATCTGTCAACTCAGGACTCGCTCCGCTCTTTTCATACATGTCCAGGGTAACCGTGACAGCGGCGCAATCGCCGCGTGAAGAGACCTCCAGAGTAGAGAGGGCAAGCGCAAGAAGTGCAAGGCGTTCTCGTGGCTGGCGTTCGTAGAGCTTTTCAGCAACATACCAGGCATTGACCCCCAGCGACACCATTTCCCCGGCTATGGTGAAGGCTTCGGTGTTGGCATTGGAATAACGGAACGATCCGGTATCGGTGATGACAGCCGTATAGATGCAGAGAGCGGTTGCATAATCTATATCCTGCCCGGCCGCCTTTATGATGCGGTAGATGAGGGCTCCGGTTGCACTTGCCTCCGGGTCGATGAGATTAATGTAGCCGAAATTATCACAGTGCAGATGGTGATCGATATTTATGAATTTGCCGACACCCCTGAATTCGGCAATTTCCTTGCCGGCACGCTTGAACTCACCCACATCCAGAACAAAGCATACATCATACGCCCCCGATGGTATGGCACTCAGTACCGTATCGGACAGGGGGAGAAAATTGTATAAATCAGGGAGCGGATCGCTGTAATAGAGCGTGACTTCCTTGCCGAGTCTACGCAGGTAGCCGGCGAGGGCAAGTGTGGAACCGACAGCATCACCGTCGGGATTTTCATGAGTAGTTATGAGGAAGGTGCTGTTTATAGCGATTTCTTCGTTAATCCTCTCGATCATCATCCTTTTCCTTGGCAGTGATCTCTTTCAGAATGGACTCTATACGGCTGCCATAGTCCACCGACTCGTCATAACGGAAAATCAGGTCCGGCAGATAGCGCATGTGAAGGCTCTTCCCCATCTCCTTGCGGATGAACCCCCTGGCGCTGTTCAATCCCTGTCCAGTCGCCTTCTTTTCCTCGTCACTGCCGATAACTGAGAAATAAACAGTGGCAAGGTGAAGATCGTCGGTGAGCTTGACGCCTGTTATGGTTACAAAACCGATACGGGGGTCTTTCAACCCCTTGATCAGCAGAGAGGAAACAAGTTCATGAATAGCTTCAGCGACTTTTTCGGAACGTTTGTACATGGTAATCCAGGTTCAGGTAAAGGTAGAGGTAAAGAATGAGGTTCGGTTTCAGCTTTTTCTCAACCTCTACCTTTACCTCAACCTGCTCTTATAGTGTTGCGGCGATTTTCTCGATATCGAATGCCTCAATAATATCGCCGATCTTTATGTCGTTGTAATTTTCCAGCCCTATGCCGCACTCGTATCCGGACGCCACATCCTTCATGTCATCCTTGAAACGTCGCAAGGTAGACATCTTCCCCTCGAAGATGACCACGTTGTCGCGCAGCAGGCGGACTCTGGCGTTACGCACCACCTTGCCGTCCAGTACAAAACAACCGGCCACATTGCCCACCTTAGGTACCGAAAATACTTCGCGAATCTCAGCACGCCCCAGGTGCTTTTCCTTGAGTGTGGGCTCCAGAAGCCCTTCCATCGCCTTCTTGATATCGTCCACCGCATCGTAGATGATATTATAGAGCCGCAGGTCAACGCCCTCTTTATCCGCCAGATTCTGGGCCTTTACTTCCGGCCTTACATTGAAGCCGAGAATTATGGCGTTCGATGCAGTCGCAAGGTTGACATCGGTTTCGGTTATGGCGCCTACAGAAGCGTGGATGACGTTGAGACGGATAGCGTCAGTGGTCAGCTTGCGTAACGATTCGGAGACAGCCTCCACAGAACCCTGTACGTCCCCCTTGACAATTACATTGAGGTCTTTGACCTCACCTTTCTGGATCTTCTCATAGAGTTGCTCGAGCGAAAGCTTGCTCGACTTGGCCAGTTCCGTTTCACGGATCTTTTGCGCCCGGTGGGCGGCGATCTCTTTGGCCTGTTTCTCGTCAGCCAGGGATACAAAAACATCCCCTGTATCCGGTACGCCGGTAAAGCCGATCACTTCCACCGGCATTGCCGGCCCGGCGTTCAATATCTTGTCTCCCCGGTAGTTCTGCATGGCGCGAACCCTGCCGGACTGGAAACCTGCGACGAAATAATCGCCGACCTTGATGGTCCCTTCCTGCACAAGAACAGTTGCCACCGGACCGCGCCCGCGGTCGAGCTTCGCCTCGATAATTGTGCCGCGTGCAGGTTTGTTGGGATTGGACTTGAGGTCGAGAACATCCGCCTGAAGCAGGACCATCTCCAGCAGTTCCGGCAGGTTGATCCGCTTCTTTGCCGAGACTTCCACAAAAATGGTATCCCCGCCCCACTCTTCCGACACAAGGCCTTGCTCCATAAGTTCCTGCTTGACCCGTTCCGGCTTGGAATCAGGCTTGTCGATCTTGTTTATGGCAACTATGATCGGCACCCCGGCAGCCTTGGAATGATTTACCGCTTCGCGGGTCTGCGGCATCACACCGTCATCAGCGGCCACCACAAGGATGACTATGTCCGTTACTTTTGCGCCCCTGGCGCGCATGGCGGTGAAAGCCTCATGACCCGGGGTGTCTAGGAATGTGATCTTCCTTCCATTCAGTTCCACGTCATAGGCGCCTATATGCTGGGTAATACCACCAGCTTCGCCGGCGATAACATTGGCCTCGCGTATTGCGTCAAGAAGAGAAGTCTTGCCGTGGTCAACATGCCCCATGATGGTCACCACCGGCGGGCGTCTCAACAGGCTTTCCTCGGTATCGGGAAGGGCTTCCAGCATCAGGTCCAGGTCAATGGCGACATTTTCGATTTCATATCCGAATTCCGTTGCAAGCAGCGTTGCGGCATCCACATCCAGGGGATGGTTTATGGTTGCCATCAAACCCATTTTCATCAAAGCGCGGATCAGGTCGTTGGCCTTGGTCCCCATCCGCTTGGCGAGTTCTCCAACAGTGATGGTCTCGGAAATCTTGATTATCCGCTTGATGGCCTTGGGAACGGTGATCTCTGTACGTTTGCCTTCCGGTGCCCGATATTTCTCTTTCTTCCTACCCTTTCCCGCCCGGAGGGACGGCTCAAAAACTCGCTCACGTTTCTCCGCCAGTTCGGTTTTTTTGAATAACTCCTTCTTTTTTGGAACGGCTACCCCTTTTTTCCCGGGTTTACTCGTTTCATCCTGCGGAGGCGTTTCTTTCCCCTTGCGCCCTTTGTTGCGATCCTCTGAGACGAAAGGCTTTTCCACAGGGGCTAACGGAGCCGGTCTTTCTGCCGGACGAGCGGCTCCCGGCCGTTCGACGGGGCGTGGCGCGCCCTGACGTTCACCGGGCTGCGGCGCAGCCTGCCGCTCTTGCCCTCTCGGAGCGGCGCCTCTTTCACTGCCGCGTGGTGGCGGCCTGTAAGGCTCGCGCCGGTCCGTGGGACGTTCTTTTGTTTGCGGTGTCGGGAGTACAACATGCCCCAGTATTTTTGCCCTGGTACCGGTGTGCGCTTCAGCTACCGGCTCTTTCACAGGCGGTTCTTTAGGCGCTACGACTTCCGGTGGAGCAGCTTTGGCGACTTCTTTTCCTGCCGCGGCTTCTTCGGGCGCCTCTGCCACCTTTTCCAATTCCGGCTTAGGCGCCGGAGCCTCAACGGGCTGGGCAGCAGACTCCTCAACGGATACTGCCGGAGGAAGAGGCTCCTCAACAGGGGCGGTGAGATGTTTTGCACGACGTCTGATAACCGTGGTGGTTACCCGGACCTCGTCCTTTGTTTCATCCTTGACCTGAGGAGACGCTGTAAGCTTCTTGGCAACCTCTTCTTCGACAACTGAAGTATGGCTCTTCACCTCTACCCCGATAGCTTGCAATCTGGCTATCAGTTCTTTGTTATCGATTCCAATCTTATGTGCCAGTTCATATACACGGATTTTACTCATCGTGCGTCTTCCCTCCCTCAAGAAGATTCCTGTACTTTGCGACTTCCATGGTAATCTTATCTACAAAGCCACCATGTTCAATGGAAACAACACTCCTGAGACCTTTTCCGATAATTGCACCGAGTCGGTCCTTGTTAAAAATTGCGATGTGCGGCACTTCAAATCTATTGGTCATTTCAAGGACCTTTGCCCCGATCTCTGTTGAAATATCGGTGGCGATGAAAACAAAACCCGACTTCCTTTTTTTTATCGATTCCATTACCCGGTCACTGCCCGACACCACCTTGCCGGCCTTGTTGGACAGGGCCAGATATGAGCCGATTCTATCATGCAACTTGACAACAATCTGATCGATAAGCGGGTCAGAACCTTCAAACTTTACTTCTCCCTTGAAGGCCCTGGCAAACTGCCCCTTCTGAGCAGCACTCTTCAGACAGTCCCTGTTCAAACATGTGTAGGCTCCCCGGCCGGGAAGCTTAGAGAGCAAGTCAGGAACAAGTGTCAGATCGGGCGCCAGCACAAAACGAAGGAGATCTTTCTTATCCCTTGTCATCCTGCAGGATATACAACTCCTTTGAGGGTCCTTTCCGGACATGGCTACTCTTCTTCCGGCTCACCGGTTTCGCCTGAATCCGGGACAATACTCTCCTCGACGTTCTGTTCCTCTTCCAGGACCGGTTCAGTCTCAGCTCCATCAAAAGAGGCAAACTGCAGAAGTTCTGCTTCGGCAGCTCTGGATTCGCTCTTGATATCGATCTTCCAGCTTATCAATTTTGCTGCCAGGCGGACATTTTGTCCCCGTTTGCCGATCGCCAGTGAAAGCTGGTCGTCGGCAACCACAATCTCCATTTCGCGGTTTTCCTCATCGACATAGACCTTGGTGACAACCGCGGGCGCCAGGGAGTTGCAGGCAAAGCGGGCAATATCGTCCGACCAGGGAATGATATCTATCTTTTCCCCTCTTAGTTCGGAGACGACGTTCTGGACCCTGGAACCGCGCATGCCGACACAGGCCCCTACCGGGTCCACGTCCGAATCGTGGGAATAGACGGCAATCTTGGTCCGGCTGCCCGGCTCTCGGACAACACCCATAACCTCGACAATCCCTTCGGCGATTTCAGGCACTTCCGCTTCGAACAGCTTCACAATAACATTGGGATGGACACGGGAGAGGAGTATCTGCGGCCCCTTGGTGGTCATGCGAATATCAGTGATAAGCGCCTTAACACGGTCTCCCTGCCTGTATACCTCGCGCGGCGCCTGTTCTTTATGGAGGAGAAGGGCCTCGGCGCGGCCGAGATCGATAATCAGATCGCCCTTTTCGAAACGCCTAACCACTCCATTAATGAGTTCACCGATCCTGTCCTTGAAATCGGCGAAGATGGTCTCCCGCTCGGCTTCACGCACCCTCTGAATGATCACCTGTTTGGCGGTCTGGGCGGCAATCCTGCTGAATCCGCTGGCATCCATCTTCATACCGAGAGAGTCTCCAACCTCCACTTCGGGATCGGACTCCCGCGCTTCTTCCAGATCTATTTCCTTGTACGAATCCTGGACCTCTTCAACAACGGTAACGAATTCAAACAACTCGACTTCACCGATCTCCTCGTTATAATGGGCTTCAAGTTCACGAGTATTGCGGTATTTTTTATTGGCGGCCGTAAGGACCGCCTGCTCGAGTGCCTCTACAATAACCTGTTTATCGATTGCCTTTTCTTTTACAATCTGGTCGATGGTATGTTTGAGGTTGAAGTTCGTTTCCACGTTTGTTCTCCTTCAGCTTTTTAATCGGCTCAGAACAGTCGGTTAATTTATCACTATTTTTCGGCAAGTCGCCCACGCCAATCTATATGGGCATTAAAACTCAAACTCCAGATTCGCCTTTGCAACCTTGCCCAAGGGAATGGAAGCAGTCTGCCCTTCGTTCAGTTTCAGTTGCACGATACTGTCTGAAAAACCCAGGAGTTCGCCAAGGAAGGTTTTTCTCATATTACCGGCGTCATCCGGCAAAGGTTCAAATGTACGGATCTTCACAAGTCGGCCTGTGAAGCGTTCAAAGTCAGAAGGTTTCTTCAGCGGTCTGTTAAGTCCGGGTGAAGAAACCTCAAGATTGTAATGGCCTTGTATAAAATCCTCAACATCAAGGATCTCCGTCAGCTCACGGCTTACAGTGGAGCAGTCGTCCAGAGTTACTCCCCCGTCACGGTCGATAAAGAGGCGAAGAACCATCTGCCGCCCCTCCTGCTTGTACTCCACTTCCGCCAGTTCCAGGCCTAGAGAGGATGCAAGAGGCTCCACCAGTTCAGTCACCCTTGCCACAACATCTATCTTTGCCATAAATAATTCCATAAAAAAAAGTGAGCCGGAGGAGCTCACTTTTTAGTGAACATTAACTTGTGACACTTCTAATATCATGACATCGGTGAAAAAGCAAGAATTTTTTGCGTTTTTATCGTTTATAAGGAAGAAAAAGGATGGCGATCAATAAACGACTCTTCCTTGCCGCGAAATCCCTGTTGGATCGATATCAACCCTGGAATCTGGATGACAAAAGGCTGACTATCATTCCAACCATAATTCCGACAAAAGGTTCACGGTATAGCGCCTGCAATAACACCTGCGCCATTTGGAAGATCCAGGGGTATTCGCCGCAGATCAGTAACACCGGCTGCGGTCAACATTTCAAAGAGCTCGCTCTGGGAAAAAGACTGTCCTGCAGGAGTGCCGAGGAGCATGTTCAGTGAAAAAAGTGCAGGGAAAAGGGGAGTGCAGAGATTATCGTCGAGAATAAACTCCTGTATCATGATCAACCCTCCTTTTTCCAGGGAGGCAACCGCTTTCCCAAGAATAACGGCAGAGCCCACCGGCCCAGCGCCATGAAGGATATGGGAGAGCCAGGCTACATCGTAACGCCCCTGGATATCATCATTCATGAAATCACCTTCTTCAAAGGCGATCCTGTCGCTGAGAGCGAAGCGAACTATGGTCTGTTCGGCAAATGGACGGGTGGTTGGCAGGTCATAGATGACCGCGCTCAGGTCTGGGTTATGCTTGCAGAAGTGGATTGCATAGGTTCCGGGCCCACCACCCAGGTCAATCAAGCGGCGACGTCCCCTTAGGTCGATCTGCTCTACCATTTGCGGGGCGATCTGCATGGCGAGGTTGAACATCCCCATTTCGAAGTTTTCCCTGACCTCATTCTCATCTGTCAAGGAAACGCGCTCATTGTCGGGATTGCCGGATATTACAGCTGCATCAAGTCGAGACCAGCTCGCCATCAGGTGTCGATGGTGGAGAATGATATGACCAAGATATTGTGGTGAGGTCTTGGAGAGAAACATGGCGGTAAAGGGTGTCGAGGTGTAATTATCTCCCCTCTTCTCTATCAGGTCTAATGCTGTCAGGGCGTTCAGAAGCATCCGCAAACCCCGTGAATCGGTTTCCAGAATTCCTGCCAATACTCCTGCGGAAAGCGGTCGATCAACCAGATGGGTGAATATGTCGAGCTTCACTCCGGCATGTAATGCGCAAGCGCTCCAGTAACCGCCTGACAGCTGAAGAAGTTCGCCCGGGTTCCATAATTTCCTGTCCATGAAGGACTCCTTTATACATTGAAGCGGAAATTGATGATATCGCCGTCTTTCACCTCATAGATTTTTCCTTCGAGCCTTACGAGTCCCTTCTCTCTAGCGGCAGCCATGGAGCCGTGGGCAATAAAGTCGTTATAGGCGACCACCTCCGCCCTGATGAAACCCCTCTCGATATCGGAGTGGATCTTACCCGCAGCCTTCTGGGCAATGGTTCCTTTCAGGATTGTCCAGGCCCTTACCTCATCTTCTCCGGCGGTTAAAAACGATATGAGCCCAAGCAGTTCGTAAGAAAGGTGAATGAGCTTATTGAGCGCCGGCTCGGCAATCCCCAGGTCGTCGAGAAAAGCGCATGCTTCATCTGGAGGGAGTTGCGCTATCTCCATCTCAATCTTTCCGCAGAGGTCAAGGACCCTGACTTCCCTTCCCTTAAAAAAACCCTGCAGATTTAAAGTTCCTTCCGCCCTTCCTGGAGAGTTCAACGCCTCTTCGGCTACGTTGAGCACAATCAGTTGCGGCTTGATCGACATGAACTGGAGGCTTCTCATGGCCATCTGCTCTTCCTCCGTAAAGTCCAGGTCACGAAGCGCCGTTTCTTTTTCCAGGGCATCTTTGCATTTCAAAAGGAGTTTGTGCTCTTCTTCGCCGGGTTTCTTTCCTTTTTTGGCGCCCTCCTCCATCCTTTCCAGCCTTTTGTCCACAAGCTCCAGGTCGCCAAAAATCATTTCGAGTTCAACGGTTTCAGCATCACGGCGCGGATCAACGTTTCCCATGGGGTGTGCAATCGATTCTTCGTCAAACCCCCGCACCACATGAACTATTGCATCCGCATCCCTGATAAGGTCAAAAACCTTCTTGTTCTGCGCCATGTCTCCTTTTGTGAGTCCGATGTAATCGACATATTCCACGGTTGCCATGGTCGTTTTTTTGGGTTTATACATTTCCGTGAGTTTACTCAGACGATCGTCGGGCACTCTCACGATTCCCGTATGATGTTCACCGGAAAGAGTTGGGAATGTTGTGACTTCAAGATTGAGCCCTGTGAGCGCGTTAAAAATAGTTGTCTTGCCTGAATTTGCCAGACCAATAATTGCAGTTTTCATATGTTAAATGATCTCCTTTTAGGTCTCTAAATTATGTTATTCTCCAACATCCATGTCTATCTGACCCTGAATTAAGTTCAGTAAGTGATGTTTGACTAAATAATCATGTGAATGAAGTAATAAAGCAAATTGTTTTAGATGTCAAACAGCTAATATATATTTGCGAAACTGTCCCCGGTAAAAACGAAAATGCCTGATCAGATGGTATTCAAACCATGTTCTATATGAATCATTTCTGCATTTTAAATAAATAAGTCCAGTAATTGATTTTGCTCATAAGTTTCACTAATTGGAATACTCTTATAATTGTTTGAAAAGGGGCTCAAATTCTCATTGTAAGAGAAAAAAAAGGCATAAAAAAGGATTGACGTGTAAAGATCATTCTTATATTATTTAAAAGTTGTATACAATTTAATTGATGCCCAAAATACATTTCATCTAAGGAGGCACAAATGGCTCTACGAGTTGCAATTAATGGTTTCGGCAGGATTGGTCGAATGGTGTTTCGTGCGGCCCTAAAGGAAAAAGAGATCGACATAGTTGTCATCAATGACCTGACCGATGCGAAGACTCTGGCCCATCTGTTGAAATATGACTCGGTGCACGGAATTTGCCCTGCGAAGATCGAAGCAAAAGATGGCGCACTCATTGTGAACGGCAAAACCATCAAGATCCTTGCAGTCAGGAATCCGGAAGAACTCCCCTGGAAAAAAGAAAAAATTGATGTGGTTCTGGAAGCGACCGGCCTTTTCACTGCCCGGGAGAAAGCGGAATTGCACCTCAAGGCAGGCGCCGGGAAAGTCATCATTTCCGCTCCCGCCTCCGGCGAAGATATAACCATAGTCATGGGTGTAAACCATACCCTGTATGATTCCAAAAAACATCGTATAATTTCCAATGCATCCTGCACTACCAATTGCCTTGCTCCCGTAGCCAAGGTTCTCCATGACACATTCGGTATTGAGAAGGGTCTTGTAACAACCGTCCATTCATACACCAATGATCAGAGCATTCTGGATCTCCCCCACAAAGACCTGCGCAGGGCACGAGCGGCCGCCCTTTCCATGATACCCACCACCACCGGCGCCGCCAAGGCAGTATCGCTTGTCCTCCCTGAACTGAAGGGAAAACTGGACGGCATGGCTATACGAGTGCCGACTCCGAACGTGTCGGTTATAGATCTGGTTGCAACCTTAAAGAAAAATACCGATGCGGTGATGGTCAACGAAGCACTGAAAAAGGCTTCCAAAGGCTCATTGAAAGGGATTCTCGATTACTGCGAGGAGCCATTGGTTTCCATCGATTTTAACGGCAATACCTTCTCTTCAATTGTCGACGCCGGATGCACCAAAGTAATCGAGGGGAACATGGTGAAGGTTATCTCCTGGTACGACAACGAAAGTGGCTTTTCCCAGCGGGTCATAGATCTCTTCAAGTTGATTGCCAAATAGGTTTCACCCTGACGGGGGGAGGTTAAACCCTCCCCCCTTTTTCGTCTTCCATCTGCTTTATTCGCAGTTTGAGAAACAAAAAGAGAAAATACTCTTCCCTCCACTGCTTTGAGTTATGTGAAACATACGTAACTCGCTTAGGTAATGGAGAAGACATATGGAAAGGTAAAGGCCATGACAATTCGCTACATCGATGAAATAGGCGAGTTAAAGGGGAAAAAGGTCTTTATTCGGGTGGACTTCAATGTGCCGCTCGATGACAATCAGAATATAACTGAAGACACCCGCATTCGGGCAGTTCTCCCGACCATCAACTATGTTCTCGACGCCGGCGCCGCGGTAGTATTAGCTTCCCATATGGGTCGGCCCAAGGGAGAACGGAACCCTATATATTCAATGGCGCCGGCAGCGAAGCGTCTTTCCCGTTTTCTAGGGAAAGAAGTCCGGCTTGCCCCCGATTGCATCGGCGAAGACGTAACGAAAATGGTTAGTGCCCTGCACCCCGGCGACGTCCTTATGCTGGAGAATGTACGCTTTTATGAGGGTGAAGAAAAAAACGACGAGCACTTCGCGAAAGCACTCGCTAACGGCTGCGATATCTATATCAACGATGCCTTTGCCGTTTCACACCGGGCCCATGCCTCGGTGGAAGCGATCACCCGTTTTTTCCCGATTGCAGCGGCAGGTTTCCTGCTGAAAAAAGAGATAAACTTCTTTGAAAAGGCCATGGACAATCCTATCCGGCCGCTTGTGGCAATTCTCGGCGGCGCCAAGGTTTCGGGGAAGCTGGAAGTACTGGCAAACCTCATCAACAAGGTCGACAAGGTCATCATCGGCGGCGGCATGGCTTTCACCTTCATCAAGGCGCTCGGTAACAACGTGGGGAAGTCGCTGGTGGAAGAAAACCTTATCGAAACCGCCCGAAAAACATATGAGCTTGCCCGCAGCAAAGGGATCAAATTCTATCTCCCGGTCGACTGCGTGGTTGCCGATCGCTTCCAACCGGAAGCGGAAACGAAGGTCACTACGACCCAGGAAATCCCCGATGGATGGATGGGCCTTGATATCGGCCCTGCCACAGTTGCACTGTTTGCAGAGGCGCTGCAAAACGCCAAAACCATCATCTGGAACGGTCCCATGGGGGTTTTTGAAATGGATGCCTTCTCTCGCGGCACCTATGCCATGGTCAGCGCTGTGGCCAACTCCTATGCGCTTACCATTATAGGTGGCGGCGACACGGATTCCGCGGTGCACCGAGCAGGTGAATTTGCTAAGATGAGTTACATCTCCACGGGCGGCGGAGCTTTCCTGGAGCTTCTTGAAGGAAAAAAACTTCCGGGGATCAAAGTCCTGGAAGAGCATGGATAAACTCCAAATGATCTTAAGTCAGTCATACAAGGAGGAGATATGAGAAAGCCAGTCATTGCCGGAAACTGGAAACTCTTTAAAACCAACAAGGAGGCGGTTGATCTCGTTACCAGGCTTATTCCTGAAGTAAAAAAGAGCCGGGATGTTGAAATAGTCGTTGCCCCGGTTTTTACAGCCTTGACAAGTGTAAAAGAGGCTATTTCCGGATCTAATGTCATGCTCTCCGGCCAGGATTGTTTCTGGGAGGAAGAAGGGCCCTTTACAGGCGAAGTTTCTCCAAGGCTGCTGGTCGACGCTGGCTGCAGCCATGTCATAATCGGCCACTCCGAACGACGTCAATTTTTCGGGGATACCGATGAAACCGTGAACAAAAAAATCCAGGCTGCTTTAAAGGCCGGTCTTATCGTTCTCTTCTGTATAGGTGAAACACTGGCTGAACGCGAAGCGGACAAGACCTTCGATATCCTGAAAAGACAGGTCGCAGGAGGTTTGTCCGGGATTACAAGTGAACAACTTGGAAATATTATAATTGCCTATGAGCCGGTCTGGGCAATCGGCACAGGCAAAACAGCCACCGACGAACAGGCGCAGGAAGCCCATGCGTTTATCAGATCGCTTGTGGCGGGACTTTATAATAAGACAGCAGGCAATAAAATCCGCATATTATACGGGGGCAGTGTCAAGCCGGAGAATATAAAAGGGCTCATGACACAACCTGACATCGATGGTGCATTGGTGGGGGGCGCCAGTCTGAAAGCGGAATCATTCAGCGCTATTGTAAATTATTCAGCCTAAAGTCTCGTAACTGTCCAGCAAGCTTCATCTTATTTGAAATCACCAAATATTTCCCTTTAAATTGTTCCATAACTGTGTTAAAAGGTTACTTTCATAAATTTCGGAGGCAATTTTAGCTAATGTTTATCCTTCTCGTTATAATCCATGTAATAGTCAGTATCACGTTGATTGCCGTAGTTCTCCTTCAGTCCGGCAAGGGAGCTGAAATGGGGGCATCATTCGGCGCCAGCGGGAGTCAATCGGTGTTCGGTGCCGGCGGCGGCAACACATTCATGAGCAAGATGACTACCGGCGCGGCCATCATCTTTATGTTGACATCATTATCACTTGCGTACCTTTCAGGAAAATCCGGCAGCTCATCGATCATGTCGTCAAAATCCGCAGCAAAGTCAGCTCCCCAGAAGCAGACAGCACCACTGCCGTTGCCGGCACAGGGCCAGACAGCCAAGCAGCCTCAACCGGCCCAACAACAGCCTGTATCTGCTCCGTCACAGACGGCCCCTAAAAAGTAGGGCAGGACTCAATTTCTTATTGACAGGCTATGCAACTAAATGATATTTATTTGGCCCTGCCAAGTGCTGGAATTGGTAGACACGCATTCTGAAGCTGAATAATACTTATAAGTTTCATTTATATACTCAATTAGGTTTAATCTGCATCAAGCTTTATTTTATCTATTAAACGCGGTCGTGGTGGAATTGGTAGACACGCAAGCTTGAGGGGCTTGTGGCTGTATGGCTGTGCGAGTTCGAGTCTCGCCGACCGCACCATATAACAAATCAGAGAAGTCCAAAGCAGTACATAAACCCGCTAAAACAGCGGGTTTTTTATTGTCCACTGTCCGCTATGGTACAACAAGGGTTCAACAACTTTCTTTATCCACCTGCCCTGTCAAGAAAATCGTCCGAAATACCTATTGATTAGTAGTAACATATGGGTTACTATTCCACAATGGGCTACAGGGTCGAAGAATATCTCCGCGAAGATGGGTCAAGCCCTTACGCAGAGTGGTTCTTGGGACTGGACACTGCTGCAGCGGCGAAGATCACGACAGTAAAGTACAAGATGGAACTGGGAAACCTTTCGAATGCCAAATGGTTCCGTGGGATCGGTGAATACCGTCTTGATTGGGGACCAGGCTATCGGGTCTATATCGGCCGTGATGGCGAAAGGCTCATCATCCTGCTTGGCGGGGGAACAAAAAAGAGACAACAGAAGGATATAGTGCGGGCAATAGCCATGTGGAAAGAATACACCGAACGAAAAACCCGAGGTAAAACGAAATAGATTTATAGTTTTTTAGGAATACCGGATTGTAGGAAGATAAGGATGGTTGATATGGCTCTCACGAGAGATTTCAAAGAAACAGTAAAAATGCGGGTGGACCACGACCCTGATTTTGCCAAGGCACTGCTCCATGAGGCAATCGACCTCATTCTGGATGGCGATTCCGTAACCGCCAAACTACTTTTACGTGACCTGATAAACGCTACGCTGGGATTCGAGCGTCTGGCGGAAGAAGTTCATAAGCCGAGCAAAAGCCTCCACAGGATGCTCTCCGCCGCCGGCAATCCGACGATGGAGAATCTATCGGCAATTCTTGCCACCATCAAAAAGGCGCTGAATGTCAGGATCGACACAACCGTTACTGCCATGTAGGACGCCTCCCTCTGCCCCTTCCTGGACAAGGGAGACATCGACGACTGAATGAGAATTTCAGAAAAAGAAGAAGGGTAGCGCCAATATTTTGGGGGTATATAAGGGGAATAGTCGTTTTTACCAAATCAATTGTTATTATTAATCTGATACTTACGCTTCTAATGTGAGTCTTGCCGACACCAAGAAATGAATTCTTATTTGCTAAGCAAAAGGCCCCTGATTATTCAATTGAATAATCAGGGGCCTTTTGCACTTGATATTTGGAGCCTCACAGAAAATCCATTTTCAAAAGTAATCGACGTTGCACTTGCTGTGAATGTAATCCCGAATGGCATTCATGTCGTCTGGAGGGAGATCGAGAAATTGTAATCCAATTCCAGTTGGGAGATTCGGTTTTTTACAATCTTTCACATCATTAACCCATGCCCCCCTGGCCTTGCATTGGATAGTCGGCCCGTTTGTGGGAAGTTTGAACTCGATGTTAAAGGGGGCATCAACCATGAGGGATTTATTTGTTTCCAGGAAGAGCCCACCGCTGTTGAGGTCAATGGAATAATCGCTAAAGGAATTGTGCGAGTTGACACTATAGTGGACAAGCAGCCTGGTTTTACACCTCTGATCCGCACGTTCCTTTACATGCAGGAATTTTCTGGTAGTAGACATGAAATCATGTCGTTTGATCGGTTTTAAAAGTATTTCATCGCACCCTGAGCGTCTGCACTTTTCCAGGTCTTCTTCCCGATCCCCCTGGGTTACCATTACTACCGGGATGTTGCGACTTGTTTCTTCTTCTTTTATTATCCGGCAACAATCGTCTCCATTCATTTCCGGCATGTAAAGGTTCATAAAGACCAGATCCGGTTCCGACTCCCTGATAACCTTGAGAATGGAACGACCACCGCGGGCTGTCATCAGTTCAAACTCTTGCCGGTTTAACACGGTCTTTTCCAGCATCAGAAAGATTTCAACATCATCGGCAATTAAAATCTTTTTACGGCTCATCACGGCTCCGAGTTTTAAAACGATTCCTATCTGTTTAAACTATAACAAATTCCTTCTGCAATGCAAAGCAGGATTTTAAGAGAAATGCAATAAGTGGTAACAAATTTCCGTTTGAATATCTTCCCTTGATAAATCTATATTGTAACCGGAAGCGGTTTAATATTCGGAGATAGAATCGCTGTCATGTCAAACGACTTTCACTTTGCCTGTCGTTGAAATAGAATTTACGATGATGATAACATATTGAAATAAAGAAACAAGCGTGATATACAGTTATCAATGCTACTCATTTTATGGTAGAAATTATGCTCGCTCCTTTGTCAGGGTGTCTCGATTTCAAGATTATTCAGCAGCCCTTTTTGGTTAAGTTCATCTTTTCCCTGCAACAGACTGAACATGATTTAATGGAAGGAATGTCATTTTGATACCATTTATTAATACTCTTCCGCCGATTTTGCTTTTGGACGATGACCCGGTTATTCTTGAGTTAAGCGCCACTGCCCTGCAAAGTGAGGGAATCAATAACATAGTTACGCTAAACGACAGCAGGAAGCTTATGAAGTTTCTGGAAACCAATCAGGTTTCCATGATCATACTTGATTTGATGATGCCTCATATTTCCGGTGCGGAACTGATTCCGATCCTGAACAACAATTTCCCGCAAATCCCAGTAATTATCATGACCTCATCGGACGACATCGAGACGGCTGTCAGCTGTATAAAGGCCGGCGCATTTGATTACCTTACTAAGCCGATGGAAACAGGACGATTATTGTCCAGCGTGGAAAAGGCTCTGCGCATGAGCGCTTTGTCCAAGGAAAACTCCACGTTGCGGGAATACCTCCTTTCCGACCGACTGGAAAATCCAAACGCCTTTGATGCCATTATAACGAACAGCAAAAAAATGCGCGGCATCTTTCAATATGTCGAGGTAATAGCAAAGTCCGATCAACCTGTGCTGATTACCGGAGAAACGGGTGTCGGCAAGGAATTGATCGCACGGTCGGTTTCAGTTCTGAGCGGCAGGCCGGGCGCATTCATCACGGTGAATGTCGCGGGACTTGATGACAACATGTTTTCCGATGCACTGTTCGGTCACGTTAAAGGGGCTTATACCGGCGCTGACAAGCTGCGGGAAGGTTTGATAAACACTGCGGCGAACGGCACTCTTTTTCTTGATGAAATAGGCGACCTGAACGAAGCTTCCCAGATTAAACTCCTGCGGCTCATCCAGGAGCGGGAATTCTATCCGGTGGGTTCTGATGTCCTGAAGAAAAGCGATACCCGCATTATCGTGGCCACAAACCGGGATCTGGCCCAGTTGATCACCGCCGGCAAGTTTCGTAAAGACCTCTATTACCGCCTCTGCTCCCATCGGATTCATGTGCCTGCCTTGCGAGAACGGCGGGAAGATATCCCCATACTTCTGGATCATTTTCTTGAGAAGGCGGCAAAATCTCTCAACAAACCTAAACCGGCACCAACACCGGAAGTTGTTGCTTTATTATCGACCTGTCAATTTGAAGGAAACGTTCGCGAGCTCCATGCGATGATTTTTGATGCAGTGGCCAGAAACACCTCCGATATCGTGACCCTGGATTGTTTTGTCGGACTTTCCAAAGACGACCTGACTCCGGCCCATTCTTTCATTGATGCCGGCAAAGAACCGAATGAAATGATATATGCCCTTTTCGGGCGTTTTCCCACCATAAAAGAGGTCGAGGATTATTTGATAGCCGCCGCGATGAATATGACCAACGGCAATCAGCGGTCAGCGGCACTACTTCTCGGCATAGCCCGCCAGACACTCAGTAAGCGTCTGAGTAACATGTCGTGACACAACTCGAGCAACCGTTCAAAGTCCATCCCACCGCTCCATTCAACTGTTTAACTGCACACTG
>Ga0210377_10001745_pt1 | contig 19488 bp, 10 predicted proteins | sample PLM4_65_b1redo_FD_155480 | JGI IMG/M metagenome (GOLD analysis project Ga0210377, IMG submission 155480) | Groundwater sediment microbial communities from an aquifer in East River, Colorado, USA - PLM4_65_b1 redo | ecosystem: Environmental > Terrestrial > Soil > Riparian zone | place: USA: East...
GGGCTTCACCCACGGCCCTGCGGTTTCGCTCCAGCCCCCCGAGGCCGCCATGGCCATCTCGAGGCCAAGGCGATCGGCCTCCGCGGCGGAATGCTTGAACGCCTCCTTCCAGTCGGGCGTCATCCAGACGAGCCGCTTCTCGGTGAACTGCGGCACCCCCAGGCTGCCGTCGAACATCTGCATCCCCGCGATGCCGACCCGCTTCATCCACTCGAGGTCGGCCGTGATGCCTTCCTTGGTGACGTTGCCGTTCAGCCAGTGCCACCAAACCCTTGGCTTGGCCGAGTCGGGCGGGCTCTTGAAGCCCTGGGCCAGGGAGTCCTCCGCGGCGTGGACGACGGCCGAGGGAGGCCCCCCCGGCCGGCCGAGGAGCGTCGCGAGTGCGACGAGCGCCAAGGTGCAAATGGTCCGATTTCCAGCTCTCTTCATCACACGTCCCCCCTGCTGACACCCCCTACTTTGCCGACGGATAGACGAAGCGGTACTGGCCGGAGCCGACTTCCAGGGCGACGACACCGCCGTCCTGCTTCTGGGCCGTGACCCCGTTTCCGACGACAAGGGGTCGGTCACCTTCGGTGACCGAAGCCAACTGCGCTCCGGGCAGCCGCACCGTCGCTCGGGTATTGACCGGGATCTCCACGGCCAGCTCGAAGGTGCCGTCCTTCAGCGTCCAGGCGGAGCTCACCTTCCCGTACGGGGTCTGGTGGCTGGCTTTCACGCTCGTGAAGCCGCCGCCGGGGCGCGGCTCGACGAGGATGTGCTTGTACCCGGGAGCGCCCTCGTCGATCTGGATGCCGGCCATCACGCGGTACATCCACTCGCCGATGGCGCCGTAGGCGTAGTGATTGAACGAGTTCATCTCGGCGGTCTGGAAGGACCCGTCGGGCTTCTGCCCGTCCCAGCGCTCCCAGATCGTGGTCGCCCCTTGCTTGACTGGGTAGAGCCACGACGGGTACTCCTCGCGGTTCAAGAGCAGGTAGGCCTCGTCGAGATAGCCGTAGCGGGCGAGCACGTGGCAGAGGTACGGGGTGCCGAGGAAGCCGGTGGTCAGGTGCTTGCGGGCGCGGACGTCGTCGGCCAGGCGCTTCGCGGCCCCCGGCCGCAGGTCGTCGGGCAGGAGGTCGAACTGGAGGGCCAGCGCGTACGCGGTCTGGGTGCCCTCCCCCACCCGGGCGGTCGCCGTCACGAACTCCCGGCGGAACGCGGCCTTGATCTTCGCGAGCTGCTCGCCGTAGCGCGCGGCGTCGTCATTCTTGCCGAGGACGAGCGCCGCCCGCTGGAGCAGGTCAGTGGAGCGCGCGAAGAACGCGGTGGCGATGAGGTCCTTGCCGGTAGTGGCGCCCGGGTAGTCGTTCGCCCCCATGCCCTGGCTGGCGAACGCGAGCCAGTCCCCGAAATGGAAGTCGCCGTCCCAGACGTAGTCGTCCCCCGCGCGCTTCTTCTGGTACGCCACCCAGCGGACCATGCTGTCGTACTGCGTCTCCAGGACCCTCCGGTCGCCGTAGCTCAGGTACATGTTCCAGGGGATGATGGTGGCCGCGTCGGCCCAGCCGGCGGCGCCCCCCGGGGAGTTCCCCTCGAAGTCGGAAAGCACGTTGGGTATGACGTGGGGGACGCTACCGCTTTCGAACTGGTCCGCAGCCACGTCTCTCAGCCACTTGGTGAAGAAGCCGGCCACGTCCATGTTGAAGGCGGCCGTGGGAGAGAAGGCCTGCGCGTCCCCCGTCCACCCCAGCCGCTCGTCACGCTGCGGGCAGTCGGTCGGGACGTCGAGGAAGTTCCCCTTCTGCCCCCAGATGATGTTGTGCTGGAGCTGGTTGACGAGAGGCTTCGAGGTCTCGAACTCGCCTGTTCGCGCCATGTCCGAGTGGACGACGACGCCGGTCAGGCTCTCGGGAGTCACCTCCCCCGGATAGCCCGTCACCGCCACGTAGCGAAACCCGAAGAACGTGAAATGCGGCTCGAAGGTTTCGGGGCCGCCGCCCTTCAGCGTGTACTGGAGCGTCGCCTTCGCCGCGCGCAGGTTCTCCGTATAGAAATTCCCCTGCTTGTCCAGCACCTCGGCGTGTCGCAGCGTCACCGTCGTGCCCGCGGGGCCCTGGACCTTGAGCCTCACCCAGCCGACCAGGTTCTGCCCGAGGTCCACCACGGTCTCGCCGGCCGGGGTCTTGAGGATCTTGACCGGCTTCAATTCCTCGATCTTCCGAACCGGAGGACCGGCGGGGGTCACCAGATCGTCCTTCCGGCCGTCGACGACCTTGACGGCCGACCACTGGGCGTCGGCGAAGCCGGGCAAGGCCCAGCCCGCCTTCTCCAATCGGGCGTCGTAGGTCTCGCCGTGGTAGATCTCGGACATGAGGATGGGCCCCGTCGACGCCTTCCAGCCCTCGTCGGTGCCTATGGTCTCCTCGCGCCCGTCCTTGTAGGTGACCTTGATCTGGCAGAGCAGGGCCAGCCGGTCGCCGTAGATGTTTCGCCGATCCTGCCAGGCCAGGAACCCGCGGTACCAACCGTTGCCGAGCTGCACAGCGATGGCGTTCTCGCCGGTCTTGAGGAGCGGCATCACGTCATACGTCTGATACTGCAGACGCTTGTTGTAGCTCGTCCAGCCAGGGGTGAAGAGCTGGTCTCCCACGCGCTGTCCGTTCAGGTGCATCTCGTAGAGGCCGTGGCTCGTGACGTAGGCACGCGCCGCCACGATGGGGCCGCTCAGCTTGAACTCCCGCCGAAGCATGGCCACGGGGCCGGACTTCTTGGGGTCTTCCTGCAGCCCCGGCTCGATCCAGCTCGCCTTCCAATCCGAGGCTTCGAGCAGGCCCATCTCCCAGAACGCCGGTTCGCTCCATCCGGAAGCCTTGCCGGCTGCGTCCCAGACGCGCACCTGCCAGTGGTATCTCTGGCCGGATCGCAGCGGCGGGCCGTCGTAGGCGCGGTGGATCGACTCGTCGGAAGTCACGCGCCCCGAGTCCCACGCCAGGTTGATTCCGCTCCGAAGAGCGACGGGCGTCGGCGCCACACGGATCTGGTAGGCCGACTGTGTGACCCCGCGCCCGGCGGACTGGATCAGCCAGCTCAAGCGGGGCCTCTGGGCGTCGATGCCGAGGGGATCCTTCTTGTATTCGGTCCGCGGGCCGACGACCTTGAGCGGGCCATCGGTCCCGCGCGGGGAGGCCATCGCCCCGCCAGCGGGGAGGAACGCGGTCAAGCAGATCGCGAGCGCCAACTCCGAGTTCAGCCGTCTTGAGGTCATGGTCCGTTTCCTCGCTAGGGTCATTCGAGTCCTCCGAGCGACACCGCGCTCGCCTACCGCGGCTCAGTTGCCGAATCCATCTCCTGTTTCGTCACCTCTTGCGGCACGAACGTCAACGGTTCTTCCGGGCGCGCCCTCTGGCTGTGCAAGCGTTGGAACTCGGCCAGCGCTTTCTCCTGCTCGGCCGGATTGCCAAGCGCCCGGTACCCGAGGGAAAGCTGGTAGTAGGACACCTCGTTCGCGGGGTTCAGCGATATGGCCTTCCGCAAGTGGGGCAGCGCCACCTCGGGCTTCCCCAGGGCGATGAGCACCCGCGCAAGCCCAATCTGGGCTTCCTCGAAGTCGGGATAGTGCTCGACCGCGGCCTCGAACAGCTTCCGGGCCTCTTCGAGGTCGCCCGCCCGGCGGTGGATCTCCCCGAGCTCGTAGGCGGCGGTGGCGCTCGTGGGGTCGAGGGCCAGCTCCTGCTCGAACTCCCTAACCCCCTCGGCCCGGGACGCGGCGGCCAGCGCTTCCTCGTCCGTGGCCCGCGCCCGCGCCCGCGCGAGGAGCGTTCGGCCGATCCGGAAGTGGATCCCGGGCCGGCGCGGGTCCTGGGCCAGCACCTCCCGATACTCCCCGATCGCCGGGCCGTAGAGCCCCAGGCTCTCGTTGGCCTCCCCCGCCGCCTGGTGCGTCCAGGAGGAAGCGGGGGCGACCCGCGTGAGCTTCATCGTGATCAGGTAGGCGTAGTTCGAGAAGAGGCGCCCCGAGTGATAGAGGACTTCCGGGTCGTTCGGGTAGACGCGCGTCAGCTCGAGGGCCACCTCGACGGCCTTGCCGTCCTGCTCCAACCCGGTGTAGGCCCTCTGCAGCTGCAGGCCGCTCGAACGCCGGAGCGGAATGTCCACCGACTGCCGGAACCCCTTCCGCAGTCCGGGAAGCGCCTCCTGAAACTGGCCCAGCTCGGAGAGACACATGGCCAGCAGGATGTCCGCCTTCGGCAGGCCCGGATGCAGCTTCAAGGCCTGACGCAGGGAGGGAACGGCCTTGGCAAAGGCATGCTGCTGAAAGTAGACGAGGCCTAGCTGCGCGTGCACCTCTGCGGTCTGGGGCGACAGCTCCCGCAGCTTCTCGTAGGCTCGGGCGGCGGCGTCGTAGCGCTGCTCGGCCAGGGCCTTCTGCGCCTCGTCGGCGTATCGGTCGAGCTGTGCGGCGTCGGGTGCCTCGGCTTGGGCCTGGGCCCACGGTCCAGCCAGGCACAGCAAAGACAAGATCAGGATGAGTCGCCTCATGGGGGAGGTTGTACCTCCAACGACGGTGTGACCGCGAACCGGAGGCACGACCCCTCAGCCGTGACTACGGCCGCGCCGATCACTCGCCGTCCGGAGGCGGGTCATTCGCCGGAAGAGGCCCGCCAGGCCGCGCGGGCCGGGCGGGCCGTCCTCCGGGTCCTTCAAAAGAGCAGCTTCACCCCCAACTGGACGATGCGGCCGGGCCGGGCCGACGTGAGGACCCCGAAGTTGGCGTTCGCGATGTTGGTCGACACCCCGCCCGCGGTAAACTGCGGATGGTTGAGCGCGTTGAAAGCCTCCACCCGGAGCTGCAGGGTCGCATTCCTGGGGAGGAAGAAGTTCTTGAAGAAACCCAGGTCCAGGTTGTTGATGCCGGGCCCTCGCAGGATGCTGCGGCCGGAGTTGCCGAAGGAGCCCAGCGCCGGCTGGGCGAACGCGGCCGTGTTGAACCACTGCTCGACCGTACCGCCGCCGGAGTGGATGTCCCCCACGATGTCCGCCCGGTTCGTGCCGAAGGTGTCGAGGACGCCTCCGACGTCGGCGGCCTGGATCGTGATCGGGAAGCCTCCCTGCCAGAGGTAGATCCCGTTCATCTGCCAGCCGCCGATGATGGCGTTCTTCACTCCGGATGCGTTGCCGCCGAAACGTTCACCCTTTCCGAAGGGAAGGTTCCAGACGAAGCTCGCCACCACGCGGTGGGCCACGTCGAATCCCGAGAGGCCGTGGTCCCGCTGGACGTCGTGGTTGTTGAGGAACCCCTGCCAGCCGGCAGTCTCGTTCGCCCCGAGGGCGGCGGCCGAGGACTTGCTGTCGGTGCTCTTGGCCCAGGTGTACGCGACCGTCCCCAGTAGCCCTCGGCCGCGATGCGTCAGCGTCGCGTTCAGGGCGTGGTAGTCCGACCAACCGCTCCAGTCGCTGTCGATGTAGACCCCGAAGTTGGGGAACGGCTTGCGCCCGGCGACCGTCGGGTTGGCGGCGGTGTAGGGCAGGGCCTGGGCGACGTTCCGCCGCATCAGGAGGTTGCTCCCGTGGGCGCCGACGTAGTTCAGCTCCACCGCGGTGGCGTGGGAGACCTGCTGCTGCACGCCGAGAGACCACTGCTGGACCTTGGGGTTCCTCGGCTCCGGAGACTGGTTGACCGCGAGGAAGGTGTTGACCGCGGGCGTCGCCACTCCGCCGGAGGTGAAGCTCGGGAACAACTGGTCCGATGTCTGGAGCGGCTGGGTTCCGAGGCTCTGCTGATAGCTGCCGCGGCTCACATACGGGTAGACATCCGCGGCGCCGTCGATCTCGCGTCCCTCCGCGGAGTCGAAGAAGATCCCGTAGCCGGCCCGGAGGACCGTGTTCCCCGCCTCGGTTGGACGGTACGCGAAGCTGATCCGCGGAGCGAAGACCTTGTACCGGTCGGGGTTCTCGGGACTGCGGCGTCCGGCCTCCTGGTAGTAGACGCCGTCGACGATGCCCCCGGCCTGCAGGCTCGGGTCGGCCACGAGAAGGCCGCCTGGGGCGAAGCTCAGGTTCCGCCAGGCCATGCGGTCGTTCGTCTCGTAGGGCACGCTGCGGTAGTCGTAGCGGAGGCCCAGGTTCAGCGTGATCTTGGGGGTCAGCTTCCAGTCGTCCTGGATGTAGGGGGCGAAGTACATGAAGTTGAACTCGCGGGGGTTGCCCACCTTGCCCTCGACGGGAAAGGGCCCGGGCTGGAAGACGCTGACGCCGTTCGAGCCGTAGTAACCGAGCAGGAAGTCCGCGACCGGGCTGCCGGTGAAGCCGACGTTGAATCCCCAGTTGCCGACGAAGTCGTTGGCCAGGTCTCTCTGCAGCCACCACCGGCGGTAGTTCGCGCCGAACTTCAAAGTGTGGTTCCCGGTCACCCACGTGGTCGTGTTGCTCACGTCCCACATGGGTTGATTGCTGGCCTGGTAGCTGTTGACCGGGCCCCCCGTGCTTACATACCCCTGGATGTTGACGCCCGGGCATCCTCGCTGGTCGTCAGGGATGTTCGTGAAGACGCCGGTCAAGCCGAGGGAGTCGATGTCCGCCTCGGGGCACGGTACGGAGGGAATGATGTTCGCGAGGGCCTCGACGCGACCGATCCGGAACGAGTTCACCACGTTGTTCTTGATCGGCCAGGTGTGAGAGACCTGCCAGTTCTTGGTGTTCTGTACGTTGGACTGGTCTCCGACCTCTAGCACTCTGTTTGGGGAATACTCGTTCTCGTACGTCGTTTTCGTGAAGCGTCCGAACGCTCTTCCGAACCCGCCCAGGTCCTGGTCGAGGCGCACGGTGTACTGGTTCTGTGTCTGTGGAAGCGTCCGGATCGACTGGTAGTTGCCTTGAGGCGCGTTGACGTTCGGGGCCGGGTACCAATTGTTCCTCAGTGCCACCTGCGCGAGGTGCGAGAAGCGCGACTGGGGGATGGTGTTGTTCGGGAACGGCTGGCCGGTGAGAGGATCGATGATCGTCGTCGAGAACCGGCCCGCCAGCTCGTCCGGGCTCGGCACGATGTAGAACGCGCTCGTCCCCCGTTCGATCCGCGCCCCCTCGTAGTTGAAGAGCAGGAAGGTCTTGTTCTTGATGATCGGCCCGCTGATCGTCCCGCCGAACTGCTTCTGGTCCAGCTTGGGCTTGTCGCTGGTCGGCGAGTCGAAGAAGTTCTTCGCGTCGAGCCCCTCGTTCCGGCCGAAGTAGAACAAGGAGCCGTGGTACTCGTTCGTGCCGGACTTGCTGACGAGGTTGATCTGGTTGGCGCTGAAGCCGTACTCCGCCGAGTAGGTCTTGGTCTGCTCCTTGAACTCCTCCAGCGCGTCGATGGAGAGGATGACGGCCGGGGTGCCCAGGGCCGTGTCGGTGTTCGACGTCCCGTCGATCATGAAGTTGTTCGAGGTCGGCCGGCCTCCCATGATGCTGATCGCGTCGCCCGCGCCCTGCCGCATGTCGGACTGCTCGCCTTTGGTCTCGACCGCGCCCGCGCCGAGGTACAGCAGCGACAGGAAGTTCCGCCCGTTGAGCGGCAGGTCCGTGATCTGTTTCTCGGTGACCACGTGGCCGACGGTGGCGGTCTCGGTGTCGATCGACACCGCTGCCGCCTGCACCTCAACCGTTTCCGTCAGATCTCCGGTCTGCAGATCCAGGTCGATGCGTGCGACCTGATCGACGTTCAGGTGAATGCCGGTCCGCTTGGCCGCCCGGAAGCCCTGCAGCGACGCGGTCACCGAGTACGAGCTGACAGGCAGGAGCGGAATCACGAAGTCCCCGGACTTGTCCGTGGTAGCCTCCCGCTTCGCGCCCGTGAGCTCACTGACGACGGTAACGGTCGCGCCGGGCACGACAGCTCCAGTCGCGTCCTTCACGGTGCCGGTGATCTGGCCGGTGGCTGTCTGCGCGCTCACCGTACCGGCCATGCCCAGCAGGGCAAGCACCGCACCGAGCAATGCTAGTCTTCTCATGAGTGAGTCTCCCCTCAAAACAAGATCCCTGTGGCCCGACCGCCATTTCGGTCCACACGGCGGGCCGCACGAAACGAAGCCGGCGATCGACGCCGACGATCGACCCCAGCAATCAGGCTAATGGCTCGGCGGGAGTCTCCGCTGAGCTACTGCCCTGGGACAAGTGTCTTCGAGATCTCGTCACACGTTTCTCTTGGCGAAACGCGAGCGATCTCGCGCCCATCGCCTCAAGAGACTTGTATGATTGAAGTTCTTAAATTCTATGGCGGCGAGGGCGGGGCCTGAGGCGTCGTCTTTGGTCGGCCTTACGTTATGCTATTCAGAACGACGATCTCGTACAAGGTACGCGGAGACCCACCCGCCGGCCCGGGAGATGGACCGGCCGTCAGCCCTGAGCGGCGGGCGCCGGGTGGCCGAGGAGGGCGTCGTTCGCGTAGACATGATCGACGTTCTCGGGCGTGATGAGCTGGTGGCGGATGAAGAGGGCGGGTGGTGTGCGCCGGTGGGCGAGAATGTCGAGCGCCAGTTTGATGATGCCGTTCCCGTAGCGCTCCGGGAAGAAGCCCACCGACCCGATCAGGGGTGTGCGCTCCTCCCTGAGCTCCGCCCGCGCATCGGGCTCCGCGTTTTGCCCGACGATTGCGCAGGTCCCGGCCCGGCCGGCTTCCTGGAAGGCGCGTGCCGCTCCCAGCGCGCTCGGGTCGTTCGCGGCCCCGACGAGCACGCGCCGGGCCTTGGATTCCCGGAGATGCCTGCGCACCTTCTCCAGGGAGGTCTTGAACTGCCCGTCGCCGTCGAGTGACACCACGGGACACGCCTCGACGGCCTCGTGGAGCGTTTCCCTGAGCCCGGCCTGCACGCCGCTCATGCGCGCATGCACGAGGGACCCCGCTCGGGTCAGCTCCAGCAGCAGGACCTCGTCGACCTTCCCGGCCCAGCCGGTCTTGGCCCATTGGCCGAGGTGGCGTCCGGCGAGGAGTCCGGCCTGGTAGTTGTTGGCCCCGAAGTAGGTGGCGCCCGGGTGGGGAATGTCGATGGCAATGAAGGGGATGGTCGCTTCGAGGTATTTCGAGGCGATGGCCGGCGCAACGGCCTCATCGGTCTGGAATTCAATGACGAGATCGACTCTCTCACGGATGAGGTGCTCGGCGTTCCGGAGGGCGACCTTCGGCTGATAACGGTTGTTGACGACGATCAGCTCGACGTCTTCGGGCTCGGCCGCGCTCTGCAGGCCGGCAAGGACCTCACGCGGGAACGAGCTGTCCTGCCCCTGGGCGGCATAGCCAATTCGATAGCGCTTGCGCCGCTTGATCTCGGAGATGAGGCGATACCGGGTGGCGTCGACCTTCTCCAGCAGCCCGCAGTGATGGAGGGTGTGCAACAGCCGGAAGCACATGCCCTTGCCGAAACCGGTGCGCTGGACGACGTCGCGAAGGCGCAACACCTCGGCGGACGACTGAAAGGTCCCGAGAATCTGCGAAGCGTGCACGACTGATCTCACGATATAGGGCTCCCGCTCGGACTTGGGCATGGGACCTCCCCTCCGGGTTCTTGGATTGTGTCGGCGGTCGCGTTATGCGGAGCATAACACAGGGCCCTTGCGGCAGGACGCGATACCGGTTTCTGGCGCAAGCAGACGATCTGTGATAAGTCCTGTCCCATGGCACATTGAGCAGGGTTTCTGCCTTTCCCCAGCTCGTTTCAGTGGGGAGAACGTACGAGGGAACGGCGAAGTCGTTTGCCGCCGACGCTCACCTCGGTCGAAACTCCGCTCCTAGCCGCCTTGCCCCGAATGGTCGTCCCTGCCGGCCCGCTCTGTCGAGCCGGGTCGGGTCGAGGCTGCGCGGCTGGAATGTGTGAGAGGGGCAGCGGAGGCCCACTGGCCGGCCGAATGCCCCCGGCGAAGCCGGGGGGTCCCGCTGCCACTCTCGCGCAGCGGAGCGTGGATAGACGGGAGGCGCCATGAGCTTCGAGTTGGACAGCGAGCACCTCGCCACTGAGAACCAGAAGAGGATGAAATGGGTCGAGGAGGACTACGACCATCTGGGGCGCCAGCTCGCGCGGCGGGGCGTCGACATCGAGAAGCTGACGGAACGGGCGGCGGCTTTCCGCGTCTCGGTTCCGTCATGGGGCCTCGGAACCGGGGGCACGCGCTTTGCCCGCTTCCCCGGGCCCGGCGAGCCCCGGAACGTCTTTGAGAAGATCGAGGACTGCGAGGTCGTGCTCAAGCTCGTGCGTTCGACACCGGGCATCTCGTTGCACATCCCCTGGGATCAGCCCGAGAGCCCGGCCGAGCTGAAGTCCTTCGCACAAGCGCGCGGGCTCTTCATCGACTCGATGAACTCCAACACGTTCCAGGACCAGCCCGACCAGCCCCTCTCCTACAAGTTCGGCAGCCTGACCCACACCGATCCGGCGGTGCGTCGCCAGGCCGTGGAACACAACCTCGAGTGCCTGGAGTTGGGGGTGGAGCTGGGTGCGCGTTCTCACACGGTCTGGATAGGCGACGGGGGCAACTTCCCCGGCCAGCTCCACCTCCGAAAGGCGCTCGACCGCTACCTCGATAGCGTGCGCGAGATCTATCGCGCTCTGCCCGACGGCTGGCGGCTCTTCATCGAGCACAAGCTGTACGAGCCGGCGTTCTATTCGACGGTGATCGCCGACTGGGGCACGAGCTACTACTGTGTCCGCGAGCTGGGCGAGCGCGCCTTCTCGCTGGTCGATCTGGGGCATCATGCGCCCAACGTCAACATCGAGATGATCGTGGCCCGCCTCGTGCAGTTCGGCAAGCTCGCCGGCTTCCACTTCAACGACAGCAAGTACGGAGACGACGACCTGGACGCCGGCTCCATCAAGCCCTTCCAGCTCTTCCTCATCTTCAACGAGCTGGTCGATGCCGAGCTGGCGAGTGTGCCGGGTTTCGACCCGGCGTACATGCTGGACCAGTCCCACAACGTGACCGACCCGATCGAGTCGTTGATGACGAGCGCCGCCGAGCTCCTGCGGGCTTACGTGCAGGCCCACCTCGTGGATCGCGAGGCGCTTGCGCAACATCAGGACGGCAACGATGCCTTGCTGGCGCTGCAAGCCCTGAAACGCGCCTTCAACACCGACGTGGAGCCGATTCTCGCCATGGCCCGGTGCCGGGCCGGGGGCGCCATCGACCCCGTGGGCGTCTATCGGTCCAGCGGATATCGACGACGAATGGCCGAAGCGCGGCCGGCGACCGCGCGGCTCGGAGCCGGAATTGTCTAGCCTGTCGGCGTCGCGATGATCCGCAAAGCCTTCAAGATGTCGGTGCATCCGGGCCGGCACGAAGAGTACGTGCGGCGGCACAACCCGATCTGGCAGGAACTGGAGAGCGCGCTCTTCGAGCACGGCGTGCGGAGCTACTCCATCTATCTAGATCCGGCGACGAGCGAGCTCTTTGCTTACGCTGAAATCGAGAGCGAGGAGCTCTGGCAGACGATCGCTTCGACCGACGTGTGCCAGCGATGGTGGCGGCACATGCAGGACCTGATGCCGTCGAATCCCGACAGCAGCCCGGTCTCGCGCGACTTGCGTGAAGTATTCCACCTCGAAGCCCCCGCGCCGATTCCTCGCTGACAGACGGCTAGAAATCGAACTGGTCGATGTTCTTCCTGGAGAACACGAACGGGGCGCCGAGCATGACCTGGTCCCCCTGGATCTCGATCTCGCCCAGACGCCCGGCTCTCAGCTTCCGTGCGCCACGGCTCAAATCTCCCGTGGCGAGGGCGCGCGAGGCGTAGACGGTCAGGTAGCCCAGATCGAGCGTGTTCCAAAGGACGATGCTTTCCACCACCCCCTTGTGAACGTACGGCTTGCACATGTTGGGCAGCGACAGCCCCGTGACCTTCACGTCCTTCCGGCCCGATTGCTCGACCGCCTCCGCTGCCCCCGGAACGGCGGGCGCAGCGATCGCCATGATGAGCTTGACGCCTGGATAGACCTTGAGGACCGTCTGGGTTTCGGCGAAGGCCCGGTCGCGATCCCCCTCGCTCGGCTGGATCGCGACTAGCTTCAGCCCCGGATACTTCTCGGCGAGCCGCGTCTTGATGTGCTTGATCCACTCGTTCTGGTTGGCCGCGCTCAGGCTCGCAGTGATGATGGCAAACTCCCCCTTGTTGCCGAGGATCCTCGCGGCCTCGTCTACGAGCGTATATCCGATCCCTTGAGGCGTGGCCTGATTGATGAAGAAGTCGCGGGCATCGCTTTGGGCGTCGGCGTCCCAGGTCACGACCCGGATACCGCGCTGACGCGCCTTCCGCAAGACGGTGGAGATGGCCACCTCGTTTTCCACGCTGACCGAGATCACATCCACGCCCCTCGTAATCCAGGCCTCCACCACCTCGTTCTGTTTCGCGGGGTCGAGATCGGTCGGTCCGTCCCAGAGCAGCTCCACGCCCGCTTCCCGCGCCGCTTCTTCCGCACCCTTTCGGCAGCTGATGAAATACGGGTCGCCCTTGGCCTTCGGCATCATGGCAACGACAGGTTTGTGCTCCGCCGGCTTTCCACCGCCACCCAGGCTCTGTCGGCCGACCGTGTCCCGTAGCTCCTGCCGCAACGAGCGCACGGACCAGTAGTTGCCGAGGATGACCAGGAGCGCCGCGGCCAGGATGACGGCGCTCAGGGCGACCACTTGCGAGTTCTTCACTTCACCCTCCCCCACTTCGGCGTCGGTGCGCGTCTGCCCTCCGGACCCCTTGGACAGGCGGTCCAGGAGAATCGTGACGACGAGCAGCGTCCCTGTGAGAATGCCGGCAAGCTCCGCCGGCGCCCCGCTCAGGCGCAAGCCGTTCTGCAGAATCACGATGGCGGACAGGCCCAGGACGCTGCCCATGACCGTCCCGCGTCCTCCGAAGATCGACGCGCCGCCCAGCACGACGGCTGTAATCGCCATCAGCTCGAATCCGGTCCCGGCGTCCGCCTTGGCCTGGCCGAGGTGCGCCACGTAGACGACGGCCGCGAGACCCGAAAGGGCGCCTGACACCACATAGAGCAGACCCACGCGGCGCGCCACCGGGATGCCCGCGTAACGGGCCCCTTCGGCCGAGTGACCGATGGCGTAGAGGCTCCGCCCGTGGGCCGAGCGATGCAACCACCAGGCAAAGAAGGCCACCCCCGCGATCAGGCCGAAGAGCTGGGTCGGAACGGCTCCCCCCACGTAGCCTTGCCCCAGGAAGAGGAACTCCTGCGAGAACCCCGAGTAGTTCTCGATGCCGCGCGTGAGCCCCTCCGCAGCACCACGGAAGAGCGAGTACGTGCCCAGAGTCACGATCAGCGGCGGGAAGGAAAGCCGCGCAATCATCAGGGCATTCAGTGCGCCACCCAGCAGGCCGATGAGCAGGGTGACGAGGACGGCAGCTGCCATCGGCATCGAGGCGTCGCGCCACAGGCTTCCGAGCACCACCGCGGCCAGGCCCATCATCGAGCCTACCGAGAGATCGATCCCGCCGGTGATGATGATCGGCGTCATGGCCAGGGCCAGCAACCCGACCTCCACTCCGAGCCGCGTCACCTCCATGGCGTTCGCCACGGTGAAGAAGTTGTTCCCCGTCACGCTGAACAGACCGCACTCCGCCACGAGGACGAGCAGCAGGATCCACTCGCCGTTCGGGAACAACCGCTCTCGCCACGGCGCCTCGGTCTCGACCGCGGCCTCAGCGGGCATTCGGTCCGACATGGCTTTCCAGCTCCCCCAGGAGCTTGTCCGAACCCAGCGCCGCCAGGATGATGGCCCCCTGCACGGCTTTCTCCCAGAACGGGTTGATCCCAGCGAAGGTCAAGGCCGGCCCGACCGTTCCGAGGAGCGCCGCGCCCACCAGAGTGCCCCCGAGGGTGCCGCGCCCGCCGCGGATCGCGGTCCCTCCCACCACGACCGCGGCCACCGCCTTCAGCTCCAGTCCCAAGCCCGTGTTGCTGGGGATCGCGGAGAAACGAACCGCATTGAGCAGGGCGGCCAGACCCGTCAGAGCGCCCATGAGAGCAAACACGCAGAAGACCACGGGAACGGGTTCGATGCCGGCGAGCCGCGCGGCCTCCCGGTCGGAGCCGACGGCGTAGACGGCCCGACCGGCGCTCAGGTTCCGCAGCGCCCAGCCCAGAACGCCCAGGACGCCCAGTGCGACGGCGACGATCGACCACTGCCCCGCCGTCTGCCCCAATCCCAGCCACTGGAACCCCGAAGGCAGATCCTGCACCCAGGCTCCCTCGGTGGTCCAGCGCAAGGCATCGCGCCACGCCACCAGCATCGCCAGTGTCACGATGATGGACGGAAGTCCGAGCCGCCCCACGAGGAAACCGTTCACGGCGCCGAGCCCTGCGCCGAGAAGCAGCACGCTCGGCAGCAGAAGCGGCACCGGCAGGCCGCCCTTCGCCAACACTCCGGCTGCGACGCTCACCACCGCGAACTGCGAGCCGACGGAGATGTCGATCTGTCCGACCAGGATCACCAGCGTCATGCCCGTCGCGATGAGCAACAGTGGCGCGTTGTTCAGGGCCAGGTCGCGCAGGTTGCCTGTCGTGAAGAACGAGGGGGCCACGAGACCCACCAGCGCGAGGAGGACCGCGTAGGCGAGTGCCGCTGACAGCTCCCGCTTGTAGCGGCCGAGCTTCAACATCCTACGCCCCCACCTTCGAGCCCGCGCCGGCCTGGCCGTGGTCGTCTCCCAGCGCGAGCGCAAGGATGCGCGGCTGAGTGGCGTCTGCGCGGGACAGAACGCCGACGATCGTTCCGCCGCGCATCACGGCGATCCGGTCGCTCATGCCGAGGATCTCCGGCATCTCCGACGAGATCATCAGTATCGCGGCGCCCTGCCCGGCCAGCTCCACCATCAGGGCGTGTATCTCGGCCTTCGCGCCAACGTCGACTCCCTGGGTCGGCTCGTCCAGGATGAGCACCGAAGGCTTCGTGGCGAGCCAGCGACTGAGCGCCACCTTCTGCTGGTTGCCGCCCGAGAGGGTGGCGACCGGGGTGAAAGTGGCCGGCGTCTTGATGCCGAGCCGCCGCACGTAGTCGACGGTCATCTCCGTCTCCCTCCGGAGGTCCAGAGCACCGAAGCGCGACAGCCTTTGGAGCGAAGCCAGCGTGACGTTGGCGCTCACGGCCATCTCCAGAACCACGCCGTGCCGACGCCTGTCTTCGGGGACGTAGGCGATTCCGGATTCGATGGCCCGGGCTGGGGAGGCGAACCGCACGGGCCGGCCCCGCAGGAGCACTTCTCCCTCGTCGGCTGGAGCCAGGCCGAAGACCGTCTCCGCAAGCTCCGTCCGTCCCGACCCCACGAGGCCGGCGAGTCCGACGATCTCGCCGGCGCGCACCTCGAGGCTCACATCCCTCACGCCGGCGGCGCGACTGCCGAGCCGCCGCAGTTCCAGCACCACTTCGCCCGCGTCGACCTCCTTCTTCGGAAAGACCGCCGACAGCTCCCGTCCCACCATCAGCTCAATGAGATCCTTGCGACTCACGGCGGCCATCGCTCGGGTGTCGATGGTGCATCCGTCGCGCAATACCGTGACGCGATCAGCGATCACCGACAGCTCCTCCAGCCGGTGCGAGATGTAGATCATGCCGACGCCCTGCGCGCGGAGCCGCTTGATGACCCCGAAGAGGTTCTGGGTGTCTTCCTCGGAAAGCGACGCCGTCGGCTCGTCGAGGATCATGACCCGGGCCACCGCCCCCAGCGCCCGGGCGATCTCGACGAGCTGCTGCTGGGGCATGCTCAGATCCCCGGCATCCCGGTCGGGGTCGATCCGCGCTCCCACCTGGGCGAGCAGCTCTGCGGCCCGGCGGCGCCGCGCCGGCCAGTCCACAACGCCCCACGCCACGCTCTGCTCCAGGCCGATCGCGATGTTCTCGGCCACCGTGAGATCGGGAAAGAGCGCCGGCTGCTGGTAGATGGCCGCAACCCCGAGCGCTCTCGCCACGCGCGGAGAGTTGTGGGTGATCACACGCCCGCCGAGGCGAACCTCGCCGCTGTCCGCCTCGACCGCGCCCGTGATGATCTTGACGAGCGTCGACTTTCCTGCGCCGTTCTCACCCACCAGCGCATGGACTTCGCCCGCCTGCAGCTCGAACGAGGCGTCGCGGAGCGCCTGCACGCCGGCATAGGCCTTGGCGATGTGGCTGGCTTCGAGCATCAGGACTCGGCTCCGCCCAAGTAGCGCTCTTCGATGGCCGCGTAGCGCCGGGCGGCATCGTCCCACGCCACCGAGGGTTGCGGCGCGAATTCCACGGAGCGCAGGTTCTCGGCCACGTGGCGACGCGCCGCGGCCAGAGAGTCGAAACGGCCGCCGGCGATCGCTTGAACGAGGACATTGCCCATGACCGTGGCCTCTACGGGGCCCGCCCGCACCGGCAGGCCGGTCACCGTCGCCGTCACCTGATTGAGGTACTGGTTCCGGCTCCCTCCACCCACGATCTGCAGCCCGGGAATCTTCCGATGGGTCAGCGCCTCGGCGGTTCTCAGTACCGAAGCATAGCGAAGCGCGAGGGAGTCGAGGATGACCTTCGCCACGGCCGCAGGACCCGTCGCGGGGGGCTGCCCGGTCTCGGCGAGTTGTCCCGCAACCGCATCCAACATGCTCGCGGGATTGAAAAAGCGCGGGTCGTCGGGGAAGATCAGGGCCGGCGCGCCTTCGATGGCCGCCACCTCGCGCAGCAGGTTCTCGTAACCCACGTCACGCCCTTGCCGCTGCCATTCCTTCCGGCACGACTCGAGTATCCACAACCCCATCACGTTCTTGAGAAACCGGATCGTGCCGAAGGCGCCTCCCTCGTTGCTGAAGTTGTGACGGGCGACGTCGGGGTTGATCAGGGTGCTGTCACGCTCCACACCCTCCAGAGACCACGTCCCGGACGAGATGTAGGCCCAGCCGTCCTCGAGCGGCGCGCCGGCCACGGCGCTTCCCGTGTCGTGGGTGGCGGGAGCGACGACTCGTACGTCTGGAAGGCCCAGCCCTTCCGCGACGTCCTCCGCGAGTGGGCCCAGGTCGGTGCCCGCGGGAACGATCTCGGTGAGCAGATGACCCGGCAGGCCCAGGCGCTCCAACATTTCGCGATCCCACGTTCCTGTGGGCGCGCTCACGAGTTGCGTCGTGGTGGCGTTGGTGTACTCGGTGACCGCAGTGCCACTGAGAAAGAAATGGAGCAGATCCGGGATCAGGAGCAGTCGCGCCGCTCCTTTGGGCAAGCCGGCGCCCGCATGGGCCTGGAGCTGGAAGAGCGTATTGAAGTTCAAGAACTGGATTCCGGTGCGGGCGAAGACCTCCTGGCGCGGCAGGTGGGCGAAGACCTCATCCATCGCGCCGCGTGTCCGATCGTCGCGGTAGCAGACCGGGTCTTCGACGAGCTTCCCTTCCGCGTCGATCAGGCCGTAGTCGACTCCCCAGCCGTCGATCCCGATGCTGCGAATGGGCCGCCCCATCCCACGGGCTCGTTCGCCCGCCTCGCGTGCGCCCACTTTCACCTCCCCGAGGATGTAGGGAAGGTTCCATCGAAGGCGCCCAGCGGACTTGCTCGCCGGATAGTGGAACCGCCGGACCTCCTCCAGCAGGACCTCGCCGGCCCCCACTCCGCCCAGGAACACGCGACCGCTGCCGGCGCCGAGATCCACGGCGATCTGAAGGGGTTCCTTCATCGCTGGGAGAATATGCCCGCTCGCGAGCCCTATCTGAGGAACCCGTCCTGAAGACCGCCGTCCACCGGAATGACGTGGCCCGTGGTCTTGGCGAGACGCTGCGAGACCAGCAGGAAGATCGCTTCGGCCTGATCCTCGGGCTCGATGGGCGACCCGGTCAGCGAGCGTTTGGCGTAGAACGCCGACAACATGTCGCGTAGCGCTTCGGTGGACTCGGTCTCGCTGAAGGATATCCCGTACTTCGCAAGCGAGGCGATGACGCGATCGCGCGGGAACATGGTGCTGCCCTTGACGACGGTGGCTGGAGCCACGGCATTGACTCGGACGAGCGGCGCCATCTCCACGGCCAGCTCCCGGACCAGGTGGTTGGCGGCGGCCTTGCTGCAGTCGTAGGCGACGCTTCCCTTCTTGGCCACCACCGCGTTGGCGCTCGTGGTCAGCACGATGCTGGCCGGCAGTCCCTGCCGCCGGAGAATCTTGTGAGCCTCGTCGGCCACGACGAAAGCTCCGGTGACGTTGATGCCGAACGTGAGCGCCCAGTCCTTGTCTTCGACGCGACCGGTCTTGTCTGGTGGAACGAAGATTCCGGCGGTGACGATGACCGCGTCCAGCCCTCCGTAGGCCAGCATTGCTTCGCCCAGCATCCGGGCCACGCTGTCGCGGTCCATGATGTCGCAGGAGAGGCCGACGGCGGGGCCACAGTTGCTGATGCCCGTCCCCGCGACGCCGATGCCTTCGCCGTGCCGGGCGATGATCTCCTGGGCCGTCTCCTTCGCCGCCGCCTCGTCCCGATCGACACACACCACGTGCGCCCCCTCCTTCACCAGCCGATGGGCCGTGGCCTTCCCGATGCCGGCGCCGGCACCGACGATCACGACGATCCGCCGATCCAGCTCCTTCTCCGGTGGCAGTCGCCGGAGCTTCGCCTCCTCGAGTGACCAGTACTCGATGTCGAAGGCCTCCTGCTCGTCCATGGCTTCGTATCGGTCGATGGCCTCCGCCCCGCGCATGACCTCGATGGCGCAGTTGTAGAACTCGGCGGTCACGCGAGACTCGCTCTTGTTCTTCCCCCAGGCGATCATCCCCAGCCCCGGAATCAAGACGACCGTCGGATTGGGATCGCGCATGGGAGGCGAGCCGGGCCGCTTGCAGCGGTCGTAGTAGGCCTCGTAGTCCTTGCGGTACTGGGCAAGGCCATCCGCGAGGGACGCTCTCAGCGCCTCGACGTCTCGGCTTTCGGGGTTCCAGTCGACGAAGAGCGGCCTGATCTTGGTCCGCAGGAAGTGGTCGGGGCAGGAGGTGCCCAGGTTGGCGAGACGGGGTCCGTCCACGCTACCCGTGAAACGCAGCACCTTCGGATCGTCCTGCACCGTCCCCACGAATCGCTTGCCGACGGAGACCTGGCCCCGCAGCCACGGAATGATCTCGACGATGAGGCGACGCCGCTCGTCGTCCGCCAGGGGCCGGTACCTCTGCCCGCCGAAGGTCCCCTCGCCACGGTCGTGCTCTTCGATGTACGCGGCTGCCCGGTCGATGATCTCGAGGGCGGTCTCGTAGCAGACCTTGTCGTCGTTGCTCCAGGAGCTCATCCCGTGATGGCCGAGGAGCACGCCTTTCGCCCTGGGATTCGCCCTGATGAGGGACTCCATCAGCAACCCGATGTCGAAGCCCGGACGCTGCCAGGGCAGGTAGATCACGTCTTCCCCGTAGACCTCCTTGCAGAGCCGCTCCTGATTGACCGAAGCCGCGATGGCGATGACCGAGTTGGGATGGAGATGGTCCACGTGCTTGTGGGGGACGAACGTGTGGAGAGGTGTGTCGATGGAGCAAGCGCGCGGGTTCAAGTTGAAGACGCAGTG
>Ga0210377_10001746_pt1 | contig 19486 bp, 17 predicted proteins | sample PLM4_65_b1redo_FD_155480 | JGI IMG/M metagenome (GOLD analysis project Ga0210377, IMG submission 155480) | Groundwater sediment microbial communities from an aquifer in East River, Colorado, USA - PLM4_65_b1 redo | ecosystem: Environmental > Terrestrial > Soil > Riparian zone | place: USA: East...
GACGATGCGCGGGCGTTCGAACTCCTTCAGGTCGGCGACAGCGCGAGCGAAGAGCTCCATATCGCCGATCACCGGCACACCGACCAGCTGAGCCATGCGCACGAAGCGGTGCGGCTCGGGAAACTTGAGCGGGATGCCCGGCGAGAGCACCAGGGCGGCGAAGTTCTGCCAGTCGCGGCGGTTCAGGTCGACCAGCGGAACGCCCGCGGCCTCCGCGGCCTTGCGCGCAGCCTCATTGTCGTCCCAGGCGCACACCCGCGCGCCGCCCGCCATCAGGGCCCGCGCAGCGGAGATGCCGGATCGGCCGAGACCGAAAACCGCGACATCTTTCCCTTCGAAGGTGCGTACCGGGACCAAGCGTTCCTCACCTCAACTTCAGAGTGGCGAGGCCCACGAGGGCGAGCAGGAAGGCGATGATCCAGAAGCGGATGACGACGGTCGGCTCCGACCATCCCAGCTTCTCGAAATGGTGGTGGATGGGCGCCATCAGGAAGACGCGCTTCTTGGTGAGCTTGAACCAGGACACCTGGATCATCACCGAGAGAGCTTCCAGGACGAACAGCCCGCCGACGATGCCGAGGACGATCTCGTGCTTGATGCAGACCGCCGTGGCGCCGAGGCCGCCGCCGAGCGCCAGCGATCCGGTGTCCCCCATGAAGACCTTGGCGGGCGGCGTGTTGTACCAGAGGAAGCCGAGGCCGCCGCCGACCAGCGATCCCGCCACGACGGCGAGTTCGGCCGTGCCCGGCGTCGGCGTCAGCAGCAGATAGTCGGCGAAGCGCGGCGTGCCGCAGGCATAGGCGATAAAGCCGAAGGTCGCGCCCGCGATCATCACCGGGCCAATGGCGAGACCGTCCAGCCCATCGGTGAAGTTCACCGCATTGCCGGCGCCGACGATGACGAAAGCGCCGAAGGCGATGAAGCCGTAGATGGTGAGATCGTAGAGGAAGTTCTTGAGGAAGGGCAGCGCCAGCGAGGTCTGGAAGTTGGCCGGCGGCGGTTCCGAGAGATTGCCGGACGCCACCGCCTGGTCGACCATTTGCGGAGCGTATTGCGTGATCCAGTAGACCGCGCCGCCCGCGATGATGAACTCCATCAGCAGGCGGATCCTGCCGGAGAGGCCTTTCGAGCCTTTCTTGGTGACCTTCTGGTAGTCGTCGATGAAGCCAACCGCGCCGAACGCGAATGTGACCAGGAAGACGATCCAGACGTACTGGTTCTTGAGGTCGGCCCACAACAGCGTGCCTGAGGCGATGCCGAACAGGATGAGGAACCCGCCCATGGTGGGCGTGCCCTTCTTCGACATGTGGGAGGCCGGGCCGTCCTCGCGGATCGGCTGGCCTTTGCCCTGACGCTTCCTGAGCCAGAGGATCATCGGATGGCCGAAGATCAGGGTCAGGATCAGCGCCGTCGTCAGCGCGAGAGCAACACGGAAGGTGATGAAGCTGAAAAGATTGAGCTCGCCCGTATAGGGCGAAAGGAGGTCATACAGCATTTGTCGCCCCTGACGCTTTCTGCGACTGAGCAACGCCTTCGCTCAAGGCTCTGAGCGCCGCTCCAACACGGGACATGCCGGATGCATTCGAGCCTTTGATCAAGACCGTATCGCCCGGTTGCAACCACCTTTTCACGACGTCGGACGCTTCAGCGGGACCTGTGACATGTTCGACTCGGATGGCCTTGTTGCGGGCGGCCAGCTCGGCCGCGAGGTGCTTCATCTCACCGCCGGAAAGTACCGCAGCCGCAACGTTCGCCGCGACGATTGGCCCGGCGAGACCGGCGTGCAGCGCGGCGCTGGTGTCGCCGAGCTCGCGCATCTCGCCGAGTGCGACAATCTTGCGCCCTGGACGCCGCGCGAAGCCTTCGATCGCAGCGCGCATCGATTCCGGGTTGGCGTTGTAGGCGTCGTCGACCAGCGTCGCTTCGCCGCCGGCAGGAAGCTTGAGCGTTTCGGCGACGCCGCGGCCGGCGGGCGGCGCGTAGCCGGAGAGCGCGTCGGCGGCGGTCTTCGGGGCCACCCCTGCGACCACTGCGGCAATCAGCGCAAGCGCGGCGTTGGCCGCCCAGTGCTCGCCCACGGCATCGAGCGTCACGGCGACGGTGTCGCCCATCACGTCGATCTCGATCCTGGAGGTCCGGCCATCGGTTTCGTACGACAGCGGCGTCGCGCTGGTTTTGCCGCGCCCGCCGCCATAGGTGAGGATCTCGGCGCTGGGCTGCATGTTCATCGCGTGGCGTTTCAACCGCTCGAAGAAATAGTCCTTCTCCGGAAGGATCGCCGAACCGCCTGGCTCGAGGCCAGCGAAGATCTGCGCTTTCTCGTCCGCCACCGCCTCGACCGAGCCCATGCCCAAAAGGTGCGCAGGGGCGACCCGGGTGATCATCGCAAGGTGCGGCCGCACCATTTTCGAGCGCGGCGCGATCTCGCCGGGAGTGTTCATGCCGATCTCGAAGATCGCGCGTTCGGTGTCGCGGTACATGCGGGCGAGCGTCAGCGGGACGCCCCAGTGATTGTTGAACGACTTGTCCGACCAGTGCGCCCTGCCCGCGGCGCGGAAGATGCGGGCCAGCATCTCCTTGACGCTGGTCTTGCCGACCGAGCCGGTGATCGCCGCGCAGGTGGCCTGCGTGCGATCGCGCGCGGCAAGGCCGAGCTTTTCCAGTCCGACCAGAACATCCTCGACCAGCAGGCCTGGATGACCGCCCAACACATCGCGCGACACGAGAGCCGCTTCAGCTCCCGCGGCGAACGCGTCCGCGACGAAGTCATGGCCGTCGCGCACGTCCTTCAGCGCCACGAACAGCTCGCCGGGCTTGAGCGAGCGGGTGTCGATCGAGACGCCATTGACCGCCCAGGTCCCCAGCATCTTGCCGCCCGTCGCCTTCGCGGCGTCTTCGGATGTCCACAGCGGGTCAGCCATTCTGGCCTCCGGTCTGTTGCAACGCCGAACGCGCCACGTCGAAATCCGAGAACGGGATGGTGACGCCCTTCACGATCTGGCCGGTCTCGTGGCCCTTGCCTGCGATGAGCAGCGCATCACCCGCCTTGAGCCGGCGCACGCCTTCGTGGATCGCAGTCGCGCGGTCGCCGATTTCGCTGGCGTCAGGCACGCCCTTTCGGATGGCGGCGCGGATCTTGGCCGGGTCTTCCGAGCGCGGATTGTCGTCGGTGACGATCACTTCGTCAGCCAGACGCCGCGCGACATCGCCCATGATCGGACGCTTGGTGGCGTCGCGATCGCCGCCGCAGCCGAACACCACGACGAGCTTACCCCGCACGTGCGGACGCGCGGCGCGGAGGAGAACGTTGAGGCCGTCGGGCGTGTGCGCATAGTCGACGAAGACGGGGGCCTTGGCGGAAGTCTGGCCGACCAGCTCCAGCCGGCCGTGCACGCCCTTGAGCACGGCAAGACCATCAAGGACCTTGCCGACGTCATCGCCCAGCGCCATCGCGATACCCGCGGCGCACAGCGCATTCAGGGCCTGGAACTCGCCGATCAGCGGCAGGTGGACGGTGCGTTCGTTGCCAGCATCCTCGCCCCACTGGATCACCAGGTCCTGCCCGGTGCCGCGCGGCAGCGCTTCGCTGATCCTAAGGTCGCGGCCACGCCAGCCGACCGTGAACGGCTTCAGTCCAGCCGCCTTGGCGGCCGCCTCGAACGCTTCGCGCTCGGGGCTGTCGGCGTTGATCACCGCCGGGGCGCCCTTCGGCAGCAGCTCCGAGAAGAGGCGCATCTTGGCGCGGCGGTAGTCGTCGAAGTCGGAGTGATAGTCGAGATGGTCCTGGGTGAGGTTGGTGAAGGCGCCGGCCGCCAGCTTCACGCCGTCGAGACGATGCTGGGAGAGACCATGGCTGGAGGCTTCCATCGCCGCATGTGTCACGCCTTCGTGCGCGAGCTTGTCCAGCGTCTCGTGGATGGCGACCGGATCGGGCGTAGTGTGGCCGAGATCGACGACGCCGGAGGGGCCGATCGCGCCCAGCGTGCCCATCGACGCCGCCTTGCGGCCCATGTGCGACCAGATCTGGCGGAGAAAATCGACGGTCGAGCTTTTGCCGTTGGTGCCGGTGACCGCGGCGATGGTCGCGGGCTGGTTCGGGAAGAACATCGCCGCCGCCTTGGCCAGCGCGAGCCTCGGATCGGCGGCGCGCACAGCGGGCACGCTCCATTCGCCGGGACGGGCGTCGGTAAGGATCGCGACTGCGCCCGCCTTGATCGCGGCGTCGATGAAATTGCGGCCATCGGCCGCCACGCCTTGCAGCGCCGCGAAGAGATAGCCGGGCTTCACCTTGCGGCTGTCGGCAGTGATGCCGGCGACGTCGATAGCGGGAGCGCCCGCGATCAGCCTGTCGAGTTTCATTGGGCTATCGCCTCCGACACCGTGCGCAGCGCGACGGGCTGGGCTGTGACCGCGGCCGAGGAGACCGGGGCGGGAGCGTTCAGCACGGGCTGCACGTCCAGGAGCGGGGCTGCGCGCGCGATGACGCGTCCTGCGATCGAGGCTGCAGTATAGGCTGCCGTGCGCGCGTCGCCCGTTCTGGGCTGGGCTTCATCGAGAACGACAAGCACGACAAATTGAGGGCGAGAGGCCGGGAAGACTGCGGCGAAGGACGTGATGTTCCTGTCCGGGTCGTAACCGTCGGGGCCAGGCTTTTCGGCTGTGCCGGTCTTGCCGGCGACCTCGTAGCCGGGGGCGTTGGCGCTCTGACCGGTGCCGCGCAGCACGGTGTCGCGCATCATCGCCATGACAGCGCGCGCGGTCGATGCCGACATCACGCGGCGCCTTTCGATTTTGGCGGGATTCACCGGCTCGAGGAAGACCGGCGGAACATACTCGCCGCCATTGGCGAAAGGCGCGTAGGTCATCGCGAAGGCCAGCGGGCTGACCGCGAGGCCGTGGCCATAGCTGATTGTGGCGGAGGTCAGCGCGTCCCATTCCGAGGGCGTCAGCGGCGCCGCGGACTGCGGGCCGTCATAGGAGAGGCGCGAAAGAAGCCCGACGCTGGCGAGGAAATCCTTCTGCTTCTCTGCCCCGATGCGCTGCGAGATTTCGACCGCGCCGATGTTGGAGGAGAAAGCAAGGATGTCCGAGACGGTGACTGCCTGCGGATGCTCCAGCGGATGGGGATCGCGCACCGTGGCGGCGCCGATCCTGAGCGGGGCGGAAACGTCGAATGTGTCATTGACCCTGAGCGCGCCGGCTTCCATCGCCGCAGCGATCGTCAGCGGCTTGAAGATCGAACCGAGTTCGTAGAGCGAGCCGATCGAGCGGTTGGGCTTGGCCTCTTCGGTGCGGTCGCCCGGCCGGTTGGGATCGATCGCCGGCCATGAGGCGATGGCGCGGACGGCGCCGGTCTTGGCGTCCAGAACGACGCCTGCCCCGCCCTTCATGTCGAAATCGGCGTAGGCCTTCTCGAGTTCGTCCTCGAGGCCGAACTGGACGCCGGCGTCGATCGTGAGTTTAACCGGCTCGCCGCCCCGGGCGAGGCGCTGGTCGAAGGCAAGCTCGGCGCCCTCGACTCCGCGGCCGTCGACATTGGTGAAGCCCAGGAAATGCCCGGCCAGTTTCCCGCGCGGATAGACGCGGCGCATCTCCTCCTCGAAGCGCAGGCCTTCGAGGCCGAGCTCGAACACCGCCTGCTTCTGGCGCGGGCTGAGGCCGCGCTGGATCCAGACGAAGTGGCGCTCACGATCGGAAAGCCGGATCGTGAGATCCCTGATGTCGATATCGGGCAGGACGGCCTTGAGCGCGGTGGCGGTTTCCTTCGCGTCCCAGATCGCGCGCGGGTCTGCGGCAAGCGACCAGGCCGATAGCGAGGTCGCCAGCAGGTCGCCCTTGCGGTCCACGATGTCGGCGCGGCGGGCGGACACCGCAGAGACAGATTCGGCAGCCTCGGCCGGACCGTTGATCGCGACATAGGCTGATCGACCGACGACGACGGTGAACAGTACGGCGAGCACGCCCGCAATAATGCGAGCGCGGCGCGGTCCCCACCTGTCCTCGAACGGCCGGCCGTGCAGCGTCATTGCGTCGGCGCCTCCCCGGCCGGCTCCTGGGCCGGCTTTACCACCGGCTTCGAGGCGGGCTTCGCGGGCTTGCGCGCGGCCGGTTCGGAGTCCGGCAGCATCAGGCGCTCCTCGCCCAGGCGGCGCGAAAGCGCCTCGGCGGCGGTGTACTGCTCGGGCCGCGCCGGCTGGAGGCCAAGACGTTGGCGGGCGATCGGTCCGATGCGCTCGGGACGCGAGAGGTAGGCCTCCTCCGCCTTCATCACGGCGATGTCGTCGCTGACCTTGCGGGCTTCGGCCGTCAGTTCGCCGATCTTGGCCTCGGTGGTCTCGGCGCCAAGCTTGGCGCGATAGACCGCGACGGCCAGCACCGCGATGACTATTCCTCCGACGATCAGGAGACGTTTCATCACTCAACTCCCTCGAGCTGTTTCAGCCCCGGCAGGCGCGGCATGTCGCCACCCGGTTTTTCCGCCCACGCGGCCGCCTCGGTCCGCAGCGCCCAGCGCAGACGCGACGAGCGCGACCGCGGATTGGCCTCGATCTCCGCCTCGCTTGGTTCGGCCGCCTTGCGCTGCAGCACTTCGAAGGAGGGCGCCGCGCCTTTGGGCGAACCGGGCAGATGTCGAGACGCCCCAGGCGCGTGACCGGAACGATCGCGCAGGAACGTCTTCACGATGCGGTCCTCGATTGAATGGAAGGTTACGACGACCAGCCTTCCGCCGGGTTTCAGCACACGTTCTGCAGAAGAAAGGGCCTTAACCAGCTCGCCGGTCTCGTCGTTGACGTACATCCGCAGGGCCTGGAAGGCGCGCGTCGCAGGATGGGTCGGTTTGCCGCGCCGGCCGCCCAGCGACCGTTCGATGGTTTCGGCGAGGTCCAAAGTGGTCTCGAAAGGCTGCGAGCGGCGGCGGTAGACGATGCCGCGAGCGACGCGGCGAGCGGCGGGCTCCTCGCCCAGGACGTGGAAAATGTCGGCGAGTTCGCCCTCCGTCAGCCGGTTGACGGCGTCGGCGGCTGACGGGCCGCGTTTTTCCATCCGCATGTCGAGCGGACCGTCGCGCATGAAGGAGAAGCCGCGCTCCGCCTCGTCGATCTGGAAGGACGACACGCCGAGGTCGAACATCACGCCGTCGACCTTCTCGCGGCCTGAGGCGTGGATGATGGATTCGAGTTCGCCAAAACGCCCGGCGGTGGGAACCAGGCGTGGATCTTTCCCGGCGTGAGCCCAGGCGCGCTCCATGGCTTCAGGATCGCGGTCGACGGCAAGGACGGTGCAGTTGGCGACCGCGAGGGCTGCGCGCGCGTAACCGCCGCCGCCATAGGTCGCATCGACCATTACCGCCCCGTCTACCGGGGCGAGGGCTTCGATCACCTTCTCGACGAGGACGGGGACATGGGTCATTCGGCGGCCACCTGTTCCGGGCGGTCGTCGACGGCGTCGAGAAGGTCAGTGCTTTCAAGCGCAAGCTTGCGCAGCTCGGCGAGGCGCGGCTGGTGCGCCGCCGGCGCCCAAATCTGGAAACGGTCGCCAAGGCCCACAAACCGCGCCTTGTCGTCGATGCCAGCGTGAGACAGCAAGTCGCCTTCCAGCACGATCCGTCCACCCTCGTCGAACTTCGCAAAACAGCCCTGGCCAAAGATCGCGGTCTCGAGCGCGTTGCGGCGCGGATCCAGCGGCTTGAGCCGGGATATGGCGCGCTGGAACTTCCTGACCAGCGCCATGCCGCCGCCTTCGAGGCAGGGCTTGTCGAGCGATGGCCACAGGAAGACGCTGTCCTCTCCGCCAAGTGATTTGCGGAAAGGCGCCGGGATCGAGACCCGTTTCTTCGCGTCGACGCTGCTCTCGTAGGAGGAGAGAAACATACCCCGTTGTGCCCGCTAAGCGCTCGCCGGATCCGGCGGCGCACCCTCGCTGAAAACCATCCCGCAAAGCCCCAATTGCGGAAGGATCGGGGATATCATGGGAGGCTATGGGAAACAACGGGATGTTAGGGTCTCGTTAACCAGCAAAGCCCCCGGAAACTGGAACAAATCGAGTAGGTTGTTGAGCCCCTGCCGGCGCCGTGTGGATAAGTCGTTGCAGCCCTGTGAGCGCTTCGCAGATTCAGCTTGAATCACAAGCGTCCACGCTGTGGAAACCACGCGCGGCGCCTGTTCACAGGAAAGCGGGCAATTCGATCAGGCGGCCTGTAAGCCGGGTTCTGTCCACCGCCCTTGCGAGCGGATAGGCAACCATTCCTCTGGGACGATCCTCGCGGACCGCCTCACGCGACCAACCCGGACGGAGCGCTATGGCGCGCCTGTCGAACTTCTCCCGAAGGATTGGCTCGACGCCCGTCCCTATTCGGTCTTGCTCCAGGCGGGGCTTGCCTTGCCGTCTCTGTCGCCAGAAACGCGGTGCGCTCTTACCGCACCCTTTCACCCTTACCTCTCCGGAGAACCGGAAAGGCGGTTTGCTTTCTGTGGCGCTATCCCTCGGGTTGGGCGTCCCTTGCGGGCCGCTTTCCCCGGGCGGACGTTATCCGCCGCCTTGCCATCGTGGAGCCCGGACTTTCCTCCAGCGCACCATTCCTTTGAAAGAATGGCCTGCCAGCGGTCGCCCGGCCGCCTGATCGAAAGTTGATCATAGCAGATCGCAACGGATTGGGCGATTCAGCCCGTTTTTGAGCCTGCCTGGCCGATCCGCAGCATAAAACTGCGCTTGGTTATGGCCTGTTCACCTCGGACTCACTAAAAGCTGGCGGTCGCGTTTGCTGGAGGGTTTTTATGAAACTGACGTCTGTAGCGGTCCTTGGTCTGGGCCTCATCGCCGCTCCCGCGGCTTTCGCCGGGCCGACGGAAGGTGCGGGCCTCTACGAAGCGCGCTGCAAGATGTGCCACGCGACCGCCCTCAACAACGCTCCGCCGGTCGAGAAGCTGGCGGCGCTGGAGCCGGCCGCGGTGGTCGAGAAGCTGACCACCGGCACGATGCAGGTGATGGCCTCGGGCCTGAGCGATCAGGACAAGCGCGATATCGCCGTTTATCTGACCAAGAAGGGCTTGCCGGCCAGTGGCGACCTTCCCGAGGTCAAGGCCGAGTAGGCCCTTCCTTCGACGCTGCGACGAGCGGCCGGATCAGGCCGCTTCTATTTCCCGGAACGAGGACAGGAACGACCAGAGATGGTCGACGAGCGAGGCTTTGAAGCCTGCGGTCTGCTCGGGCCGGCGCTGCTCGACAAGGAACCGGCTGAAGTCGCGGCGCTGCGCGTCGGTGAGATTGCGCGGAGCGACATATCCCATCGACCAGCCAGGGAAGGCTCGCGACGAGCATGGTGAGGACTCAAGCGGCGTGAGCGCGGAATGACGCCGGTCGCGCCGGATGCGCTCCATCAGGCTCAAGACGCCCGCGGGCGATCCTTCGATCACCTGAAGAAAGGAGCCTTCGTGAAAGAGGAGAAGGCCGGTTATTCCGGCTGCGGTGTTCGACGCCTTGGATCGGAGCAGGATGCGGTCGAGTTCATCGGCCCGCAGAATGCCCACCGCGGAGCTGACATAGATCAGACGATGCAGTGACCCGGACGGCGCCATGGCCAACTCCGCTCAACCTGCTGAGAGAGTGAGGCTGCATTGGTAAACACGGAATTAGCGTTTCTGTCGCATTAGGCTTTTGGGGCGGCCTGCGACAATACGGCCACGGCATGCGCGAGCGCGACAGTTTCGGCGTCGCCCTCTCCCGTGACGGCGCTCGGACGCCAGCGACGCTGGAAGGCGCGGACCACGGCAGCGGTTGTTTCCTCGAATGCGCCGGTCGCCTCAATCCTGTAGCCGATCGCCGCGAGGTCCTGCTGCAACCGCTCGACCGTGACGCCTGCATCGCCGGGCGAGGCGCCGTGCATCATCCATGGCTCCGGCTGGGCAGCCTTCGCAGGCCAGAGGCCAATGCCGGCGCCGGCGAGGCGCTTCCATGGGAACAACTCGCCGGGATCTTCCTTGCGGTCGGGTGCGATATCGGAGTGCGCGACCACACGGGCCTGCGGAATCGGCCAGCGCGCGAGGATGCCTTGGCACAGCTCGATCACGGCCGCGATTTGGACATCGGGATAGGGAGGCAGGCCGAAATCGTGACCACCATTGACGATCTCGATGCCGATCGAGCGCGAGTTGAGATCTTCATCCCCCTGCCACCAGCTGCGCCCTGCCTGCCAGGCGCGCTTTGCCTCCGGCACCATCGAGAAGACGGTTCCATCCTCCTCGACCATATAGTGGGCTGAGACTTGGCTCGCCGGATCGCGCAGCCGCGCCAAAGCCGAGGGGCCGTCCTTCATGCCGGTATAGTGCAGCACCAGCATGTCGAGCGGATGGAGCCGTTCGTTGAAGTTGGGGCTGGGCGCCTCGATGATTCGCAACGTCATTGGCTGATCTTGTCGCCAACCGTGGCTTCGGGGAAGCGCGGCGCTGCGGGTTCGGTCAGCCCTCGATTATCCAACCATCGGCTGTGTTGCGCGCTTCCAGCGTGTTGGGATCGGCATCGTCACGACGGCGCGGCCGGCCAATGCCGTGGGCAAAGGTGAGGAATACGGCGGCGATCGCAAGCAACAGGCCGATGAAGGTGGTCGCGACCAGGGCCGCCACGGCGGCAAACAGCAGGAACAGCCCGAAACCGGCCTTGCCCAGGAACCCGCCGAGCCTCTGCAGCGCCACATACATGCGCGCGCCGATATCGCTGTGGCCGAGGGTCTCAACCATGCTGACTCTCCTGATACTGAAAAGTGCGCTCAGGGAGTCAAATGTCAATCGGCGCGGGTGAGAAAACCCCGCTCTGCGCGGATGCGCGCATAGGCGGTGGTGATCGCCGCGGCCTTGTCATGCGCCACCGGCTCGTATTCGCGCGGGGCGGATTTCAGGGCCGTCGTCGTGTCAGGATGGTTCTCGCGCATGAGCTGGCGATAGGCTGCGCGAATTTCCTCGAACGTCGCGGCGTGCGGGATGCCGAGGATGGCATAGGGATCGTCGGGTTCCGCGCCGAGATGGCTCGCCCTGATGCGGCGGAAGTCCGCTTCGCTGAAGCCGAAAGAGTCCGACACGCTGCGCAGATAGTCGAGCTCATCGGAGGTCACCGCGCCGTCGGCTGCGGCAATCTGGAACAGGCCGTCGAGCACGCCTTCGAGCAGGCAGGGCCGGTCGCGGTAGCGCTTGGCGATGCGCCTCGCATAGCTTTCATAGCCAATCACGGTCTGGCGCGCGATGTCGAACACGCGGCGCATTGCCGCTTCATCGCCTGGCGCAGCCTTGAACACGCGCGAGAATGTCGCCACTTCATCGACGGTCACGAGCCCGTCGGCCTTGGCCAGCTTTGCTCCGAGCCCAACGATCGCAGCCGTGAACTCGATATCATTGGGATCCGGACCGCAAAGCGGCGTCGCCACCTCGCGGGAGGGCTCATTGCCTTCCTCGAAGGCGCGCTGCGCAAGGCTCGCCAGCTGGGACCAGATGCTCATGGTTTGTGTATGCACAATCGGAGAGCGGCTGGTAAGGCGCAATCGGGAACCTGCAGCGCGCCCCTTGGAATCGCTATCCGGTCTCCCAAATAACAGAAACCCCCGGAACTCCTCACGCGCCTGACACGTATTGTCCGCGCGGTACGTAATGAAGATGGGACACAAGTTCCGAAACCCGGCGATCTAGTCCCCCCACGTCCCCCCGCCGGGAACAGGAAGCGTCGCCGCCGATCGCAAGATCGGCGGCGATTGCTTTTGTGGGATTGGCAACGCGCTGAATTAATTCTGTTTCGACCATGGATTGGTGGAGGCGAGGTGCTTCATGAGTTGGTCCGCCGGGATTACGGGACCTGACGAACGCCCGGCGTTCACTTTCATCACATCTCCGCGCGCAGGCGCCTGGGCGTCGCGGCCCTGGCCCTTGCGGTGGCCGGAGGATTTCTGGCCTCCCGGTTTTTTTACGTTGTGCTTCTGGTCCGGCCTGCCGCCGACGCCGGCCCAGCCCGGGGAATTTCCGTTGGGCTTGCCGCCGCCACGACGGCCACGGCGCGAGCGGCCTTCGCCCTCGCCGCGCGGTTCGTGAAGCTGATGCTCCGGACGCGTCTCGAGGCCGTGCTGCTCGCCGCGCGGATCGCTGCGATGCTCTCCACGAGGTTCGTTGCGACGCTGGTCGCCCCGGTGCTCACCACGAGCCTCGGGCCGGCGCTGTTGCTGCTGGCGGCGAGGCTGCGGCCGGCCGCGCGATTCGACGCGGCCGCGCTTTTCGCCGTCGGTGACATTGGCCGATAGCTGCGCAAGCGCGGCGTCGTTGCGGCGATCATTGCTCGGAATCTTCTGGCGGGTGATCTTTTCGATGTCGCGCAGCAGCGAGCGTTCATCCTCGGCGCAGAACGCCACGGCGGAACCATCGGCCCCGGCGCGCGCGGTGCGGCCGATGCGGTGGACGTACTGCTCCGGCACGTCCGGCAGTTCGTACTGCACGACGTGGGTTACGCTGGAAATATCGATCCCGCGGGCAGCGATGTCGGTCGCCACCAGAGCTCGGACATCGCCGGCCTTGAAGGCGGCAAGGGCGCGTTCGCGTTGGGCCTGGCTCTTGTTGCCATGGATGGCCGAGGCGGCGACGCCGCCGCCTTCCAGGATACGCGTGACCTTGTCGGCGCCGCGCTTGGTGCGGGTGAACACCAGCACGCGGCTGAATTTCGGGTCGGCGAAGAGTTCGGTGAGGAGGCCGCGCTTGCGGTTGGCCTCGATGAACAGGACTTGCTGGTTGACGCGCTCGACCGTGGTCGCAGGCGGGGCAACCGAGACGCGGATCGGGTCGTGGAGCAGTTCAGCAGCCAGCTTGCCGATGTCGGACGGCATGGTGGCGGAGAAGAACAGGTTCTGCCGTTGTTTCGGCAGGTGTTTCACGATCTGGCGGATGGGGACGATGAAGCCCATGTCGAGCATCTGGTCGGCTTCGTCGAGCACGAAGATCTCGACCTTGGAAAGGTCGGCGTCACGCTCGCCGAGATGGTCGAGCAGGCGGCCGGGAGCGGCGACTATGACGTCGGTGCCGCGGGAGAGCGCGGAGCGTTGCGGGCCGTGGGAGACGCCGCCGAAGACGGTCGCGACAGTGAGACCGAGTTCCTTGCCGTAGGCGCGGAAGCTTTCCGCGATCTGGGTCGCAAGTTCGCGCGTCGGCGAGAGCACGAGGCAGCGGCAGCCGCGCTTCGGAGCGGGCTTACGGTCGGCTGCGAGGCGATGGAGGATGGGAAGGGCGAAGGCGGCCGTCTTGCCGGTGCCGGTCTGCGCGATGCCGAGCAGGTCGCGGCCTTCCATGACGCCGGGAATGGCCTGCGCCTGGATCGGAGTGGGGTCGGTATAGCCCTTCGCGGTCAGCGCCTTGAGGATCGAGGCGTTGAGTCCGAGGTCTTTGAATTGGGTCAAGTGTGAGGTTTCTTTCGTGTGCGCGAACACGCGGAACGCCCGTATCCATACGGGTCCGCGTCAGGCGCTGTCTTGATGGGATGGCCCGGCGTGCGCGGGCGATCATGCGATCTCTTCAGGGCTCAACGGGCCGGATCCTTCTGGACCCTTCACGCTTCCGGAGCGCCGATATCGTTCCAAATCTCATGGAACGCGAGGGGCATATCGCCTCCAAAACCCCTAAAGTCAAGCTAACGCGCTGAAATGAAGCGGGTCAGCCGGCAAGGATGATCGCGCCGACCAGCAGCGCGATCTCGATCCTCACCCAGCTGAGATCGACCCGTTTGAGGCCATTCACCAGCGCTCGAGCCATTCCGGCCTCCACCTGCCCGCGTTCGCAGGCATCGAGGCGAGGCTAGTTGGCTGCCGAAGTGTCGCAAGCTGGCACACCCAATCCGCGAACAGGAAAGTGCGGGCTCAACCTGTTTTCACCTTGGCGATCCACTGGTCGATCACCTGCTCGAGCACGCTCAAGGGCAGGCCGCCATTCATCAGCACCTCTTCGTGGAAGGCGCGAATGTCGAATTTGTCGCCCAGCTCCGTCTTCGCCTTTTCACGGAGGCGGAGAATGGTGAGTTCGCCGATCTTGTAGGCGCAGGCCTGCCCCGGCCAGGCGACGTAGCGCTCGACCTCTCGGGTCATCTCGTCCTCGGTCATGCCGGTCTTGGCGCGCATGAAGGTGATCGCTTGCTCGCGCGACCAGTGTTTGGCGTGCATGCCGGTGTCGACGACAAGCCGCGCGGCGCGGAACATTTCCGATTGCAGCCGGCCGAGGTCGCCTAGCGGATCGGCGTCGTAGAAGCCCATCTCCTTGGCGAGCTTCTCGGCATAAAGCCCCCACCCTTCCGCGAACGCCGTCGGCGTCACCACCTGGCGGATGATCGGCACATCTTTCACGTTCTGCGCGGCGGAGAGCTGGAAATGATGGCCCGGCTCGGCCTCGTGATAGAACAAGGTCGGCAGCGTCCACTTCGGATAGTCCGCAGTGTTGCGCAGGTTGATGTAGAACCGGCCCGGCCGCGATCCGTCGAGCGCGGGCGCGTTGTAATAGCCGCCGGCGGATGAGTCCTGCGCATATTCCGGCACCCGCACGATTTCGAGCGCCTGTGTCGGCAGGGACTGGAACCAGAGCTTCGACTTGGCGTCGAAGCCCAGTTTCAGCCCGTTGAGATAGTCCAGCATCTGCTGCCGGCCGACGTCGTCATTGGGATAGAGCTGCTTGGGGTCGCGCATCACGACGTCGATGCGCTCGCCGACGCTTGGCGCTGGCGGGATGCCCTGCGCATCCAAGATCGCCGTCATTTCTGCTTCGATGCGCGCGACTTCTGAGAGGCCGATTTGGTGGATCTGGTCAGCGGTGAGATCGGTCGTCGTCTCGGCTTTCAGGCGGCCGGCGTAGTACTCCGCCCCGCCCGGCAGCCGCCACACGCCGGCATCGTGTGTCGCGGTTTTCCGCATGTCCTCGAACAGCGCGATCAGTGTATCGTAGCCGGGAAGGATCTGCGTTTCGATCGCCTTTGTCGCGTCGGCAGTCAGTTTCGCCTTCTGATCTGCTGCAAGGCCAGAGATGTCATCGAGCTTGGGCGCGAAGTTGGCGACCAGAAGATTTTCTGCGGCGCCGCCCTCCATGAAGGCGCGCATGCCGACGAGCGCCTTGTCGATGATGAAGTCGGGGGGCGTGATGCCATCCTTGCGGTCCTGCTCAACGCGCGCCTTGGTCTCGCGCAGCACGCGCCCGAATTCGACGAGCCGCATCACATAGCGCTCGGCGCTCTTCTCGCTCTTCACCTGGTGCATGTCGGTGAAGAAGGCCGGCATGTCGATGGTGACGCCGGAGATCTGGTTCACGCGGTAGGGTTCGGCGGGGATGCGGCTCTCGCCGTCGCGAATCGCATCGTCGAGAACGTTGGCGAGCACGCTCCAGGTGAGTGCTTCCTGGCCCTTGAGGCTTTTTAGGCCGTACTTGTCGAGGCCGGCGCGGGCGCGCTTCGTGACCGCGAGCAGCGTTTTCTCATGGGCCTCGGTGTAGTCGTCGAGCCTTCCGGAGTGAAAATCGAGCGGCGAGTTGTCGACCAGGCCAAGTTGGGTCAGAGACTCCGGCGACTCGAGCACCAGCTCGATCGATATCTTGTTGGCGTAGTTGTTGATCCCGACGGGCGCCCACCAGAAGACGGTGACGAGCGCCAGCACAGCGGCTATCGCCAAGCCGACGACGCCCAACAGGACTTTCCAGACCAGACCCATGACAACTCCGACCACGATGACAACTGGCCATGCCACAAGGCGCGCGCTTGTCATAGGCGCGGGACCCGCGGGCCTTGCGGCCGCGGAAGTGCTCGCACGAGCCAACGTCGCCGTGACCATCCACGACCGGATGCCGAACCCGGCGCGGAAATTCCTGTTGGCCGGACGCGGCGGCTTGAACCTGACGCATTCCGAACCGCTTGAGGCATTCCTCTCGCGCTACGGCGCAGCGCGGCCACATCTGGAGCCCGCAATCCGCGCCTTTCCGCCGCAGGCTCTGAGGGAGTGGTGCGAGGCGCTGGGTGTCGAGACTTTTGTGGGATCGAGCGGACGCGTCTTCCCGAAGGCGATGAAGGCGTCTCCCCTCTTGCGCGCCTGGCTTGCGCGGCTAGGCGGCATGGGCGTCGAGCTGGCGACACGCTCGCGCTGGACGGGATGGGAGGACGACACGCTGGTATTCGAGACGCCTTCAGGCCTCCGCGAGGAACAGGCCGCCATCGCGATCTTCGCCCTTGGCGGCGCCAGCTGGCCGCGCCTGGGATCCGATGGCGGCTGGCGTGAAGCGTTTGCCGCGCGCGGCGCAGGTATCGCGCCCCTGAAGCCATCGAACAGCGGCTTCCTCGTCGCGTGGTCCGAAGTGTTCAGATCGAAATTCGCCGGCGAGCCGCTCAAGCGCGCGAAATTCTCGTTCGACGGTCACGAGATGCGCGGCGAAGCTGTCGTGACACGCTATGGCGTCGAAGGCGGCGCGATCTATGCGCTGTCGTCCCGCCTGCGTGACACGATCGAGGCGAAGGGTTCGGCGATCCTCGAACTAGATCTGATGCCCGACATGACGCAGGACGCGCTCGCCGCGAAGCTGTCGGGCGGCGCCAAGGACTCGATGGCGAACCGGCTGCGCAAGGCCGGGCTGCCGCCCGCCGCAGCAAGTCTCGTGCGCGAGGATGAAGGCGGCCCCGCGCTTCCCGCAGCGCCGGGCGATCTTGCCCGGCGCATCAAGAATGTGCGCATCCGTCTCAACGGGGTGGCGCCGATCGAGCGCGCGATCTCGACTGCAGGCGGAATCAGCTGGGATAGCCTGAATCCGGATTTCTCTTTGAAGGCCGACGCCAAGACCTTCGTCTGCGGCGAGATGCTGGACTGGGAGGCGCCGACTGGCGGCTACCTCCTGCAGGCGTGTTTCGCCACTGGCCGCGCGGCGGCGGTGGGCGCGCTCAAGCGGCTCGGCGCCTAGAACGCGCCCGCGATGGTGAGTGTCAGCGAGCGCCCGAAAACGGACGTGCGGTTCTCGGTCGATGAGAACACGCCCGGGGGAATGCGCGATTGCGTAAAGAACCGCCGCTCGACGTCCTTCTCCGGATCGAACAGATTCGCCGCGGTCAATCGCACCAATGCGCCCCCGAGGAAGCGCGTGGTCTCGATGAAGAGGTCGAGGTCGCCCTCGCCTGGATCCGCCGTCTCGATGCGGTCGGAGCGGAATTCCTCGTTCGGCCCGATGCTGGAATAGTTGCCGCCCCAGGCGAACTTCATCGACGGCACATCCTGCCGGAAGTCGATCGTCCAGTCATATTCGGTTTCGCTGGCGATCTGGCGTGTCACGCCGGTCAGCGGATCGGTGACCTTGCTGTCCTGTGCGCCGACATTGAACTTGAGCAGGCCGTTCTTCACGCCCAGGCCATCGAGCGAGAAAGTCGCCTCGATCCGCCCGCCCCAGCGCTGGCCATCGCCGATATTGCCGACCGCCGTGCGCACGCAGGCGGCCGGCGCAGGAGAGCTAGGAGGAATAGAATTGCAGACCGGCGGCGTGGCGAGCCGGACGGCGATAAAATCCTGCGTGTCCTCGATGTCATCGTAGAAGCCGGTTAGCGAGATCGAGCCGCGCTGGCCGATCGGCCGCTTCCACTGCAGGCTCGCCTTCCAGGTCTGCTCCGGCTTGAGGTTCGGATTGCCGACGTTGGCGGTTGTGCTGATCGAATCCAATCCTGTCGCGAAGTCGGTGAAGTCGAGCTGCGAGACGTCCCGCACCAGCGATAGTCTGTATTGGTCCGTCTTGTTCGGCGTGAACGTCGCGACGATGCGCGGCTTTGGATAGGTGAAGTCACGCTCGATATCCGGCGAAGGCGGCTGGGTGATGGTCTGACTGATCGTCGAGGCTTCATAGTTGAAGCCGCTCTCGAGCGTCAGCTGCGGGTTGACCCGCCAGACGTCGACGATCGAAGCTTCGACCCGCTCTTCCTCCACCTTTGTCGAAGCGACTGGCACCTGAGAAGGTGGGCGTGGCGCGTACGGTCCACCGATCAGGCCAAGGAGGCTCTGACGGTCTGTCCTGCGATAGTTGTAAGCCCCTTCGAGGCCGAGTTCGACCGTGTGGGCGCCGCTAGGCTTCAGTGTCCAGACGCCGCGCAGCACATGCTCGCCTGCCCGATTGTCGGCATTGTCGACGGACTGGCCCTGCGGCAGACCCAGTACGTTCTGGGTGAGGACCTGCTGCGGACGCCAGTTCACCAGCCGGTTGACGGTGATGATCTTGACCGCGTTCTGCGCCGAGAATTTGTGCTCCCAGTCGCCGCCCAGATCGAGATACCAGATGTCTTTCTCCTGGTAGTCGAGCGAAATCGCGCCGAGCGGCGTTCCGTTGGGAAGCTCCACCTCGGCCGCGGCGTTGATCGTCAGGTAGCGCGGCAGAACCCGGAAATTGAGGTTGTAGGTATCGCGCGCTGTCGGCGTCCAGTTGGCCGCGCCGGAGATCAGAAGCTCGTCGCCCTGCTGCTGGTAGAATTCGTTCTGACGGCGTGTCGGCGTTCCGGCAGCGTTGGTGAACAGAGCTTCGACTTCCTCGCGCTCGCCGAGGCTGGTGCCCTGAACGTTGAGACGGAAACCAAAATCGTCGGTCTTCCATGCGCGTGTCGCGCCGATCTGGAAACCCTGCCTGCCCTGTTCGTAGGCGCGCGTCGTCGCGGCCCAGGTGGTGGAGACCTTCATCTGGCTCGCCGGCTTCAGCACCACGTTGGCGAGTTCGGTGTAGCCGCGCACGTCGATGTCGCCGGCGGCGGCCGCGCCGATGAGCTCGATGCGCAGCACGTCGCGCGCAGCGATGCGGGCGAGCTCCTTGCTGATCTCGGTCTTGCTGCTGGGGCGCTGGCCATCGATCAGCACGTTGCCGGCGGTGGCGCCGAAGCCGCGCAGATCTTCGCCCTCGTCGATGGTGAAGCCCGGAAGCTGGCGCACCATGTCTTCAGCCGTGATCGGGCTGAAACGCGCGAAGAAAGTGGGCTCAAAGGTTTGAACCGCCGTCTTTCCGGATTCTGCGTTCTGGGGCGCCGGCGTCTGGGCGCGAGCGGTTTCGGTTAAGGCCAGCATGCCGACGGCCAGAGCCGCCAGCTTCTTCCAGTCCTTCACGGCCGTCCTCCCCTACGCAACCCGTCGGCGTGCGAACGTCTTCGCGCCGCGGGCATTTCTTATCTGTAAATGCGATCGACGGGATTTCCGGCGACCCCACAATTCCTACCCGACCCTCACACTGAACCGCACGAAACGGCGAAAGTCGATAAGCAGAAAAGTTGTACCGGGTAGTCTCAGTAGCTGAGGATTGGGCCCAGCCAGCGCTTGGCGGTGGGCATGTCCCAGCCTTTTCGGCGGGCGTAATCCTCGACCTGATCCTTTTCGATACGCCCCACCGCGAAATAAACCGCCTCCGGATGGGCGATATATAGGCCGGAAACGCTGGCGGGCGGGGTCATCGCATAGCTCGACGTAAGCCGGATGCAGGCGTTGGACGTCGCGTCC
>Ga0210377_10001747_pt1 | contig 19484 bp, 17 predicted proteins | sample PLM4_65_b1redo_FD_155480 | JGI IMG/M metagenome (GOLD analysis project Ga0210377, IMG submission 155480) | Groundwater sediment microbial communities from an aquifer in East River, Colorado, USA - PLM4_65_b1 redo | ecosystem: Environmental > Terrestrial > Soil > Riparian zone | place: USA: East...
GGTCGTTTTCCAGACCTTCGAAAGCCCTGACGTACTGGTGCAGTCGCTCACGAGTGGGCAGGTGGATATGATCACCGAAATGCCCGCAACTGCTGTCGAAACTTTGAAAGGGGATGCAAACGTCAAGGTTGTCACAGGCGCGCCTTTTGCACCGAACGTTTCCGATATCATCTTCAATCAGGCGGATCCGGAAAATTGTCCGACCGATGCGGGCGGGCTTTGCACGGGACACCCCGCCTTGCGCGATCGCAACCTACGCCTGGCGCTCGCCCATGCCACAGATAAGCAAAAGTTGATCGATATTGTCCTGCTTGGGTTTGGCGCTCCTGGTCTGACTTTGATTCCCGACGGATTGGGACACTGGTATAACGACACCCTTGTGGATTATGAATATGATGTGGCGAAAGCCAACCAGATACTCGATGATGCTGGTTATCTTGATAAAGATGGGGATGGCGTTCGTGAGACTCCCGATGGCTCGCGTCCCTTGCACTTCAAGATGCACTGGCCCAGCGATAGCATCGATGCACCACGCCAGGCTGAACTCCTCTCTGAAATGTGGGGAGAGGTCGGTGTGACCCTGGAATTGCAGGCGATCGACCCCGATGCTCTGACAGCCGAATGCTGTCCAGCATTCGATTTCGACATTATCCTTTGGGGATGGGGATCCGATCCTGACCCGAATTTGCTGCTCTCCGTCTATTCAACGGGTGAAATTCCAAATGGATACAACGAGACGGGATACTCCAATCCTGCATACGATGAACTTCATACCCAGCAGGGTGTCGAACTTGATCTTGAGAAGCGCAGGGAAATTGCCTGGCAGATGCAAAAGATCGTTTTCGACGATGTCGTATACATCATCCCATATTATGAACAGGCCATTCAGGCATATCGGGTCGATAAGTTTACCGGCTGGATCACTGATATGCCAAAGGTCGAGTTGTCGGATATAAGTTCGCTCATCGCTGTCGAGCCGGTACAGTAGGAAAAAGACTTCATAAAGAGAGGCGGTGTCATTCGCCGCCTCTCTTTCGTGAGGGCTTCAGGAGAAATCCTTGAAACGTTATCGTTACCTGTTGCAGAAGATTGGCTGGTCGGCTTTTACCATCCTCTTCGTACTTGTTCTCAACTTTTTTATTTTTCGTGTCCTGCCCGGTGACCCCGTCAAGGCCGGTACCCATGACCCCCGATTTAAGAAGGAAAACCAGGAGGCAATGCGCGTCCGTTTCGGGCTGGATAAACCGGTCATCAATTGTTTCGAAACGTTAAACCCGATCAAGGTTGGGGATTGTTGGATCAACCCATTCGACACCCAGTTCTTCATTTATCTTCGCAACCTGATTCAAGGAGACCTTGGGATAAGCTACCACACAAACGGTCCCGTATCTGACATTCTGACAGTACGACTGTGGAACACGGTTCTACTGATCGGCGCTGGTCAAATCCTCTCGATCATCGTCGGAATTGTGTTTGGATTGTTCGCTGCATGGAAGGCACGCACTGCCATCGATTACTCCGCTCTGATCACGGGGCTTGTTGCATGGAGTCTCCCGACCTTCTGGCTGGGAATCATTTTGCTGTTCTGGGGAAGCAGACATGGCTTCCCCATTGGCGGCAGGATCACACCCGGGATCAGTTCCTATCCACTTTCATATCAAATTGGTGATATTGCCCGTCACATGATCCTGCCCACCCTGACCTATACGATCGTCTATATGGGCGAATACCTATTGATCATGCGTTCCAGTTTGATGGATGTGCTTTCGGAGGATTATATTTTGACTGCCAAGGCAAAGGGGCTGAGTAACTTTCAGATCCTGAAGGACCATGCCCTGAAAAACGCGATGCTCCCCATCGTAACGATCATTGCCATTAATTTGGGCTTTACGGTGGCTGGAGCAATTCAGATCGAACGAGTTTTTTCTTGGCCCGGACTCGGAGGTGCGGTCTATGAGGCTCTGGAGAGGCGCGATTATCCTCTTCTTCAGGGAGTCTTCCTGCTGATCGCCGTGAGTGTGGTGATCGCCAACCTGATCGCCGACCTGATGTACTCCTACCTTGATCCTCGCGTACAGGTGGAATGACAAATGTCCATTCAAACCGCCGAGATCAAACCCACTGTACCTTCATCACCTCTCACAGGCTTTTGGAAACCATTCAGAAAGAATCGAATGGGCGTTGTCGGCTTGCTCATGCTTGTCTCGATTTTGGTCGTGGCCGTTTTCGCGCCATCTCTTGCACCTTATAACCCCAAAACTTCGAAGGGAATTTCATCCCGTGATATTTACAATCCTCCAAGCGCTTTGCACTGGTTTGGAACGGACGATGCCGGGAAGGATGTCCTTTCGAATTTCATTTATGGCTCACGCGTATCGCTGATCGTGGGATTTTTTGCAGCTTTCATTTCAATTGTGATTGGTGGTGTCATCGGAATCGTGGCTGGATTTTATGGCGGGCGGCTTGAAAATTTACTTATGCGTTTTACGGATACAATGCTTGTCATCCCTGACCTGCCTCTGATCGTAGTGATCGTTGCCTTGACCAAACCAAGCCTGCTCAATATCATCTTTGTCATCGGCTTACTTGGCTGGACGACGACCGCACGCATCGTCCGTTCGCAGACGCTGGCAGTGAAATCGCGCAAGTTCGTTTTACGCGCCCGCGCCATCGGCGCAGGGAACATGCATATCATTCTCCACCACATTTTGCCGCTCGTCCTGCCTTTGCTCGTTGTCAATGCAATCCTGGTTATCTCACTGGCGATCTTGAACGAATCCACCCTCTCCTTTTTGGGGCTGGGCGACCCGACTACTGCCTCATGGGGACAGATGCTGAATTTTGCATTCGACCGGGGTGCCATGAGTACAGGAGCATGGTGGGCACTGGCTGTTCCCGGACTTGGCATCGTCTGGGTAGTCCTCTCACTGACTTTGCTCGGGCACGGGCTTGAACAGGTGCTAAACCCAAGGCTGGAGTCGCACCACTTAATGCCGGGCAGGCCCACGGTCCAGAGTGAAGTGGTTGATCTATCCAACAACAGAAGTGACGCGCTGGTTTTATTGGATGTCCGGAATCTATCCGTCCATTATGTGAACGATAAGCAGGTCGCGAAGGCAGTCCATAATGTCAGTTTTCAATTGCATGAAGGCGAACTCATCGGTCTGGTCGGCGAAAGCGGATGCGGCAAGACCACGCTGATGATGGCATTGATGCGGTTGCTTCCTGCAGCAGGACAGATCACCAGCGGGAGCGTGCTCTATGGACTCCAGGACCTGGCAACGTTGAGTGAAGAGGAAATGGCGGAGATCCGCTGGAAGGGCATTTCGATCATCTTCCAGGGCGCGATGAACGCACTCAACCCGGTACGGACGGTGGGCGACCAGATCGCAGAAGCGATCATCAAGCATATGCCCGGAATGCCGCACGGAGTTGTGAACGCACGTGTGATCGAGTTGCTCAACCTGGTAGGGATCACTGCCGAACACAAGGATCATTACCCACACCAATATTCAGGTGGCATGCGGCAACGGGCCATGATCGCGATGGCGCTCTCGTGCAATCCGCAGGTGGTGATCGCGGACGAGCCGACCACCGCGCTGGATGTGATGATCCAGGCACAGATACTGGAACTGCTCGACAGCCTGCGCAAAAAACTGGGACTGGCGATCATCTTTGTGACTCATGACCTCGGCGTTGTGGCTGAGATGTGCGACTCGGTGCTGGTGATGTATGGCGGCGTGACCGCCGAATATGCCAGCGTGGATACAATTTACAACAATCCACAGCATCCATATACACAGGAATTGCTCAAGGCATTTCCCGATCTCACCAAGCCGGAAAAGAGACTCACCTCGATTCCCGGCTATCCTCCCAAACTGGAAGCACTGCCAGGTGGGTGTCGTTTCGCACCGCGCTGCCCGGTGGCGTTCGAAAGATGTACAACCGAGATGCCCAAATTGCATGAATTAAATCACAACCATATCGTAAGTTGTCATTTGGTGGAAAACAATAGGGTGAGATGATATTTCGTTCATTTGGAGTTTCATGCCCGAAGAATTTATCCTTGAAGTAAAAGCTCTGAAGAAATATTTCCAGGCTGGGAAGCCGGGCTTATTTTCGCGCAAAGAGCAATTTGTCCATGCCGTGGACGGTGTGGATTTGCAACTGCGCCGCGGTGATGTGATCGCGCTGGTCGGCGAAAGTGGATGTGGAAAATCCACGCTGTCACTGACGTTGATGGGACTGGAGGAAGCCACCGAGGGAAGTATTTTCTTCGAGGGCAGGGATATCACGCATCTCACCGAAAGGGAACGGAAATCGATCCGACAACGGATCCAGATGATTTTTCAGGACCCGTACGAGTCGCTCAACCCGACCCAGACCATCGAGACGATCGTCACCGAGCCGTTGGTCGTTCACGGTATCGCGCCGAACAACGATGAACGCAAAGAGCATGTTCTGCGCGCACTCGAAGATGCAGGGTTGAAGCCAGCCGAAGATTATTTGAACCGCTTCCCACACCAACTCTCCGGTGGACAACGCCAGCGCGTGGTCATCGCCAGCGCGCTTGTGCTCGAGCCGCATTTACTACTCGCCGACGAACCCGTTTCGATGTTGGATGTATCCATCCGCGCCGAGATCATCAATCTGCTTGCCGACCTTCGCAAGTCGCGTGGTATTTCGGTCATCTTCATCACACACGACCTCGGGACAGTCGGATATTTTGCCGATAGAGTTGCCGTCATGTATTTGGGCCGCATCGTTGAGATCGGAACAATGAGAGAAGTACTGACAGACCCGAAGCACCCGTACACACAGGCGTTGCTTTCCGTGATCCCTGTGCCCAACCCGCGCCTGCGAAAAACAAGAGTGATCCTGCAAGGCGAAACGCCCAATCCCATCGAACTGCCGAGTGGCTGTCGCTTTCATCCGCGCTGCCCGGTGGCGATAAGCGTTTGCAAACAAAGTGATCCGCACTTGTTGCCTGTCAGCGGGACGCATGAAGCGGCGTGTTTATTGTTGGTAAAATAAAGATCAACTTTAGTGCTTCTGGAGGTCTTCATGGTGTCAAACACGTCCCGCCTGCTAACTTATCTCAATGCAATTCTATATACAGCATTGGGGGCTCTGCTCTTTTTCCTTCCTGAGAAACTGGCGCCTGTCTTTGCCTGGAAAGTGACCGCCTTCATGACCATAACCATTGGTGGCTGGTGTTTGGGCAACGCCTGGCTGGCATGGATCACCGCGCGCCGCTGGCAGTGGAACGTTGTTCATAGTGCGCTGATCTACCTGTGGCTGTTCGGGGTCGGGGAATTGCTCGTGTTGTTCTTCTTTCGCGATAAGCTCAAATTGGAGCATCCCATTGCGTGGCTCTATTTCATCACCTTGATCGTCAACGCGATCACTGCCATCATCGGAGTTTTGGAAGTGGCATCCAAGCGTGTGGCGCTTGATACCGGCGGTCAACGATTGAATTCACTGCAATACACTTTCCTCATCATCTTTATTGTCTTCGTTGGTTTTCTTGGTTTCTATGGTAGTACAGCAACGGTCGGTGCGCCTGGCACGAACGGCGGCATCTTCCCGGAGATTATGTCTCCCTTCACGTTACGCAGTTTTGGTGTATTCTATTTTTCGATCGCACTGGCTGTTGTGTCTTATTTATGGAACAAGGACCTCAACGCCATTCTGCATCATTCCATCGCTTCGTATGGATTGATCCTCTTTATCACCGCTGCCGCGTTTGTGTATCTTCGTCTATTCGACTTCGCTGCAAAACCTGGCGGCTTGTTATATTTCGGCGCGTATTTCGGTGTTGGCATTCCATTGCTTTTCGTGTTTCGTAAACTTGGCACAGGTAAGATCAACTAAATGGATATCACCAGTCTGCAGAACCCGCGCATCAAACATATCGTTAAATTGCGCGATGATAAGAAGACCCGCAATCAGGAAGGCTTGATGATCGTGGAGGGCTATGACGAGATCCAGCTTGCGATCGCCGCGGGACATTTACCGCAGACGCTTCTTTCCGCGCCCGAAATTGTTTTCCGCCAAATCGGCGGAAGTTTTCCCGAATCCATCACCGTTAACCGTGCCGTCTTTGAGAAGATCTCATACCGCGATAACCCCGATGGCTGGATGGGAATCTTTCCGATCCCACATACAACACTGGATGACGTGAGATTATCCAAATCACCGTTGGTCATTGTGGCAGAATCCATCGAGAAGCCGGGCAATCTCGGAGCCATGCTCCGCACCGCAGACGCGGCAGGCGTGGACGCGCTCCTGCTTTGCGATCAGCGCGTGGATGTATGGAATCCGAACGTGGTACGCGCCAGCCGGGGAGCAGTCTTCAGCTTACCTGTCGTCGAAAGCGATAACGACTCCGCTTGGGATTGGCTGAAAACGCGAAAGATACGTTTGCTCGCCGCGACCCCCTCCGCGGATGTGATGTATTCCGATGTGAATATGCGTGAACCGATTGCCATCGCCGTCGGCACGGAGGATGAAGGTCTCACTGATTTCTGGATGTCCAACGCGGATGTGATGGTGAAGATACCGATGATGGGCAAGGTCAATTCGTTGAATGTGTCAGTCTCCACAGCGATGATCGTGTATGAAGCAGTGCGGCAAAGGAATCTCCCGCGCCGAGCGAAGTAAAACGTAGACGAAGCGCTGGTGGAATCCAGTTTGCGCTTCGTCCATGCTTTCCAAAAGACGGATGGCTTCGCTCAGTGCGAGAAAACCATTATGCGTAAATTCACCGTCCTTTGGCTGGGACAGATCATCTCCCTCATCGGCAGCGCGATGACTTGGTTTGCGTTCACTATTTGGGCATGGGAGAAGACCGGTAAAGTTTCCGCTCTTGCCACGATCAGCTTCTTCGCATTCCTTCCCACTGTGCTCTTCAGCCCCATCGCCGGCGCATTCGTCGACCGTTGGAATCGCAAACTCGTCATGTTGCTCAGCGATCTTGCGACCGCATTGGGGACTCTCACTGTCTTTCTCATTTACACATTCGGCGATTTACAGATCTGGCATATTTATTTCGTCAGTATTTTGGCGGGATTTTTCACAGCTTTTCAATATCCTGCGTATTCCGCGGCGGTGACGACGATGCTCTCGAAGGAGGATTACGCTCGTGCCGAAGGGATGCTTGGCTCAGCACGCGCGTTATCGGGAATCCTTGCCCCTATCTTTGCCGCGGCTTTGCTGCTCCCGCTGGGGTTGCGCGGCATCATGTTGATCGATCTAGGGACCTTCCTCTTCGCATTCGTCACATTGATCGCAATTCATATTCCACCACCAGAACAAACGGAAACAGGGATAAAAAGCAAGGGGACGTTGTGGCAGGAGATCGGGTTTGGCTTTCGGTATATCGGTGAAAAGCAAAGTCTGCGTGCCCTTACGATGTTATTCATGTTTGCAGGGATCTTCCTCGCCATCGGTGCAACTCTCATGGCTCCGCTCGTATTGAGCGGGACTGGCAATAGTGAATCAGCGTTGGCAACCGTCCAATCAACGGGGGCAGTTGGCGGCGTGGTGGGAGGCGTGATCCTTGGTCTATGGGGCGGCACGAAGCGTCGCATCCATAACGTTCTTATCGGTGGGGCAGGGGCGTGCCTGCTTGGCATCCTGTGGATCGGGCTGGGTGGTGCTGTCATCCTGTGGGCGATCGGAGGTTTCTTTTTCGCGTTCTTCGAACCGTTCGTGGAGGGTGGTAATATTGCCATATGGCAGGTGAAGGTGCCCGCCGATGTGCAGGGGCGTGTTTTTTCAGCGCGGCATCTGCTCGTGCAGATCCCGTATTTATTGGGTATTCTTATTTCAGGTTATCTCGCCGAAGCCAGCACCATCCCGTTAGTGTTGATCGTTGCAGGTGTGGCGGGAGCGTTCGTGTTTCTTGTCGGGTATGCCTTCCCGCTATTGCGTGACGCCGAAACGGAGTCTAACGTCTCCTGACGTTAGATTTCATATTTCAAAGTCAGGAGACTTTGAGTCCAGATTACAATGGAGTAGCGATGAATTGGATTGTCGGTATCGCCGTTCTTGTCATCATAGGTTATCTGCTCGACCGCGAGATCTATTTTTATGAAGGCGTGCATCTGGGTCCGCGCGTGCAGGCGTGGCTCTATGATCGCTGGTCGCGTAAATATGATGAGGGCAAGCGCGAGAGTCAACTGCGCGATGGCGAGATGCTTGCACGACCGATACTCGAGGCGTTAAAGGTTATTCCCGAACCATTCATTCTGGATTTTGCCACCGGCACGGGACGCCTGGCTTACGCGCTCATGAGTCAATCTGATTTCAAGGGACACATTATTGCGCTCGATCTTTCACAAGGGATGCTGGAACAGGCCGCATCAAAACTCGCTGGTCGAGTAGCCGAGGGCGTATCGAAACCAGTTGAATTCCTTCGCCACGTCTCCCTGCCGCTCCCGTTCCCAGACGCGGCATTTGACGTTGTCTGTGCCCTCGAAGTGTTGGAACTCTTCCCAACCATGGACGAGCCGCTGGCTGAATTTGCGCGTGTCCTTCGTCCAGGCGGACTCTTCCTCACCTCACGCGGCACGGAGGAATCCGGGCGCAAGGCAAAGGTGAAAAGCGTGCCGGAATACACATCCCTGTTGGAACGCAACGGATTTAAGAATGTTCAGGTCACAAAATGGTGGAAATTATTCGATCGGACTCTGGCGACAAATGTAGGAGACTCAAACCCGGTCGAGAAGCACAATTTACAGGATGTGCTGAAATGCTCGTCTTGTGGTCAGACTCGGTGGGAGAAAACTGCAAATGCCATGCGATGCGGGCACTGTGGAATTGAATTGTCGATCACGAAAGAGGGAACCGTATTGGGATGATGGGATAAAATAATCCTTCACCCGTCCACGGCGTAAGGACCTGGAATCTTTTGTCAAACCAACCCTTATTCAGGCTTGCCAATCTTTTCAAGTTGCTTGTGAAGCTGTTCCAACAGAAGCTCCAATTCTTCTCGTTCACGAATGGCATGACGAAGCGACACTTGGAGATCCTGATCCACTGTATTTGATTGTCCGCTTAACAAGTGTTCCTCGCGCGCGATCTGCTTGATCTTTTGGTTTAGTTTTGCTTCAAGACGTTTGCGATATCCATCGTAAAACTTGAATTCTTCCAGCGGCTCGAAAGCAGTGTGAGTATCCTGTTCCAGAAGCTCGGCGATCGTTTTTAGAAATTTCTCGAGGTCAACTGGTTTTTGGATAAATTGTGTCGCCCCAATTCTCAATGCGAAATCCCTGTCTTCCGAAGTAACATACGTTGCAGTGATGAATATAACGGGAATATTCCGCGTCTCAGGGTTGAGGCGCAACCGGTGCACCAGACCGAAACCGTCCAACTGGGGCATCATGATATCGGCGATCACGATCCTCGGGTGTTCCTTTTGAACAACATCCAACGCTTCCCTGCCATTTTGAGCCGTGACCACACGGTACCCCTTGAACATCAGGGTGGTGTCCAGCAGCTTCCGGATATCGGGGTCATCTTCTACAATGAGCAGATAGCCTTGTTCTATAGCCATGCTATTATTCTACTCCCATCCCAGCGCCTCGGATATATTAATTTCATCATTTTTCAGCTACGCCTATCTCTTTTTGATCAGAGCCAGCAGGTAAAATCCCAGTGAGATCAGGATGCTCAACATGATCAGGCTGTCCACGACCTTATAAATGGATGGAATTTGAGGATTTCTGTACAGGAAGATCAGCCAGACAACAACGAATAAGAGGTACAGCAAAGGGAACAGGAACCAGAATATGACCTTGGTCCACCTGGAAAAGCGACGTTTGTATTTCCGGTAGTGCTTCCCTTCACGAATAAAGGCGTTCCCACCAAAATATGCACTCAGCTGTTCCTCGAGTTGATAGACATAATCGTACTGACGCTCGATATGCAGGACTGTCTGGAAATAGGTGTGGGACAGACTTAACAACCCGAGCAGGAGGATCGCTCCGATAAATGAGGCTTCAATGAGGTTGGTGGTATTGGCGGCGCTTCCCACCTGGTTATTGACGAAAGAGTTGAGCCAGTCGCCCAACGCGGATGGGGCGCTCATATATAACAACAACAGAGATGTCACGCCCAGCATGTATAGAAACAGCCGGTCGCGCCTTTCAACTGCCGACTTTAATAGGAAAAATGTCTCACTGTAATGGGCAGACAGGACCTCAAGCTGCTTTTCATTATTGTTGTTCGTCATAGTCTCTCCTGTATTCTTTCCTTCTTAACCCGGATCTTTTTTTAGGGAGGATTCGATCCTCTTTGCCCAATCCGCCTCCCATGGTACGCACCATGGCAAGTATAACGTCTTCAATATTATTGTGCGTCAGTCGTCAGAGGGGGATACCTTTACCCATCACATTCCTTATTCAAATCATCTGCTGACAAATTCGACAAGTAGTTTTGATTCTATCTCTTCTGTAAGTATTTCTCTTGTACCCTTTCCCTGCATTTCCGTCGTGGAAACATAGGCAAGTCATTCTATTGATCAAAGGAGCATGATCATGTTTTCATTCTTAAAATTGACCGTTGTCGTTCTACTGGCTGGTTTGACGTGGCTGGTTGCTCTCATCACTGCTGAATATTTCAGACCGTATCAAAAGGTGCGTATCCGTTTGAAATTATGATGGTGGTCGTGCAGGGGAATGGATCGTCTACCGTCATCCCGGTAATGCAATCAAAAAATTCAGGGATGAGGTTGGTCCTCATCCCTGAACCGTAAAACTAATTTCCCTTCCACTCATAATCATAGACCGTGGTCAGGTGTTGGAAGCCGTGCTTCGCCACGATGGGCTTGCTCATGGAGCCGGCCTCCACGACGGCAAATGGGTAGCCGCGTTCGCGGATCTCTTTGAGCCTTGTCGCCAGCAGACTGGTGTACAGTCCCTGCTTGCGATATTGGGCAATGGTCGAACCGGCAAACAGCGTGGCGAAATGTCCATGCGGGAAATAGGTCCACGCGATGGAAGCGGGTTTGCGCTCTTTTCCAGCGTCCACATAGGCAACGTACACGCTCAAATAACCGGGGATCTGGAGATGCTTTCCCAACCGGTCGTTTACCCAGGTATTGTGCCCACCCCAAACGGTATCCAGAACGTGTATGACATCCTTGAGACCGTTCAGGTCTGTGATGCGGCGGATATCTGCATCCACTGACTGGAATAAGTGTGCAGGCGCATTGTTCAAATCGAGTACCATCACTGCGGCGGGGTCATTATCCTCCACAAAGTTATGGGATAAGAGTTCCTCTTTCAAGCTGGGCAATAAATCATGGTCATAGACCTTCCACGTGAAGGGCTGATTCATCGGGACAAAATAATCCACTTCCTGATGGATCACATTGTGGAGTTGACGTTCATTCGCAAATGTAAATGACACAAAGTTCATGCCCGGTGCCTGGCGAATAAAACGTACCACGTCACCAGTAATTTCCCTGCGTGCTTCCGGGTACATGATGCGCATACGCAGGTCTTTGTCGTACGTTGTCAATAAACTATTCTTGTTCATGATATTCACCTTCCAAGCCGAAAGGCATATCATCGAAATGCCTTTCAACCGCTAATCAATACTTTTCTTCATACTATTCATCTCTTGCCCATGCGATCATGGGACTCACCTTTTTGGCAACCCGATACACCACATCCTTGAAACCAAAGCGAGGCCAGAAACGGGACGCCAGCAGGTTCGGGCTGATCCAATTGGTGTAACAGATTTCGAAGCCATCCTTGCGTGCCTGCTCCAATCCATGCCAACTGAGGACGGTGTTGATACCGCGCCCACGTGCCTGTGGTTTTGTCGCGGCAACACTTAGATAAATGGTCTTTGGAGAAGCGAGCATTTGTGTATCTGCCTCTTCTTCCGGTCGAAAGCCGATCATACTGAGAGACTCATCTTTCTCCAACGCCAGCCAGACTGTCCATTCTTTGTCGTCGGCAAGTTCAGACCAACCTTCGTTGAGATCATCCCAATCTTCCGGGACGGTCGGGTGCCAGTAGGGTGGTTTCGCCAATGCCCTGAAGATAATATTCGAGTGACTTCCGAGATGTGCATTATCGCCTGCACCAGCTTTGCGGATGGCGATCCCTGTCGGCGCTTCCGCCGATTTACTGGCGTCAGGAATGTCTGCTTCCGTTAAATCGAGCAGGGCGTCCACTCGTTCTTTGCCGAAGCCGACATCGAACAGGGTATCCAGGATATTCTTATCTGCAACAGAAATATACAGATAATGATTAAAGCATCCTTTCTTCACCCAGTCTTCGCCGAGTAAGGCATATAGATCTTGAAGGATTGCCGGACTTTCGCCTTCAGAAAGTGCATAGCCGGGGAGATAGACATACCCGCTGCGACCCCAGGGTAAGGTCATGGACTCGCCGATCAAATACGCGACCATCTTTCCATCACGATATGCAGCAAATCCATTCTTCAATTTTTTCTGCCACAACGCTTCAACAGCTTTGATCGCAACCTGTGGGTCTTCAAAACGGACAGGCAATAAAGGGATAACTTTCCGATTGCGGGTATGGCGGTTCGCCAAAAGCCTTCCGGCATCGCGAATCATGTTCCCAGTAAACGGTAAATATTCAGTTTTCATTTTTCTCTCCTGTTCTACCCCCTCCCAGCCTCCCCCAAATTGGGGGAGGTGCCCGTGATTTGCTTAGCAAATCAGGCGGTGGGGATCTTAATCAGCCGCCAGTGCTTCCGATGCACTTTCCTTCACTTCAACACCGACTGCTTCCGATAATCCATATTGTGTTTCCAGTTCATGCCGGAACTGTTGCGTGTACAGGCGGTAGTAATGTCCGTGCATTCTCAGCAATTCCGCATGAGTACCTTGTTCGGCGATCTTGCCATCCTCGATCACGATGATCCGGTTCGCGCGCCGAATAGTCGAAAGACGATGGGCAATGACGAACGATGTGCGTCCCTTCATCAAGGCTTCCATGCCTCTTTGGATCAACGCTTCGGTCAATGTATCCACCGACGAGGTCGCTTCGTCCATAATGAACAACTCGGGTCGAGCCAGCACGGCTCTGGCGAGGCTGATCAACTGCTTCTGACCCACGGACAAAAGGTTTCCGCCTTCGCCCACATTCTGGTCATAGCCTTTTTCGAGTGTCACGATGAAATCGTGCGCACCGGCGATCTTAGCGGCCTCGACGATATCCTCGTCGTTGGCGTCCAACCGTCCATAACGGATGTTGTCGCGCACACTGCCCGAGAACAGATGCGGCGTCTGTAGCACGATACCGATCCGGCTGTGGATCGAAGCGAGTTTGTAATCCATATAATCGTGCCCGTTGATACGGATCGTTCCTTCGCGCGGTTCATAGAAACGGCACAGGAGATTCACGATCGTGGATTTTCCTCCACCGGTGGGACCAACCAACGCGATCGTTTCACCGGGTTTGACCTTCAGCGAGAAATCCTGCAATACAGGCTTGCGGTCTTCGTAATAGAAATTCACATGCTCGAATTCGATCTCGCCCATCAGTGTTTTCGCTTCGATGGCATCGGGTCTGTCACGGACCTCAGGCGGGGTGTCCGCTAATTTGAAGATTCTCTCCGCTGAGGCGATGGAGTGTTGCATTTCAGCATAGACACGCGCCAGGTCCTGTATGGGCCACATCATGAATGTGAGGTACGAGACGAAGGCTTGGATACCTCCGATGGTCATCACACCCAGAGTGATCTGCGTGCCGCCATATCCGACAATGAGACCGAGCGCCACCGCGGCAATGATCTGCACGGTGGGGAGGAAGAGCGCCGAGAGCCACGCCGCCCGATATGCCGAGCGATACATTGTGGACGTAAGTTGCTGGAACTCTTTGGTGTTCTCGTCCTCGCGCAGGAGTGCCTTTACCACGCGCACACCCTGAAAGTTTTCGTTGAATGCGCCAGTGATCTTCGAGTTGGTGCGCCGGGTGACGCGGTACTCGACCAGAATGCGCTTGCGGAACTGCACTGCGATATATAGCATGACCGGGATGATCGTGAAGACGATCAAAGCCAGTCTCCAGTTGATGATCGCCATGAACGTCACCGAAGTGATGATGTTCATGATCGCCCAGGTGGTATCCACCACGCCCCAGGTCATCAGGTCAGCGACGCGCCCGGTATCGGATGTGACACGAGCGATCAGGCGTCCCACTGCGTTCTGTGCATAGTAGGAGAGTGAGAGTTCCTGCAAGTGATTGAACAACATCTTGCGCAGGTCATATTGGATGCGCTCGCCCAGCACGCCTGCCAGATAGATGAACGTGAATACGGTCACCGATTGGAAGACAATGATGGAACCGTAGATCGTCGCCAGGTGCATGACACGGGCGGTGTCTTTCAGCACGATCCCGGTATCTACGATGCTTTTATTCAGGTAGGTAAAGTAGGCATCCGTGGCTGAGGTCGCCGCGATGGTGATGAGGAAGCCCAGCACCCACTTCCAATGCGGTCTGAGCAATCCCAGAATGCGCTTGAACACCGGTGCTGTTAATTGACTTGTATGTTCTTCTTCTTCGAGTTCAATAATTTCGTTAGACATTTTTGTCTCCTGTAGGAGCAGATCGCACTCTGCGAGTATTTTCAACGATCTGCTCCTACAAAATCAATTTACACGCGAAATTTCCATTTCTAATTCTTCATCGATCTTGGTCTGGATATCGTAAATCCTTCGGTACATGCCATCACGCTGGGTAACCAGTTCTTCGTGCTTTCCCATTTGGATGACTTCACCTTTATCCAGTACCAGGATGATGTCTGCGATCATCACAGACTGGATGCGGTGGGCGATGATGAAGGTCGTGCGATTTTCCATCAATTCGTCCAGGGCATCGCGGATGGATGCTTCCGTCTCCGTGTCCACCGAGGAGGTTGAGTCATCGAGGATCAGGATGCGCGGGTTCTTGAGCAGGGTCCGTGCAATGGTCACACGTTGCTTCTGCCCGCCGGAGAGTGTCACGCCTTTTTCGCCGACCAGCGTGTTATAGCCATCCGGGAAGGCGAGTATGACATCATGGATCGCGGCGGCTTTTGCGGCACGTTCCACTTCCTCTTGTGAGACATCCCTTCCAACGCCATAAGTGATGTTCTCGCGGATCGAGCGGCTGAACAGGAAGGGTTCCTGCTCCACGATGCCGATCTGTTTACGAAGATATGCACGGGAGTAATCCTTCAACTCCACGCCATCGACCAGGATGCGACCGCCCGTGTACTCGTGGAAACGAGGCAGGAGGTTCACCAGTGATGTTTTTCCTGAACCTGTCGAACCAAGCAAGGCGATCGCCTGACCGGGTTTGACGTGGAAGGAAACATTCTTCAATACACTATGTTCGCCGTCCGAATAGACGAACGAGACATCGTCGAAGACGACCTCGCCGCGTACCGGACCTTCCGGCTGGACCTTGCCATCGTGGAGCTGCTCACGCGCCTGCTTGACGACTTCCATCAAGCGACCGTAGGAGACCAGTCCCGTCGAAGCAGAGACGATGATGCGTCCCAGGTTGCGGATGGGCCAGATCAACCAGACGACCAGGCCGACATAAGCGATATACATGCCAACCGTGATCTCGCCATTGATCGCCATACGTGCCGCATAGACGAAACCGAATAGCATCTGAAAACCGAGCACAATATCCGAGAGGGGCCAGAACATGGAGTGCATGAAAAGCAGGATCTTGCCTTTCAAGTACTTGCCCCAGTTATCCTTCTCGAATTTTCCTTTTTCATATTCCTGCCGGGCAAACGCCTTGACCACGCGTACGCCAGTCAGGTTTTCCTGCAGTGTGGTCGAGAGGATCGCTTCCTGTGCCTGGTACTCCTCGTACGCCTTGGTCACTTTCTTGAAGAACCATAGCGACACGAGCAGAATGAACGGGATGACTACTACCGAGACCAATCCCAGTTCCACGTTCAGGTTCAGGATGGCGATGAAGTTGATGATGAACAGCAGGATGATGCGTCCCATGCCAATGCCTTGCTCGCTGAAGAAGCGGCGCAGGGCATCCACGTCCGAGGTGACGCGTTCGATCAAGTCGCCGGTCGGGGTGGTGGCATGGTACGAGAAGCTCAACCGCTGGATGTGGTCGAAGAGGAAGTCGCGCAGGCGGCGTGTAATTCCCTCGGCGGAGTAGGCAGCCAAACGCCCGGAAAGAAACGCAAATCCACCTTCGAATATCGCCAGTCCAACGAACCCGAGCGCGATCCAGATGAAGGTCTGGGTCAGGTTGCTCCCAATGTATTTGCCCTGAGTCAACACGTCATCGACAAAGTACCGCAGGAGAATGTAAGTAAATGTCTTTGCGAGCGCAGAGACAGCCAGCGCGGCAGTCGCACCGATATAAGGCAGGCGAAAATCCACCATCATCTTCCAGAGACCTTTCAGGCGGTTCTGGTCGAGGGCATTGCGGAAGTCAAAAGTGAGGGCAGGTTCGTAAGTTGGTTGTACGGTTGTCATTTTACATTCTCCCCCCTCTCCTTTAGGAGAGGGGCAGGGGTGAGGTAAATAAAAAGGCTGTGGTGAGTGCACCACAGCCTAGATCTCAGGACAGATAGACCTTTAATGGTCTATAGGCGCACTACGAGTCGGTAAAACACCAGCATCAGGGCTGGAGAAAACGACCGGGGTGGTGAAGATAAACATGCTCATGCAGTGCGCTCCTTTCTTTGGAATTTTCGAACAGGGCGAGTTTACACCGTGCCAGCCTGATATGTCAAGGCTTATAATCAAATTCATGATACGAACATGGAAAATCACAAAAGACAAAGCCGAAGAAATTAAATTGCCTGACAAATCTTCCCTGGATGCGATCACGCGTCAATTGCCGGATGGATATTATTCGACCTTCCGCACCTATGATGGATGCACCCGCGTCATCGGATTAACCGCTCATTTGCGCCGACTGCCGGAAGTGGACGCTTCATCCCTACGCCGGAACCTGCTCTCGTTACTCGAGCCCTATCACCTCGGCGAGACGCGTGTCCGCGTGATGCTAACGAAACAGGGAGAACTTCACGTTTCCATTGAGCCGCTCAAATTGCTCGCCCGTGAAATATACGAGAATGGTGTACGTGTGAAAACCACATCGATATCCCGCAATGACCCGCGCGTGAAATCGACAGCCTTTATCGGCGCCAGCAACGATGAGCGCAAACACATCGCTCAACTGGGAATTTTTGAAGCACTTCTGGTAAAGAATGGACGAATTCTGGAGGGGATGACCAGCAACTTCTTTTATATCGTTGACAATGCATTGTACACAGCAAGAAATGATATCCTCCTCGGCATCACGCGGACCATGGTCATCCGCGCGGCGCGGGGCAGGGGAGTGGGTGTTGGATACCGTCCCTTGAAACTGGATCAACTTTCGGCTGTGAAAGAGGCGTTTATTACGTCCAGCTCGCGCGGCATTGTTCCCGTTGTCCAAATTGATGATATAAAAGTGGGGAGGGGGAGAGTCGGGCAAACGACTACATTGCTGATGAAGGCATATGGCGAGTATGTGCTAAAGCACGCAGAGAAGATTTAACGGAGTCGAAAGTCTCGAGACTTTCGACTCCAAACCTAAATTCCTTCCACCTGCGCCGCGAGATTATTGATCCACTTTCGCGAACGGTAACGCCACATTCCCAGAATCCATTTGACAGTCTCCTCTGACATGGCACACAGATAAACGAAATACACAGGCAGGTGCAGGATATTCGCACCGATGTACGCCATCGGCACCCCGACGATCCAGATGATGATGCCATCCAAAAAAAGCGAGAAGCGCGTGTCACCGCCGGCGCGCAACACACCGACAACGATGGTCATATTATTGACGCGCACCCATAGGAAGAACGTGATGACGTTGATGACATATCCGGCATTTCGGATCACTTCAGGGGAGACGTTGTAAAGAGACAGGATCGGCGCCTTCACCAATTGCAAGATGACTCCGATAAGTAATCCGCCAACGACACCCAGTCCTAGCGAACGACCCGCGTAGAGATAAGCCTCATCTTCCTTGTCCGCACCAATGCGATTACCGACCAAAACTGACGTGGCGTTGGAAATACCAATAAAGACGACGAATGCCAATTGTTCGATTGTGCTGACGATGCTCATTGCCGCAAAAGAGGACGTACCCATGCGTCCGTAAATCACATTGTAGGTGGTAATGCCCAGCGCCCAGAATAATTCATTCAACATTACAGGCAGCATCGGCCGGATGACCTTGCCAACAAATGCCCGGTCAAAACCTGTCAATTCTCGGAGCGATGCAGCGACTGGCGATTTCCTGGCGTAAGTTACTGTAACCAGAGTGACACATTCCAAAGTGCGTGCAATGACCGCCGCCACAGCCGCGCCTTGAATTCCCAATTCCGGGAAACCGAATTTCCCTGGATCAACACCCAGGATGGCAGGTCCGGGGATCAACGCCCAGGATAGAAATGTGCTGATGCTCAATGCAGCCACGCTGATCAAGGTTGGAGTCTTCACATCCCCGGTGGAACGCATCACCATGGAGTAGCTGAACGTGACCGCGAAAAAGAGGAAGGTCCACGAGAAGGTACGCATGTAATCCACACCCAGCGCGATGACTGCTTCATCCTTGGTGTAAATATGCAGGATCTGCGAAGGAATGAATTGTGATAACGAAAAGAACACCAGGCTGGCACTCATGGCAAACATCAAACACAGTCCCAACACGCGGCGCAGGTTGGGAACGTCGCGCCTTCCCCAGAATTGCGCCGTGAACATGGCAGCACCGCTGATGATCCCAAAATGGACCAGGTTCAGCAGGAAGGCGATCTGCCCGGAAAAGCCAACCGCTGCAACGGAGGTTTCTCCTTTTTGTCCAACGAAAACAACGTTAAACATATTCAACAATGCAAAAGCAAATTGCTGAATGATAATGGGGATGGCGATCTTTCGAACTTCTGAAAAATATTCGGGATCGCGATAAAAATCCAACACCTTGCGAATTTGATCCACAACTCCTCCGAGGAGTCGGAATTATACCCGTGTGGGCATTACATAAGCGGATGCAGGAGATGGCTGTCAATGGCAGGAAGCGTTATTCGCGATAAGTATTATTATCGATGCCTGGTTCAAGTTTGTGTTTATGATCGGCGATGTAACCGACCAAGCTGAATTACAAAGGGGTGTTTTATACGCGACCACCGACCGAAACCTGCCGAACATCGTATCCGTTTCTTGTGGTGCAAGGATCTCCCCCTGAACGGCCCTTCGCCATCTTTGAAATAGAGACTCTTCGGTCGCGGAGAATATCATCATAGGAAGATTATTTCTTCTCGAAGATCTCGTAATAGCCTTTATCCAGTTCATCATCGCTATGGTGCGCGCAGCGCTGCGCCACCTGAATGTTTTAACACGGAAATGACGAAATAGTGTCTGCAAGTGAATGGGAATTATTTTGAATCTTTTGCTTTTTTTCTCGAAGACTTAAAGTTAT
>Ga0210377_10001748_pt1 | contig 19478 bp, 18 predicted proteins | sample PLM4_65_b1redo_FD_155480 | JGI IMG/M metagenome (GOLD analysis project Ga0210377, IMG submission 155480) | Groundwater sediment microbial communities from an aquifer in East River, Colorado, USA - PLM4_65_b1 redo | ecosystem: Environmental > Terrestrial > Soil > Riparian zone | place: USA: East...
AGAAGGCAGTTCGATCTTCGGCTCTTCTCCCCGCCTGTAAAGGAGGATAGTCCTTCCCAATATCTGCGCGACGTCAGCTGAACATGCTTCAGCAAGACCCCTGGAAACCTCGTCACGGTCCAGTAGACAGCTTTCCAGAATCTTCACCTTGATAAAATCATGGGCTGTCAATGCTTCGTTGGTTTCCCTTATCAGCGCCTCGGATAACTCCCCCTTGCCCACAACGATGACCGGTTTCAGATTGTGGCCCAGCCCCCGTAGATACCTTTTCTGTTTTCCTGTAAGCATATATTTCCCCTGTTGAAACTTCTACTGCCCTGAATAACCTGGTCTTAGAAGAATGAATTTTGGTGCTATCTTCTCCCGTGCTTTCTGAAGGCCAGCACAGCAATGACTGCCGACATTGCCAGACAGAGCCCCGCAAAGATATCGCCGTAACGTGTGTAGATTGTTTCCGTCTCACCCATCCGGACTTCTCCTGTGAGATAGGTCTCTTTGAACAATTGGGTCATTCCATGGATATGCCCCCTGCTGTCAATAATAGCGGTAATGCCGGTATTGGCGGCCCTTACAAAAGGAACACGATTTTCCACCGCACGGAAAACCGTCATGGACAGGTGTTGATACGGTGCTGACGACCTGCCGTACCATGCATCATTTGTAATATTCACAAGCAGCCTGCTCCCGGCCCGGACATAGCCACGCGAAAGCTCGGGAAATATTCCTTCAAAACATACCAGCACACCTATCTTTCCCTTATCTATGTATAGAGGAACCGTACTTTTACCGGGGGAGAAATCTCCTATTCCAACCACCAGTTTGTGCACAAACGGGAGCAGTCTCGCAAGGGGAACATATTCGCCGAAAGGGACCAGGTGGATCTTGTCGGTCCGACCCATGACTTCGCCCGTGGGAGAAAGAAGGTATGCGCTGTTACGATACTTGATGCTCGTCCCCTCATTGTCGTAGGCGGGGCTTCCAGTGACTAGGAAACTCTTGACGCCGATAGCAACTCTTTTAATTCGGGAAGCATATTTGGGATCATCCTGAAAATAGAAAGGGATTGCGCTTTCAGGCCATACAACCAGATCGATCCCCCCTATGGAAGCCTCACGGGTGATCCTTTCGTAAACAGCAATCGTCGACTCCTGAAACGCAGGGTCCCACTTAACGTCCTGGGGAATATTTCCCTGAATCAGGGCTACCTTCAGCGGTGCGCCTTTCTCAACGTTGTTTAGCCGCATAAAGCCGTACCCCAGTGTCAGGATAAGCAGGGACAGCAACAGAGCGGCGCTTTTAGCCGGATATACAGAGTGCCCTTTCATGACCGCACCCTTGATAACCCGCAGCAACACCACATTCGCCAGGACAATGAGGAAACTAAGGCCATAAACTCCGGTTATGTCCGAGATCTGTATAATAGGAAGAATGCGATACTGGGAGTAACCGAGGCTAGCCCACGGAAAACCGGTCAATAAAAAGGAGCGGAGATATTCGAACCCAACCCACAATATCGGGAACGAAATGAGCGGTGTTATTCCGGATATCTCCCCTTTCCGCACCAGCATGGCGACGACCCCGATAAAAAGCGCCAAATACGAGGAGAGGAGTAGGAAAAGGAAGAAGCTTAAAAACAACGGCAGTTTTCCGTAAAGGGTCATGACTATGTTCAGCCAGTAGAGAATCCCTCCATAGGCAGAGAGCCCGCATACGAAACCTAGTCTGAAGGCAATTGCGGGCCGCTTTTTGGCGATGGCAAGCAGCAATGGCACAAAGGCAAACCATGCCAGAATGGATATATCCGCTTTGGGGAAAGAGAGCGCCAGCAACACACCGCTCAGAAGCGCCAACAGATAGTCCCGCCAGGTTCCTGCCTTGTTATCCGGTTTTGCAAGTCTCTTATAATCCACTACGCTTCCGTTTCCTCCGCCTTTTCAAGACGCTTTGATATCGAGACCTTCTTGATCTTGCGTGCATCAGCCTCAAGTACCGTCAACCGGATTGCTCCGATTTCAACCTCTTCGCCCTGAGTGGGTATCCGCCCGGTCAAATGAACAATAAGCCCTCCGACCGTATCAAATTTATCCCTTTCGATCTCAATCCCGAAACGCTCCTCCAGATCCTCGATAGGGAGCCGGGCATCAACCACCGAGGCGCCGTCATCTCCCTCCACCACCCACTCTTCTTCCAGGTCGTATTCATCCTGAATATCCCCGACTATCTGTTCAAGGAGGTCCTCGATGGTAACCAATCCGGATGTGCCCCCATATTCGTCGATAACAATTGCAATATGTATCCGCTTCTTCTTGAATTCATGGAGGAGTTCTTCCAGGTTTTTGGTCTCCGGTATGAAATAGGGGGTTCTGAGAATCTTTCTCAGCTCAACGGCCGATTCATCCAATCCCCAGTATTTCAGGAGATCCTTGGCATAGACAAGCCCGACAACATTGTCGATCGTTCCATCAAATACAGGTATACGTGAATGTCCGCAGTCGATGATAGAACTTAGCACATCTCGAAATGACGTATCCAGAGAAATGCAAGCCATGTCGGTCCGAGGCACCATAATTTCACGCACCACGGTATCCCTCAAGGCAAAAATGGAACGGATCATCTCATTTTCTTCTTCGTTGATCAGTCCCTCTTCCTCTCCGGCATTCATCAACTCATGGATTTCTTCTTCAGTAACCCGTTTCCGTCCCGCCAGGAACCTCCCCAGCATCTTAACCAAGCCGGTATTTTTCCTGCTTGCGCCCTCTTCCAAAGATATGTTCCCTCCGTTAAATAGCTGCAATATCAGCCGATCGCCTTGAATAACAGCAGCACTCCAAGCGTAATTGCCGTGCCGGTAATTGCGCCGATCACCACTTCGCGCATGGTGTGGATGTTGAGCAGAAGACGGGAATGGCTTACCATAACCGCAAGACCCAGAGTCAACAGAGATGTCAAAGGGTCCTGTGTATTGAGAGACACAATCGTGGCAATGGCAAATGCCACAGCTGCATGGCCGCTGGGAAGCCCGCCTTCCAGCGGTGCCCCCCTGCCGGAAAGGACTTTCAGGAAAACAACGGAAATAACCACCATCAGGAGCGCCACTACTATTCCCATCTCTGTCGGTGTCCCTATCAAGCCCAATGCCTCCTTATAAATGGGGAAAATGTATCGGAAAAGGATAAGGTAACCAATGACCGACGCGCCGATTGCCGCCACCAGCACACCGCCCGCAGCGACATCCTTGGCGGTCCTGGCGAGTGGGTGAAATTCGGGGCTGACCATATCCACGACCACCTCTATGGCGGTATTGAGCAATTCGGCACAGAGCACGAAACAAATGGAAATCGTCAACAGGGCGAATTCCATGGGGGAGACCCTGAGTAACATAACCGTAAGGAGAATCGCCAGTGCGGATATAAAATGCCGGCGCATGTGTTTCTGCGTTCTGGCGGTGTAAATTATCCCCTCAATGGCACAGTTGACCGAATCTATAAATCGGGTCGGCTTCAATCATTCTCCCTTAGGGGCACGGATACCGCTCCTCAACAAAACCACGGGGCATGGGCAAACAGAAGGTTTGTTACTACATCAGTCCTTCCTTTTCCAGACGGGCAACAATCTCCTGTTCCTTTTCCTCCATCCGGCGGGCTTCTGCTTCGCCGCTCCGTTCGTGGTCAAATCCGGTAAGGTGGAGTATGCCGTGCAGAAGAAGAAAATGGAGCCTGTTGGCAAAGGAGATTCCCGCCTCAAACGCCTCACGGGCGCAGGTTACTGAAGAAATCACGACGTCGCCGAGGAGTTGCGGGTTAAAGTCGAGAAACAGGCCTTCCTGCATGGCAAAGGAGATGACATTGGTCGGCTTGTCGCGACCCAGATAGAGGCGGTTGAGGCTCCGGATGCTCCGGTCTCCGACAATGGCAACCGACAATTCGCTATCGGGATATCCCAAGTCGTTTAAGATCTTCTCCGCCGCTTTTCTTAGCCTCTTCCGGTCGATCGGATGATGTCTTTGCCGGTTCGTGATGGCTACCTTCAACGCCTTTTTTACCTCCATTGCTTTTTTCTTTTTCCTTGAAGGCCGGCTCAGGATAATCAATCCGCTGGTGGTAGATGCCGACCAATATCTGATTGAAACTCTTGGCGATCTCATGGAGATTCTTGAGGGTCAGTTCACACTCATCCAATTGACCGTCGATGAAGATATTATTTATTATCTTCTGCACCATCCCCTGGATACGGGACGGTGTCGGATCGGCCAGGGTCCGCGAGGCCGCTTCCACATGATCGGCGAGGAGCACCAGCCCCGCCTCGCGGGTCTGCGGCTTCGGCCCCGGATAGCGGAATTCACGTTCATCGACACCTTTACCCTCATGGGTGGAAAGATTTTTTGCCTTCTGGTAGAAATATGTGATGAGCCCCGTGCCGTGGGACTGGCGTATTATATCGATGATGGGCTGGCCGAGCCTGTGAGCTTTAGCCAGTTCCACACCCTCTTTGACATGAGAGATAAGGATCAGGGCGCTCATGCTGGGCGCCAGCCGGTCATGCTTGTTGTCCAACTGACCGACATTCTCTATGAAGTAGAGGGGCTTCGATGTCTTGCCGATATCGTGGTAATAAGCGGCAACCCTTGCCAGAAGTGGATTGGCGTGGATAGACTCGGCTGCGGCCTCAACCAGGTTGCCGACCAGCACACTGTGGTGATAGGTGCCGGGTGCCCTGATCATCAGTTCACGCAGGACTGGAGAATTGAAGTTGGCCTGCTCCAGCAGCCTGATATCCGTTGTATAGTAGAAGAGGTTCTCGATCAGAGGGATGGTGCCAGTCACAAAGACGGCGTTTATAATCCCGCCTGCCAAGGCAAAAACAACACAGAAAATGGTCTGCATGGAAAACAGGCTGTCGTTGAATATCTGGAATGAGAAGGCCATGGCCAGATTCACCACGCTCACCTTCATCCCTGCTGTCAGTATGGTGCTCCTGTCCTTGCATTGCCGGACGCCATGGGCTCCGACAATCCCGCCAAGCAGGGCGTAGATAACGACCGGCAGGCTGTTGTTGAACATTATTCCCATTAGAGGCGCACAGATTGAGCAATAAACCAGCGCAACCTCGGAGTTTATGATGATCCGCACCAGCATGACGGCTGCGGCAAACGGAAAGAGATAGAAATAGTCTGCCGTATCTATGGATGGAAATGGGCTCCCCATTGCAGAGGAAATAGTATTGACGGTCTTAATGACCAGAAAGCCGCACAGGGTCAAAAGCGACAGGAAAACCAGGTCTTTGTTGGACGGGTTGAACTTGCGGATGTTCTTGCGGGCAAACCTGTATGGGAAGAAAAAAAGCACCAGGGTGAGACCCAGAATGCCGACTCCCATGACCAGCCAGTGAACACCGCGTCTTGATGCAAAGATGCTCTCCAGTTTCAGAGCCTGTTCAGTGGAGATCCGCTCTCCCACCCGAACCACCATCTCCCCCCTTTTTATCTGAAAGAGAACCGGGCGAACGGCGTCCCTGGATTCACGCCTCTTCGCCTCAGTGACCTCCCGGTCAAACAGCAGATTCGGGCGTATGACCCTGGAGAGAAGCTCGATTATCACCTGCTTGTCTCTGGGGCTCCCCCCCAGCTCGATCCTCATCCCGGCCAGCATGCTTCTGGCCTCAACCAGATCGATACAGTCCGTCAGATCACCTGAGGCAATCACCTGTTTCGTTCCGGGATTGATAAGAAGGATGCCGTGCATCCGGTCGCCGCTGAAGGCCTTTTTATCCGCCACGATCTTCCGGGCTAAAATCCGGTCACTAAGGCGTCTGATCTCAGACAGCAGGTCCTGATCGGATCTTGTACGCAACAGGGCATTAAGATCCACGTTGGTGACTTCGACCCCCAGCACCTTGGACAGAGCTGCCTGTAGTGACTGCCGCTCGCCGGCATTTTCACCGGTTGCCATCTCCGTGGTCAAAGTCAGTGCTTTTTCGAAACGACTCGAAACGTCCCGGACTGCGTCCGCATCGAATGAGTAAACATAAGGGGCTGCCGCCTCGGCTTCCGAGCGTTTCTTTTCAGTAAGGGGGAGATCTTCCAGCAGATAATCCTGGGTCGCGCGGATATCCGAAGTGGCGATTTCTCCGGCCTTGTAGCTGACTGCCATGAAATGCTGGCTGGGAACGATCAGAAATGTCAGGAAAAACGCGGTGAGAAAGATAAGAATAAAGCGGTTCCGTTTTTCTTTTCCGCCTCCGGAAAACATCTCCTCAAGAGTATCCAGGAAACGGTTTCCGGCCTTTGAAAGGGGGGTTATGAAACTCTTTTCAGTAGCGCCGCTGTCTGGGGGCATGTTTTGTATGATTCTCGCAGAAAATCCTAAAGGCAAATCAGGTAATTGTCCATCCTCGCGTAGAGCTGCAACTTTGCAGTTTCAGCGCACTTGATGTCCGCCTCACTCAGTATGCACGGAAAGCACTGCGCAGGAGCTATTTCGAATTCGCCTGAATATTGACTTTATAAAAAAACAGTATAAAAACAAAGTTTTAATATAGCCCTATCGCTGAAAGGTGTCAACTTAAACCATTCTCCACCACTCGGTATCTTATAAAATATCTTCCATTTTAGTCAAACTATGATATGTTTTTATGGTTTCAGGTCATGAAACCATGTTTTTCTTGCATGCAGTTCATATAGCATTTATGGATTCGCATGCGGCACATAAAGAAGGAGGGAGAAATGAGTCAGATTACAGATGTATACGCCAGGGAAATCCTTGATTCAAGGGGGAACCCTACCTTGGAGGTCGAGGTTTTTCTCGATTCGGGCGCAATGGGAAGGGCCGCGGTCCCTTCCGGAGCTTCAACGGGTGAGCGGGAAGCACTGGAATTGAGGGACTGCGACAAGTCACGTTATCTCGGCAAAGGGGTCTTGAAGGCCATGGCTAATGTCAATGACCTGATCGCCGAACAGATCATCGGCATGGAAGCGAGCGACCAGATCGGCATCGACAAGAAGATGCTCGAACTGGACGGCACGGAATACAAAAGCAAACTCGGCGCAAACGCAATTCTCGGCGTCTCAATTGCGGTGGCAAAGGCCGCGGCTGATGAGGCGGGGCTGCCGCTCTACCAATATATAGGAGGCGCCAACGCCAAGGAACTTCCGCTCCCCATGATGAATATCCTGAACGGTGGCGCCCACGCGGACAACAACGTGGATATCCAGGAGTTCATGATCATGCCGGCAGGGGCGAAGAGCTTCAGCGAGGCGCTGCGCATGGGCGCGGAAATCTTCCACGCCCTGAAAGGTGTGCTCAAAGGTAAAGGGTATAATACCTCCGTAGGAGACGAGGGGGGTTTCGCGCCGAATCTCAAATCCAATGAAGAGGCGCTTCAGGTGATCATGGAGGCTATTGAGAACGCCGGCTACAAACCTGGCGACGACGTGCTTCTCGCCCTCGATGTCGCCGCCTCGGAACTCTACAAGGATGGCAAGTATCGCCTGGAGAACGAGGCGCAACCTGAAAAGAGCGCCGATCAGCTGATCGACTTCTATGAAAACCTCGTCAGCAACTACCCGATCATATCCATTGAAGACGGCATGGCGGAGAATGACTGGGAGGGGTGGAAAAAGATGACCGACCGCCTTGGGAAACGTATCCAGATCGTCGGCGACGACATATTCGTCACCAACCCTGCGATCCTCAAGGAGGGGATTGATAAGGGGATCGCCAACTCCATCCTGATCAAGCTGAACCAGATCGGCACCCTGACCGAGACCCTCGACACCATAGAGATGGCCAAGCGGGCCGGCTACACCACCGTCATCTCCCACCGCTCAGGTGAGACCGAGGACACCACCCTGGCCGACCTGGCGGTGGCGGTCAATGCCGGACAGATCAAGACCGGATCGCTCTGCCGGACAGACCGTGTCTGCAAATACAACCAACTCCTTCGCATCGAGGATGAACTGGACACAATGGCCATTTTCCGGGGGAAAGAGGTCTTCTATAGCGTGAAGAAGTAATGGTTGCGCTGGGGTATTTGCCGCTCCCGGCAGACAAGACCATAAGGTGTGGAGTTTTCCAATGACGCAGATTGTCGGTATCATACAGGTCAAGGGAGGAGTGGGACGTTCAACCATCGCCACCAACCTGGCAGCCGTTTTTTCCGAAAAGGCGCCGACGGCGCTCATTGACTGCGATCTTCCACAGGGGACCAGCGCGTCCTGGTATGAGGTGCGCAAGTCCGAACTCCCCCCAACCAATCTCACCCTGGCCACGGTTCATGACTACCGGGAACTGATAACAAGGGCCAGGGAACTCTCTCCGGACCACCGTTACCTTATCATCGACGCCCCGCCCCGCATTGCCGAGATGACCCGGGCGATAATCGTCATGAGCACCCTCTGCCTTGTTCCTCTGGGGGCAAGCGCGGCGGAGATCTGGTCAACGGCCGATCTTATCGAGACAATCAACGCGGCGCGAGAGTATCGTTCAGACATCGATGTCCGGATTGTCTGGAACAGGTTCAGGGCCCATACACGTGAGGCGGTGGACCTGAGTGAAGCCGCCTGCAAAGAACTGGGGCTCAAGGAACTGACCACCCGGCTCGGCTACCGGGTTGCGTACAGCGAGGCCCTGGCCAGGGGGCTGGCGGTGAGTGAGTGGCTCGACAAGACCGCCCATGCCGAGGTAGCGGCACTTGCCGCCGAGGTGAAAGGAATTCTCAAGGAGGTGGGGAAATGACCCGCTCAAAGAAAACGCCTTCGGTCCATAAGCCGTCCTTCGATGAAGAAAGCACTCTCAGGTTTGCGCAAATGGAGTCAAACCCGACTGCCGGCGCACCGGGAAAGGGCGAAAGAAGCAGCACCCCCCGCAACAAGGGCGTAATGACAACGGAAAAGAATCCGCAACCGGAACGTCTCTCCATCACTCTTTTCATCAAGGCTGAAACCATCGCCACCCTTCAACATGAGGCCGGGCGCAAAGAAAAAGAGGTCGGGCAGATTGTCGATAAACTCGTTGCTAAACATCTGGGTAAGCATAAATGAGTTTCGCTTCCGGCCTGATCCGATCTGATCCATCCACAGAAGCACTCTTCCAATGAGAAACGACACTGAAATTGTCCGCCAGGCTCTGGACAGGGTTTCCCAGGATCGCATACGCACCCACATCGCGGCCATCGAAGGCCCCCGCCATCCGGCAACGGCTCCCGCAGCACTGGAGCAGGCCGCCGACTACATATGGAACTCGCTCCAGTCCCTCGGCTACGAGATGACGGAGCACCGCTTCTTTGACAGCGGCAATGAATTCAGAAACATTATCGCCACCCATCCCGGTGTCCGCAGGCCTGAAGAGCGTGTCATCATCCTTGCCCACTATGACACGGTGGCGAATTCGCCGGGAGCCGACGACAACGCCAGCGGCGTGGCGGTAATGCTGGAGCTGGCAACTGTCTTCAGGCCCCTCCGGTTCCAACGGAGCGTACAGTTCATCGGCGTCAACCTGGAAGAGAACGGCAGCGAAGATGATGGGAGGGATTCCGGTAGACGTGGAAGCCGGGCCCTTGCTGCGTACGCAAGGGAAAACAAATGGAAGATCTTGGGGGTCGCGGTCCTGGAATCGGTCGCCTATGCAGGAGACACCATCGTTCAGAGAGCCCCCGCAGGGATACCTTTCAAGATCCCAGAGGTCGGTAACTTCATCGCTGTTGTGGGTAACGAGGGTTCATTGGGGTTGGTAAAGTGCTTTGAGCAGGCCATAGAAAGTTATGGGCTCCCCATGCCCTGCCAGACAATGGTCGTCCCCGGCGCCGGCGAGGTCCTGCCGGACAGCAGGCGTTCCGACCATGCATCATTCTGGGACGAGGGGTACAGGGCGATCATGATAACGGACACGACAAACTTCCGCTCCCCCCACTATCACCTCCCCGGCGACAGACTGGAGACGCTGAACATTCCTTTCGCCACCCAGGTGTGCCGCGCTACCGGAGGGCTCGTCGCGGAAATTGCCGGACTTTGCGAGCCGGATTGAATCTATTTGCTGAACACCACATTCAGCCTGTCGTTAAGGTCCACCTTCATACCTGGAAAATCCTTCATCAGTTCCTTTGCATCGGCAGCCGAACTCTCCTTCAGCCGCTTCAGCTTTTCCAGTTGAGGGAGGGAAGAGCCGAGCTTTGCCAGGTCGAAATCGACTATAGTTATCCGGCTTCCGTCACGGTGGGTAGCGTTGGTTTCGACGATGGAGCCGTTTACCTCGATGGCCAGCACCATCTTCATCCCCATGAACATCTCCACCAGCTGTTTCGCCTCCTCGTCGGTCATGACACCCTTGCCTGCCTGGGGAGATTCGGCATCCTTTTCCGGCGCTTCGGCCGCCTTTACGGAGGTCTTCTCTTTGGGCTGGTCAACAGTAAGCGTTGCCGGGGGACCCTTGCTGAAGTGGAAAAGAATCGGCAGGGACGGCGCCTTTTGGCCACCTGTCCCACCGGCGGATTCATTGCTCTTCTGGTTGAGCTTTAGCTTGTTGATGTCCATGAACGCATAAGTTGCCGTGTACCCGGAGTATTCGGCGGTCTCGCTCTTTTCCCCCGACAGATAGGAAACCCCCTCCCCCATTTTGACGGCCTCGGCCTTCAGCTTGGCCGGCTCGAACAGCTCGATTGGCTCAGGCTTGGCGGCGTTTTCTCCGGCAAACCCCTGCATCATCTCGTTCATTTGGGAGATCATCTTCTTGCTGAGGAGCATGGTTTCCACAACCGTGCCGCTGCCGTCGGGGTTGACCCGAACGACCGTGCTCACCTGAAAACAGCCGGCCAGCAAAGACATTGCAATAACAGAAATAATCCAGCGGAAATGGTTCATGACTGCCTCCGGAGCTCTTTTTAAAAACCCTTCATTCACTTTCCCATCCATCCCCGGCAACCGGCTAAACCTCCACCCCCAGGAAGAGCCGCAGAGCGAGTCCCACAAGGAAGCTGAGGCTTGCAACGCCGAGACTCAGCCCCGCCATTTCGGCAAAGCGCCTCTTGAATGGCAGGTCCTTAGCCACCGATATGTAGAAGTTGAATACCGCAATGATCATTACTGCGGTCAGAAGCGTGCACGCCAGCGACACGTAGAAATTGGCAAAGAGGAAATATGGGAGGATCAAAAGTAAAACGGTTACCACATAGGCTGCCCCGGTATAAAGCGCGGCTTTCAGCGGCTGCGGTTCCACCCCCTCCGCCTTGGTGGAAAGATATTCCGAGGATGCCATGGACAGAGCGGCGGCGATACCTGTAATGGACCCTGTCAAGGCGATGAGACGGGTGTTCTGGAGCGCGAACGTCAACCCGGCCAGGGTCCCGGTGAGCTCGACCAGAGCATCATTCAACCCGAGCACCACGGAACCGATGTAACGCAGCCGCTCTTCGTCCAGCATGCCGAGAAGCGCGGCTTCGTGGTCCCCTTCCTCTTTGGCGATTGTCCCGGCATGGCCGACTTCGGCGGGGAGGGCGGCATATGACTGCTGGGCCCCCGCCTCGCCGCGCTCCATAAGCTTCGTCCCGAACGTAAGGCCGAAAACACGGCTGATCCAGCAGTAATTCCGGACCTTTCCCCAATCGGGCAACGCATCTTCACCGGTGTACCCCTTCCACTGCTCATAGTGCCGTTTCTCGTCCTCCGCGATACTTTCGAGGACCCGGGCATTCTCCGGGGATTTCTGCATCGTTGCCAGACAACGGTATATATGATATTCGGTAATCTCGTTGCGCTGGTACTCCAGCAGCTGCGTCTTCTCGCGCTCCGACAGCAAAATTCAGCCTCCTTCCCCAATTCAGTAAATAGGTGAGCCCTTTTCAACAACTCGAACCATGGCTTTACCCAGGCGACCTATCGCAGCGCCAGTTCCATATCCTCCATCTTTTTGATCCGGTCCCGCAGTGCCGCCGCCTTTTCGAAATTGAGCTCTTTTGCAGCGGCGAGCATCTCCTTGCGCAGCTTCTTCACGACCTTCGGGATATTTTCTATCGCCACATACTCTTCCTGTGCCTCCGCGGCTATGGGGATGGTGTAGTAATCGCGCTCCTCGATCGATTCGAGAATGCTGCGCAGGCCCTTACGAACGCTCTGTGGTGTAATCTGGTGCTCCCGGTTGTATTCCGTCTGCAGGGTGCGGCGGCGGACGGTTTCGTCGATGCAGTTCTGCATCGAGCCTGTGACCTTGTCGCCGTACATGATTACCCGACCGGAGAGGTTGCGAGCCGCCCTGCCGCAGGTCTGGATCAGGGAGCGGGCCGAGCGGAGGAACCCCTCCTTGTCGGCGTCGAGGATCGCCACCAGGGAGACCTCCGGGATGTCCAGCCCTTCCCGGAGGAGGTTTATGCCAACGAGGACGTCGAACTCCCCCAGGCGCAGGTCGCGTATTATCTGCATCCGCTGGAGGGTGTCGATATCGGAATGGAGGTATTTGACCCGCACCCCCAGATCGCGGTAATAGTCGGTCAGTTCCTCGGCCATCCGCTTGGTGAGTGTGGTGACGAGGACCCTCTCGCCCAGGGCGGCTGTCTCACGGACTTCGTGGAGGAGGTCATCCACCTGGCCCGAGGCGGGTCGAACTTCAATCGCCGGGTCAATAAGTCCGGTGGGACGGATCACCTGCTCCACCACAACCCCTCCAGCTTTCTGCAGTTCGTAATCCGCTGGTGTCGCGGACGCATAGATGGTCTGGCAGAGTTTTTCGTTAAACTCGTGGAAATTGAGAGGGCGGTTGTCGAGGGCCGAGGGGAGACGGAAACCGTAATTGACCAGGGTCTCCTTGCGGCTCCGGTCGCCCCGATACATCCCACCCACCTGGGGGACGGTGATATGGGACTCGTCGATGAACATGATGAAGTCCCGAGGGAAATAGTCGATGAGGGTATATGGTGGCTCGCCCGGTTGGCGGTCATCAAAATAGCGGGAGTAGTTTTCGATCCCCTGGCAGAACCCCATCTCCTCCATCATCTCCAGGTCGAACATGGTCCGCTGCTCTACGCGCTGGGCCTCAATGAGCATGTTTTGCTCCCGGAAATACTGGATGCGGATGAGCAGATCGTCCCTGATCTCGCCGATGGCCCGCTCAAGGGTTTCGCGGGTGGCCACGTAATGGGAGGCGGGGTAGATGGCGCACTTGGCAAGCCGCTGCAGGACGGTCCCGCGCAGGGGGTCGATCTCGGCAATCCCCTCCACCGTGTCGCCGAAGAACTCGATGCGGAATGCCTTCTCGTCCTCGTGGGCGGGGAAGACCTCGACGATGTCGCCGCGCACCCGGAACGTGCCGCGGTGAAAGTCGATATCATTTCGCTCGTACTGGATCTCCACCAGTTTTTTCAGGAGGTCGTCCCGGCCAACCTCGTCCCCGTCGTGGAAGAAGATGTGCATCGCCTGGTATTCGATCGGTGAGCCGATTCCGTAGATGCAGGAGACCGAGGCGACGATGATCACGTCCCGCCTGGTGAGGAGGCTGCGGGTGGCGGAGTGGCGCATCTTGTCGATCTCGTCGTTGACCGAGGAGTCCTTTTCGATGAATGTGTCGGTGGTGGGGAGGTATGCTTCAGGCTGGTAGTAGTCGTAGTAAGATACGAAATACTCCACGGCGTTTTCCGGAAAGAGTTCCCTGAATTCGCCGTAGAGCTGGGCGGCCAGGGTCTTGTTGGGGGCGAGGACCAGGGCGGGGCGGCCGCTGTTGGCGATGACGTTCGCCATGGTGAAGGTCTTCCCCGAGCCGGTCACCCCCAGCAGCACCTGCTCTCTGTCGCCACGTTGTGCGCCGGCGGTGAGTTCATCGATGGCACGCGGCTGATCACCCCGCGGGATATAATCGCTGACCAGCTTGAATTTGTCCATGGTTCGGTTACTATATCATTATCGGGGTATTATTACCAAGATGCAAAAGAACAGTAAATCCCGGCAACATAAGAGACAACCTGCACATATAGTCCGACTCAAAGAGCCGAAAAGAGTTTATTCCAGGACAATCGATAGCCCAGGCGGAATTCCCAGCGCATCAACTTAGACAGGTGATCATGGGCGGCCGGTTAAAATTAACCAATATTTCATTGACAACTGTTAATGCTCGGTGATATTCTCACAAACTGGAAAATATCCGGAAATGAAAACGGGTCGGATGACCAGGTTTTGAGGATTGCAATATCTACAGAGAGGGAGGCTTAAAATGAAAAGCCAGTTCCATCATTTGATCAAGGAGATGAGCGACCTGGGGCGACAGACTGATGCATGCCTTTCATTGCTGCAAGGTGCGTTCATCAATAACTCGCTTGACCAGTTAAAGGAGTGTCGCGAGAAGGTGGCCGAAATTCGAAATACCGAGGTCGAGCTCGCGGTTAAGGTCACGGATGCGGCTAAACAGAGCGGTGAGATGAAACAGTACGTCCTGGTCCCGCAACATATACTCCGTATTGCCGAGAACATCGAATCACTGGCGGAAAAGACAGCTAAAAAGGTGAAGGATAATATCCTCTTCAGCGAACGCGCCATCACCGAGATTACTTTTCTCCTGCAGCGCCTGAAGGAGATCATCATGTCGGCAAACGACCTCCTCTTCTGCGAAAATACGATCCTGAACTCCTATGTCGAAGAGTCCGAGTCCAACCTGGTGAAGACATGCATCGAATATGCTACACAGCACGAGGAACGGCTCGTGGAGGGGCTCTGCCTGCCGGTCTCTTCCTCAATTTACATCACCATGCTCGACTGCATCAGGAATATGGCCTGGCATGCAAAGGAGATCGCCATTAAGGCGACCGCATAGGAATAGTTCAGCGCTGTGCAACCATGCTTTAATAAAGAGCCCCGTATCTCATTCGAGAAGCGGGGCTTTTCCATTCTATTTCCTGTTTTTTCGCCGAGGATGTAACCACCCAGCGCGCCTGCGGCGCCACCGATCGTGAACCCCACTGGCTCTTCAGATCTGCCACTTTTACCTTGCTGAATCATGCACCTGCTTCAACTGGATCCCAGCTTGCCGATCTCATCGAACTTGAGCAGCGGGCTCCCGGCAACCAGGCGAGCGTGACCGATGGCTTCGTCCCACAGGGTCAGGTAACCTTTCCACCCCTTATCGTTCAGAAGCTCTTTGATATGGGTAATCACATCCTCGCCGGGGACGGAGTGGAAGGCATTGTATCCCGAATATCCGCAAGGGGGCACGAGCCTGTATGCGCCGAAACCGTGACTCTCACTTCTCTGGACCAGATGTGGCTGGTCATCCGTCCAGTTGTGTTCTTCAAGCAAGGTCCAGCCGCAGATCGGACACATGACCCGCCTTGCGCTGTGGTTGTTCCAACCCTCGGTGTCGATCCGTGCGTGGTCAAATTTACACTGCTTGCATGTCTCTCTCATTTCGGAAAGTTTATTCATTCTTAGCTCCTCTACGTAATTGTCCGTTGTCAGCCTTGCCTTTCTGTCACAAATCGATATTCCTCTGGGAATAGAGGGTCATAGTTTCCAGCTCCAGGGCAAGAAGGTTCCCCAGGCCGGGTTCGCCAGCGTAGACGCAGCCGTTGTCGAGCATTATCTTGTCTGTTGTAAGGCTTCGCCTTATCTCTTCCATATCGACCGGGGTATGGCCGCCGATAACCCGTCTCCCGCCGATGAGGCTGCTTATTGCTTCCCTGCTGCGGCTCCAGAGCATCGCCTCCCTGTCCTCGAACGGATCCGGCATACGGAAGTTGAGGGTGGCATGAACCATGATAAAGTCGCCGTATTCGATATAGAAGGGAAAGCTCTCGAGAAATCGCCGATATGCCGGGGGGATTTCACATGGGTCCTCAACTCCGAAGCTCTTCAGGGTTGCATGTCCGCCATTGATCATCCACATACGGAAATAGCTCCTGTCCCTGCAGGAGTTGATAAGCATCTCTTCGTGGTTGCCCCGCACGGAGCGGATCTCATAGCCGTTCGTCTGCATCGTGCGGATCGTGTCCAGGACTTCTTTACTGCACGGGCCGCGATCTATGGTGTCCCCAAGCAGGAAGATCGTGTCGCTCCTCTGCAGGCGGATGACCCTTTCCAGCAGGCGGCTGAGGGTCCGTTCACAGCCGTGGATGTCGGGAATAACAATATGTCGTGGCTTCATGCCTAAACTTTATCACCTGCAACCTCGCAAGTAAACTCCGTTTATGGTAAAGTTTTCAGAATTATACTGCAACGGGTAGCGGGCTACGGAGCAAACATGAGCCTCTTTCTTCTAACCTTTTTTCTCATCTACGGCGGGACTCATCTCTATTTTTTCCTCAAGGTGAAGTCAGCCTTTACGCCGGGAATCCTCTACTCACTTCTTCTTGCGCTCTTTCTCCTGCTGATGGTGGTTTCACCCATACTGGTCAGGGCAATGGAAAAGGAGGGAATGGAGACACCAGCCCGCATGGTGGCATATACTGGCTATCTATGGATGGGCTTTCTTTTCCTCTTCTTTTCGGCCTCCATCGCCCTGGATATATATCATCTGCTTCTTCATGCCGTCGGATTTCTCTTCCACAGGGATTTCTCCCACTTAATCCTTTCAAAACGCCTCGCCCTGGCCCTTCCCTTTATATGGGGAATAGTTACGGCCGTTTATGGCTATTTCGAGGCCCTGGATATAAAGACCGAGCGACTGGTGATCGATACCCCGAAAATTCCCCGGTCAGTCGGCAAGCTGACCATTGTCCAGATTTCCGATGTGCATCTGGGGCTGATCGTCAGAAAAGAGCGCTTGGAGAGGATAATTGCGGAAATCATATCAGCTTCGCCCGATATCCTGGTCTCTACCGGTGACCTGGTGGACGGGGAGATCAACCGGATGACCGGGCTGGCTGAACTTCTGGGTGATATTAAGCCGAGATACGGCAAATATGCGGTAACCGGAAATCATGAGATCTATGCCGGGCTCAGACAGGCCCTCTCTTTCACCGAAAAGGCGGGATTTAAGGTATTGCGCGGTGAAAACGTAATCGCGGGTGGGGTGGTCAATATCGCCGGGGAGGATGACCCGATGATCGAAAGGATCAGCCACGAAACGCCGATTTCGGAAAGGGCCCTTCTTGAAGTGTTGCCCCATGACAAATTCACCCTCTTTCTCAAACATCGTCCTGCCATAGAACAGAAGAGCCTCGGTCTCTTCGACCTGCAACTTTCCGGTCATGTCCATAAGGGGCAGATATTCCCCTTCAATCTGATGACTTACCTATTCTATCCCGTGAGAACCGGTTATTCACTCTTCCCCCACGGGTCAGCCCTTTATGTGAGCAGAGGGACCGGCACCTGGGGGCCGCCGATCCGCTTCATGGCCCCACCGGAGGTAACTGTGATCGAACTTCGGCATGCGGAGCAGGGGAAATAAAGCCGCCATCTTTTTAATTGCTTAACCTGATTTCCGCATAATTTAAATTTCAGTTGAGCTCTCTGCTGAATTATGCATAATACGGTCAGTTTACTGACGGAGTTATCCAATTGTATATTAGACAAAACCAGCTCGTAAATCTCAAAACTACGCTCAAACCCGGAAAGGTGGTAGTCATCTATGGCGCCAGACGGACCGGCAAAACTACCCTCATCAAGGAAAAAGGGAAAGGGGTTGAAAGACTGCAAGATACTTAATGAAGTTACAGTCTTTCAAGACCCCACTTTTCCGCCTTCCGCCCTGACCCCACTTTTCCGCCCATGAGAAGAGAATGGCATAGGGGGCAAGTCAATATTCTTCAAATTTCATATATAGGCTTCCTAAATGACGCGGCGAGTAATCAAATAGAAAGAAAGTCCCCCAATGTGGGGAGATCTAAGGGGGCGTTCTTAAATCGTTTACCAACGATGTCACCCAACCATAGGGGAACACCTGGGGGGACATTCTTTCTATTTGACTATCCCTACTCTCCCACAATCGCTTCGCCACCCCGTTGCCTAACGTGCCCAAACCACAGCTTGATCAATAGACGTAATACTGTTCCGCCGGGCGGTTCAGCAAATCAACCACTTCTTGTGCCACGAAAGTTCGCTTCCGCTGCCGCTTTGTCCCGGGCTGCACCAGAATACCCCTTCTTTCCAAAAGAGCCAGGGCATTATTGGCGGACGGAAACGAAATACCAAAAGCATCGACAACTTTTCCCACCGTAACTACGGGAGTCCCGATCAACAGTTCGGGCAGCCGGTGCACCACTGCATCGGCACGCACGGCAAGCTCGCCAAGTTCCCTTTGCCAGCGCTCCAGTATGGCATTGAGCTCTTGTGCCGTCTGGATCGATTCCCGTGCCGCCGCTTCGACTCCTGTAGCGAAGAACCTCACCCACTCCGTCCATTCGCCCTTTAACTGCACTGCCAGAAGCGAGTCGTAGTAGGCCTGCCGATTGGATTTGAGAAATCCCGCGAGGTATACCGGCGGGTAACCTTCGGCCGCCAGCATCAGAGGCAGTAGAATACGGCCAACGCGGCCATTGCCGTCCATGAAAGGATGGATCGTTTCGAACTGGGCATGTACTATGGCCATGCGTATCACGATCGGAATTTCAAGATGATCCTCCTCCGCAGGCGTGTACTGCAGCATCCGGACAAGATCTTCCACGCAGGCCTGCACATGGTCGGGTGGCGGCGGAACGAAACTGGCGTCGTATATTCTCCTGAATCCGCCGATCCAGTTCTGACGGTCGCGAAACTCCCCCGGTTTCCCGTTATGGTCTCTCACTCCATCCATCAGGTTAAGGTGTAACTCTTTTATGAGATCGGAAGTGAAGGCCTTAATACCCCCCTCAGCTTTGACTCGTGCAAGACCGTGCTCCAGTGCTTTGACATAGTTCAGCGTGACCACGACATCATTTGGGAACCCATCCTCGCCGCCGGTCGCCTCGTACAACATAAGGTCATTCACATCCGAGCTGGTACCCTCGATTTGGCTGCTCCGCACCGCCTCACGTCGATCGAAGGTTCTGGTCACCAGGTTCGGGTTCGGAAGGGCCGTTGTCGCAGCCTGGAGAGTCCCCAAGGCTTCGTGAGCCTTAATTACTTCATTTTCGAGACTTGGAAGCGGAATGTATCGAGGAGTAGGCGGCGGAACGAGTGCAAATGCGCCTGGATAGTCGGTGAGAGGAACAAGATTTTGCTGCCGCTCGGTGCTGAGATCGGTTTTTCTCATGGAAGCTGTCCTTTAATTATTTTCAAGCAATTTAAAGATACAGCATTATCCATTAATAAGCAACAATGTTATTAAAGGTTAAACAACCGCAGAGGGGTCGTGTCTCCATTATACATATCCCAGTTTCCCCTTCTCTTGATTCACTATCACCCGCAATCAACCCCTTCTTCAGACCCCGGCTAGTCCCCTACCCGCCTCCAGCAACTCTTCCACTATCCTGATGTCCCCGGCTTCGCTGTAGAGGCGGAGCACCGGCTCGGTGCCGGATGGACGGATCAGCAGCCAGGAACCGTCAGCGAAGATATACTTGAAGCCGTCCCGGAAGTTTTCCGTTGCCACCGG
>Ga0210377_10001749_pt1 | contig 19462 bp, 13 predicted proteins | sample PLM4_65_b1redo_FD_155480 | JGI IMG/M metagenome (GOLD analysis project Ga0210377, IMG submission 155480) | Groundwater sediment microbial communities from an aquifer in East River, Colorado, USA - PLM4_65_b1 redo | ecosystem: Environmental > Terrestrial > Soil > Riparian zone | place: USA: East...
TTCACCCTTACCCACATCGTGGAGAAGGACAGCCAGAAGGAGCAGCTCTCTTTTATCAACTTCACAGGCAAGCTGGGTTAAGAGGGGGAGATCTCCATTGTGCTCACCCTTCCAGAGCTTGACAATCTCCTCCACGGCAAACAGTGAGTGGGTATCGACGGTATAGATGTGGTATATGTCGTGCTGTACCTTGCAGTAGATTCGCTCAAATTCAGGAATGAAGCGGTTCAGGAACTCCAGGTGGTGCATGAGTTGGAGGGTTTCTGCAACTCCCTTTTCAGAACGGAGAATCGTAAAAAAGGAGCTGTTGACCTCTTTGCTGCGTCGAAATTTGTCATTGATCAGGTCAAGGTTACTTCGTACCAGCGCTTTTACATTTATGTTCAGAGAAACGCCGTGTTTCTGGGCGTACTCGAAGACCCGCATCAGTTTCGCCGGATCCTTGGTGATAATCGACTCGTCCGGGAGCACCAGTTCACCTTTGAGCACATAAAAACCATCACCGACAGGTCGTCGGGTGAAATAACCGAGGATCTTCAGCGGACCTTCCTCGCGCCTGGCGCATTTGGAGATCACCAACGAGGAAAAATGCTCAACCCTGGTGGCGTGAAGATAAAAGTCACGCATGAACTCCTCAACGGCAAGGGTCTTACCCTGGTCTTTGTAACCAAAGAAATTGGCGAGGCTGGTCTGCACTTCAAAGGTCAACTGGTCATTTTTACGACCGGCAAGATAATGCATTTCATTCCGTATCCGCCAGAGATAGGAGAGCGAGCTGTTGTAAGTTGCCAGTTCTTCCTCTGAAAGAACACCCTTGATAATCAATTCACGGGGCTGGTTTATCTTGTATTTGATCTTGGTCACCCAGAGGGCGGTATGGAGGTCCCGCAGGCAACCTTCACCCTCCTTGATGTTCGGCTCGAGGATATAAACGGTTGAACCGTATTTTTCCCGCCGTTTTTTCAATTCATCTACCTTTTCCTTAATGAAGGCATCGCTCCTCTTGGCGAGAACCTGGGTCAGCATCAGCTTCTGAAAATCCTTGAACAGAGCTTTGCTGCCGACAAGTAATCGTGCATCAAGGAGGGCTGTTTTTACCGTGGTATCCGCATTGGACATTTCCGCGCAATCGTTGAGCGTGCGAACTGAATATCCCACATCCAGGCGCATATCCCAGAGAAAATAAAGAAGCTTCTGGGCGATGTCCTCTATCTGCTTTGTATCCTTGCCGCAGAAGCTTCTTTATTTTCCAATGTCGGAACAGGGGTTAAGCTCACCTCGGCCGTAACCTCCAATTGCAACAAGGGTCAGCTGATGCCTGGCATGGCTGTAATTGATGAGACCCCTGGTAATACTGAGAAAAAGTTTTTTTATCAGGGTGTCCGACATGGCGGTGATTGCCTCGACCACCCAGTCACCGCCAGCTCCGGCGCGGTGCCTCGTTTTGATCTCCTCCCGGTAATAATCGAGAAAGTGCTTACTTGCTGAGAGATAGAGTGGGCGCAGCTCTTCAAACGAGGCTGCCGCTGCCTGAGGCCCTTCCGGAAAATAGTTGTCAATGTGGAAATTCATAACACCTCGAAAAGATCCCCATACTGAATGTTGATGCACGGCTGTAACGTTGGATAAGGATCTATTTCAGGCTGTCAATATACCCTTTTATGCCTGCCAGAATGCCTTCCGCCGTAAGGTCCTGATAACGGGGATCCTTGAGCCGCTCTTCTTCACGCTCATTGCTCAGGAATGCTGTTTCCACAAGGATACTCGGCATGGTAGCCCCTACCAGTACGTAAAACGGTCCCTGCTTTACCCCGAGGCTTTTAACCGGATAGTGAACGTTTACCTTGCCGTAGACAGCCTTCTGCACTTCTTCCGCCAAGTGGGCGGAGTCGTTGAGTTTATAATTTGCCATGAGATCAAAGAGGACCGCCTGCAACAGGCTCACCTTCTCCAAAGAAGTGCCGTTTTCCTTGGCTGCCAGCTGGGCTGCCTTTTCAGTCTTGGCAAGGTTCAGATAGTAGGTTTCAAAGCCATTCGCGTTGCGATTGAGGGAGGCGTTGGCATGGATCGAGACAAAGAGGTCTGCGCCGACTTTGTTGGCAATCGCCGTCCGCTCCTGGAGCTCAACAAAGACGTCGGTCGACCTGGTTAACACCACATCGATTCCCAGCTCTTCTTTCAGTTTGCGCGCAAGCTTGAGGCCGAGTTGCAGGACAATGTCCTTTTCCCTGGTCCCGCCCGCCCCGATCGCACCAGGGTCATGTCCCCCATGCCCCGGATCGACAACGATCCTCCGTATCTTTCCCGGTTTTGTCTTTGCCGCCGTCTGCATTTTCTCTTCGGCAGGCTCGCTCCTGGCAATCTCGGCAAACGGCTTGGAACCCTGGATACTCTCTTTAACGGCAGTGATTTCCGTCTTGCGCTCACCTTTGACGTCGATGAGAATCCGGAACGGGTCAGCAAAGGTAAATACCTTGTAATCCTTGATACTGTCGAGGTCGAGTACTACCCGGACGATATCGGGCCGATACTGGGCAATGCGCGCCGTTCTCAGCAGGCCGTCGCCTATGGGAAGGTCTTTCACCCCCGGCCCGACACGGGCATCGCTGATGTCCAGATAGAGTCTGGGAGGAACCGACGCGTCACTCTTAGTCGGCAGCTGATGATATTCAAACTTGGCTTCCCGGTCGAGGGTAACTGCGATGCGGGTATAATCGGGATTAGACCAGTAGCGCAGTTCCTTGACAACCGCTAATGGCGACGGTGCAACCGGCAGAAGTTCAACAGCCTTGACGGTTGCGGCAACAGTCGCGGCGGAGACAGATTTTAGTGATACTTTTGCAGCGCCCTTCTTTGACACCACTTTTTTCTTCACCTTACTCTTTGCCGCAGCAGCCTTATGCACCTTTTTGCCTGAATGTGCGCTCTTTACCGCCTTCTTCTCCGATTTCTGCTGCGCTGCCCACGAAATCTGCGAGAAAAGCCCAAGCGTAAACAGAATCAGAGCAACGCTCAGAAACTTATTTCCCATTACCATCAAACCATCCTTTTTAATTCATCGAGAAAAACAAGTGCTTCAATGGGAGTGATTGCCGATAAATCCACCCCCGCCAGCCTCTTACGCAGGAAGTCTTCACCGCTGGAAAACAGTGATAACTGGGAGCTGGGCACCGGACTCCCCCCCTTTTTACCGCGCGCTATGCGGGGAATCCCCTCTTCAGCAAACTCACCCTTTTCGAGGTTCTGCAGGATTTCCCTGGCCCGCTCAATTACCTCAAGAGGAAGTCCGGCAAGCCTTGCCACCTGGATGCCGTACGAATGGGATGCGCCACCTGGGACAATCCTGCGCAGAAAAATAATCTGCTCATTCCACTCCTTTACCGCGATGTTGAAATTCTTGATCCGTTTGCGCGTTACCGCCAGTTCGGTCAATTCATGGTAATGGGTTGCAAAGAGGGTTTTGGCGGCGTGCTTTTCGTTATCATGAAGAAACTCGGCAACCGCCCAGGCAATGGAAACCCCGTCAAAGGTGGATGTACCACGGCCGATCTCATCAAGGATAACCAGGCTTCTGGGGGTGGCATGGCGGAGGATGTTGGCGCTCTCCATCATCTCCACCATGAAGGTGGAGTGGCCGCGGGCAAGATTGTCGGAGGCGCCGACCCGGGTAAAGATGCGGTCCACAAGGCCGATATGGGCTTCTGCTGCCGGGACGAAACTCCCCAGCTGCGCCATAAGGGTGATCAGCGCAACCTGGCGCATGAAGGTGGACTTGCCTGCCATGTTCGGCCCGGTTATGATGATGAGCTGGTTGTCCCGGTTATCCAGCAGGGTGTCATTGGGAACAAAACGTTCACCCTGATGGAGCGCCTCAATGACCGGATGTCTCCCTTCACTGATAACGAGGGAATCACCGTCATCCACAAGCGGCCGGCAGTAGTTGCGTTCATGGGCAAGTTGAGCCAGTGAAACGAGCACATCCAGCGTCGCCAGGCAGTCGGCGGTGCGCGCAATTATTTCACCATGACCGGCAACTATCTCGCGGACCTCCTGAAAGAGGGAGAATTCAAGCTCTTTGATCCGCTCTTCAGCTCCCAGGACTTTTTCTTCGTACTCCTTCAATTCCGGTGTGATGTACCGCTCGGCGTTGGTCAGGGTCTGTTTGCGGATATAGTCGGCAGGGATTGCGGTCAGGTTTGTCCTGGTTATTTCGATGTAATAGCCGAACACCTTGTTGTAACGGATCTTCAGGGAGTTTATGCCGGTGCGACCTTTTTCCCGGGCCTCCAGGCGGGCGATAAACCCCTTTCCTTCCCGACTGATGGCCCGCAATTCATCGAGTTCGGCGTTGTAACCATCGGCAATTATTCCGCCATCCCGCAGGACGAACGGCGGGTTCTCGACGATGCCTCTGCCGATGAGCGCCACCAGTTCCGGCAACGGGTTGATCCCCTCGTTCAGCTTGCCAAGCAGAAAAGAGGACGAAGAAGCGAGGAGATCCCTGATGCCGGGAATTCTCAGCAGAGAATCTTTGAGCGCCACCAGATCCTTGGCGCCGGCGCTGGCGAGGCTGATTCTGCCGTTCAAACGCTCAAGATCGTAAACCTCGCTCAACAGAGACGCGTATTCCGCGCGGCGGGAAGGATCGTGGAAGAGCTCTTCCACTGCATCCTGTCGCTCTGTTATATGCTGGATGGTTAGCAGTGGATAGTTAATCCACTGCTTTAACTTGCGCCCCCCCATGGCGGTGGCAGTGCGATCCATCAAGCCGAGCAGCGAGCCTCTCCGTTTCCCTTCCGCCAGGGTGGCGGTCAATTCGAGGTTTCGCCGGGTAGACTCGTCAAGCACCAGATATTCCCTGGTCGTATAGGGGATGAGTGTGCTGACATGCCCTGCCCGCCCCTTCTGGGTCTCCTGCAGATAGTGGAGAACCGCGCTGATTGCCAATAATCCGGCGGTTAAGGCATCACAGCCGAGGGCAGACGGAGAAGCGCCGCCGAAGTGGCTCGCTATGAGCCTCTTACAGTAGTCAAGGTCATAGACCCAGTCATCGATAAAGGTAGTGACCAGTCCCGCGGTGACCGGGACCAACTCCTTCATCCTCCCGTTTTCGCGGAAAAAAGCCGGTAGAACAATTTCCCTGGGGTTGACGCAGGCTACCTCGGCGATTGCCGCATCGAGCCCATCCAGCTCAGTGACCCGAAACTCACCGGTGGAGAGATCCAGGTAGGAAAGCCCCCACTGGCTGCCGTCATCGGAGAAAAGGGAAAGGAGATAGTTGTTATCCTTTGGCGACAGGTTAGAGCTGTCAACAACGAGACCCGGGGTTATAACCTTCACCACTTCACGTTTGACGATCCCCTTGGCGCTCTTCGGATCCTCCACCTGTTCGCAGATGGCAACTTTTTCACCGGCTTCGATCAGTTTCGCAATATAGGGATTGGCTGAATGGTAGGGAATGCCGCAGAGCGGTACTTCTGCACCATCGGAGTTTTTATTACGGGAGGTAAGGGTAATATCGAGGATACGTGAAGCTTTCACCGCATCATCGAGAAACATCTCATAGAAATCGCCAAGGCGAAAGAAGAGGATTGTATCGGGATAGTCGGCCTTTATTTCCAGATACTGACGCATCATAGGTGTGCTTTGCGACATGGAAACCCTTTACAGCGTGTTTTGCAGGTTTTCATCCTAACAAAATCAACCGGCATTGTAAATGAAAACGAAGAAAGCTGACTATTCCGGGCCAGCTTTTTATTCTCCCTTTTCATTCCACATCGGGTTTTGTTTGTCATCGGGATGGAGCTTTGCGCGCTCTTCCGGATCCACGTGCCAAAAAGACGTGTCAATGGCTGCTTCTGCGTATGCCTGTTTTTGGCCATGGGCAAACGGACACCACCAATTCTCCACAATTTCCACCAGATACGATGCGTACCTGAAGAGTGCAACACTCATTGGACAATAGAGTTTACAGTTAAATAGCCAGAAGAACCTGTAGTGAGCTGGATGAAGCCGCGAAATGTTGATGGTCGGCTGCTCATTATTTCCATATCGGTGAGAAATCCAGTCGGGGACAAAATCCCAATACGATTTGATCTCCATGCCGCCAACATATTTCAGATGGGTTTTAATCAGAATGACGCCGATGAGCACAAACGGTACCGTCGTAATAATCGGCAGATAGATGAGCGGGACACCAAGAATTACTTTCCAGAATGGTTGCTTTACATAGTTGCAGCCTATTTTAACCCTGTCCATATTTTCCCTTTTTAAGTAGTTTCATCCGGAAAGGGTTCTTTTTCGCCCTGGCTGTGTCAATCTGCGTGCTTGCTTGTGCGGCGTACCGATGTACGCCTCCGCACAAGCCCTTGATTTCCTTGCCAGGACAAAAAATCCCTCCTTTCCGAATTGAAAACTGATAGTTTCTCTTCCGGAGTTTCCGGATGGAAACTAAGTAATTGATGATGGTGCCGGGAAAGGATTTTTTCACTGACTAAAAAAGCCCCGAATTTCTCCGGGGCTTTTTTAGTCAGACTAGAGTTCTGTTTTAAACTCTTGTTACGTTCGCGGCCTGAAGCCCTTTCGGACCCTTGGTTACTTCAAACGTTACCCTATCGCCTTCAACAAGGGATTTAAATCCGTCGCCGCTGATGGCGGAGAAATGACAAAATACATCCTCGCCATTTTCCTGCTCAAGAAACCCAAAACCCTTGCTGTCATTGAACCATTTTACCGTTCCGTTTACCATGTGCGTACTTTCTCCTGATTTTTCTTGTTAGTTATACCCGGTATAATTCCCGAATAATATTGACCGTAACAGCTTTACAAGGCAAAGTAAAGCTAATAAATTTACTGAAATAGTCAAACATGTTGATTATATTATTTCAACAACAACCCTGAAAGCAATTTTGAAGAAATCCATCGAGGAGGGAGCTTCCCAATGAGCATCAGGATCATTATCGCCGACGATCACGAAATCGTCCGCAACGGGCTGCGCAGTCTCATCGAGAAAGAGCTCGATATTAAAGTGATCGCCGAGGCCGACAACGGCAGAACCGCGGTCCGTATCGCCCTGGAGCTGGCGCCAGACGTGGTGATCATGGATATAGCCATGCCCGATATGAACGGCATCGAGGCCGCCCGCCAGATCATTGCCGCCATGCCCACGATCAAGGTGATCGCCCTGTCGATGCATGCCGAAAAGCGTTACGTGATGGAAATGCTCAAAGCGGGAGCGTCCGGCTACATCCTCAAGGACAACGCCTACGAGGAACTGGCCCGTGCCATCCGCACCGCCCTCAACAATCGCACCTATCTGAGCCCGCAGGTAGCGGAGATCGTCATCGGCGACTATGTCCAGCTCGCGCAGACGGCCAACGGTTCGGTTTTTTCCCTGCTCTCTTCACGGGAACGGGAGGTCCTCCAGCTTCTCGCTGAAGGGAGCAGCACCGCCCAGATCGCCGACCGCCTCTGCATCAGCGTGAAGACGGTCGAAACCTACCGCCAGCACCTCATGGATAAGCTCAACATCCGCAGCATCGCCGAGTTGACCAAGTACGCCATCCGCGAAGGGCTCACCTCCCTCTAGTGTCTCCACAGCCAATCTCTCCCCATCAGGGATTCCGCACCTGAAAATCAGGGTTCCCCCGATTGTTTTCCCGTGCCTCTTGTTCCTATAATGCAGCAGTAAAAATCTGCCAAGATCATTCAGGGCCATGTTTCGATTCCTTTATCGACCAAGGAGCGGCCGCCGCGAAGAATGAAATAGTAAGGAGGCGCAATGAAACGGATGTTGCGGGTTCTCCATCTTGAAGACGACCGGATACACGCAGACCTTGCCCGGGCGCTGCTGGCCGAGGACGGAATCGAGTGCGATATGGCGCGTGTAGCGACAGAGGCGGATTTTGCCGCCGCCCTTGCCGCGGGGCAGATTGACCTGATCCTCGCTGACTTCACCCTGCCGAGGTTCGACGGGATGACCGCGCTGACCATGGCCCGCGATCGGTTCCCCGATCTGCCGTTCATCTTCGTCACCGGTACCATGGGGGAAGAATCTGCAATCGAGGCCCTCAAGCAGGGCGCTACCGACTACGTCATCAAGAGCCGCCTCTCCCGGCTCGCGCCGGCCGTCAGGCGGGCGTTGAGCGAGGCCAAGGAACGGTCTGAGCGCAAAATGGCGGAGGAGGCGTTGAGACGCTCGGAAGAGATGTACCGGAGCCTCGTCGACAATATCTCTCTCGGGATAGCGCTGCTTAGTCCGGACATGGAGATAATGTCTCTCAACAGCCAGATGCAGCAGTGGTTTCCCCATATAGATATCTCAAAAAGGCACCTCTGTCATCAGTCGTTCAATGATCCTCCTTCGAAGGAAATCTGCGGTTACTGTCCCGTCATTCAAACCCTGCAGGATGGGGAGGTTCACGAATCCATAACGGAAACACCTTCAGGTGGCAAGACAAGAAATTACAAGGTTAATACTTTCCCTTTAAAGGACAAGGACGGCAAGGTCACCGCCGTGATCGAAATGGTCGAGGACGTAACCGAACGCAAACGGGTGGAAGAAGAGCTGCGCCACAGCAATGAAATGTTCCGGGCGTTCATCCAGGCATCGCCCCTGGCGATCTTTCTCCTGAATGAGGACGGCACGGTGAAGCTCTGGAACCCGGCGGCGGAGCGGATCTTCGGCTGGAGCGAACGGGAGGTGCAGGGGCAGCGGCTCCCCATCGTCCCGGATGACAAACTGGAAGAGTTCGCCCTCATCTGCAACAGTATCCTCCGGGGGCAGCCCTTGACCCGCAGAGAACTCCAGCGGCAGCGCAAAGACGGTGCGAACATCGACATCAGCCTCCACGCGGCGCCTGTCTTCGATGCACAAGGCAAGGCCAGCGCCATCCTGGCAATGGCCGCCGACATATCCGAACGGAAGCGGCTCGACCGGGAGCTGGCGCAGAGCGAACGGAAGTTCCGCACAGCCTTCGAGGATGCGGCCGTGGGCATGTGTCTCACCGGTATCGACGACCGCTTCCTGATCGTCAACCGGTCGCTCTGCGCGCTGCTCGGCTACACGGCGGAAGAACTGACTGCCATGGACTGGATTGAGGTAACCCATCCCGATGACAGGGAGAAGTGCCGGAGGTGGGAAGATGGGATATTCGCCGGAGAGGGCCATGGCTCTTCAACGGAGAAGCGCTATCTCCACAGGGACGGACGGATCGTCTGGGGAATGGTGAGCAAGGTACTCCTCCGTGACGATAACGGCGCACCGCTCTACTTCATCATCCAGGTACAGGACATCACCGAGGTGAAGAACCTGGAAAACCAGCTTCGCCATGTTCAGAAGATGGAGGCCCTCGGCACCCTGTCCGGAGGGATCGCTCACGACTTCAACAATATCCTGACGGCCATCATCGGCTACGGCAGCCTCCTCGATATGAAGCTCGACGGGAACGACCCCTCGCGCCCATTTGTTGAGCATATCCTGGCCGCCGCCGACCGGGCTGCGGGTTTGACCCAATCTCTCCTCACCTTCGGCAGGAAACAGGCCATCGAACCGCGCGTCGTGGACCTGAACAGTGTAGTTCAGGGGGTGGAAACGTTGCTGCTGCGGCTGCTCCGGGAAGATATCGAACTGCGGACGACGATTGCGGACTCGCCCTGCATGGTCATGGCCGATGCCGGCCAGATCGAGCAGGTCCTCATGAACCTGGCCACCAATGCCCGGGATGCCATGCAGAATGGAGGGAAGCTGGCGGTCAGTATCGCGATGGCCAGTCTCGACCGTGATTTTGTCGCTACCCACGGTTTCGGCGCGCCCGGCAGCTATGCCCTGCTGACGGTAACCGATACCGGCGCTGGGATGCACGCGGAGACGAGGAGCCGTATTTTCGAACCATTTTTCACCACCAAGGAGGTGGGAAAGGGGACCGGCCTCGGCCTCTCCATGGCCTACGGCATCGTCAAACAGCACAACGGCTACATCACCTGCTATTCCGAGCCGGGAGAAGGGACGACGTTCCGCATCTACCTGCCTGCCGTCGATTCTCTGAGCGAGCAGGTGATTGAGGACTCTGCCGAACTTCCGCCGGGAGGGACGGAGACGATCCTTTTGGCGGAAGACGACGAACAGGTACGGGTGCTTACCTCTAAGCTGTTGGAACGCTTCGGCTATACGGTGATCGAGGCGCGGGACGGCAAGGATGCCCTGACGCAATTTTTCATCCACCAGGACGCCATCCAGCTCGCCCTGCTCGATGTGATCATGCCTGGAAGGAACGGGCGAGAGGCCTATGAGGAGATGAGAAATAAGAAGCCCGGCCTGAAGGCCCTTTTCACCAGCGGCTATTCTGCCGATATCTTTCAGAGGTGGGAGCTCGACGAGTCGGGCTTTGCCTTCATCTCCAAGCCGGCGCTCCCGGCCGAACTGTTAAAAAAGATCCGGCAAATGCTGGATGAATCAAGTTGATATCAGTAAAAATGACACCGGAGGCTAAAAATGGACAATAACTTACCCGTACTCGTTGTTGACGACGATCAAATGAGCCTGGACACCGCCTCCGCAATCCTGCGGGAGTTCGGTTATAGCATCATCGCCTGCACCAACGTTGCCGACGCACTCGAAGCCGTCATGCATAATCAGGTGGCAGTGGTGGTGACCGATATCAGGATGCCGCGGGTTACCGGTCTTGAGCTCATTGCCATGGTCCATAACCATGATCAGGAGTTACCGGTCATTCTGATGACCGGCCATGCTGAGCTCGACACCGCGGTAGAGGCGATCAGAAAGGGAACGTTCGATTTCCTCATCAAGCCGTACAAGCCTGTGCAGTTAGTACATGCCGTAAAAAAGGCCGTTCGCTATCGACGGCTCACGCAAATCGAGAAAAACTATAAACTTGAGCTGGAAGAAACCGTCAGGCAAAAAATTCGCGAGATCAAGGAAACGAGCAAGGAGACCATCCAGCGGTTGGTGATGGCTGCCGAATACCGGGATGACGATACCGGCGCCCATATCGACAGAATCGGATTCTATTGCCAACGAATCGCCGCGACGCTCGGGATGTCCGAGGCTTTCAGCGAGGATATCACCTTTGCCAGTCAGATGCATGACGTCGGCAAGATAGGCATTTCCGACAGCATTTTGCTGAAACCCGGCTCCCTCACCCCTGAGGAATTCGAGATCATAAAGAGCCACACCCTGATCGGCGAAAAGATCCTGTACGGGTCGGTACACTCAAATATCCGTATGGCCGCATCGATCGCCCGTTGCCACCACGAACGCTGGGACGGTAGTGGTTACCCGGACGGGCTTAAGGGGGAAATAATCCCCATCGAGGGGCGGATCGTCATTCTGGCGGACCAGTACGACGCTTTGCGCAGCAAAAGACCTTACAAACCGGCGTTCGACCATGGGACAGCGGTCCGGATCATAACCGAAGGAGACGGCCGGACCAGACCGGAACATTTCGACCCGCGGATTCTTGAGGCTTTCCGTGAGTTGGCGCCTGCTTTCGACACCATTTTCAGCGAAATGATCTGACAGTTGTTTGGTAAACAACACTGCTCAATACGAAGTTTCACCAAGTAACTATTATTTAATGACTATTAATTTTCATGGCAGGCCCTGACAGTACAGGAGGAGCTGATTACATGAACAAACCCGACTACCCACCCCCCAAATTTGCCAATCCATTTAGCATCCTTATCACATTGCTGCTGATCATCTTTGCTCTTGAAACTGTTGTGATGTTCCTCCTGCCGCTCGTGTTGTCGAACACTCAAGGTTATCTCCAGAACCTGGCCGATTCATTTTTCCTGGCAGTCCTCAGTGCCCCGTTCATCTGGTTCCTCATCGCCAGACCGTTGCGGATGGCGGCCATGAATGAATTCACCCGGACGAAGGCAACGCTGGCAAATATTGTCAACGCCGTAATCAATTTCGATGGTGAAGGAACCGTTCAGTCGCTGAATTCGGCGGCTGAAAACATGTTCGGTTATGCGTCCCGTGAAATAATCGGACAAAATATCACTCGAATCATTCCCGGAATGGAGGCAGTCAGCGCCAGTTCGACTCGTGTCGTTGGTACGAAGATACCGGGAAACGACTTCCGGTTAGGCCCTGAAACTGTTGGCTGCCACAAGGACGGACCATGTTTTCCGGTGGAGATTTCCATCAGTAAACTGCACCTGGAAGGACGAAGGACATTCATCGCGATCATTCACGACACCACGGAACGCAAAAGAATGGAAGCTCTCATAACGGAGCAGAAAGAATTCGTCGAGAACCTGGTGCAGAACTGTGCAGTTCCCATCTTCGTCATCGACCCGCAACATCAGGTCCTGGTATGGAACCGGGCCTGTGAAGAGCTTACCGGCATAAAGGCAGAGGCAATGCTCGGCAGGGATGAGGCATGGAAGGCTTTCTACGACCAAAAGCGCCCCGTACTGGCAGACATGGTCATATATGGCGAAATGGAGCAGATCTCTCAGCATTACAGCATTTTCGGCAGGTCGAGGTTCATTCCGGAAGGACTGGAGGCTGAAGGATGGTACAAAAACCTCAATGGCAGGGATCGTTACATCTTTTTTAACGCTGCCCCGATACGCAATTTAAAAGGAGAAATGCTCGCCGTAATTGAGACCCTGGAGGATCTTACCGAGCGCAAACAGTATGAAGCACAGCTTGAGTATCAAGCCAACCACGACATGTTGACCAACCTCCCGAATCGCAACCTGCTCACCGACCGCATTCACCAGGCATTACTCAATTCGCGTCGCAGCCACAAACTTGTGGCTGTCTTTACTGTCGATCTGGACAATTTCAAGCTTATAAATGACAGCCTGGGACAAGAGGCCGGCGACTCACTCCTGAAAATTGTTGCCGAACGCCTGAACAGCTGCGTAAGATCGGGCGATACCGCGGCTCGCAAAGGAGGAGACGAGTTCGCAGTTATTATTTCCAACCTGGCAACAGCCGATGATGCCGCTCAAATCGCCACTAAAATTCGGGAAGCGATATCTCAGCCTTTAAGGATTAACGAGAACGAGCTCACTATCACCTGCAGTATTGGAATCAGCATTTTCCCCAAGGACGGGGAAGATGTTCAAACGCTTCTCAAAAATGCGAACGTTGCCATGTACAGGGCCAAGGAACAGGGATGCAACACCTTCCGGTTTTATACCGGAGAGATGAATGCAAGGTCGCTGGCGCGAATGACCATGGAGAAGCATCTGCGGCGGGCATTGGAGAATAATGAACTGGTTTTGCATTACCAGCCTAAAGTGAATCTGCTCACCGGTCACATTACCAGCATGGAAGCTCTGGTGCGCTGGCAGAGCCCTGAGTTGGGGATGGTCTCCCCGTGCAATTTCATCCCCCTTGCCGAGGAAACCGGCCTGATTGATCCAATCGGAGAGTGGGTAATCAGAACCGCCTGCGCGCAAAACAAAGCCTGGCAGGATGCCAATCTCCCTCAACTGCCTGTGGCGGTCAATCTTTCAGCCCGCCAGTTCAGATTGACGAACATTGCCGGCAGCATCAGTCAGGTTTTGCAGGAAACCGGTCTTGATCCCTGCTATCTGGAGCTGGAGATTACCGAGAGCCTGGTCATGCAAAACGTTGAAAGGGTGTCTGCCATCCTGAAAGAACTGAAAGGGATGGGGATTTTGTTGTCGATGGATGATTTCGGCACAGGTTATTCCAGTTTGAGCTATCTGAAACGGTTCCCCTTCGACAAGTTGAAGATCGATCAGTCTTTTGTGCGGGACATCACGAGCGACCCCGACAGCGCTACGATTGCCAATACCGTCATTGCGATGGCTCACTGCCTGCATTTGAAAGTGATAGCCGAGGGGGTGGAAACGGAGGGTCAGTTAAATTATCTGCGCTCTCATGGCTGTGATGAAATGCAAGGTTATTTTTTCAGCCGGCCGGTACCCGCCGCAGAATTTGAAGTGCTGCTCCGTGAGGGCCGTTGTCTGCAACCTGCAGCTGAAAAAGAACATTTACCGAAAAAAACCATCCTTGTGGTGGATGACGAAGAAGTCGTTGTTGCAGCGCTGCAGGAAATGCTTCTCCTTGAGAATTACCATGTGCTTACGGCTAACAGTGCAGCAGAGGGATTTGAATTGCTGGCGAGCAATCGGGTTTCTGTAGTTATCTCTGACTTGAGAATGCCCGTGATAAGCGGCACTGAGTTCCTGTGCCGGGTCAAGGAGCTATATCCTGACACCGTCCGCATTATAATTTCGGGGCATGCAGACCTGGATTCCGTCACCGATGCCATTAACCACGGGTTTGTTTATAAGTTCATAAACAAACCCTGGGAGGGCAACATTATCCAGGAGAAAATCGCCGAAGCATTCAAGCATCACGCAGAGCAGATTGGGAAAGGGTATAACGATCAGAGGCTGCCGTGATGGGATAGAGCCATTGTGACAAAAGAAAAAAGCAGGTGCTGAAACCGGGCTTGTGAAGCGTTGACTCATAATAAAAGGTAACCGAAAGGCAGGTTTGTTGCCTCAAGTTTAAGGTAACCGAAGCATTGAAAAGATAGCTCTTAGTTTTTCCTCGATATTTCTTTTGAGTGTAAAGGGATTGATCGAAACGGAGGATACCTATGAATAAGCTGAAGATATTGCTTGTGGATGATGTCCAATTTTTTCTGGAACAGGAAAAGACCTTTTTTGACAGGGATGAATTTGAGATGTTGCTGGCGCGCACCGGTAATGAGGCTCTCACGATCGTTAAAGATGAGAGACCCGATCTTGTCTTCATGGATCTCTACATGCCGGATATGGACGGCGACAAATGTTGTCATGCGATCAAATCCGATGAAGAGCTTCGCAAAACTCCCGTAATAATGGTAACCAGAGGTGTGGATGAGGACGATTTTGAGCGTTGTTGGCAAGCAGGGTGTGACGATATCATAGTGAAGCCTATCAATCGTCATTATTTTTTGGCCGTAACCAATAAGTTTCTCAAGATGCAGCAAAGAAAAGCCCCCAGGTTCGTAGCCCGCCTGCGCGTCCAGTACGGCAGAGATCAAGAGACACTCCTCACTGACTATTCCATTAACTTGAGTACCGGCGGGGTCTTCATCGAAACCAGTAATTTACTCCCCGTAGATACTCCCTTAACCATAAGGTTTATCTTGCCCGAAAATGAAACATCTGTCAGGTGTGAGGGGCGAGTAGCCTGGCTGAATCATCCGGAGTTGATCAGAAACCCGAATCTACCGGTCGGCATGGGGCTTCAATTTATAAATATATCTTTAGATGACATGAATGTTATCCGCCAGTTTATGAAAAATGAAGGTCTATTGCCTTTTTGGTGAAAAACTACTACACCTCGAGCTGCGCGAGACGGCCTACCAGAGCATATCTCCAGCTATCTCCTCTCCTCTCTCCCCCTCGAACCTCCGCCGCCGGAACGCGGACTGATCCTTCCATCTCCTGTGGGAGGGACGATCCGTTCGCCGCCGCGAGGGGCCGGTATGATCCTTTCACCACCGCGGGACGGCGGGGAAATTGTTACACCAGCGGGCATCCTCTTTGCACGGGGCCCATTGAAGATCGTTCTCTCGCTTCTCGGCACCCCGGTAGGGATAAAATTCTTCGGCCGCGACACGCCTATGCCGGCAAAGGTTCTACCTCTGAATCTCTCCACCGGGTCGATCCGAAAAGCCCGGTTGGTTCGAACGTCATTAAAATGATTTCTTATAACCACCACCCTCTTCTGCACGTGAACAACCCTGTGGAAATCATGGAGAATGAAGAATCCGGGAAACCATAGATCAGACCACCAGAACGGATAAGGAACCCAGGTATACATGTTATGATAATCTGGCGGTGGACAGTAGTAAGTAACGACCGGTGGACCTTCACTGGTATAACTGTTGTTTATCACCGTCGGATTCGGGTAATTCGCGCAACTCTCGGCTGTGGGTTCATAGGTTGCACCGGCAATATAAGGCCTGACTGACAAACCGAACTCAACGACAACAGCGGTCAACCTGTTCAGGGCCTCATCCTTGCTCAGTGATAACCTGTTGGACGCTGCGGCTTCGCTCACCGCATCTTGCAGCTCAGCGACAATATCGGGCGTAACAGGGTAATCGGCAATCCAGCCATTCCGCGGTGCAATGCCGATCTCACCCAGCCGGCTCTCCGCCTCGACCTCATCTTCGGTCGTCACCACAGCCAGGGCGAACGCCAGTCTGACCGCGAAGTCACCTTCACTGACTACCGGTTGTCCCACCGGAGGTGCGCCCGGTCTTAGCTGTTCCGATTGGGCAAGGACCATAGCCGGCATCAAAAGCAGAAGCAGACTGGCTACGAATACTCTCGCCCCTCTGAAGATGAGTCTTTGCATATCTTCTTTCTCCTTTCTTCTCTTTCATTACCTTCAGCGATCTTACCGTTCGTATAAATCAAAATTATTGTACCACTGACAGTGTCATCTGCAATTTCCGGCTCTTCCCCTTCAGCAATGGAAGCAACGGAAGAGCCAGGGTGATACGGCTACCGTTACCAGGCGTGGAGTTAAGTTCAAAACGGCCGCCGGAATACTTTATCCGTTCCCGCAGACTGAATAAGCCGAAACCGCCATTATCTGCCGGTCGGATATTTTTTTCAGTACCGGCAAAGCCGATCCCGTTGTCTTCTACCGTGATCCGTATGAAATCTCCGTCTCTCCCCAGTGATATTCCCGCGCTGCTCGCCTGCGCATGCTTGACTACATTGACCAGTAACTCGCGCGCCGCCTGAAACATGAGCACTCGCTGATCTTCCAGCAGAGGTATTGCCGATCCGTCGTCCTCGAAGCTGACTGTAATACCGTGCTGTTTCTGAAAGTTTTCACAGAGTGATCGCACCGCCGCCTCTAAACCGAGTTCGTAGAGTATCGGAGGACTCAGTTCAAACGTCAGGGAACGAGAATGATTGATGGCACTCTGGAGAAGCCCGCCGATTTCACTGATTTCCTTTCTTGCACCATCCAGACGCTTCACTGCCTTCAAAGAATCCAGCTTGATTTTGGCAAGAGCCAGGGTCTGGCTGATCTGGTCATGGATTGCGGTCGCAATTCCGTGCCTTTCCCGCTCCTCTACCAAAGATATTTCAGCTGCCATAAAACAGAGCTGGTCCTGATAGTCGTTAATCAGCTGTTCCGCGTGTTTGCGCTCGGTAATATCCCGGTCCCTGCCGCGGTAACCCGCCAGGTTGCCTTGGCTGTCAAGGTGCGGAACTCCGCTTGTTTCAAGGATAACCATGTGGCCATCCTTGTGTCGTTTGCTATTTTCCAGATTGTCAATAGAAGCAAGTTTTTCGCTTGTCGCTGCAAACACCTGTTTCATACTCGCGGATTCAGCCTCTGACATCAGGTCAAATATACGTTTGTCAAATATTTCTGCGGGAGTGTAGCCCAAAATATTGTAAACCTGGGCACTGGCATAGGTATAGGTCCCCTTCGCATCAACTTCCCACGTCCAGTCGTGGGATGCTTCCACGAGGTGACGATACCGCTCTTCGCTAAGCGTTAGTTCCTGAGTCCTTTGCGCAACCGTATTTTCCAGTTCGGCATAGTAGTTTTTTTCTATCTGCTTCATTCTTTTATGCTGGACACCTTTTTCAATGGCATGGATGAGATAGGGGCTATTGTATGGTTTGAGAATAAAATCGAAGGCTCCCTTCTGAATGGCTTCGACTGCCAGATTCAAGTCGGCATAACCGGTAGTCAGAATGACTGGTGTTTCCGGATCGATGGCATGAATTTTTTCAAGAAGCTCAATCCCGGTCATCATCGGCATCTTTATATCCGTCAGGACCACATCCACCGGTTCTGCCAGGAATTTATTGAACGCGTCAAAGCCGTTGCTGAAAAGATAGACCATAAAACCGAATTCGGTGAGGATCGCGGCTACAGTCTCCAGCACATAGGTATCGTCATCGACAAAAATGATTTTCGGCGGGGTTTTTTTGATCATGGCACCAGCGGACCTCCCGGATATTATAGCTTTTGTTGGCGATATTTTAATCAAGCAGCACGAAAATAAACATCAGAATAACACATCTTTACTACAATTGCGTTTGTTGAATACGGCCAATAAAGGAATATAAAGCCATGCGGGAGGATACATGAATAACAAAAAGGGCTAGCCTTGATTGGCTAACCCCTTGTTTTTATTGGAGGCGGCGAGCGGATTTGAACCGCTGAATAGAGGTTTTGCAGACCTCTGCCTTACCACTTGGCTACGCCGCCATATTCGATTCTTCGTGCACCGTTAAGACACCGCCAAGCTTGTTAATTACTGGCGGTCTGTGTAACGGAAGAAAATTTATACATTTTTTTTCCGGCGCTGTCAATGGGGAAAAACGGCTCAATCCCCTTTTGTCGTCAAACCTCTGAAAATCCAATCTTCCCTTTACTTGGCAATGACCCGCACAAACTTCTGCAGGTAGTCGACTCCCGACCAGATTGTTATGATTGTGGCGATCCAGAGATAGAAGATACCAACATTGTGCATGTTTACAAGGAGATATGGATGATCGACGGCAAAGAACCAGCGATAATCGTAGTGGAGCAGGAGGCAGAGAATAGCCACGATCTGAAAGATCGTCTTGAATTTCCCCAAGTTACTGGCAGGGATGACGATGCCCTCCGTGGAGGCCAACCCCCGCAAGCCGGTTATGATGATCTCCCGTCCGAGGATGACAAGCACCATCCAGGCAGGTACCCGATTGAACGGGAGGATCATGATCAAAGCAGCCATGACAATCAGTTTGTCGGCAATCGGGTCGAGAAACTTGCCGAAGACAGTTTCTATCCCCATCCGCCTGGCCAGATAACCATCCAGCCAATCGGTAATGGAGGCAATGGCAAAAAGAGCCGCAGCCCAGAACCCCGCTTCCCTGGAGGGGGAAAGGAGGAGCACCGCCAGAAGCGGTATGGCTGCAATGCGGAACATGGTGAGTATGTTGGGGAGATTGAGAATCGTCTGCTTACGTTCAGCGGGCATGGAACATCCTGGGTCACTTGTCGTAGTTTTTCTTGTAATTTAACACCTTAGCCACGTAATTACGGGTTTCTTCATAGGGAGGAATCCCGCCGAATTTTGCAACCCTGCTGAGACCGGAATTGTATGCAGCCAGAGCCAACGTCTCATCCCCCTTGAAGGTATCGAGGAGAAATCTCAGATATCGCACCCCGCCGCGGATATTGTCGGCAGGGTCGAAAGAGTTGGCAACTTTCAGCCCCTGGGCGGTTTTCGGCATGAGTTGCATAAGACCCTGGGCTCCCTTGGGGGAGACTGCCGTCGGGTTATAACCGGATTCGGCATGGATTACCGCCTTGACCAGGGATTTGTTCACACCGTATTCAAGGGCACAGGAGTTGATAATCGGCTCAAATTCCTCGGGGTTTCTGGCACATCCGGCGAGCCTGAACGAGGTACGGAGTTTCTGGTCC
>Ga0210377_10001750_pt1 | contig 19455 bp, 25 predicted proteins | sample PLM4_65_b1redo_FD_155480 | JGI IMG/M metagenome (GOLD analysis project Ga0210377, IMG submission 155480) | Groundwater sediment microbial communities from an aquifer in East River, Colorado, USA - PLM4_65_b1 redo | ecosystem: Environmental > Terrestrial > Soil > Riparian zone | place: USA: East...
TGGGGGAGGCGTACCTTGCTGAGTCTCCCGAACAGACCGCCTTTGGTACACCGATTCCCGCTACTGAAGCAGGTGCCGTCGGTCGCGCGCCGAGTGCACTCCGACCACTGCGCCGCAGCGGCATAGCGTACCAGGGCGGTCCGGCCCGCTGGGTTCACCCGGCCTTTGCGCCGACCCCGACCATGCGTGCGTCCACGCGCGAGACGAACTGAGCATCAAGGTGACCGACGTTGCGAGATTCAGGAACTGCCGTCGTGTCCAACCACCCATTCGGATCCCGATCCTTGGTCGGCGTGCGACCTCAAATCACGTGAGCCCTGCCCTTGTGAGGTGATCGTTGTCAAACACCGCCATGCGCTTTGCGTCGTTCTCGAAGACGAGCCCCCGAGCGGCGCGCCAAGTTGCGACGCGTGCAGCTCCGTACATGTCATCCAGCCTTTGCGCATCGATTCCGGAGTTCTTGGACCAATGAAGGGTGTAGGGGACGCTCGCCTCCGTCAGAGCCGAGATCAGGTTGTCCTCAAACTTTTGAAATTTCGCGTCGTTCGCCAGGCCGAACTCGAAGACAGCAGTCTTGGGGCCAAGGCTCGTGAAGCCAAGCAGCGCTTGCGTCGGGTGGACGACTCGGACCTGGGACATTGCAGGAAGCCTCATCTGCCGGATCACGTCGCTGCTGATGTCCATCATCTTCGCAGCATCGTCAATCGAGACTCCGAATGCGGACTCGGTGTAGCCCTCGAAGTAGGTGATCGTTGCCATAAAGAGCTGGCCTGGAGTGCTCCTGACGTCGCCGAGTATGCATTTCTTGCGGTATTGCCCGAATTGGATCGCCGTCCTGATTCTTGCGGTCAGGAACCGGGCCCCCATGAACATCGGGATGGCGTAGTTCCCGGTCGCCAGAAGCGCGGGTGTAGTCTTGTCGCCGGGAGCGAAGTTTGCGGCGTCGCGGACGATCCAGATGGAGCCAGGCGGTGCGTGACCGGCTTCGAAGGTGACCTTCGTGGCGGCCGCCTCCATAGCGACTTCGCTCTTGCTGTAAGGGTCGAAGACGAACTCGTAGTGATAGAGGCCACTCGGATCGTTGAAGTCGAAGTTATCGAGCTTGTGCTTCAGCGCATCGTGCGGAATGTCGTTGACGGGGGGAAATCTGAGCTGGTAGAGGGGCGCCGTTTCGATGGCGACGGCGGCAATGATCCCGAACGCACCGAAGCTAACGACCGCAGCGTTGAAGACGTCGTCATCGCGAACTCGCGTCGCGTCGAGACTTGTCAAGAAGTCGTCGTTCATGACCGAATAGCTTGCACGTTCGATCCACAGGCTCTTGCCGCCCCCAGTTACGACCTGAAGGCCGACCACGAAGTCGGGCGTTGCCCCGAAATTTATCGCCGCTCCATGCGTGTTGCCGGAAATGGCGCCGGCAATCGTCTGCCCGCAGCCGATGCCCGATGTCTTGAGCGCGCGCCTAAAGCCTGGCGTAGCCGTGATCTCGAGATGGACGTTCAACTCGCCGACGGACATTCCACACTGTGCAATGACAAGATAGGGACGCTTCGAGGTTGGGTAGTCGGAATCAAAGTACCTGTCGGAGACATCGAAACACGCGTTCAGGGGTTTCGTATTGATCAGCCAGCCGTCCGTGACAGCGATGTCCGTAAGCGCCCACCCTGACCCGAGCGCCCGGATCCTGATGCCCTGCTGCTGCGCGTGCCGCACGACATCTTCGAGGTCGCGAGCGGCCTGCTTCAGGAGTTCGAATCCCGTCGGTTGCCCTCCCCCGGGCATTGAATTATCGATGTCGATTAGGTCGCCAAGCTGCGTCTGCTTGGTAACATGCACGTTCCGCCAGGTCTGCGGCCCGTTCCTTCGAATCATGGTCCCTTCTCAGTCAAGAGTGCCCGTCGCTCCGTGGGGTCTTGCGCAGCGCCAGCTCACCTCGAGCGGCGACCAGAGCCCCAGCGTAGCCGCAGATGCAAGCACGTAGCCCATGTTGGTCTCGATCTTAATCTCCTCGATTCCGAATCGCTGCGAGTCGGGAAGTTGGCAATTGTCTATCGGAAGATCCTGCCGGACTGCGCCCCACGCGAGGGCATTCAGCGTTTTGTGGCGCCACTCGGTGCTCGGCTGATTCCCAAGCTCGCGGCTGCTTGGACCTCCCACTTGGTAAACGTGGTAGGTGTAACAGCCCGGGCTCGCACTGGTGAATGCCACTAGACATAAGAATATCGCGATTCGGTGTCGGAATGGAATCAACGGGGAACGGGTCATCGTAGCCTCGCAGCGGCAGCCAAACTGGTCGAGAGGAAGCGGAACTGCCCGCCCATTATCCTGCACCCTTGGCCATGGTGGGTCAATGGATTCCGCGCGCGCGGATTTCGAGGAGGGCTAAAGCGAGAGTGGCCACGACCGCGCTGCCGATCCGGATCGAGCGGGGGGTCGGCACCTTGTGCAGCACCTCTTCCTTTCTTGATTCATCGCCGCCTTGGCCCGCATGCGGTCCGCGGTCCCTGCGACCATCCGTAAAAATGCCGATTCGTCCTTCCGATCCTACCGAGTCTCACGCATCTCGAGCCGGGTGTAGAATACCGAGACGCACGTCGTCACCGGTGGAGGCAAGTGTCATGCAAGTCGGACGTCTGTTGAGAAGTTTCTCGGAGCGCATCGAATCGGCAAAGTCGGAACGAGCGCGGATGTCGGTGCAGATGGCCGTCGCGGCAGACTCGGATCCGGCTAGCGGCGATCCGACCGTGAATCTCCTCTTCCAGGCCCAACGCATCAAGGCCGAGGCGGGCGAGCCTTGGAAAATCTACAAGGACCGCGTCCTCGGTGCGCTCGCAGGTCCTCGAAAGGCCGTCGAGCAGGTGATCGGCGTGAAGTGCAAGGCCCGCGTAGCAGCGAACACCCTGACCTGTCGGGTTCCGATGAAGCAAGCTGTCGCTCTGGGGAAGCACGCGCCGGACCTCGACCTGAAGCTCGTCGAGCTCGATCCCTTCGTCGATCTATGCAGCATGGATGATGCCGTCGACGATATCGGGCTTGCCACGTTTGAGAAGAAGTTCAGATTTGCCGGGCGTGGTGTCAGGGTGGCCATCATCGATTCAGGAGTGGATGAGAAGCATCCCTATCTCCAGGTCCATAATTCCATCTCGACGTGCGACGAAATCGAAGACATCCCGGGCCGCCATGGGACCCACTGCGCCGGCTCCATTGCTTCGACGCACCCGCTCTACCGGGGAGTGGCACCAGAGGTCCTGCTCATCAACATCAAGGCATTGCGTTCCAACGGAACTGGAAACCACGACTTCATCACCGCCGGGATCGATGCCGCGTTGGATGCGGATGCCGAGGTTCTCTCGATGAGCATCGGATTCAACCATCTGCCTGCATGGTCTGATGGCGGTCACGGCTGGGAGTGTCGCGACGGTACCTGCCCGCTCTGCTCGGCCGTCGACACCGCCGCGACGACGGACCGACGCATCGTGGTGGTTGCAGCCGGGAACGAGCACATTCGCGCCGACACCCTTCGCCAGCGGAATCTCCAGGGCGAGTTCGACACCGAGCTGGGCTGCCCCGGACAGGCGCGCACCGCGTTGACCGTGGGCGCGCATACCAAGCAGACCTTCCATCGGGCGCCGTTCTCGAGCCTGGGTCCTGCTTCCTACCCCGACGCCCCCGACAAGCCCGACATCTATGCCCCGGGCGTCAACATCACTTCTACGATTCCGGTACCCCGGGACGCCAAGGGCGAGCCGCTGGGCAACCTCACCGTCTCCAGGCTCTTCGGTCGCCTGAGCGGCACCTCGATGGCTACGCCGATCGTCGCGGGCGCCGCCTGCCTGCTCGTCCAGCTCTACGGCATCGCCGACCGGGATCGCATCGTCGCCGAGCTCGTCGCCCGCTCAAGCCCGATGGCAGATGGGCCGACCGGGAGGCTAGACTTGTCGGGCCTGTGAGCGACAGCGGGGAAGCATGTCTGCTAAATCACTTAAAAAGCTGAGGAAAGGCGGCGCCTTGGTGAGGTTGGACTCCGGTCAGCTCGGGGTCCTCGCCACGGTGCAGTACCGCCCGCGGCTTTCGCAGGGATCCCGCGCCGACCGGCGCGCGGCGCTCCAGGAGGCGTTTGCGAGCGCCGTCGCTCCCATCCTGCAGAGGATCGGGGGCGACTGGGACCCGGATTCCGTCAACGTTTCGGCTCAGACCGTCAAGGTGCTGATCCCCTACGACAGCTATGGCAAGGTCGAAGGGGAGCTCCCGCCGGGCAGCTTCCGGATCGACGAACTTCTCGATCGTCAGGTCGTGCAGGAAGCGGCCGGCGGCGCGGCGTAGATCCGGCGCGTCGATCTTCCCGAACGAGCTGATGGTCGTGTTGTCTCTCTCCGCTACGCCCGGCTGAGCGCCGCGCGCGCATTGATTCGACCACGGCCCAGCTTCCCCGCGTAGCCGGGGTTCACGCCGTCGATGTCGTCGCAGCTGTCCTCGATGATCCGCCGGACATCGCGATTCGAGAGAAGCGCGTTCTTCGACCAGATCAGGGCGGCAACCCCGGCCACGTGGGGGGATGCCATCGAGGTTCCGTCCATTGCCCCGTGACCGCCCGGCACGGTCGAGAAGATGGCGATTCCCGGCGCGGAGACGTCGACCTTGGTTCCGTAGTTCGAGAAGCTCGCTCGGACGTCTCGGTTGTCCAGCGCAGCGACCGCGATCACCTCCGGATAGACCGCGGGATACTGCGGAGTGACGTCGATGTCCTGATCGGCGTTCCCGGCCGCAAACACGACGACGAGATTCTCGCGAACCGCGCGCTCGATTGCGCTTCGCACGCCCGCGTGATCGCCGCTCATCCTCCAGCTGCAATTGATCACATAGCGCCGGTCCGGGTTGGCCAGAACCTGGTCGGTTGCGTAGTTGATCGCATCGGCCCGATTGGCGTTCATTCCGGCCGTCAGGTCGACCTTGAGCGGCATGATCCGCGTGCCGAAGGCAACTCCCACGACCGGCTCCCGGTTCTCGGCGGCCGCGGCGGTACCCGCTACGTGCGTGCCGTGGCTGTCCGAGTCCGTCGGCTCCTTGTCGTTCCCCGCTGCGAAGTTCCAGTCCTCGCCGCCGCGGGGAAGCAGGTTCGGGAGCAGGTTCGGGTGGCTCATGTCACAGCCGGTATCGATGACGACTACGATCACCTCGGGCCGACCCTTCTCGTCGTCCCATGCGCCGGTCGCGGAGATGTCGGAACCGGGGGTTCCGGAGACGGAATCCACCGTCTGGCCCGTGTTCTCGAGGCCCCAGAGTTGGCCGAAGGCCGTCGCATTCGGCGTGTAGAGTTCGTCGTTGAAGCCCACCTCGCTTGGCTCTGCGAACTCCACGTCCGAGAGCGCCGTGAACTCCCGCACCATTTCGAACAGACCGCGCTCCGCGGGAACCGTGACCGTGAAGTACCCGGGCGTGCGCTGCTCCGAGACGATGCGGCAGGACCTCTCTCGGAAGATGCGATCGATCGTGGCACGGTCGACGTTCCGCCGGAATTGGACCGTGAACTCGTCCGGAAGGAAGTACCGTGTGAGGCCGTCTCCATCGACCATGGCGGGAAGGGAGTTGACGACGCCGCTGGGCGCAGCGGCGGCCACGGCGTCCGAGGGCTGCGTCCGCAGGACCGCAAAGCCCCGGTCGTAGTCGACTCGCTTGCCTTCGGAGACCGGTAGGGCTGCGACGATGTTTCTCGCCATGGCGTCGCTCTCGATCGGCTCCAGCGTGACGACCCGCTCGTCGGATGAGGGCCGGAAGCGGAGAGGTCGGTTCGTCAGCTTGTCGATGTACTCGAAGGTGGTCTCACGGCGCACGCTTTCCTTGGGGGTGGGCATGCTCGCTCCTCCTCACATTCCGGGTTCGGGACTCACGGAACGCGAGTACCCTATTTCGACGTCGGTGCGGACTTCGGCAAGGGATCGGTGAATGAATCCGTTCCGAACCCCAGGAGCCAGCCGAGTCCCCCGAGCAGGCCCGGCCATTCGAACCCCTTCTCGGCAAATGTCGGCGGGCTGTGTGTCGCGGGTTCCTTCATCTTCTCCAGACCGGCGACGTATCCGTTCTTGTCGTACGCGACGCGATAGAGCAGGAACGGTGGTGGGGCTTCCTGCTTCGATTTGTCGCCGTCCGCGGCGGCCACAGGGACGATCGCCTTGCTGGCGAGCTCCTTCGCGGCCGTGATCAGCGTCGTGGCCACGTCCGTGTTGTCGCTCTTGTCAGTCAGCGATTCCAGCCTCCAACCTTCCGCAAAGGTGAACGCGAAATCCGCCTTTCCGAAGAAGTTCCACGTCTTCACCCGATAGCGCGCCGAGTAGTCTGGCAGCCACACGAGACCCCCGTCGTACTTCACCGTCCGCTTGTCGTCTTTCTCGACGGTTTCGGTGGACGTGAGAAGGATGTAGGGCATGGGCCGATAGATGTCGTAGCCGCTCCCGGTTCCATGGGGCGTGATGCGATAGCCGGCGCAACCAATGGAAAAGCACGTCATCGCGCCCAAGAGCAGCATGACCCGTGATGCGGGTTCCAGCATCATGACCTCCTCGTTCCAGCAGCCACGACTTCTCGAATCGGGGCCGAAAGCGACTCCTCGAACGTGTCACGTGAAGTTTATGCCCATTGACGGTGTCACGATGCAAGAGCAAAAGACGAGCGTGTCGGAGAATGCGACGCCTGCAGCCATGCGAAAGCGCGTCCGTAGTTCTACGCACTCCGTAGGAGCGACTTCGGGCGGGTGGGGCGGGTCTTCGCGCCGCGCTCGGGGATCGCGCACGGGCCCGGCCACCGCGCTCGGAGCCATGGGCGCCCGGAGCGCGCGCGCCGTCAATCCGGCGGATCGGCTAGGTAGCCGAGCTCGCGGGTCTCAGAGTGCGGGCTCTGACGATCGTCGAAGGTCAGGATCTGAGAAGCTCCCTGTACTTTCCCGGTAGATCAGGGATCTCGATCTAGAGACGAGTTCGCGACAGCCTGCACCCACCGCCACCCGGTCCATCCCGCGCCGCGCGCAGGCGAAGGACTCAGTCCTGGATACGCGCGGAGCGTTTGCCGAAAACCGGCGTGTCCTCGTCGATCAGCTGCTTGAACGACGGCCGCGACCACATCCGATCCAGGAAGGCGCGTAGCTTCGGAAAGCGCTTGCGCTCCGGCGCGTAGCCCGCGTGGCGCGGGTTCACGAGGATGCTGGCGACGCCGATGTCGGCGATCGTGAGGCGGTTGCCCACGAACCACTCGTCATCGCCGAGCTGCTTCTCGAGATAGGCGAGCAGCGGCGTCACCTGCTCCTCCCAGACTTTCTTGGCGTTCGCCTCGGTGGCGGCGTCGGGCGCCTGGCCGCCCGACATCAGCGGCTTGAGCACGAGCGCAAGAAAGACATGCGGCCCCACGATCGGGACGAGGCCGCCATCCATGAACTCCTCGAACCAGAGAGCGCGCGCGTAGTCGTACGGATCCGAGGGGTAGAGGGCCGGTGTGGGGAACCGCTTCTCGAGATAAGCGCAGATCACCGACGAATCCGCGAGCGTGCGGTCGCCGTCCTTGAACGCCGGGATCTTGCCCAGCGGCGAGATTTCACGGTATCCGGGCGGCGGCGCGAAGGGATTCACCGCCTCGTACTCGTATTCGAGGCCCTTCTCGGCGAGCGCCACGCGGACTTTGCGGACGAACGGCGAAACGCCGCTCCCGAGCACGACGAGAGACATGATTGGACTCCTACGAAGTCGGGCGCGCGCGACCGGATGGCCGCTCGAAGCGGGTATTCTACCGCCGGAAAGGGCGTTGGGACGCGAGATCCACGCATCCCCGACGCTAGAGACCGGAGGGGAGTTGAGGTACGGTTCGGGTTGCCGAGCCGTGTGACGGGGCGCGCTCCGCTCGTCACGGTCGCAGCGCCTGGGGCTTCGAGGAGCGGGTAACTGACCGATTAGAGAACGGATTCTCACGCGCCCATAGCTCAGTTGGATAGAGCGTCAGGTTGCGGACCTGAAGGTCGCAAGTTCGAGTCTTGCTGGGCGCGCCAGTCGATGTAGAGACGCCCCGGGAGGCCATCCTCCCGGGGCGTCGGCGTTCTGGGTCGATCGCGCGCGAGTTTGGGGGGTCGGTCATCGACTCGCGCGTCGCAGGATCGGAGCGCTCGCCGCGCGTTGCTCCAGTTCGCTCCGGCGAACTCCCAGTTCGCAAGATGGTCGATGAAAGCTTCGAGATAACGCGCCCGCTCGTCGTGATAGTCGAGGTAGTACGCGTGTTCCCAGAGGTCGACGCAGAGGATCGCGGTGTCGCCGTAGCGACCCGGCAGATCCGCGTCGGGTGTCGTCGTGATCCGCAGGCTGTCGCGGTGCGACACGAGCCAGAGCCAGCCCGACCCGAAATGGCCGGCGCCGGCTTCGAGGAAGTCGCGCCGCAACCGCTCGAAGCCTCCGAAGGTGCTGGTGATCGCTTCGTTCAGTGCGCCTGAGGGTGCACCAGCGCCATCGGGCTGCATCGAGCGCCAGTAGAAGTCGTGGTTCCAGATCTGCGCCGCGTTGTTGAAGATCGCGCCTTCGGAGCGGCGGATCATCCACTCGAGATTCGCCGTCTCTTCGGGCTTGCTCGTGATCAACTCCTTCAGCCTCCTCGCATACCCGGCGTGATGCTTCTCGTAGTGGAGCGCGACGGTCTCCCGGCCGATGTGGGGTTCGAGCGCGTGCATGTCATAGGGAAGCGGCTTGAGCTTCAGGTGTTCCATGGCGCAACGAAAGAGCAACTCGCGTGCCACATGCACGTAGCCTTCTACGCGATCGGGGATCCGTAAAAGCCACGCTTCATGTAATTCCTACCGCGAGACTTGTAGGAATCGCCGTCGAACCGTCGAGCAACCCTCTTCTACGACACCCCCGGTTGGCACGAGACGTGCTTTCGTTTCGCCCAGAGGTGACAGAAAATGATCGGCACCGTTCTACTGATCGTTCTCGTTCTGATGCTTCTGGGAGCATTGCCGGCGTGGCCGCACAGCAAGAGCTGGGGCTACGCACCCAGCGGCTCCCTGGGCACCGTGCTTCTGATCGTGTTGGTGCTCGTGCTGGTCGGACGGCTCTGACGTCGTCTGGGAATCAGCCCATGGATCACATCGTCCATCCGCCGACCGCGCCGTCGCTGGGTGTCACGCTCGGGCGCACGATCGATCTCGCGCAACGGGTAGCGACCGATGAGCTCCGGTTGCTGCAGCTCGATTCGCAGGATCGCGTGAGTAATTCGATGCGCGGCGGCGCGTGGATTGGATTCGGCGCGCTTTGTCTGGCCGTTGCGTGGGTCGTGGCGTGGGCTGCGGCGGTGGTGGCGCTCGAGGGCCGGTTCTCGCTCGAAGCGAGACTCGCGATGCTGGCACTTTCGCAATTCGCGCTCGGAGCGGTTCTGATCGGGTTTGGCCTGCGCAGCCGGCCGGCGGCGCCATGAGAGCGGCGCCGTCGCGCGAGGTATTGGAGGCGCGCATCGTGGGCGGGCGAGAAGCGCTCGCCGAGGCGCTGGGCGATCTGGGCGAGCGGGCGCGCGCGGAAGTCGATCCGCGGCGCAGCATTCGAGGGCATCCTGCGGCCTGGTTGGCCGGCGCCCTGGTGATCGGATTTCTATTGGGGGTGCGTCGATGACGCGCACCACCCGGGGAGACGACGATGCAAGAAGCAAGCGAACGGATCGAACGGGCCGTGCCGATCCTGGAGCGGCCCGAGGTGAAGGAACAAGTGGAGCGCGTGCGCGGTCAGCTGGAGGAGCTCGACATACGGGTTCGACGCGTGGTGCAGGAACAACCGCTCGTCGCAGTGGGAGTCGCGCTGGTCTTCGGCTACGCGCTCGGCCGCCTGCTGGCGCGGCGCTAGGACGCAAGATGGATCCCCAACGCATCGCAGAGGAGCTGCGCTCGCAGCTCCGCGAACGACCGTATTGGACGACCGCGGCGATCGTCGGCGTCGGCTGGATCCTCGGTCGGAGCTTGCCCCTGCGCGCCGTGCTCGCGGTGGCGGGCATCGGAGCGCGCGCGGCGCTGGCAGCGGCGCTCGAGGGCGTGGTCAGCGATCGCGTGCGGCCGCGGGCTGCGCGGAATCCCATGCAATAACCCGATTTGGCACGAGCCTTGCTGTCAACCCACCCGTGATGGCGTGACGGTCCCAGAACCCGCGCAGGAGCCGATTCAGACGGGGTGGTCCTGGAAGATTGCAGAATCTACAATCACCTGGAATGTCCGATGAAGACAGTGGCGTCGAAGGGCTGGGTCCCGTCGCAATCGTGGTGATCCTGGTGCTCGGCGCATGCCTGAGCTTGCTCATCTGGAAGAATCTCAATCGTCATTGGGAAGACGAGATCGAGCGACAGACCCGGTGGTACGCGAGCTCGCTCGGCGACATGCTCGAAGTGGAATTCGATCGGCTCGACGAATTGCTCCGACGGCGCGCCCAGAACTGGGTTACCCCGACATTTTCCGTCGACCCCGCGTCGTCGCGCGACAGCGTGGACATGATGCTCGCGGAGAATCCGGCGATGCTGGCAGTACTGCGCTCGGACGTCAGCTCGGAGATCGCGGGCTCCGCGGACGGCAAACAGATCCTCCGCGAAGTGCTGCCCGAAGCGCGCCGGCAGGAGGTGGACGTCGACGGCGAGTTCATCGTCGGGCCGTTGCGCGCGGCAGAAGGTCGCGTGGTCTTCGGTGTACAGGTGCGCGCGTCGAGCGACGGAAAGGACAAGCGCACCGTCTTCGCACTTTTTGACGCCCAGCGTGTCGTCAAGGACATCCTCGGCGAGCGCGCGCTCGGCTTCGCGCTCGCCGTGAGCGCGAATGGTCACGAGGTGTACCGCCGCGAGCCGCCGAATGGTCACATGAAGTCTTCGCTCCGTGTGACCCAATCGTTCGTGTTGCCGAACGGCAAGCTGTGGCTGCTCGAGGTCACACCTGCCAGCGACATGGCCTTGGCCTCGTGGGAGCAAGGGCCGGCGATCGCGTTCGCGGGCGGATTGCTCGCGTCGGGTTTGATTGCGGCGGCGCTCCACTTCGGGACGCTCTCGTGGCGTCGCGAGAGCATGCTCCGGCGAGTCAACACGGCGCTCGAAGACCAGATCGCCGACACGCGTCGCGGCCAGGCCGAGCTCCGGAAACTCTCCGAAGCACTCGAGGCGCGCGTCTCGGAGCGGACCGACGAGCTGAACGAGACGATCGTCGAGCTCGAAACTTTCAACTACTCGGTGTCGCACGACCTGCGCGGACCGCTCGGCGCCGTCATCAACTTCGCCGCCATCCTCCAGGAGGACTACGGCGACCGGCTCGACCCGACGGGTACGGACCACTTGCAGCGCATCGTCGGAAGCGCGTCGTCTGCTGTGTCGATGATGGATGCGCTGCTCGCCTTCTCGCGCAGCGGTCGCACGGAGCTCCGGAAGACGCACCTCGACATGCCGCGTGTGGTGCAGGAAGTCTGCGATGAGCTGACAGCCAGTCTCCCCGAGCTGAGATGCGCGGTGAAGGTGGGCGATCTCCCGAACGCATTCGCAGACGAAGGTATGATGCGCTTCATCTTCACCAACCTGATCAGCAATGCCTGCAAGTTCGCGCGCAAGGGGGAGACCCCACAAGTCGAGATCGGTGGCAACCCCGGTTCGAACGAGACCGTCTTCTTCGTCCGCGACCACGGGATCGGGTTCGACATGCGTTTTGCGGAGAAGCTCTTCAAGGCCTTCGAGCGTCTCCATGTGGCCGACGGCTACGAGGGCCACGGCATCGGCCTCGCGATCGTCGCGCGGATGGTGCGACGACACGGCGGTCGCTACTGGGCGCAAGGTGCCATCGGCAAGGGCGCCACGTTCTTTTTCACCGTTGCTAATGCGGGAGCCGAGGATGCAAGGCGTGCAAGCTGACGTTATTCTGGTCGAGGACGATGCGAACGACATCGCGGTCGCGATGCGCGCATTTCGACGGCACTCGCTCGAAGATCGCGTGCGCGTGCTGCGCGATGGCGCCGAACTGGTTGACTACTTGCAGACCCACAACCTGCGGTTGTGCCCGCCGAAGCTGATCCTCCTCGACCTCAAGATGCCGCGAATGGATGGCCGCGCCGCGTTGCGCGAGCTGCGAAGCCGACCCGAGACCCGCCACATTCCCGTCGTGGTGGTCAGCTCTTCGGACCGCCAGAGCGACGTGCGTGAATGTTACGAGCTGGGCGCCAACTCGTTCGTGGTCAAGCAACTGACCCCGTGGTCGCCTGGGACGTATCTGGTGGACACGGTCCGTTACTGGCTCGACATGAACGAAGTCGTTTCCTGAGGGAGAGAATCGGAAATGCGCGCTCTACATGCCTTGATCATCGACGACGACACGAACTTCCGGATGAGCCTCGACCTGCTCGTGCAGCGCGAAGGCTTCGTCACGCGCAGCGCCGGCTCGTTGGCCGAGGCGCGTGAGAGCCTCGCTGCAGGCACGCCGGACGTGTTCCTGGTCGATCTCACGCTGCCGGACGGCGACGGACTCGCCTGGCTGCGCGGCGAGCCCGCCGCGAGCGCGGCCGAGGTGATCGTGATCACCGGCAGCAGCAGCGTGGAATCAGCCGTCGACGCGCTGCGCGGCGGCGCACTCGACTATCTCACCAAGCCGATCGATCGCGCGCGCCTGCGCAGCGCCCTGGTGAACGTCACGCGTACGCGCGCGCTCAAGCAAGAGCTCGGCAGCCTGCGCGGCGAGCTGCGCGACCTCGGCCGCTTCGGTCGCATGGTCGGTCGCTCGAAGCCGATCCTCGAGGTCTACGACCTCGTGGCGCGCGTCGCGCCGACCGACGCGACGGTGCTGATCACTGGCGAGAGCGGCACCGGCAAGGAGCTCGTCGCGGAGACGCTGCACCGCTGCAGCCCGCGCAGGGACGCACTGCTGCTTCCGGTGAACTGCGGGGCGGTGTCGCCGAATCTGATCGAGAGCGAGCTCTTCGGCCACGAGCGCGGCAGCTTCACCGGCGCCGAGCGGCAGCGGAAGGGCTACTTCGAGCGCGCCAATGGAGGCACGCTCTTTCTCGACGAAGTGACCGAGATGTCGAGCGAGTTGCAGGTGAAACTGTTGCGGGTGCTCGAGTCTGGAACCGTCGTGCGTGTCGGAGGCACCGAGCCCGTCCCTGTGGACGTGCGAGTCGTGGCTGCCACCAATCGCGACCCCGCCGAAGCGGTCAAGGCGGGGAAGCTCCGTGAAGATCTGTACTACCGCCTGAATGTGTTCCCGATCGCGTTGCCTCCGCTGCGCAATCGGCCCGGCGACATCGATCTGCTCGCAGAGCACTTCCTCGCCGAGCTGAATCGCGAAGCCGGGACTTCGAAGGCCTGGAGTCGCGCCGCACTCGAGCGGCTGCGCAGCAACGCCTGGGCGGGAAACGTGCGCGAGCTTCGCAATGTGGTGCAGCGCGCCTACATCCTCGGTGACGACGAGATTCCCGCCGACGTGCTGCCGCTCTCCGAAGAAGCGCCGCTCCCGACGCCCGAGAGCGGCCAGGTGCTCCAGATTCGCGTCGGCACCTCCATCGACCGAGTTGAACAGCGGTTGATCCTCGCAACGCTCGAGCTCACCGGGGGCGACAAGAAGAAGGCAGCCGAAATCCTGTGCATCAGCTTGAAGACGCTCTACAACCGCCTCAACGTCTACGACGCGGTCCGCGACGCGCGCGTGGGCGAGCAAGCTCCGGGACCCAGCTCTAGCTGACGGACGATTGCAGATTCTGCACGGCCGTTCCGACATGGAAAGGCTGTTACCGCGCTGCACCCGCTTCGATTCGCCGAATGGCTGGCATGCCGTTTGCTTTCTCTTCGAACACAACATCTTTCGAGGAGATTCCAACATGCAACGACGATCCAGACAAATTTCTAGAGCCGTATTCGGCGCTGCCCTCGCGCTCACACTGGCGGGTGCAGCCAACGCCGCACAGCGGCCCGACGCGTGGGTAACCACCAAAGTGAAGATGTCGCTCCTCACGAGCGAGGGCGTCTCGGCGACCAACGTCCACGTCGACACGGTCGACGGCCGCGTGACGCTGCACGGTTCCGTTTCGACGGAGGCAGAGAAGTTGCGAGCTGAGCAGGTGGCGAGCAAGGTCGATGGCGCCACCCAGGTGCGAAACCTGCTGCAGGTCGTCGCGCCCAAGCACGAAGCGAAGACGGACGCGACCGACGCTCAGATCGAGGCGAGCGCGAAGGCGAGCCTGAAGGCCGATCGCGCCCTCGCGGATTCGTCGATCACGGTACAATCGGTGAACGCCGGTGTCGTACTGCTCGCGGGCAAGGCCCGCACGCTGAGCGACGCCTATCGCGCGGTCGAAGTGACGGCTCGTGTTCGAGGCGTCCGCCGCGTCGCGAGCGAGATCCAGAGCCCCGATACGCTGGCCGACGAGGAGTTGTGGCGTGACGGCGCCTACGATGCGGCTGCGTACGAGAAGTCCGCGGCTCGCGACACGTGGATCACGACGGCGGCGAAGGTGCGCCTGATCGCGAACAGCGAGACGCCTGGCTTCGACATCAACGTCGACACCAACAACGGCATCGTGACGCTGTTCGGAGTGGTCGCGTCGCAGAATGCAAAGCAGGCGGCGGAGACCGAAGTCCGCAAGGTCGGCGGCGTGAAGAACGTCGTGAACGATCTGCAGATCGTGGCCGTTGCGAAGCAGGATCGCGTCGAGCACAAAGACGACCAGATCAGCAAGGCGATCCAGGCGCGCTTCGACGCGAACGGCAGTCTCGAGGACTCGAAGATCGACATCGCGGTGAGCAACGGTGTTGCGCGTCTCACGGGTACGGTGACTTCTCGTAGTGATCAGGTGGCGGCTCTTACCGTTACCCGGTCGACGTCGGGTGTCGTGCGCGTGATCGACGACTTGAAGCTGGAGACGCCGGCGGTGAGCGCTCAGTAGCGCCATTCCCCCAGGGTGCCTGAGTCCCGGCCAGGGAAGCTCATGCTTCCCGGGCCGTTTCCGTTCCTGGGCCCCGCCTGAAATGCGAACGGCCGCTCCCGGGACGGGGAGCGGCCGTTCGGTCGGCGAGCCGACCCTGGCTAGCGGTTCGTCGCCTGGCGCGCCTTGCCCTTGGCCTTGCGCAGCTGCCCTCGCGCGCTCGTCTTGGGATCATCGACGAGGTCACCGACGGCACTCTCGACCCGGCCCGTCACCTCCTCGACTGCGCCCTTGATCCGCTCCCTGCCCTTGGCGGATTCCTTCTGGGCACGGCCCGCCAGCTCACGGGCGCGGCCTTCGGCCGCGAGCCTCTCGCTGCCGACGAGCTTGCCGACGTTCTTCTCGACCTTGCCTCGCAGCTCCTTCGCGGTACCCGCTGCTCGCTTGCTAGTGTTGCTCATGGGTCACTTCCTTTCGTGAAGCGGTGAGTGCAGCACAAGAGGAGCAATCCACATGCCATCGCGAATGCGCCGCTTCCGACCGGCGCGACGGGTCGGCGCCGGTTGGTTTGAACAAACTACGCGCGCATCCCACTCGAAGTATGGCGATCGCGGCTCGCCAGGCGTCACGGTGACGCTGCCGCGCGTGTCGTTGCCGGCACACGGATTGCATTTTGTATCTCCCGAGGAGAACACCATGTACTACGGAGTTGGCGGCACGATCTTGATCGTCCTTCTCGTCCTGTTCTTTCTGGGGCGTCTGTAGCGTTTCGCCTCGTCCGGTAGCTTTTCCATCATCCGCACGGGAGCATCCATGAAGTCTGCAACTCTGATTGGTCTCTTGCTGATCGTTCTCGGGATTGGCGCCCTCGCCTACCAGGGCTTCTCGTACAAGACCCAGGAAAAGATCCTCGACATCGGTTCCCTCGAGGCCACCGCGGAGACCACGAAGACGATTCCTGTCCCGCCCATCCTCGGCGTACTCGCGGTGGTCGGCGGAGTCGCGATCGTCATCGCGACGGCGCGCGGCGGTGCTACGGCCGCGTGAGACCGACGCCCGCGCCGCTCCAGCGCGCGCGAACACTCTCCAATGCGGCTTGCAGTTCCGCCGCCGTGGCGATCCAGAGGGTTCGCACTCCCACAGCCTGAGGCCGCTCGCCGAACTCGTGCGGCGGGGCCGCCCACAGGCCCACCACGATCTCGCGATCATTCCCCCCCGCCGCCAGGCGCTTGCAAAGATGCCGGGCGTGGGCGAAGGAGCGCACGGTGAGGGCGCTGATGCAGACGACGTCTGGTCGCTCCTGCGCGATGCGCGTCGCGAGCTCGCTCACCAGCTCATGCGACGAGGCGACCTCGCAGCGCAGTCCACGCGTGGCCGCGAGCTTTGCCAGCCAGCGCGCCGCGAGCGCATCGCTCTCGTCGAGGGCCGGCACGAAGAGCACGCGGGGCCCGTCTGCGGGAACGCGCGACTCGTCCTTCTCCAGCAGATCGTCGAGCAGCTCCTCGAGGTGCTCGCGGACTCCTGCACTCACGGGATCCGGCATCAGGTCGTGCTGATCGTCGCTCGCGAGGCGCCGCAGCACGGGCAGTACGACGCCGTCGGAGACCGCCTCGAGACTCCCCTCGGCGGCCGCCTTGCCCAGCACCGCAGCGCCTTCCTCGAGGTCGAGCGCGAGCAGGCGCTGATAGAGCCGGACGTCGGGAAGCAGCGCCGGCTGGTCGCCGAGCAGCACGGGGAAGTACTCGAGAGCGCGGACGTAGCGGCCCGCGACGACCAGACAAACCGTGAGCGGGGTGGCGAGCAGCAGCCCGGGGATGCCCCAGAGCCAGGTCCAGAAGACCGCGGAGAAGACCACACCAAAGGGCGACAACCCGACGCTCGCTCCGTAGAGCCAGGGCTCGAGCACGTTGTTGCTGATGAGCTCGAGGCACACGAAGAGCGCGACCGTGAGAAGCGGCTCGCTCCAGCCGGAGAAGGCGGCCAACGCCAGCGCGATCGGGCCTGCCGCCGCGAGCCACGGCCCGAAGTAGGGCAGGAAACGCAGCACCGCCGAGAGCGCACCCCACAGCACGGCGCCTGGAACGCCGATCGCGGCGAGCCCGATGCCCACCGCCAGCCCCTGGATGCCGCAGATCAGCGACTGCATGCCGAGGTAGCGGCTCACCCGCTGCGCAGCGTCGTCGACGGCGTGCGTGGTGAGTGTCAGATCCTGTGAGCCCGTCAGCCAGATCATGCGATCGCGCAGCTCCTCGTGGTCGAGGAGCATGAAGAGCGCCAGCACGGCGACCAGGCCCGCCGTGCCGAGGGGGCTCGCGAGCAGCGTCAGAAGATCGCCGACTTTTCCGAGCATGCGCGGGGACTCGACCACTTCGACCTTCGGCGCGGGACGCCCTTCCTGCTTCTCGATGGCGTCTCCGAGCTGGTTGATCTCCTCGGCCGCGCCGGAGAGCGATCCGAGCGGGCCGCGCAGATCCCGGATCTTCGCGCGCAGATTCGTCCGGTACTGGGGAAGCTCGTCGGCGAGCACTGACGCCTCGCGCGCCCCCATCCATCCGATCCCGCCGGCAGCCGCGCCGAGCATCAGGAGCAGCACCACCACGGACAGCGTCCGGCCCAGGCGGAGACGCTCCAACCGGTCTACCAGAGGCGCGAGCAGAAAGGTGACCAGCAGCGCCAGCGCCAGTGGTATCAGCAAGGGGCGGCCGAGGTAGAGGGCGGCGATCACGAGGAAGATCCCGAGAAGGGCGCCCAGGTCGGCGCGCGGACGGCGTTCCATGTGGATGCCTCGAATCGCAGTCGCAAATCCGGATGCACGCAACGTGCCGGGCGAGCAGCCGAACGGTGGAGACTGGCCTGCTTCTCGCTTTCGTTCCTGGATGACTCATTCTACAAATTCCGCACGCGCTCGCGACGCGCGCCGGCGCCGCGAAGGCGAAGAGCGCCAGAGTGCTGGCACGAAACCTGCTAATCCCTCTCCTCGAGCGAAACAGGAGGGCCCATGTACGTCCGACAGCGCCGTGGATTCCAGGATCAGAACACCGTCTTGACCCTCGGCGACGCCGTCGCTGCGGTGTCGGCGGTTACGGCCGACGAGCGCGAGGTCGTGGCGGTCGTCCTGCACATGCTGCGGCGCGAGTCGATCCGGTTCCTCGGCGCAGCGCCCTTCCTGACTTGTCACACGGGACGGCGAGGTGTCGGAGGTGGAAGATGACGATGCGTAGGGTACTCACTCTTGTCCTCCTGGCGGCCTCGATCGGCTGCGCCAGCTCGGGCGTGGCGAGTCGCACGCAGGAGTTGCACGCCTCCTCCGGACACGGCTACGCGCTCCTCTACGAGATGCTCGGGCAGGAGCGCCGGGTCTCGCAGCTTCTGCTCATCAAGGGGGAGCGGGACGTGCTCGAGACGGTCATCCAGGCGATCGCCGAGACCTCCGGCAAGGCGTACGAGCGGCTCGAGACGCTCGCCAAGGCGGACCCTGGCCTCGACCTGGTCGACACCGGGCTTCCCATCGAGGAGGTGCGGACGCGGCAGGCGATCGCTGCCACACGGCGCGATCAGCTCCTCGCGGCGAGCGGAAGAGAGCTCGAGCTTCAGCTGCTGCTCAGTCAGAACGAGGCGCTGACGTACATGGCGCATCTGGCGGATACGTTGTCCCGGAGCGAGGCGGACCCGGCGCGCCTCGCGTTCGTGCGGGAGCTCTGGAAGGACTTGACGCTGCTCCAGGAGGACGTGCTGGCTCTGGTGCGCCGCCCGGCCCCGGCGCGCGGCTCCTAGCCGCGACGCGCGACGCACTCGGCATAGGCCTCGCGCGAGCGCTCCGACTTCTTGTTCTCCTCGGTCAGGCCGTAGAGCGCGCCGCCCACGACACCGACGACCGCACCGATGCCTGCACCTTTCCCTGCGCCGCTACCACCGTCGGCACTCGCACCGCCCGCCGCGCCAACGCCAGCGCCGACGGCGCCGCCGATCGCGGCATCCTTCACAATGCGCATCTCTTTGGATACATCATGCTCATCGTGGGTCTTTCGTTAGGCGCGAACCTGCTTCATGTACCCTCGCAGTGGATCGTCGTGGGCGTCATTTGCCTGGTCGGCATTGGCATTCTCCACGGTGTGACCGTGACCCGGCAAAAGGATCCGCCCACGGCTTGATTGTGTTGGTTCGCTTCTTGCTACGTGTCTCATAGACCCACTGAGGTAAGCCATGACCGGAAGCAAGCTCGCTGTGTTCGGGACGATCGCAGCGATCAGCGGCGGGCTTGCGTTCGTGCTCGTGCCGGTGATCGGCTGCGTCGCGTTTCCGACGACGCGCAGCGAGCCTGCGAGCCGCCCGGCGCCGACGACGGCCGCCTCGGTTGCGACACCCGCGCAGGCCGCGCGCCTGCAGCGGGTGATGGTCCCGCTGCTGAGCGTCATGGACCACCCGATCCGACTCGACCAGGCCTCCGTGGGCATCATGAACGATCCCCAGATCAACGCGGCGAACGCGGGCGAGCTCGTCGTACGTAAGTACAGCCGGGACGAAGAATTCGCCGCCGATCGGCACGGGGTCGTGTTGCTAGAGCGCGCCG
>Ga0210377_10001751_pt1 | contig 19450 bp, 25 predicted proteins | sample PLM4_65_b1redo_FD_155480 | JGI IMG/M metagenome (GOLD analysis project Ga0210377, IMG submission 155480) | Groundwater sediment microbial communities from an aquifer in East River, Colorado, USA - PLM4_65_b1 redo | ecosystem: Environmental > Terrestrial > Soil > Riparian zone | place: USA: East...
TCAAGGTGATAACAAAAATCTACCAAAAGAGCCGCAGCAGCTTTTCCTATTCTTCTGTTTCCAACAAAATCATTTGCTTCTTTTACATAACCTTGCATGTTTCACCTCTGGCGGAGCGTCCGCCCAACGGCTTGCGTTACGCGCTCGGCGATTCACGCTCTGCTACACAGAACGGGTGCATACATTCGAACGATGATCCACTGTGACCCTCAGGCAAAGCCGAGTCGCCGTGCACGCCGTGTTGGGCGGCTTTCTCGAATGGGTAAATTTTTTCAAGGTGATAACAAAAATCTACCAAAAGAGCCGCAGCAGCTTTTCCTATTCTTCTGTTTCCAACAAAATCATTTGCTTCTTTTACATAACCTTGCATGTTTCACCTCTGGCGGAGCGTCCGCCCAATGGGCGAGCGTCACCCGCCATCCGAGCGGGTAGATTTGCCCTAATTGACCTTCTGCCCTTTGATCAACTCAAGCTGGCTCTCTTCCCGCTTACGAGACACTAGCCAATCATCAACCATCCGCTCCAACTGCTTCGAGCGGGTCAAGTCCTTCGCCCCCCCATCGCCGGACCTTCTCGATTTGAAATAGCGGATCTGTGTCGCCCGCATTTCAGCGACCAGTTTGATAAAGCTATCCACAGAATTGATTTTGTCACTCATCTTATCTCCTCGTCACACGAACACGGTGACTGATTACATTCAGGGCAGAGATAATAACGACTCTGCTTGACTCTCTTTTGGGGAACAGACGCACACTCCAACATTCGAGTAATCGCCATACCCACGGGCTGATCCCAGTGATTCTCGCTTTGAGCATGATCAACATGGGCACGGACATATTCAGCCGTGACCCACTCACACTCGATCAACTGCGCGCGCTTTTTCCCTACGATGTGAAACTCATTCAAAACAGCGTTCAAAGCATTGCGCTCCGCAGGTGTCCGCTTTTCCGACACCTGCGTTATTGTTGTTGTTGTTGTTGTAATGGTAGGGAGATCCAATTCACTATTGCCAACAACAACAATACCCTTTCCAGGTGTCCGCTTTTCCGACATCTGGAAAGCAGACACGCCCGACTCCAACGCCAATCCCCCATCTTCAAGCTGTGCCGCCCAAGACCGTAAAGCAGGCAACATCTCCGAGCCAGGAAGATAAACATCTCGCCCATGAGCCGCGGTTTGCTTTGCCAATAAACCAACTGAACACAACGCGCCAAGATGACCATAATGCGTCTTGCGGTCTCTGCCAGTCCAATTCATCAGTTCTTCAACATCCATCGCGTGACCAGCAAAGAGAAACGCAAGCATGATTTGAGCGCGCGTTCCCTGCAAAGACTGAACAACCATTTGCGCCTGCATCATTCACCTCCCATCATTAGACATCTTGCTGATCAGCCGCAACACACTAAGGCAATCACCAACAGAAGTATGGTCACCTTGAGGCAGTCTCTGCCACTTGAACGAATGTCGATAGTCGCTCCAATCCCCAAACCACTTGGCGTACTCAATCATCGCACAAGTCACACCACTACAAGCCAAGTTAAAGACAATCCCGTGCGCCTGTCCGGTTTGCCTCAGCATCCGCACATCGAACTCCGCATTGTAGATTACAACCATCTTATCTTTTACAATGCCTTGCAACTCAAACATAACATCCCTAAAAGATGGCGCACCCTCAACCATCGCGGCTGATATTCCATGAACCGAACGCGCTTCCTCGGAAATCAAACAAGTTGGTTGCACAAGTCTATTATTGAGCAATACATGTCCAGCACCATCAACAATCCCAATTTGTACGACCTCATCGGTGTAACCAAGTCCGGTTGTCTCCGTGTCCAAAATTACCCACGTTGCCGGATCCATGGCGAGCAATTCATTTGCCCATGCAACCGCACTCGTGTGCGCTTCTTGTATAAAATCGTTATTCATCATTCACACTCCACGAGCAAGAGATATTTAGATCTGGCGTAGCCGATTAGATCTCCACGGCGGACCTTCCACCAGTCAGGGTTACTATCATCCAAAAGCTGAACATCCTCCCCACTACGCATGAATACAAGAGACTCCGAGTTGAAATCAGGCTCAGAGCGCAGATGCAGGGAGCGCACAGCGACAACGACAGCACAAACAAACTCAGACGCCGTCGATGGAACAACGGACGGAGCAATCCAAACCGCGCCCGAGTCAATCTCGGTCGCTGTGCCAGTAGGCACAGCTTCGGCGGGAACAGACTCCACCATCAGCGCGGTTTGTAAACAAGCCAGGCTCAAAAGAGCCAGGCTAAGAAGCAGACTTACGATTCTTTTGTACATGTTCATCTCCTTCCAGCTCAATAGTATTCCACGTATACCAGCGAGTACGTAACCAGTCCGTGTTATCGCATTGCTCAAAACCTATCTGCTCAAGTGCGGACACAAACTCTACAGTCTCGGCACCGGTCACGATCGCAACAGCTTTCTTTCGAACATTTCGAAGATAAATTTTTCCTCTTGCCATATCATTTACCTTATTGCCTACACGATATTTATTTACTTCATTGGGATGCGGCCTGCAGGCCGCATCCCAATTCAATTCATCCCTGCACGTATCGGGACAATTTGCGATAGTAGCGTTTCTTATGAGCCTCATTCTTGTAGATCTGTTTCTCAAACGTAGTAACAAACCACTCATCGCAACACGGACATTGGGACCTTATCTTGGGTCGTCGCTTGCCAGTAAAAGGCAACTGATTACTCATCAGAACGAAAGGAGCTCCCCAAAGCGGGCTTCTCCGTAGCAGACTCTTTTACAGTCCACTTTGGGGCAGCTGGCTCCTCAAAGAACGACTTCGGATGATTCGCTTGAGAAGCCGCGGCAATCTCGCGCTGTGCGGCAAGAGCAACATCACGCTTACCCTCAGGAGATTTCAAATACTCCAACTTTGTCTCTGCAACCTGTGACGCAAAAGTTTCTTTGTATTCACGCTGTTGTTGCTTAGTCTTGGACTGCGGATCAGTCAAGAAGATCGTCCCCCAAGCGAAAATAACATAAATGATCGACACAACGGAGAACGGCTCATAAAGAACAGCCCATTCCGGAGCGGCATAGCCTGTAACCTTTGCGAGCAGGTTCACAAACGACACGACAGTATTCACACCTATGAAGATCATCTCGACATAGTAGAGCCATGTTGTTACTCTCCGGTGCTTCTTTTCCACTGTCCAATTATGCAGGGCATAGGGAAAGGCAAGCATAGAAGCGCCCACAGCCAATCCAGCAAGCGTCATAATGACACGAGAGAAATACGCTTTTTCTGGAAAAGCTGTCAAAACGAAAGTGATAAACAACATTGTCGCGGCAATAACGCCGCCAACATAGACAGAACCACCAAAATTACGAGCATTGGTTCGTCCTTCTTCAAACGCCTTATCTTCTGCATTCATGGTTGATCTCCTTACGCAATCATCACGATTGCAATACTGCGACTTCCATCTGCTTTAGGTTCAACAGATGTGACCTGGGCAATGTTCAATGTATCGCCTTCCAAGTCTTGAATTTCAACAGTCTCACCTACAACAACTTTAGTAGATTGAGACGCATACACGATCTCGCTCACTTTCCCTACTTTTTTGATGGTTCCATTAGGTCTGACAAAACGTAACATGGTTGATCTCCTTTAGATTGAGTTTACTGAACGAACGCACTTTTATTTATTCCACTAATCTCCTTTCTCTAGTAAAATATCGGTGCGACTGCTCCGCCATGCTCTTCTGGTTGATCTGCTAGGCGGGCAGTCGTATCTAAGAACTGGTGACGTCAATCACCAGCCATACATCACAGCCTCGGGGTAAGCCAGGCTGAAAGTGCCATCATGGAGTAGACATATGAATATCGACAACTTCCTTTCTTCGGCTTTCAACTACGCCGAGACCAGCAAGCGCACCTATCGAGATACGATCATCCCGATACTTACGCAAGTGGATGATCCCGCCGCGCTGAGCGCGGCGGGATTGATTCAATTGATTATTCAAAGCGGGTGGGGGAACAGTCGCCAATGTGTAGCACTGGCGGCAATCAAAAAATATCTATGCTGGACTTATGGCAATCATCATCCCGCACTCAACGCAAAGATAAAACGCATTATCGGAAAACCTCAGCGTGCGCTCGATCCTGAAACAGCGATCAAACTTCTAGCATCCTTCAACACCTACACCGCTAAAGGCGCACGTGATCTAGCCATCTGTTCACTAGGTATCGACACCGGACTACGAGCATCAGAACTATGCAGACTCCAACAGGCATACACGGACATGGACAAAAGAGTCCTGCAAGTCATCGTCAAAGGAGGCCAGTGGAAAGCGGCTGTATTCTCAGCGGAAACCGCCGAGTACATCCATCACTGGATGAATTACAGGACCATCGCCGATGGTCAAGGTAACTTATTCACGAACATACACACCGGCAAAGGACTAACAGCCGAAGGATTGAATACCATTGTCAAAACATGGGGAGAAAACATTGGGATCAAACTCTCGCCGCACGATCTCCGGCGCTCATTTGCAACTCTCGCGACATCCATGGGCGCGCCTGAAAGGATACTCATGGAGGGGGGCAGATGGAGTAACACGGACATGATCGTGAGATATACGCGCACACTCAAACTTGAAAGCATGCGACGATATTTGCCGGTTGCAGGCTTGATGAGCGACGACTATAATCACTAGGAACCTGCGTGTATGTTGACTTGAGAACGCATGCTTCCCAAGCATGATATCGTGGGTTCGAGTCCCATCACCCGCTCTGTGGGTAAATTGTTAAGGTGCTACGACACCAAGACACTTGCCCCCATTACTACGCTCTCCATGCTACAACATGGGGAGCGAGCTATTTAAACGAGTGGAGCGATTCGAACGCTCGTTACTCCTTCCATTCTCCGCAAAACCTTTTTACAGGACGACAAACTGCAATCGCGAATTACTTGGGTTCCTCTGGCACTCGCTTATAAACCAATCACTTCAACACAACAAACAAGATCAATCCAACAGCCAACCAGAAAAACAATTCAACTCCCGGGATCTGCTTCTGATTGTATGCCTTCTTCCACAAAGCAGACCGGACACTCTTACGAGAAAACAGGTTCATTCAAGCGCTCCTTGACTGCCTGAACGTCGCTCTCAGGTATCCGAAAGCGAGTGCGTTGAGCATATGGATTTTTGATGACTACATCGGGGAAGATGCTACCAGAGCGACACCAGCGCAGGACTGTGTCATCGCTCACCCCTAAAATCTCGGCGGCTTCTGGAACGGACAGATACTTGATTGATTTTTGTTTGTTTGGCATACCCGCATTATACGCAATACCCGCATCTTGTCAAGGAATCTGCATGCACAGTAGACAGAAAAAGCTACATGATCATGGCCAATGTAGACCAAACCAACTACACCGCCGGCAATGTAGACAAAGACAGCTACACTTACCGGCGCCTATAGCCATAAACATCTACACCGCCAGGTGATCACCCGTAGACATACCCATCTACCCTCGATGAAACTCGTCCAAGGCTTGAAGTAATACCCTTTTCTCCAACACCGGCATGGACGCAATCCGCCGCCGCCATCGTTCAACCTTCCGTTTGATACGCTGGCGATCAGTATGATCAGCCCCTAGATAAGAATAATCGTGAAGCGCAATCGGCTCAGGATAATTCATCCAGAGCCATTCAGTTGCAGGGCGACCAGCACGCGTCATCGACTGATAGGTGATTGTCCTCCATCCCTGCAATTCATTCTCATACAACCGGGACCAATACCCCGAAAGCATCAGCATACAATCCAGAGATTTGAGAAGGTTCAATAATTTCAAGTGCTGTTCAACAGTATCGAACTCATACTCATATATGTCCGCCTGGGAAGAGCGAACATTCGAACCGTCAATATCTTTTTTCAAGTAAGGGGGATCAGCATAAACAAAAATTCTGGATCCCGCGTAGACAGGATTAGCTACAACCGATCGTAAAGATGATATCGCGTCGCCATTTATGACTACGACATCCGGAAGTTGAGAAAGAACATCCGTACAGCTGGCGTAGATGTCAATAACTACGTTCACGTGGGCAGGTCGCTTCGCTCGCAACACCGCCCCCGATCCTGCAAACACTTCAATGTAAACATCGTGCGGAGGGATTTGATTGATAATGGTCTGACAGACTCCAGACCCATTTTTACCACCGGGATAATTCATAGCGATATCCTGTAAACAGAGATAACTTCGAAGGCATAGACAAAAACAACTACACTGCAGTGTAGTTGAAAACATCTACAATGTCAAGGACTAGCACGTCGGCACTGTCGGCGGCGAGTACGCCGCCTCCTGCTGATCTCAGTCGCCGGATGGCTCAGACCAAACCCAACCCAACCCTAATCTTGATCATCAAAAGGATTATGGGAATTATCGCCAAGATTTGGATGAAAAACAACACCAAACCTAGAGTTCCAGTCATCAGGGATTTTTTCTAATTCTTTGAACCCAGCATAAAACCAGCCAACACCAAAACCAACAAGCAGACCCAGTATGAAGTAAATCATGATCGATCTCCTTTTCATCATCTTATCACAGTCGCCTCCGACTTCCAAACATCCGCCCTGCTACGCATGTCGGCAAGTTCACAAGCAGACTCTTCACGGATGCTTCGCTCAGTCCAAACCCAACCGTGACCGCTCGAACGTGACCCATCCTGGTATTGTCACACGGAGCTCAGTCACACCGTGACCCTCCAGATAACGTGACCCACCGGTAAGTCACACGCTCAACTGAGTCACACTTCGCCTACGTTCCATCCTCTTACGACATGCAGGCAAAGCCATCACTTGACGACCTTGCACCAATCGCCCACAGCCGCACGCACAAAGCGCGGACTGTGACGAGAGTCTATTCAAAATCGCACGTGCGAGCACACGCGCCATTGGCACAGGCACGCCATTCCCAACCGCTTTATATTTCGCAGTCACAGACATGGATAAATCAAAGTCACGCGGCAAACCTTGAAGTTCGCAGAAATCAGACCACGAACGCCGATCAACTTTCGCACCTTCACTTGCAAGAGCAATTCTTTGCCGTGACCCCACCGGCGCAGACCGAGCCGGTGAAATCACAGATCCATCCAAAGAACCGAATTGAAAATGACGTAAACGGACTTGTCGCATCCCGCACTCGCGGGCGTTCAGATCAAGCCGTTGAATTGAATAACCATCTATTGAAACATCGGGAACGCGCGGAACATTCTCAAGAAAGAACCAAGCCGGACGAGCAGAACAGACAACACGCTCAAACTCATTCAACATTTCGAGACCGTATCCTGTTGGGTTTCTATTTGCGCCGCTAAAATCCTGGCACGGACTCCCACCTATTACACCATCGAAGCGACCAGCAGGGACATTGAAGGTTCGAATATCCCCACCCCACAACAAATCGGGACCACGCACAACCGCAAAACCTTCAGCTTCGAAGCCACGACCAAGCAGATCAATACCGGGAAAGATTGAGAGTATGAGTTGCATGACTCCATACTATCAAACAATGCGTGACTTGTCAAATGCCGTGACGCTTCGAGAAGTCACAGCGATCGAGCCGTCACAGTCGGCTCCGACTTAACAATCTCCGCCCTGCTACGCATGTCGGCAAGTTCAAGAACAGACTCTTCACCGATGTGAGTACACTCGGTTCAGTCATGCGGCGGCCACGGACTACGCACAGACGCCCCTCGCCCCTCCCAAACCCAACCCCACTCCCCATCGCCACAAGACCATTGCGCCACTATCGGGCGCATGGCTATGTGTCGAGCAAGGTGTGGCAAATTGGGATAGGGGCAGGGGGCTTTTCGTTTGCCCGCTGATTACAGCGGTCGGCTTTTCCAAAGCCTCAAACCCTGTGCTTCGCCGTGGAAGAACACGCCCCAATGGTAGGACATTGAAGTTAAAACCAACCGCCCGACTCAAACACTTGCGAGTCGGGCGGCTTCTCCGGTAGTCGTTCTCACCAGAGACTTTGTATAGAGTTCAATAGCAAGGGCGGCTTCTGGCTTGAGGGGGGCAAGCTGATCACCGCCAACCACATAATAGCAAATTCAAAAACAAAAGTCAAGTAGCTCGGCATACAGCCTCGCAGATCTAAAATTTTGGTCGCTTGTCGCTCCCTGTTTTCAAGGCGGGGGTACGATCCCCGCCAAATCTAAAAGAAGAGCAATTAAGAGCGTGCTCAAGCCGCACGGCTATGTCCCTGCCTGTTTTTTTGCGGCGGGCAAACTACGCCCGCCCAAAAAATCCGCAGGACTAGCAAGAGCACTGCAATTGGTAGCACAGGGCGACAAAAAGACAAGCATTTTGCAATCACGCGGGCGGGGCACTGTGGTCGGTTTTTGGTTGTGAGTACACAACCAAAACACCTCCCGCCCGCTGTTGCAAAAAGAGCCTGCTTGCTTTTTTCGGCGATTACGCCGCGCTAATTCCTGTGCTCCCTCGACGGTTATGGGTTGCGTTTCCGCAACCCAAATCAAAAAGCAAAGGCAAAAACAATGCAAAGCGTTTATTTCGGCGGTTCCCGTTCTCTCTCTTCTTCTCCAATCATTCCACAGGTTGTCGCGGCAGTCATTTCTTCAGGCCAGTCTGTGCATGTCGGCTGTCAGTCAGGCGCAGATCAGCAGGTTATCCAATCTTGCCAGCCTTCGTTCCTCTTTGTTTTCGCAGTCGCACCTTTGTTGTCAGCTTGCGCCTGGCATATCCGGGTCGCTTGCGGTCTCGGTGCTGGCGTTGTTGTTGGTGCAGGCGGTCAATCAGCCCCCATTCCAGCGCGCTATCTCTTGCGCTCCATAGCCGCCTTTCAGGGTTGCTCTTGCGCCGTGTTCTTTGCCCCGGGCGCGGGTTCGCTGGCAGTTGCCCGCGAAGCCCTCAAAGCCGGTTTGCCTGTGTTCGCTTTTGGTTCCATGCCTGCCCGCGTGCCTTCGTCCGCTGGGCAGTGGGTTAGCTCTTCGTTCATGGGCTTTAGTTGCTGGCAGTGGTCAGCGCCCACTCAAGGCAGTTTATTCTAAAAGGTAAAACCATGCAAATAAAACCCTGTTTTTTTTGTGGTCAACTACCAAAGATTGAAAGAATATCAAAACACTGGTTCAACGCCACGCATGAAACATGCAACGATCAACCAGGTGTAAGTATTGCAAACAATCCATCCGCCGATCACGCAATCATTGCATGGAACAAATGGCAAGAAAAAATGAAAAAAGAATTTCCAAAAGACACACAGCCCGCGCTTTTTTAGTCATTTATCTGCGGGGCGTTCCCGCAGTCAATTTACAAGGAGATCAACCACATGTTAGATACCGCTACCCTTCCCCAAGTCCAAGCCCCAAGCATCCTAAAGTCATTGTATGCAAAAGTGGGCACGCAATCCTACCGCGTAGAACTCAAGTACAAGGTCAATGGCTTGTTTGTTCTGCGCCCGATCAGTGGAGAGCCTTACAAATATCTCCACGCCACCGCCGAGCAGGTAAAAGCGATGCACCTGTTTCCAATCTTCGGGGTGAATCATGGCTAACCGAATCCAGCTAGCCCGCGCATGGTGTGATCAATGTCTCTCTGATTGTTGGTTTGCATTCAATGAGCAGACCGGAGTCAATCAACACTTAGGCGAAAGCAACGCGGAGAAGTGGGTAGAGCTAAAGGCGCAGGGATACGAACCCGCACACCGCGGAGGCGTCTACACTTTCACCCAGTGGAAAGCCGCACCGCTTGCCCTCCCGCTCGAATGGCAGATGATCGCCGAGAGCAAACAACCCGAATATATACAAGATTGGTAAGGAGATCAACCACATGAACACACCAACCACCAACCCCGCACAGCAGGCCGCCGAGCAATTCCGCGCAGACCTGCGTGCAGACCTCGCCGAGATCATGGACGAACTACACAGCCAGCGAGCGGAGCTAACAAACATCCGCGCGGACCTTGAATCCATCCGCGCAGGACTCACGCAAGCCGCAAGCCAGCCAGCGGCCACGATCGGACAAACCGAATCCGTGACCATGACCCGCATCACGCGCACGCGCACCAGCGGAAAATGGTATTACAAAATGCAAGGCGGGCGATACATGAAGCGCGGCGTCACTGTCTGGGATGAAATTCTCAAGGCGATGGAACTTGACCCCGAGTCTATCGAATGGGACACCCAGGACGGGTACACATTCCCGCAACCGTTGACGGTAACGGTCTTGTTGAAAGAATACACAGACGAGACCAGCGGCGAACTCAAGACCACCCCACAAAAAGTCACAGGCAGAATCTAATCCACCCTACGCGCGCCGCCCGTCGCCTTGTAACGGGCAGGAGATCAACCACATGAACACAATCAAACGCTTTATTCAATGGATCCGTAAGACATTCGGCAGGAAGTGGACAGCCGAAGAGATACTCAAGAGAGAGGGATAAACCCCACCGCCCGCAGAAATGCGGGCGGTTTTTATTGGACTCAAAGACACCGACTTAACAAACTGGAGGAAGTCGGCTCGCTCCGCGGCGAGTACGCCGCTTCGTCATAACCAAGTTCACAAGCGAGTCCCAAGGACAAGCCAGGAAGCAGAGAGCGAAGGCAGTCGGCTCGCTCCGCCCTGAGTACAGGTCGTCGTTATCGGCGCTCGCTATCGCTCGCGGTTTGCGGGATGCGCCCACGATGTGGCGCGCAGAACACCGAAAGCAGGCAACCGCCCGCCGGTTTCCTGCACTTTCCCGCGACCTCTCCTCTTTGGGTGGGATCTGTTTGCCGCTTGCTTGCTCACAAGAGCAGACAGCGCCCTAGCTCGGGCGCACATCATACAACCCGTCACGGCGGGGTCAGTCCCCCTAGGCTTTTGTTAAGGTTGACACAACCTTAACAAAACATGGTACACTTACAGCGGAGAAGAGAGTCGGAGGAATGAGGCGAGAGTAGTAAAACTTCCAACTCTCATTGAAAGAGAGCGGTCTTGTCTGGGTCCGCTCTCTTTGCTTTTATTTTGACTGATTCGTATTCTTATTCCACTTATCACTAGCATTCATAAATATTTCAGCATCGATCTCTTTTTGTCTTTTTTGCTCACTTGTTCCGGCATCATCTTCAATTTGCAAATCTATTCTGCCTCCGATGTCATCATCAGCCTGATTCCGCCACCGAGATAGACGAATATCGATAACCTTCACGCCTGCCTGTTTGAGTTCATTGATAAGTTGATTCTTCTTAGTATCGTCGTCGATATTTCCATCGAATTGCATAAACATTTTTACTCCTCAAAAATACTGTGCTCCGGTGGCTGTTGTTCCTGCAACATTACCTGGAAGATAATTCGCTCCGCCTCCATTGACAAAGATTACACCATTACCTGTGCCAGTATAACGTTTGGCTGTTACAGCAAAAGCACCAAGCGTAAACGTCATCCCATGAAGCCATGCCTGTCCCTTGTATGACACAAAAGCAAATGATGATCCAAATGTGACACTTGCCAAGAATGTGATCGTCCTTGTCGCCGCATTATAGAAACCATCAGCCTGTATATCAAGATGCGCTGCGGCGCCCCCACTGATTGCATAGTTGGTCATCATTTGTACTATCGCATTGGAACTTGCCGCAATATGACTGCCTAAACACGCTCCAAAATCTATATTAGATAAACGAAGCGTGCCACCCGTCACCGAAAGACAACTCCCAGAAGTAGTGGTTTGAAGTTTAAAACCTTTGACATCCCATCCGGTAATGTCTCCATGTGCTATACAATTATTTGAGGTAGTAGAGATTATGCAATTTGCCGGGGTCGTGGTATTACCTTGAAGAACAAGATTGCCTTGTACCGACCAACCTACGACATTTGCAAGCGTTACTGCGCCGGTGTATGTGCCATCTGCGACCTGTATCGTAACCGTGAAGCCCGCAACATCAAGCGTTTGAACAACATCAACCGCCTTTTGAATGGTCAGAAATGCACCACCAGCACTATCCACAAGCCCTGTATTGCTGTCGCTCCCATCTGTACGGACGTAGTAGGTACGATTAGCTGTAAGTTTTTCTCTTATGTCGCCTTCTACAACATCTGTGACGAAATCAATCGTCCCATCCGCATCCTGATAGGTGACAGTAATTCCCGTTTCCGTATTCCCCGTAAGCATAGCACCAACAAGGTCTTGAACTTCTTCATCTGTTCCTCCAAGCACCAGATCATCCACGGCTTCGGCGAGCGCCTGCAGGTTATTGACAGTGGCGTCGAGATTATTATTGAACGTGGATGTATTGAGCGGAGTGTACGGAGCAGCAGCTTCAACCGTGGACGGCATCGCGCCACCTTCGGTATTCTCAAACCACTGAAAAGGTTCAACAATCACGTGCCAGGCAGGAGTAAGTTCAGTATCGAATATCTCAGTGACCTTTATGCGTGTGTTGAATGAATAATTGTAACCATTGATCGTTACATAGTCCCCCGATTCATACTTCAAATTCGGAGAAAGTCTGGAAGATCTGCCTGCTTTGAGTGAGTGAGCATACGCCGGACGGGTCCCAGTCGTAGGGATATATCCCAAATTATGAATAGGCGGAAGATAACCACTTGCAGATGTGGGATTATAAGTATTAACAGTCATCGCATCATCGCGCCATAAAAATTGCTTCACGACAAATTGAGTAGTTAAAACCGATTTATCTCTTTGAAAAAGAAGATCATCTATTTCATGCTGTACACTAATCGTCTCCGTAGGCTGAAAGAAATAAACATCGATCTTGTCAGTTAGAGAGTTTTCAGTATGACGAGCAAAGATGAGAAACTTCTGGCGAAAAATGGAATGTAAACTTTGTAAGTTGTGAAAAATAACATTCCTACCCGTTGGGTAGAATTGATAACCCCACACAGCATGAGCGGCGTTCTCATAAGTGGCGGCAATTATCTTTGTAGTTGGATTCAGTTCGTCAAGATATATTGCTTCGATAACTTCCTGCCAAGTCAGATCAATGCCAAGATTTTTATAGTGTGGAGGAAGCAAACTACCCTTGATATAGTAGTATTTTTCATCCTGCAAAATCTGCGTCGGCGTGAAACTCGATGTGACAGTTGTTTCAGGCACACCACCGATCACTACGCCACGCTCAAACGCAAAGTAACCTGAATTTATTATGCCCGTTACTTCAGCTGTTATGGGAAGCACAGCCTCGGCATCGTGATCTTGAATTCTGAAACTGACAGGCTGTACAGATACATCGAAATTAGACGGATCAACGTCCGACAACAAGACCCGCAAATATGGCTGAAACTTGCCGCTATCCAAGGCGGCTTGCGCCTCAGCTGAAAACGTCCGCATCTACTGACCCCAACTATGATAACCATCATTCCAAGCGCGTGTATCCGGCTCGCCCACAGGGGCGCGGCGATCCTTAGCCAACTTGACCAGGTCGGCAATAAACTCGATCTTCATTTCCTTCGCCTGCTCAAGATAATTATCGGACTGGTCCTTGCTTAGATTGATAGACTCTGTCCTCGAACGCGCGCGGATACGCAACGACTCCGCGGCTATTCCTTTGATCAACTTCGGATCAAGCCACGCCGGGATAGTTGACTCCGTCGCCGAATCCAAACCATTGATCGTTTGAGGGATGGTATAGCGCACAATCAAGGTGTCGGAAGATGTGACCGGAGAGCGCAGACGGAACCAGACGCGCTCATCTTCGTTGTAGGGGTCATAGGTAACAGAAATATCCAACTCATTCGCGTTATCCCCCTGTAAAAGAACATCAAGAATATCCACAGCGAGCGCATCTGCGTCAGTTAACTCATACTCATACTGATCATTTACGCCAGTGATCAGCGTGCCAGCATAGACAGGAAAATGCTCGTTGTAAGTTGACAAAGCATCACGCGCCGCGGCTGTGATCGTAGCAGTAGTAAAGATCGTGCCATCGTCGCCAAGAAGAGCCTGGACTTTCGATATCAGAGTGGTAAGAGAGTCAGCCATAATAGCTCCAAAAACCGCACAGGAAGAGCCACGATGGACGGGAACAAAAATCCCGCCCCGTCCATCGTGCAAACATATTTAATCGCGCTACGCGCTTCCTGGCTTTAAATTAGACCACGTACAGAAGCGCGAGCCGTGACAATCACTCCCAACAGGGCAAGTAGTCCATTGAGCAGAAACGCGACCTGCTCCTCGGTCAACGGCAGACCGGGGACAAAGAACTTAAGCAAGCCGTATAGAAACGTGACGACGATCACGAACACGGTTGCAGGTAACGGAATGACGGAAAGAATTTTCATAGTTACTCCTCTGTAGTGCCGAGTTTATCTTCGACAATTTTCTGCGCGGCAAGAGCTTCCTGCTTGGCAAGCTCTTTCTTTTGCTTGGCAGTCAACACGGGAATTTCGTCTTCCCGCTCCAATTGGACGGCACGATCATATTTTTCAATTGCCGCTTTGAGTTCATCTTCAGTCATGGTCAACTTTTGACCAGACTCAAGAACGAACGTAGCTGACTTGTAATCGTCAGAAATCCTGTAAGCTCCTTTGATAACCCGCGTCTTACGAGTCTTGGCGTACTTTTCGAGAACAGAGATCGAAAGAGTCACAGCTTCTCCTTATACCCTGAATGTGTAATTGACCTGTGCGCCAAGAAACTCCAACACAGTCGTAGCGGCACAGACACAAGCCAGTTCAACAAACCAGTAATCGTCGTCATCGATATATTCCGGCGTAGTGACGGTGATCAACAAATTATGTTGATCCACTTCGGCAGCAGTTGTTGCGGCGACCAGGTCCTGCGTGACTGTAACTTGAGTTGCTACGGCTACCGCGTCGTCAGCTCCACGGGCGATCTTCCACATGGTAGCAGTGATACTGGTGGCGGCGGCGGTCAAAATCTCATAGTCAACTCCAACACTGGCGATCATAGAGCCTTTGCCATCGTTGCCACCTCCATTTTCGTTTCCCGGAACGAGTAGGGGAATAGTGACGGTGGCAGTTTCGGCGGCGGCGGCTTTCTGTTTGACGACGGTGTGAGCGACGTTACCGGCCGCTTCCACCCATGTTCCTGTAACGCAGTGGAAGTTGAGCGGCGAGATGACTTGTTGCATATGTGTATCGTGTACGTATCCCATGATGTTTACTCCTTATGGGTTGGACTAATATCTCAGTCCCTCAGCTGAGGGACTGAGTTGATAAAACTAAGCAACGTTATTCTTGTGGAGCGGCAGATCGTCTGCCACGCCCACGGTAACGAACTGGCGCACCTTGATGCGACTCTCATCGTTGGCGAACATGGCGGGATCGATCTCGGACGAAGCAGAGAATATCTGTGGCTTGACGCCAAAGATTTCACCGAGCATGACACCAGGGCGTAACTTGGGATCGATCAACGCCGCCCAATCGGTGGCATCTGTCCACTCAGGGACTACGATAGGCTGGACTCGTCCGCCCCAACGAACGGACTGCGTAGCAGGCACGTTCTGGGCATTGGCTTCCCAACGCGGGATGAACAAGGCTTCTGCCGCATCGATCAGATCTGCGGGAACCAGACAGATACTTGGCTTCAAAGCCTGCGGCTTGCCTGTGCCATAGTAACCTGCGGCATTCTTGACCATGAGTTTCTTTTTGTACATGGCAAGGGCAACCGCTTTCCAGGCGGTGTAATCCGTACCAAGTGCCGTGGTCAAGAGGTTGACATGCCCACCCGCGGTGGTCTGTGCGGTGGAGTTGAACAACGCGCCACCATCCGTCATAACTGGACCAGCGGCAGCGTTTTGCGTGAAGATAGCCGCGACCTGCTCAGAAATGTTACGCATTCCCGCAAGCGCAACCTCGGACGGCATGCGGCGGAAGGCACGCAGATCATCATTGATCACAGCTTCGATGGTCAACGGCACGTACCCACCATACTTACCCCATTCGGACGTCTCTTTGATGTCACCAATGGGGAGCTCGGTATATTCTCCGCGCTCCGCAACTGACGGCAGGGTAGCAATGGTTCCAGTCCTGACCCACGTTGCAGTCTTGAGGTTGGTGAAATGCTCAATCGTGACGATCTTCTGCCACCAGCCATAGGACTCTTCGAAGTCCTTCCACGCATCCACCAGCATTTTGTTTTGCACATTGGCAACAATACCGGGGAAGTTGGCACTCACCAGTGAGAACTCGGGGAAATAACCACCCATAAAATACTCATCGCCAGTAGCTTTGAGATAGGCGTCTCGAATACCCTGCAATTTGTGGACTTTGCGGGTTGCATCCTTGGCTTGACGTTCCAAGCCGAACATATCCTCTACCGCAAGTTTGAAATCATCTGCACCGTTGTACATGCCATAGGCATTACGCCCAGGTCCCTGCACATTTGCACCCGCAGTAAGTTGACTCAACTCTTCGCGCGCTTCGGTGATAGCTTCGGACAACTCAGGGGCTTTAAACGCACGCCCCGTAAACGCTTTGCGTATACGGGCCTGCACGATCTCGGGCAAACGGGAACCTGCGAGTCCGGTAGTCAACAGATGTTCACAAGTCGCCACTAGTACAGCGTGACTCTCTTGCAGTTGTGCATCCATCGCATTCATGCGCTCAGTCTCGCCCAACAATAAGGCGGCGGCTTCGCGGTTGGCTTCCAACTGCGCTTCTTGCGCGTTGGGCGTGACAAGTTCTCCCTCGACTTCGGAAATCTCCTGCGTTTCGGGATTCGTCACTGATACTTTCACTTTCTTTTTCATTTGACCTCCTTTGGTCAAGGGTTTGGATCCCGCTAATTTAGCGGGATGGGTTACGGCGTTGTCGCCGAAAACTTCAAGTTTATATTCCTGCAAACTTTCGATACCCGTTCCTTCGCTGGCAGGTACATTGACTGCGCTCGTCTCTTTACCTTTGGGATTGATAAAGATAAGCTCGCACATTTTTTCAGTTTTGCTCTCACCGACTTTATATGTCATTCCTGGTCTGTGCGAACATTCGTACGAAAACCAAGAGAGATTACAGATCGAACAAAGCACATCGTCATAAAACCAACCAATAGAAAAGCGGTCTATCTTGCCTTCCACAAAATCAGTCATGCCACGCCGGGTAGTAAGCCTGACGGTCTGCTTGAAGTCCTGACCTTCGAGAGTGGAGTCGATGACCGTCCCATCACGCGCATCAATATCGTAGGTGTCGTGATTACGAAGAAAGGGTTGACCTTCAAAAGATGCGGCGAACTGCTCCATATCCTTGTCTTGAAAGACATAATGGTTTTTGTTCTTCGCCGTTTTGAAGGTAGTGGCTTTGAAATCAATGTGATCCAGTTCGCCGCTTTCAATCTTTGGCAATATCTCTGCACGATTAGGGAGAGACAACTTATCAATGATCGGCATGGACCGTAAAACAGGCATGACTTTTTTCATAATAGACTCCTTTTACCTAATTACCAGTATCTTCCTTCGGGTCGGCGGGATCAGTGCCAGGATCGTTGATAGCAGGAGCACCCTCAGTCGGCTTGACCAACGGCTTACGTTTGATCTTTGGAATTTTCTTACCATCCCAGACTTCCGCAACCATCTTGTAGATCAGCCTCATAAATTCCTTATCATCTATCGCTTCACGGTCGAGCATATCCGCAAGATTTGGATACGCCCTCCCTAGCGCAAGCGCAAGGGTGGCGTTATCGCGTTCGGTAATATCCGGTCCTTCGACCCAAATACTCTTGCCTTCGGAAAGTTGCAAGCCCTTGACCTTGACGGCAACGCGCGCCATCTCGATTAGCATTTCAAAGAAATCATTTTGCGATTCTTCCAATGTGCGAAAAGTCGGCGTACCCGCCGCCTCCGCAGTCGTGCGCGATGAGTCCTCTGGTTCGGCGAGCCAATGCATCGGAAAACTCCCCGTCGCGATCATCTTCTTAATAGCTGTGCCATCCATCGAAGCGTCGAAGCCATCCAACTGAGCAGACAGGATGCCATACGCCTCCCCACTATTTCTATTCAACACCAAAACACTACCGGACTTGGGCGGGTTGGCATTCAAATTCTTTTCACGTGCTTCCCGTTCACCTTCGCTTTTATAGACACCGGAAACAACGTACATAAACGCAGTCCGAAAGCGGTTGAGACGAACACGATCTTCAAGCCAGGACGAAAAGCGACCGATCCACACCAGGAGCGGAGATAGATCAGCTTCACCCCAAGGACTACCTACAGGCTGATTGCTGGGAAAGTGAATCATAAATAGCGTCTGTCCTCCAGCTTCGTCATACGCTTCCCATTTATCGGTTTTCGTCTCATCCTTGAAGTAACCCGTTTCCTGTTCGATGTCATTCTCAACAGTGTCAATCTCTTCAATCTGTTCGGCAGGCACAGCCCGGATAATGGACATTCCATTAGCTTGCACATTGAAGAGAAAGAAAAGATTACCCGTCCTGACATCCTCATCCTTCCAACGCTTGACATTCCGATTGAACTTGTTGAGCGGATGGTTCCACCATTCGGTAAGGAAAGTTTGCACATCAGGATCATCGCTCTTGATGACCAGTCCCTTACCTACAACAAAGGATGTCATCAACCGAACAATGCGGCGGGCAATCGGATTAACTCTCCACGCCCGCATGGATTCAGCAAATATCTTTTTGCGATCCCAGCCAGAGCGACCATCATACAATCCAGACAATCCACCTGTGAAGAAATTATTATCCCGCTCGGGAGAAAGCGAGAGAGCAGCTTCGAGTGCATCGTTCGTATTACTCAATTGCCTCTCGAGTGAGCGGATTTGACTTGCGGACGATGGCTTCTTTTTCTTGGTAGTCATTACTCACCTTTCTTCTTTTTCTTCTTTACAATCTTCACGATCGCGCCAACAAGGTCCTGCGATCCGGGCTCTATCGGTTCGCTGGTGTGTCCTATGTTCAACGGCGTCTGATAAGCAGTCGGAAAATCGCCAGGGTAAAAAACGGAAAAGCCAGTGCTTCCAAAATTATTGACGCCCTCCGGTCGTCCAAATAAGAAAAATTTCAATGTCCCAGGCGTACCCAAAGGTGGGTACTTATATATCGCCTTAAACGGCGCACCAAAGTCAGCATAAGTAGCACCATCAGGACTCGGGATGTCTGGTGCATAGTGAGGTGACACAACATTGGTATTACCGAAAGGATTCGAGTTTCCAAATGGCTTCGTCGGCGCATACAGGGAATTTCCAAACGCATCTGTCAGCCCTGCTACAAAGCTTTGTTCCTTGGGGGGTTTCGGAGACACAGGTAAAAGGAATTCAGCCGCATTGATAATATCGACAAGGCTATTTGGAACCAAAGCTTGGTTCCAAATTTGACTAGCTCCTGGACGTGACGCGCCTCCCCCTCCTGCTCCTGTTGTTCGAAAGTGCGAGCCAGAAGACGGATTCTTGATATAGATAACTCGTCTGCTAGTAGGCATTATCCATTCCTTCCAGCACATCCTCTTGCTCGATGACAACAGTTTCGGACGAG
>Ga0210377_10001752_pt1 | contig 19448 bp, 19 predicted proteins | sample PLM4_65_b1redo_FD_155480 | JGI IMG/M metagenome (GOLD analysis project Ga0210377, IMG submission 155480) | Groundwater sediment microbial communities from an aquifer in East River, Colorado, USA - PLM4_65_b1 redo | ecosystem: Environmental > Terrestrial > Soil > Riparian zone | place: USA: East...
CCTAGAGCCGCTCCGGCGACGTGGTCGGCGCGATCAGGCGGATGAGATCCAGACCCGCTTGGCGCACCGCGGATTCCACCGCCGGGTCTACCCCGGCCGGCAGGTCGGTCAGGAGGATGCCGTGGGCGCCGGCGCCGGCCGCGTCGGCGAGGAAGTGCCCCAGGCCGTAGCGCAGCACCGGGTTCAGGTAGGTGAAGAGCACGATCGGGACGCCCGGGGCCGCGGCGCCCGACAGGAGCTCCAGCACGCCCCGCACGGTCATCCCCGCCTCGAGCGCTTCCTGCGAGGCCCGCTGAATCACCGGCCCGTCGGCGAGCGGATCGCTGAAGGGAATGCCCAGCTCGATGAGGTCGGCGCCCTCCTCCCGCAGCATGCGGAGGGCGTCATGCGTAGCGGCCGCCGACGGGTAGCCGGCTGTGAGATAGGGAATCAGTCCGGTGCGCCCCGCCCGCCGCAGCGTCGTCCAGCGCGCGGCGATGATCCCGTCAGACAAAGAAATCTCCGGGGTTCAGGGCCCAGCGCCCGGGATCGGTGACCTTGATGATGGAGCGCTTGTAGTTGCCGTCGTCGCCGGCCTCGGCCAGGTTGATCAGCGGTGGCGGCGCCAGGCGCTGGCCGTCGGGGCTCATGACGATGCGCACCATCGGGCGGTGCAGCTGGGTCGGGTCCTGATTGGCGGCGTGCACGATGCCGACTTCGTAGGTGTCGAGGATGACGCAGGTCCCCACCGGGTACACGCCCAGCAGGTTGATCAGCGCCTTCACCAGCACCGGGTCGAGGCCGCGCCGCGGGTTCTCCCACATCTCGCGCAGCACCTGGTCGGGCTGCAACGGGATGGTCTGGTAGGTCCGGCGGGTGGTGGCGGCATCGAACCCGTCGGCCACCGCCACGATCTTGGAGAACATGGACAGGTGGCGCGGCCGGAGGGCTTTGGGATAGCCCGACAGATCGACCTTCATGTGGTGCTCGTGCGCCACCACCATCCCGCGGTACGGGACCTCGCCGTACCCGCGGAGTCCGAACAGCGTCAGGACGCCGAGCCACGGATGGGACTGCATGATCCGCCACTCGTCCTCGCTCAGGGCGCCGTGCTTGGCGAGCACTTCGAGCGGCACCCGGCTCTTGCCCACGTCGTGCATCAACGCGGCCATGCCGAGGTCGAACAGCTGCACCCGGGACAGGCCCAGCCGCCGACCGATCGCGACGCTGAAGATGCAGACGTTCACCGAGTGGGTGAACGTGTACTCGTCGTAGTCGCGGATCGTGGTGAGGCCCACCAGCGAGACCTCGTTGCTGAGTACCTGGTCTACGATGCTCTGCACCGCCCGCTTGAGCTTCTTGACGCTGGCGCTCCGGCCCATCCGGATGCTGTTCACCACTTCCTTGGTCACCGCCACCGATCGCTCGTAGGTGCGCTTGGCCATTTCCTTGGCGCGCTGCTCGTCTTCGAGGTTGTCGGCATCCTCGACCGGCGGGTCCACCGCGAGGTGGGTGACGCCGCCCTGCACCATGCGCTGGTACAGGTCCGACAGGCGGTTGGCGCCCGGATCCCGGGTGCCGGTGCTCAGGAGCAGCGACAGGAAGACCTGCCACTCCCGCCGCTCGATGGTGTCGTTCACGTGCATGGTCCCGACGCCGTTCTGGCGCAGGACGGCGAGCACGTGGCTGAAGGAGGCGTAGTTGTCGAGGTTGAGCCGCAGCCGGGTCGAGTTCACGAAGATGAACTCGCCCGCGATCCGCACCTCGAGGTTGTCCTCCACCTGGAGCAGCGCGCGCGCCGCCTGGTGCAGGTCGTCGATCGACCGTTGCACCTGCTCGTTCTCCACCGGGTAGAGCCGCAGGTTGCGGAGCACGGCGTAGAAGTTGAGCAGGAACTGCCGCCCGCCCTGCCGGACCAGCCCGTCGGTGGTCTGGAGCTGGTCGGCGATGCTGGCGCGGGCGCGGCGGTCCGGGGCGTCCGTCATCCGGCGTTCTCCCGCAGGGCCTTGGTGATGGCGTTCCGGACCAGCGGGTCCTTCTCCGCGGCCGCGGCCGCTTCCAGCGCGGCGCGGGCGTCGGGCGTGCGGATCTTGCCCAGGGCCATGGCGGCGCAGGCCCGAATGGCCGGTTCCTGCTTCTTCCGCATGAACCCGCCGGTGGCCAGCATGGGCTTGAGGTTCCGGATGGCTTCGGGGCCGCTCAGCAGGCCGTACGCCTCGAAGAAGACCATCTTCTCGGTCAGGTCGCCGCCCTTGAGCTCGCGTCCCAGCACCACGGCTTCGACCCGCGGCAGGGCGGCCCGGTGCCCGCGGGCCCCGAGGACTCGCACCGCCGCGATCCGCACGTCCCGGTGCCCATCCTGAATGGCCCGCTCCAGCTGCTGCATGGCGCCCGGGGTCGCGATGGCCGCCAGGGATTCGACCGCCACCACCTTGAGCTCGGGCGGAACCTCGCGGATCAGCAGGCCGCCCAACGCGGGCACGAGCGGCGGGAGCTTGAGCTTCCCGGCTAGGCGCGCCGTTTCCAGCACCACGGCGGGGTTCTCGTTGCCCAGCGCCGCGGCCAGTTGGTCGGGAAACGCCGCCGCCGTCCGCTGGACCGCGGCGCCGAGGATGTTGCGTACCTGCTCGGTCTTGAGCCGGGGCAGCCAGTCCAGCACCGTCTCGAGCGCCTCGCCCCGGAGCTCGCGGAACAGCTCGCCCAGATCGTCCTCGGTCGGGTGCACCACGGCTTCGTCGAGCGACTGCAGGAGCTGCGACAGCGTCTCGGGTTGGGACAGGCGGGCCGGAAAGGCCTCCAGCGCCTTCCGGTGATCCGGCAGCACCTCGCGCGCGCGCTCGACCACGATGCGGATCTCGCGCAGCACGTAGGCCACGGCCCGGAAGTCGCCCACGCCCAGCAGGTAGGGGAGGAAGTTCTCGATGATGGAGACGATTTCCGCCCGCACCGTGGGGAACGGCTGGAGCTCGAAGATATCGAACAGGACCGCCAGGATGTTCGCCCGGAGATCCTGCTGGTACTCGCGGTCGATCTCCCCCTTGAGATACTGGATGTCCTTGTCGTCCAGGAAGTACAGCGTCGAGTCGAAATCCTCGAGCCGCACCACCCCCGCGGGGCGCTCGGGCTCGGGCTCGGCGGCCACCTCGCGCGGCGTGGCCTCGAGCTCGGGCGGTTCCGTTTCTTCCTTGGCCAGGGGCGCGGCGTCGTCGGCGGCGAGCTCGACGAACTGGTAGCGGATGAACTGGAATTCCTGGCCCCAGAGCAGGGTGAGCAGGTCGTCGTCGGCCTCGGGCGGCAGGTTCCGCGCCTTGTTGATCACTTGGAGCAGGCGGATGACCTCGTCGTTCTCGGCGCCGCGGGCCACGGTCACCGAGCGCACCCCGTCCTTGAACAGGATCCAGGCGAGGCTTTCGTTCCGCGGCTGGCTCAGCACCACCTTGCCTTCCCATTTGAGCTCGTGCTCGATCACGGCCAACCGGAGCTCGTCCATCTCGGCCCAGAGGGGATCGAACGCCTTGCGGACGTTCCCCATCGCCGTCTGGTACACCGGATTGTTGGGGAGATAGAGCTGCGCGGCGCGCAGTCCCTTGAGCAGGAACTGGAGGAAGGACTCGACGACGGTCGAGTCGACTTCGGAGCCCGCTTCGGTCGCTTCGGTCACACCCGCGTCCCGGTGAGGGCGGCGACGTGCGCCACGTCCTTGTCGCCCCGGCCGCTCACATTGAGCAGCACCACCTCGTCGCCGCGCCGGCCGGCCGCGGCGCCCAGCACCCAGGCGACCGCGTGGGCCGTTTCCAGCGCGGGCACGATGCCCTCGAGCCGGGCCAGCCGGCCGAAGGCCTCCAGCGCCTCGGCGTCGGTGACGGTCACGTACCGCGCCCGTCCTACGTCCTTGAGATAGGCGTGGGCCGGGCCCACGCCCGGGTAGTCGAGACCGGCCGACACGGAATGGGCGGGCCGCACCTGCCCATCGGCGTCCTGCAGCAGGTAGCTGTAGCTCCCGTGGAGCACCCCGGGCCGTCCGGTGCCGAGGGTCGCCGCGTGGCGGCCGCTGGCCAGGCCCTCGCCCCCCGCCTCGACCCCGATCAACTCGACCGCCGGCTCGTCCAGGAACCCGGCGAAGATGCCCAGGGCGTTCGAGCCGCCGCCCACGCACGCCACGACCTCTCCGGGCAGCCGGCCGACGCGCGCCAGCACCTGGTCGCGCGCCTCACGGCCGATCACCGCCTGGAAGTCACCCACGATGCGGGGGAACGGGTCGGGCCCCACGACGGACCCGATCACGTAGTGGGTGGAATCCACGTTGGTGACCCAGTCCCGCAGCGCCTCGTTGGTGGCGTCCTTGAGGGTGCGCGTCCCCGAGTCCACCCGCACCACCCGCGCCCCCAGCAGCTCCATCCGGTACACGTTCAGACGTTGGCGCTCCATGTCGGCCGCGCCCATGTACACCACGCACTCGAGCCCGAATCGGGCGCACGCGGTGGCCGTGGCCACCCCATGCTGGCCCGCCCCGGTTTCGGCGATGATGCGCTGCTTGCCCATGCGGCGGGCCAGGAGCACTTGCCCGAGCGTGTTGTTGATCTTGTGCGCGCCGGTGTGGGTCAGGTCCTCGCGCTTGAGCAGGACCCGGCAGCCGGCCTCGGCGGACAGTCGCGGCGCGTCCGACAGCGCCGTGGGGCGGCCCGCGTAGTCGCGGAGCAGGCCCTCGAGCTCCGCGCGGAACGCCGCGTCGTCGCGGACGGCGTCGTACGTGGCCGCGAGCTCGTCGAGCGCGGCCATCAGCGTCTCCGGGACGTATCGGCCGCCGTACGGGCCGAAGCGCCCGGAGGCCCGGACGACGGTATCCACCTTCACGAAGTCGCGTCTCTCCTGTCGGGCGCGCCGCACCGCGGGTCCGTCCGGGCGACTCCCGCGAGTCGCCGCACCGCCGCGGCGGGATCGGAGGCACCGGCCAGCGCCGTCCCCACCAGAATAGCGTCCGCCCCCCACGCCGCAACCCGTTCGACGTCCCCCCGAACCGCGATCCCGGACTCGGCCACGGCCGTGATGCCCGCCGGCACCGCCGCGAGCACCGGCGCGACCCCGTCGAGCGACACGGCGAAGGTGTCCAGGTCGCGCGCGTTCACGCCGATCGCCTCGGGCGCGAGCGGCACGGCCACCTCGAGCTCGCCCGCGTCGTGCACCTCGATCAGGCGGGCGAGCCCCAGCTCCCGCGCGGCGGCGCTGAGCTCCGCCAGCGCGCCCGGCTCGAGGGCGCGCACGATCAGCAGCACCGCGCTCGCGCCCGCCGCCCGGGTCTCGAGCAGCTGGAGCCAATCGAGCACGAAGTCCTTCCGGAGCACCGGCACCGCCACCGCGCCCCGCACGTCCCGGAGATCGTCCAGCGACCCGCCGAAATGCCGCTCGTCGGTCAGCACCGACACGGCCCGCGCCCCGCCCGCCACGTAGCGCCGGGCCCAATCGGCCGGGTCGAGGTGCAGCGCGATCGTGCCGGCCGACGGTGACCGCCGTTTCACCTCGGCGATGATGGCCACATCCGGGCCGGCCAGCGCCCCGGTCCAGTCCGGTGGGGCGGGCGCGGCGCGCGCCGCGCGCTCCAGCTCCACGCGGCGGGGACGGAGCGCCCGGGCCCGCTCCCGGGCGGTGTCGAGGAGTGACGTCAGGGTGGGACTCATGCGCGTTGCTTGCGGTTCGGCTGGTGTTCGGGTATAGTTGCTTCGGTGTTCATTCGGTCACATCACCGGGCTGGGAGCTTGCGATGCCGCTCACCCGACGCCAAAAGCAGATCCTGAGCTTCCTGGAAACCTACATCCGGTCGAACGGCTACGCCCCGTCGTTCGAGGAAATCGCCGAGGAATTCCACCTCAACTCCCTGGCCACGGTGCATGAGCACCTCACCAACCTGGAACAGAAGGGATACATCCGCCGGGCGCACAACGAGCGGCGGGCCATCGAGATGGTTCCGCGGCAGGGGCAGACCGGTGCCACCGAGCTTCCGCTGCTGGGCCAGGTGGCCGCGGGCGAGCCCATCGAAGCCATCCCCCAACCCGAGACCATCGCGGTCCCCAACGATCTCCTGCCACGGCGGGGCTCGGCGTACGTGCTGCGCGTCCGCGGAGATTCCATGGTGGACGACCACATCCAGGACGGCGACTTGGTGGTGGTGCACAACCGGAACACCGCCAACCAGGGGCAGATGGTCATTGCCCTGGTCCAAGGGACGTCGGCCACGGTCAAGCGCATCTATAGGGAGGCGGACGGGTGGGTCCGCCTCCAGCCATCCAACGAGCGCATGCAGCCCATTCGCGTCCACGAGAACGACCTGCTGATTCAGGGCATCGTGGTGGGCGTTATTCGGAAATACTGACCCGTCCTTCCCGGCGGAGCGCCGCGAGCGCCGCCGCCGCCCCACCCTCATGCAGGGCCGTGGCCGCCCGGTCCAATCCCTCGGCCAACGACGCGGAGCCCGCCACGTAGAGCGCGGCGCCGGCGTTCAGAATCACCGCCGCCCGGCCACCCGGATCGCGTTCCGGCGCCTCGAACAGGCGCACGATGCGCTCGGCATTGGCGCCCGGGTCCCCTCCCCGCAGGGAGTCGAGGTCCGCGTGCTCCAGCCGGTAGGCCGCCGGGTCGATGGTCCAGCTTCGGATGTCGCCGTCCCGCACTTCGCACACCACGGTGGGGCCCGAAGGCGCGATTTCGTCGAGGCCGGCGGTGCCGTGGACCACGAGCGCGTGTTCCGCGCCGAGGCGGCGGAGGGCGTCGGCCACCACGGCCACCCGGGCCCGGTCGGCCACGCCCACCACCTGCCGGAGCACCCCGGCGGGATTGGCGAGTGGTCCCACCAGGTTCATCACCGTGGGCACGCCCAGCTCGCGCCGCACCGGGGCCACGTGTCGCATGGCCGGGTGGAACGCCGGCGCGAACAGGAAGACCATGCCGGCCCGGGCGAGAATGCGCGCGGCCCGGTCGGCCGACTGGGTCAGGTCCACCCCCAACGCCTCGAGCACGTCCGCCGATCCGCAGCGCGACGTGAACGACCGGTTGCCATGCTTGGCCACCGGGACTCCCGCCCCCGCCGCGACCAACGCGGCCGCCGTGCTGAGATTGAAGGTCCCGACCGCGCCGCCCCCCGTGCCCGCCGTGTCGATGGCCGCGGTGCCCGCCGGCAGCTCCACCCGATGCATCGCCGCCCGCAGCGCGCGCGCGGCGCCGGCCAGCTCCACGCCGGTCTCGCCCTGGACCCGAAGGCCCATCAGCAACGCCGCCGCCTGGCTGGGCTGCGCCTCACCGGTCATCAGCTGCCCGAAGGCGGCGGCGACCAGGTCTTCACCCAACCGGTCGCCGCGCGCCAGCGTGGCCAGCGCCTGGGCCAGCGCCGGGTTGGGAGAGTCGGGAGCCGCGGGGACGGAGTTCACGGGGCCGAACGTAGGGCGGTTCGGGGCCGGCTGTCAACGCCGCAAGTCCTTGCCTTGCTTGTCGGTACGCCGTGGCCATCGCTATCTTGGCGGGCGTGACCGGGCAAGCCTGGTTCGCCATCGTTCAGTACTTCGGCCGCGGCTTTGCCGGATGGCAACGGCAGCCGGCCGACCGGACCGTTCAGGGTGAGATCGAAACCGCCCTCGAACGGCTCGCCGGCGCCCGAGTCGTATGTCATGCCGCCGGACGCACCGACGCCGGCGTCCATGCGCTCGGCCAGGTCGTGAGCTTCGATCTCGCACGGGCCTGGGATGCGGTTGAGCTCGGGCGAGCGCTGAACGCGCTGCTCCCCGCCGACGTCTGGGTGGCGCGCACCGGTCCGGCCCCGGCCGGCTTTCACGCGCGCAAGGACGCCGTGGCCCGCCGTTATCGCTACGTGGTGGGGTGTGATCCGGCCGCCGCCTCGCCCTTCCGCCGCCCGTTCGAGTGGGCCCTGGGCCGGCCGCTGGACGGAAGGGCGCTGGATGCGGCGGCGCTGGCCTTCCGTGGGACGCACGACTTCCGCGCCTTCTCCGCCACGGGACAGGTAAAGCCCCATTACCGGTGCGCGGTGCAGCACGTCGAGTGGCGGGCGCGGTCCGACGCCGAAGGGTTTATCTTTACCATCGAGGCGGATCGGTTTCTGCATCGCATGGTGCGGTTCCTGGTGGGGATGTCGGTCGAGATCGCCCTGCGCCGGCGGCCGCTCAACGACATCCCACGCCTGCTCGCGGGAACGGACAACCAGGAGGCCAGCCCGCCGGCTCCGCCCGACGGCCTCTACCTCATGGGCGCGCGCTATCCCCAGCTCGACCTGGAAAGGGATCTCGGCCTATGCAGTTCTTTCTCGACACCGCGAATCTGAGCGACATTCGGTGGGCGGCACAGGCCGGCCTCATCGACGGCATCACCACCAACCCCACGCTCTTGGCCAAGGTGGCGGGCGAGCTCGATCCGCGGGACGTCCTGAAGGAGATCTGCTCCCTGGTCGACGGGCCGGTGAGCGCCGAGGTGGTGACGGTCCGGAGCGACGAGATGTACTCCGAGGGCAAGGAACTCGCCCGGCTGGCCGACAACATCGTGGTCAAGATCCCGATGATCGAAGACGGGCTGCCCGCCATCCGCCGGCTCTCGGCCGATGGGATCCGGGTCAACGTGACCCTGTGCTTCAGCTCGGTCCAGTGTCTCATCGCCGCCAAGGCCGGCGCGGCCTACGTGTCGCCGTTCATCGGCCGGCTGGACGACGTGGGGCAGGACGGCATGGACGTGATTCGCGAGACCCGGCTGATCTTCGACAACTACGACATCGAAACCCACATCCTCGCGGCGTCCATCCGCCACCCGCGGCACGTGGCGGAGGCCGCCATGCTGGGCGCGGACGTGGCGACCATGCCCACCGAGGTCCTGAAGAAGATGCTGCTGCACCCGCTCACCGACCGGGGACTGGACCAGTTCCTCAACGACTGGAGCAAGCTGGGCGGGCGGTCGAAGGTCGAGGCGTGACGCAGCGGCTGCTCGTCGGTGGCGTTCTGGCGCTGGCGTGCGGCGGCACGCCGGACCTGCCGCCCGCCGCGGCGCAAACCCAGCCTCCCCCGTCGTCCCAAACCATCGAGGCGTCCCGCCGCACCGCCATCGTCACCGCCGCCGAGCGCGCCGCGCCCGCCGTGGTGAGCGTGAACGTGGTGCGGCGGCAACGGCTGCCGGCCGGCGATCTCTGGGGGTTCTTTTCCTTCGGCCCCGGCCGGGACCGACTGGTTCGGGGGCTGGGGTCGGGGTTCATCGTGTCGGCCGACGGTCTGGTCATCACCAATCAGCACGTGGTGGAAGGCGCGGAGCAGGTCGTGGTGACCACCCGCGACGGCACCGACTATCCGGCCCGGGTCCTGGGCGAGGACCCGCTCACCGACATCGCGGTGCTGCGCATCGAGGGCCACGACCTGCCGACCGCGCCCGTGGGCACGAGTCACGACCTGGTGATCGGCGAGTGGGTCGTGGCCATCGGCAATCCCTTCGGCTACCTGCTGGGCAATACCGAGCCCACCGTCACCGCTGGGGTGGTGAGCGGGGTGGGCCGGAACCTCGTTCCCGCCGGCGGTCAGTCCGGGATCTACGTGGGCATGATCCAGACCGACGCGGCCATCAACCCCGGCAACAGCGGAGGTCCGCTGGTCAACAGCCTGGGGGCGGTGGTGGGGGTGAACAGCTCCATCCTGTCGAGCAGCGGCGGCTCCGAGGGGCTCGGCTTCGCCATCCCCATCGAGCGCGCCATCCGGGTGGCCGACGAGCTGACCCGGCACGGGACGGTGCGGCGGGCGTGGGTGGGCGCGGACGTGGTGGGCGCCGAAGGCATGCGCGAGTGGAAGCAGAAGGGCGGGCTCGGGGTCACCGAGGTGGCGCCCGGCAGCCCGGCCGACCGCGCAGGGCTCCAGCGGGGTGACGTGCTGGTGGAGGCGCGAGGGCACGCACTGCGCACGTTCCTCGACTGGGAAGCCGTCAAGCTCGACGTGGGCCCGGGCGACACGCTGGCCACCCGGGTGACGCGCGACGGCCGCGAGCGCGTCGTCCGGCTGGTGGTCGAAGACCTTCCCAGCACCCGGGCCGAGCAGGTCGAGGTGCTGGGTGGCCTGCGGCTCATCACCGTGACGCCGGCCGTGCGGCAAGAACGCGGCATCGAGAGCGAATCGGGCGCGCTGATCTATGATTTGCCCGCCGAAACCCAGGCCCAGACCGGGCTCCGCCCGGGCGACGTCATCCGCCAGATCAACCGGCAGCCGATCGTGCGGGCCGAAGACGTGGCCCGCGCCTTTGCGCTGGTGCGTGGGCAGGGAGGGATCCGGGTGTACTTCGAGCGGGGCGGGCAGCTGGCCTTCGTGGATTTCTACGTCCGATGAGCGCGCCCCGGTACGAGTCCCCGCTCGGCGCGCGCTACGCCTCGGACGCGATGGTGCGGCTCTGGAGCCCGGCGCACCGGGCGGGGCTGTGGCGCCGCCTCTGGCTGGCGCTGGCCGAGATCGAGCGCGACCTGGGCGCGGCGATTCCCGACGAGGCCGTTGCCCAGATGCGGGCCCATCTGGACGACGCGGATCTGGAGCAGGTGCGCCGGCTCGAGCGGCGCCTGCGCCATGACGTGGTGGCCCACATCCACCATTTCGGCGAGCAGGCCCCCGCCGCGCGCCCGTTCATTCACCTGGGCGCCACGAGCTGCTTCGTCACCGACAACGCCGACCTCATCGCGATGCGGGATGCCAGCCGCCTGCTGCTGGGGCGGCTGGGCCCGCTCCTTCAGGCCCTGGCGGAGCGATCCCGGCGCCATGCCGCCCTGCCCACCGTCGCGTACACCCATTTCCAGCCGGCACAGCTCACCACGGTCGGGAAGCGACTCACCCTCTGGCTTCACGACTTCGTCCTGGATGCGGACGCCCTGCTCGACCTGGTGGAGACGCTGCCATTCCGCGGCTGCAAGGGCACCACGGGTACGCAGGCCACGTTCCTCGAGCTGTTCGACGGCGACGAGGCCAAGGTCAGCGAGCTGGACCGGCGCATCGCCGCGGCGTTCGGCTTCCCGGCGTCCGTCCCGGTTTCCGGCCAGACCTACACCAGGAAGCTCGACACCCGCGTGCTCGACACCTGGGCCGGCATCGGGCAGTCGGCCTCCAAGTTCGGTACCGACCTCCGGCTGCTGCAGCACGAGGGCGAGCTGCTCGAGCCGGCGGAGGCCGAGCAGGTGGGATCGAGTGCCATGCCCCACAAGCGGAACCCCATGCGGGCGGAACGGCTGTGCGCGCTCTCCCGCTATCTCATCGCCCTCCGGGAGAATACCGCGTACACCGCGGCCACCCAGTGGCTCGAGCGGAGCCTGGACGACAGCGCCAACCGACGGCTGGTCCTGCCCGACGGCGCGCTGGCCGCCGACGCGATCCTCCTGCTGGCGACGGACGTGGCCCGCGGGCTCGAGGTGCGGGAAGCGGCCATCCGCCGCAACATCGGGCGGGTCATGCCGTTCATGGCCACGGAGCGCTGGCTGGTGCTGGGCGGGAAGGCCGGGGGCGACCGCCAGACCCTGCACGAAGTGATGCGCCGGCACTCCTGGGCCGTGGCCGACGCGGTCGATCGCGGAGAGCCGAACGACCTGCTCGAGCGCCTGGCCGCCGACCCGGCCTTCGCCCAGGTGGACGTGGCCGCCCTCCGGGCCGAGCTGGATCCGGCCCGGTACGTGGGCCGCGCCCCGTCCCAGGTGACCGAGTACCTGCGGGATCATGTCGATCCCCTGCTCCGGCGCCTCGAGCCGTATGCCACCACCGACGATCCGGGAGTCCGCGTGTGACCGAGACGACCACGCTGAGCCGTAGCGCCCTGCCGCTGCCGCTGGTGCGCCGGGGCAAGGTGCGCGAAGTCTACGCCGTAGACGGGGACACCCTGTTGCTCGTGGCCAGCGACCGGGTGTCGGCGTTCGACGTCGTCCTCCCCAATCCCATCCCGCGGAAGGGCGCCGTGCTCACCCAGATCAGCGCGTTCTGGTTCCGCGAGCTGGCGGGCGTCTTTCCCCACCACTGCCTCACGGCGGACCCGGACGAGATCGTGCGGCGGGTGCCGGCCCTGGCGCCGCACCGGGCCGAACTCGCGGGCCGGGCCATGCTCTGCCGTCGCACCACGGTGGCGCCCATCGAGTGCGTGGTGCGGGGATACCTCTCCGGGTCCGCCTGGGCCGAGTACCGCGACCGGGGCACGCTCGCGGGCGATCGGTTGCCCGCCGGGTTGGTCGAGAGCGCGCGGCTGGACGCGCCCATCTTCTCCCCCGCCACCAAGGCAGAGGTGGGACACGACGAGAACATCACGTTCGCGCGGATGAGCGCGGCCGTGGGCGCCCCGGTAGCCGAGCGGCTGCGGGCGGCCAGCCTCGCCCTCTACGCCGCCGGGCGGGACCGGGCGGTGGGCCGCGGCATCATCATCGCGGACACCAAATTCGAATTCGGCGCCGCGGCCGACGGCACCCTGCTGGTGATCGACGAGATCCTGACACCGGATTCCTCGCGCTTCTGGCCGGCCGACCGCTACCAGCCGGGTCGCGGGCAGCCCAGCTTCGACAAGCAGCCGCTGCGCGACTACCTGGCCGAGCTGAAGCGGGCCGGTCGGTGGAACGGTGAGACGCCCGGGCCGGCGCTTCCCCCTGAAGTGGTGCGGGAGACCAGCGAGCGCTACCTGGACGCCTATCGGCGCATCACCGGCCAGGCGCTGCCCGCGGCGTGAGGCTGGCGCGGGAGGGACTCCCGTTCGTGATCGGCGGCGGCGCGATCCTGGCCGGCTTCGTGACGGTGGCGCTGCTCGCGGGCGGCGGCGCCTGGTGGGCCGGGCCGCTCGCCTGGCTGCCCGTGGCGCTCTGGATACCGGCGTTCTTCCGGGATCCGGCGCGGCCGGGGCCGCGGGGCGAGCGGCTGGTCATCGCCCCCGCCGACGGACGCGTGGTGAGCGTGGTCGAAGTGGACGAGCCCGCCTTCGTGGGCGAGCGCGCCCTCCGCGTTTCGGTGTTCATGAACGTGTTCGACGTGCACGTGAACCGGCACCCGGTGGACGGCACGGTGCTGCTCCGGCGCTATCACCCGGGCAAGTTCCTGAACGCCAGCCTGGACAAGTCGAGCCTCGACAACGAGCAGATGTCGCTGGGCGTGCGTTCGGGCCGGGGGCCGGTGCTCGTGCGGCAGATCGCCGGGCTCATCGCGCGGCGCATCGTCACCGACCCCCAGGTCGGCGAGCCGGTGCGGCAGGGCGAGCGCCTGGGGCTGATCCGGTTCGGCTCCCGGGTGGACACCTTTCTGCCGGCCGGCGCCCAGGCCCGGGTGCGGGTGGGGGACCGCACCCGGGCCGGCGTCACGGTGATCGGAGAGTGGCCGTGAGCCACCCCATCCGGAATTGGGGGCAGCGGCGGCAGCTGCGCGAGCGGCGCGCCCGCCCCGGCGTGCGGCGGGTGGTCGTGGTCGTGCCCAGCATGTTCACGCTGGCCAACCTCTTCTTCGGCATCTGGGCCATCGTGCTGGCCGCGCGGGGCGAGTACTACCGCGCCAGCTGGTACATCGTGATCGCCGGCGTGCTGGACATGCTGGACGGGCGGGTGGCGCGCATGAGCAAGACCGGCTCCCGCTTCGGCGCCGAGCTGGACTCGCTGGTGGACGTGGTCAGCTTCGGGGTGGCTCCGGCGGTGCTGATCCACCACCTGGTGTTCGCCGCGCAGGGCGGGTTTGCCTGGCTCTTCTCGTACGCCTTCGTCACGTGCGTGGCCCTGCGTCTGGCCCGCTACAACGTAGGCGACGTGGGGCACGACCCCGGTGGCGGCTTCCAGGGCATGCCGTCCCCGGCGGCCGGGATGACCCTGGCCACCTACTATCCGTTCACCCAGACGCCCTTGTTCCAGGAGCAGCTGGCCGGGCTGCCGTGGTCGCAGATCATGATATTCCTGACCATGGCGCTGAGCCTCACGATGGTCAGCTCGGTCCGCTACGCCCGCCTGCCGCGGATCGGCGTGCGGAGCGCCCGCGGGGTCGCCGGCCTGGCGGTGAACCTGACCATCCTGGCCTTCGGGATCTGGGGCCGGGACGTCTTCTTTTTCCCGCTGGGAATCGCCTACCTGAGCTATGGGGTGATCCGCGCGGCCGTCGTCGGGTTCCTCGAGCGAGGAGACGGCGACGACCCGGACGAGCGGCCGGGTCCCCTCCCGCCGCCGGACCGCCCGTGAAGGAGCCTATGGGAACCTACCAGGTGCACATCCGGGTGATGCCCCGCCCCGCGCTGCTGGACCCGCAGGGGCAGGCCGTGGAGCACGCCCTCGCGACGCTGGGCTTCGGAGAGGTGAGCGCGGTCCGCATGGGCAAGGCCCTCACGGTCTCGCTCACCGCCCCGAGCCCGGAGGCCGCGGGCGAGCGGGCCCGCGCCATGTGCCGGAGCCTGCTGGCGAACCCCGTCACCGAAGACTTCGAGGTGGCCGTGGGGGGCGCAACGTGACCCGTGTCGCAGTCGTCCGGTTCCCGGGCTCCAATTGTGACGAGGACGCGCTCCGGGCGGCGGACCGGGCCGGGGCGTCGGCCCACTACGTCTGGCATCGCGACACCGATCTCGGGCAGGCGGACGTGGTGATCCTGCCGGGCGGGTTCGCCTACGGCGACTATCTCCGGGCGGGCGCCATCGCCCGGTTCTCGCCGGTGATGGCCGCGGTGGTGGCCCATGCGGCGGCGGGCGGACCGGTGGTGGGGATCTGCAACGGGTTCCAGGTGCTGTGCGAGGCCGGCCTGCTGCCCGGGGCGCTCATGCGGAACGCGGGACTGCGCTTCGTCTCGCGCCCGGTGGACGTGCGGATCGAGACCACGGACACGCCGTGCACCGTGGCGTATGCCAAAGGTGCTATTATTACCGTACCGGTGGCCCACGGCGAAGGCCGGTACGTGGCCGGCGCTGACACGCTGCGCGAGCTGGAGGCCGAAGGGCGGGTGGTGTTCCGGTATGTGGGCACCAACCCCAACGGTTCCGTGGCGGACATCGCGGGCATCACCAACCGGGATCGCAACGTCGTCGGACTGATGCCCCACCCCGAGCGCGCGGCCGATCCGCTGTTGGGCGACTCGTCTGGGGCCGGGGTGTTCGCCTCGCTGGTGCAGTGCGTGCAACCCGTTCGAGGAGGGTCGGCATGAACTGGCGCAGCTTTTCCGTGGTCGCCGTCGCCGCGTGGACCATCGCCTGCGACATCCCGTTTCTGAAGAGAGACCAGGCGGCCGACTCGACCGCCGCCCCGCCGGTCGCCGCGGCGCAGCCCGCGGACACGACTCCGCCGGCGCCCGTGGACACCACGCGGTTCGTGCCCCAACCCGAACCGCTCTCCAGCGGCCCCCGGATGGACGAGCCGTGGACGCCGACGGACACGGGTACGGTGACGCCGGGGATGGCCCGCGACCAGGTGGTGGCGCTGTGGGGCCAGCCCGTGGCGGAGCGGGCCGCGGGGGCCTGGGCCTACCTCTACTTCCGGAACGGCTGCGAAGTCTCGTGCGGGACGTTCGACGTCGTCTTCCTGGAGAACGGCCAGGTGGTGGACGCGATCGTGCGCGGCCCCGGCCACGGGTACGCGGGCAGCTCGTCGTCGCCGCCGGGTCGCGCACCGGCGGCCAATGTGCCGCGTCCCGGAGGCGCGGGGGGCGCGGAGTGAGTCGATGACCGAGAAGCCCAGCCGCAACGAGGAGGAGTACTTCGCGCGGAGGGAGGCGGCCCGCCTCAAGGCCATGCAGCGACAGGCCGAGGACGAGGCGCGAACCGCCGAGCGCCGGACCCATTTCATGAAGTGCCCCCGGGACGGGGCCGACCTCCGGGTGGAGCGTTTCCAGGGCATCGAGGTAGAGCGGTGCCCCGAGTGCCAGGGCCTGTGGTTTGACCACGACGAAGCGCACCGACTGGTGGACCTGAACGCCAAGCGCGGGGTCGGCGGCCTGTTCCGCGCCATCGTCGAAGGCGTGGCGGGGCCGGTCAAGGCCAAGAAGCCGGGCGAATGACGGCCACGCGGGCCCGTCCGTTCCCGGGCGACCCGCCGGTAACCCCCGCGCTCGTCCGCGAGCACGGGCTCAACGATGACGAGTTCAGCCGGATCCGCGCCATGCTGGGGCGCGACCCGACGTTCGCCGAGCTGGGCGTGTTCTCCGCCCTGTGGAGCGAGCACTGCTCCTACAAGCACTCCAAGCCCATTCTGAAGCGCTTCCCCACCGACGGCCCCCGCGTGCTCCAGGGCCCCGGCGAAAACGCCGGCGTGTTGTCCGTGGGCGACGGCTGGGCCGTCGCGTTCAAGATCGAGTCGCATAACCACCCCTCCGCCGTGGAGCCCTACCAGGGCGCGGCCACCGGCGTGGGCGGGATCCTGCGGGACGTCTTCACCATGGGCGCCCGCCCCGTGGCGCTGCTCAACTCGCTCAGGTTCGGCCCGCTCGACGACCCGCACAACCGCTACCTGTTCGCCGGGGCGGTGCGCGGGATCGGCGACTACGGCAACTGCGTCGGGGTGCCGACGGTCGGCGGCGAGGTGGACTTCGCGCCGGGCTACAGCGGCAACCCGCTGGTGAACGCCATGTGCGTGGGCCTCCTCCGGGAGGACGAGCTCATGCGGGCGGTGGCGAGCGGCGTGGGCAACGTGCTGATCGCCGTCGGGGCCCGCACCGGCCGGGACGGGATCCACGGCGCCTCGTTCGCCAGCGAGGAGCTCACGGCCGAGAGCCAAGCCCGGCGCCCGCAGGTGCAGGTGGGCGATCCCTTCACCGAGAAGCTGCTGCTCGAGGCCAGCCTGGAGCTCATCGCCTCGGGGCACATCGTGGCCATTCAGGACATGGGGGCGGCGGGCCTGACGTCGTCCTCGGCCGAGATGGCCGCGCGTGGGGGCGTCGGGGTCGAGATCGATACGGCGCGGGTCCCGACCCGCGAGCCCGGCATGACGCCCTACGAGATCCTGCTCTCCGAGTCGCAGGAGCGGATGCTCGTCGTGGCGCGGCGGGATCGGGTGGATCAGGTGCGGGTCATCGCGGAGAAATGGGAGCTGGGCGCCACGCCCATCGGGCGCGTGACCGACGACGGCATGTTCCGGGTGCGCCACGGCGACGTCGTGGTGGTCGAGATCCCCGGCCAACGCCTGGTGGATGACTGCCCCATCTACCAGCCCGAGGCCGACGAGGACCCGGCCGCCGCCGCGCGCCGCGCCCGCAGCCCCAAGCGGCCCGACCCGCCGGTAGCCGAGAGCCTGCTGGCGCTCGCCGGCCATCCGGCCCTCGCCAGCAAACGCTGGGTGTACGAGCAGTACGACTCGACCGTGCGGGCCGGCACCGTGCTCGGGCCCGGCGGCGACGCCGCCGTCATCGTCATCCCGGAAACGACGCGCGGGATCGCCGTCGCCACCGACGGCAACGCCCGGTACGTGTGGCTGGATCCCTACGAAGGCGGCAAGGCCGCGGTGGCCGAAGCCGCGCGCAACGTCGCGTGTACCGGCGCCCGACCCATCGGGATCACCAACTGCCTCAACTTCGGAAGTCCCGAGCGGCCGGAGATCTTCTTCCAGTTCCGCGAAGCCTGTCGCGGAATGGCCGACGCCTGCCGGGCGCTCGAAACGCCGGTGACCGGCGGCAACGTGTCGTTCTACAACGAGAGCCCGCGAGGGCCGGTAGATCCGACACCCGTGGTCGGGATGGTGGGATTGCTGAGCGACGTCCGGCGCGCGGTCCCGGCGCATTTCGTGCGGGAGGGCGACATCGCGCTGCTGCTGGGGGCCACCCGGGGCCATCTGGGCGGCTCGGCCTACTGGGCCCACGCGCTGGGCGAGGTGGTGGGGGCGCCGCCTCCGGTGGATCTCGCCGCCGAGCGGCGCTTGATCGACCTGCTCGTGGCGCTGGCCGAGTCCGGTGCGCTTCGGAGCGCGCACGACGTGTCGGACGGCGGGCTCGGGCTCGCGCTGGTCGAGGCGGCGGTCGGCGGGCCCTACGCCCGCGCGCCGCTGGGCGTCCGGGTGGACCTCGCGCCCATCGCTCCGGCGGCCGTGTCGCCGGCCGCGCGCCTGTTCGGCGAAGACCAGGGCCGCGCGCTGGTCAGTGCCGACCCGGCCGAGGCGGGCCGCGTGTCCGCGCTCGCCCGCGAGCACGGCGTCCCCGTGCACCAGCTGGGTCGCGTCGGGGCGGCCGGCGGTGCGGTCGAGATCGGACTCGGCGGCCAATCCGTGCGGCTCGACGCCGGCCGGCTCCGCTCGGTGTATTTCGAAGCCATCCCGTCCCGCATGGCGCAGGCCGTGGCGGTGGAGGAGTAGCGCATGTGCGGCATCTTCGGCGTCTCGGGCGTGCCGGACGCGGCCCAACTCGTGTACCTCGGCCTGTACGCCCTGCAGCACCGGGGCCAGGAGTCGGCCGGCATCGTGGCCATCGAGCCGGACGGCCGGGCCCACGGTCACCGCGGCATGGGCCTGGTCCATGAAGTGTTCCCCCCCGAGGTGCTGCGCCAGCTCGTGGGCGACGTCGCCATCGGCCACACCCGCTACTCGACCACGGGCAGCTCGGTGCTGGCCAACGCGCAGCCCGGGCTGGTGAACTACCACGGGGGCCCGCTGGCGCTGGCCCACAACGGCAACCTCACCAACGCCGCCGAGGTTCGCGCGGACCTGGTGCGCCAGGGGTCGATCTTCCAGTCGTCCTCGGATTCCGAGGTCCTGGTACACCTCATCGCGCGCTCCGACGCGCGGGAGATCGAAGACCAGATTCTGGACGCGCTGGAGCGGGTGGAGGGGGCCTACTCCCTGATCCTCACCATCGGCCGCGCCACCTACGCCATCGTGGACGGGCGCGGGTTCCGGCCGCTGGTGATCGGCCAGCTGGGCCGGGGGTGGGTGCTGGCGTCGGAGACCTGCGCGCTGGACATCGTGGGGGCGCGGCTGGTGCGCGAGCTCGAGCCGGGCGAATGGGTCCGGATCGCGGACGGGCGGCTCACCGACCTTCCGCCGCTCCCACCCAAGCCGGCGCGGCGCTGCATCTTCGAGCTGGTGTATTTCTCCCGGCCGGACAGCCGGGTCTTCGGCCACTCGGTAGACCGCGTGCGCCGCGCGCTGGGCCGGGCGCTGGCGCGGGAACAGCCCGCTCCCGGGGCCGACTGCGTGTTTTCGGTGCCGGATTCGGCCAACGCGATGGCGCTGGGGTACGCCGACGAGAGCGGCCTCAAGCTCGAGTACGGACTGATCCGGAACCACTACGTGGGCCGCACGTTCATCAATCCGGGCCAGGCCTCCCGGACGGCCAAGGTCCGGATCAAGTTCAATCCGGTGCAGGATGTGATCGCGGGGAAGAGCGTCGTGGTGGTGGACGACTCGCTGGTGCGGGGGACCACCTCCCGCGAGCTGGTGCACATGCTCCACCAGGCCGGCGCCCGCGAAGTGCATTTCCGGGTGGCGTCGCATCCCATCACCGGGCCGTGCCACTACGGGATCGACACCCCCACCCGGGCGGAGTTGATCGCCGCCAGCC
>Ga0210377_10001753_pt1 | contig 19448 bp, 15 predicted proteins | sample PLM4_65_b1redo_FD_155480 | JGI IMG/M metagenome (GOLD analysis project Ga0210377, IMG submission 155480) | Groundwater sediment microbial communities from an aquifer in East River, Colorado, USA - PLM4_65_b1 redo | ecosystem: Environmental > Terrestrial > Soil > Riparian zone | place: USA: East...
CTTACAATAACAAGATGGTGGCCCCCAATAACGCACCCAAAAAATGGGAAGACCTTCTGGATCCCAAGTGGAAAGGGGGCAAGCTGGGTATGCCGACCACAACCCACCATCTGTCCCGGCTCGCCGCCGGACCGTGGGGTGAAAAGAAGACGACCGAGTTTGTGAAGGCGCTCGCCGGCCAGCAACTCATTTTGGGAACACTGGGTGAGCTTTACAGTCGTCTCCAGCTAGGTGAGATTTCAGTTGCCGTCGCGTTGCACGACGGTTTTGTCAACCAGGCGAAAACAAAGGGCGCGCCCATCGTCTTCGCCGAAGGGATTGAGCCGGTGATTTCACCTTCGTTGCAAGTCGGCCTCCTCAAAGGCGCTCGTCATCCAAATGCGGGTTACCTCTTTGCTGTTTTTCTCGTGACTCCGGAGGCCCAGGAGATCTGGGAGAAATACACAGGCCAATCTTCAGCCTTCGTCTCTGGGACCTCCGCCCAGAAGTATTTCCAAGGCAAGAATGTTCTATATATGGCACAGGGACAAGCCGAAATGGTTGATCGGCTTGCCACGCAGTACGGCAAGATCCTTGGCTTCAATTAGAGAAAAATCTCTCTGGTCATCGAATTGGAATGGTATGAGGGTAGAATAGAATCATTCCAATGGATGGGAAAAAAGGGGACGTTTTTTCTTACTTTTGGGTAAGAGTAGCTCTTGTTCAGTGCGAAGATTTGTTGGATCTGTCTAGATTCCAGCCCATAGCAAAAGGGATTGCATACTAAAGGCATAGAAATTGCGAGCCAACTGCCCTAGCCATACTGCATAGATACCCGTCCGTTAGATTCGGCTGTCGATAATTTGATTGACACATAGCGCGGCCTTCGCTTAAAAGGTGGTGTCTTCCACGAGGAGAGGGTTTAAGCATGAAAATCATTGTCTGTGCTAAGCAAGTCCTCGATCCCGAGACGCCGTCGTCTATCTTCAAAATCGATCGCGATGCCAAGCGAGCGGTTCCCCCGCCAGGCGCGGATCCCGTGGTTAATGGCTTTGATGAAATTGCTATGGAGGCCGCGCTGCGGATCAAGGCCTCCGTGGGAGGCAGCATTACCGTCGTCTCCATGGGACGAAGTTTCGTCATGGACGTGATCAAAAAGCCCCTGGCTATGGGCGCCGACGAGCTGATCCTGCTGCAAGATGATGCCTTTGAAACGGCAGATTCCTTTGTTACCGCCAATGTCCTGGCTGCTGCCATTCGTAGAATAGGTAAATTCGACCTGATCCTCTGCGGTCGACAGGCTTCGGATTGGGACAACGCGCAGGTGCCCCTGGGACTGGCGGAGCTACTGGATCTTCCCTGCCTGACCTTTGCTAAAAATGTGGAACTGAGTAACGGATCTGTGCGTGTCCAGCGGGTCACCCCGGACGGACACGAAGTGTTGGAGGCGGTGCTGCCCGCTCTGGTAACGGTGAGCAATGAGCTAGGCGAACCCCGCACTCCCAGCATCAAGGGGATTATGGCTTCGACCAGAGCGACCCCGACTGTGTGGGGTTTGGGCGACCTGGGAGTGGATCCCTCCAGTTGCGCTAGAGTCGAGTTGGTGGAGCTCTTTATCCCAGCGCGGGAAAAGCGTTGCGAGATGATCGAGGGCGAAGATGACACCGACGCTGGGCGAAAACTGGCCCTAAAGTTGAGAGAGGCGAAGCTTATTTAAAGGGGGGGGTGTCATCATGCCGGAAGGGAACGGTGTCCTGGTTGTTGGGGAGCTCAGCGAAGCTCGGCTGATCGCCACAACCAGTGAACTGCTGAACGCGGGAGGCAAATTAGCCAATAGTCTCGGGCAACCTCTCCATGCGGTGCTGCTGGGGACGAACCTGAGTAATGCTTCCGAGGAGGCTGCCAGCTATGGAGCCAGCAAGGTTTTCCTTGCCGAGCACCCGCTTCTCGACGAAGGTCATGTAGAGGCTCATGTCACGGCACTCCAGCAGGTGTGTCAGCAGGCGCAGCCCAGCGTTTTACTCATTGCACGGACTCAACTGGGCCGGGAGGTAGGGCCTCGCCTGGCGTTTCGATTGGGGGTTGGCTTGGCTCAGGATGCCGTGGGTGTGAGCGTTGACCCCAATACCAAGAAGCTACTCGTCACTCGTCCGGTTTACGGAGGTAACGCCCTGGCTGTTGTGGCGCTGTCGTGCATACCGCAGATCGTCACAGTTCGCCCTAAGGCTTTCGAAGTCGCTGCCAAGGACGAGAGCCTTCGGGGTGAGGTAGTCCGGGTCCCTGTTGAGATTCCAACATCCGTGGTGAGGACACGCGTGGTTGAAAGGGTTTCTGGGGAAGCGGCAGGGGTCAAATTGGAGGAGGCGCGAGTGGTGGTAGCTGGAGGTCGAGGGTTGGGTGGGCCGGGGCCTTTCCAGGAATTGGAGAAGCTCGCAAAACTGTTAGGCGGCACTATTGGCGCATCGCGGCCTGCCTGCGACGCCGGATGGATCGATGCCAGGTCCCAGATCGGCCTTACGGGGAAGACAATTACTCCGGATCTCTACGTTGCAGTGGCTATTTCTGGCGCCTGCCAGCACATGGCCGGCTGTTCAGGGGCTAAGGTGATAGTGGCTGTCAACAACGATCCTAAGGCGGACATTTTCAAAGAGGCTCGATATGGGGTAGTTGGCGACTGGAGAAAGATTCTTCCGGCATTCACCGAAGCAGTACGCGAGTTGGTGCGCTAGTGTGGTGAGTCCAACGCTTCTTTACATTAGCAGGATGCTGAAAAAGGTTTTTTACGTGTCACCCTGAACGAAGTGAAGGGTCTCATGTATTTGAAAAGGCGAGATTCTTCGCTTCGCTCAGAATGACAATCAAAGTAAAGAGATTTATGACTCACTACGCTAGCGGGCATTATAGTTTTAGATTACAAAGGAGGCGAACATGATTGATTTTGACCTGACAGAGGAGCAGAAGGCCCTCCAGAAGATGGCGAGGGATTTCGCTGAAAAGGAGATCCGACCCATCGCTGAGAAGTTGGACCGGTCCCAAAACCTTCTCCAGGACTTTCCCTGGGATATGATTAAAAAGGCGGATGCGGTTGGGCTCCGCACTATTGGCCTACCCACAGAGTACGGAGGACCGGGATACGACTTGCGCACCTGGGTCGTGCTCATTGACGAGCTGTCGTACCCGGATGTCTCCTGCTCGAAGATTTTAACCCAGTGCTGGAAAGGCGCGCGCCGGCTCGCCGAGCAGGGAACCAAAGAGCAAAAGGACCGCTTTCTCACTGCTTTCCGGGACGATCCCACTTACCTTTTAGGAGGGGCGCGAACTGAGCCTGGTTCGGGCTCAGACAACCAGCTTCCATACGAGGCGCCTGAAGCAGGAGTGATGCTCACCGCCCAGCGCCAGGGGGACCACTACATCCTCAACGGCCGCAAGCACTTTATCTCCAACAGTCCGGTGGCCAAGATGCTGATGGTCACGGCCCGGACAGATAAAACCCTTGGCGGTAACAAAGGGTGCAGCAGCTTCATTCTGCCTACGAATACTCCGGGCTTTAAGGTCGCATCTGTCCACGATAAGGTGGGTTTTCGCATATACCTCCAGGGTGAACTTGACTTCGATAACGTCAAGGTGCCAGTGGAAAACCTGTTGGGGGGAAAGGAGGGAAGGGCCGGGCCCGAAGGAGTTGCAAGCAAAGTCGAACTTTGTGCCCACGCCATGACCCTCGCTCGAGCTGCCCTGGATGCGGCCATGAAGTACGCCAATGAGCGCATTCAAGGCGGCGGACCGATTATTCACCACCAGGCTGTCGCAATGGATATAGCCGAGATGTACCAAATCCTCCAGGCCGGAAGATCTCTTTTGTGGCGCCTTGCCTGGGCTGGGGATATGGGCCAAATTGATCTTGCTCTTATGCACTCGACCAAGGTTTTTTGTACAGAGGCTGCCCTTAAGATCTGTCTCACTGCACTGGAGATTTTCGGTGGCAGCGGCGTGATGCGAGAACTGCCGATGCAAAAGTATGTCCGCGACGCCATCGTATTTCAGCATATGGACGGCACCCAACAGATCAACCGGATTAAGGTCGGGAGGATTCTCGCAACGCGACTTAATCAGGAAGGAAGACTGTCTCGATAAACCAGACAGCAGGCTGTCTTTGTTCGCAGGACAAAAATGAGCAAAGTAAAAGAAATAGAGGCTAGAAGCGAGAGTTGGAATGTCCGGCTGGTTGGGCACCATGATCTGAATGGTCATGGCGATGGCATGCAACTTCTCAAAGCCGGCCGTTATGTTTACATCGCCCACCTGGGGACTTCACCCATGGCGCTCACGATCGTGGACGCGGCGGATCCCCAAGAGCCGCGGGTGGTGCGTCAGATGCCGCATCCTCCCAATACCCACGCGCATAAGGTGCAAATCGCCGGGGATATTCTGATCCAGAATCAGGAGCGACCCTATTTCGGCAAGGTGGCGCCCGATGTGCCCAACGAAGCCGGAATTCGTGTTTATAACCTTTCCAATCCCACGGATCCTCGCGAGATTGGCTATTTGCGGGTTCCAGGAAAAGGTGTCCATCGAATGTGGTTCAGCGACGGGAAATACGCGCACGTGTCATCGACGATGAGCGGATTTAAAGAGCGGGTTTACCTCATTGCCGATATCTCGGACCCGTCGAATCCCCGGCAGGCGGGAATATGGTCGCTTCCCGGAACGCGCGAGGGCGAAGAGCAGCATCCGGCTTGGGTGCCATTCCCCGGCGAGCATTTTTATATTCATGGGATCATTCCCCACGGAGAGCGGGCCTATGTAGCCATGGTGGACGCCGGCATGGCGATCGTCGATATTTCCGCTATCAGCTCGCCCAAGTTTATCAGCCGCATTGATTGGGGACCGCCCTATGGCGGATATACCCACACGACTCTGCCCTTGCCGGGAAGGGGTTTGGTGGTAGCTACCGACGAGTCAACCAAGAACAACTGCCAGGAGGGTGACAAGCGAGTCTGGGTGATCGATATCCGCGAGGAGAGAAATCCTGTCACGATCAGCACCTTTCCCGTGCCCCAGGGAGATTTCTGCAAGCGCGGGCTGCGCTTCGGCCCGCATAACGTGCATGAGAATAGACCCGGATCTTTCCAGAGCGAGAATCTCATCTTTGTCACCTATTACAACGCCGGACTGAGGATCGTAGACCTGAGAAACCAGTATCGCCCGGAGGAGGTTGGATATTTCATTCCGCCGCCGCCGGAAGGTCAGGAGGCGCCCATGTTTAACGATCTCTTCGTCGATGCGGACGGGCTGATCTATGTGTCCGACCGCATTCGGGGAGGGTTATACATCTTAGAATACACGGGGCCAACGATTCGGTGATCGAATCCGGAGGAGATCTTCTTTACCCTAGGGGTGAGACTTACGATCGAGGCCGCGAAAGAATTCTAGAAAACCTAAAGCGGCATTTTCATGTCAGGATTGCGAGGTTTGACAAGCTGGCTGATTGATGGAGAAGGAACTTCCTCCACCGAATCGGCAAAGAGAGGGGTGTGTCCATGAAGAGCATGATAAGCGCGTTCGTGATGGGCCTTTTTTTCCTCTTTTCTGGTCTGCCTGAAGCGATAGCGGAAAGGGTTAATTTTTCCTTTAGTTCCCTTACCGGGAATCAATCTCCTCTTTGGGTTGCTAAAGAGGTAGGTTTTTTTCAAAAACACGGTATCGATGCGCGGCTCGTGTACATTCCTGGTGGGAGCGTGGGTGTGCAAGCGATGCTTTCGGGCGAATTGCAGATGGGGATCTCGGGGCCAGGTGCGGTTATCCGGTCGAATCTTGCGGGCTCCGATTTTGTTTATGTAGGGGTCAGCAGTAACAAGTTGGACTTTGTGCTGGTGACTGCCAAAAATATCACCGACCTAAAGCAAATACGAGGAAAGAGAGTCGGGGTGGGCCGCTTCGGGGGTGGTCCTGATTACACGTTCCGCATTGTCCTAGAGAAGCTCGGTCTCAAACCTGACAAGGACATCTTTCTTCTTCAGACGATGGGCGGTCAACCGACCCGGCTGGCGATCCTTCAGTCGGGGGCCATGGAGGGAATTGCAATCAGTCCTCCCCTCACCCTGCGGGCCAAGCAGTTGGGATTTAATCTGCTGTTGGACTTCTCGGAGGTTATTCTCCATTATTTCACGAACGGCTTCATTACCACACGTAGATATGTCCGAGATAAGCCGGCGGTTGTAGAAAACGCCATTAAAGCGCTGCTCGATGCCACCAGGTATATCTTTTCTAATGAGGACGGCGCGGTAAAGATACTCGCTCGCTACATGAAAATTACGGATGAGGTCTTTTTAAGAAATTATTACCGAGAGGCATTGCTGAAGGAGATTAATCAAACCTTATATCCCGATATTAAGGCTGTAGAGTTCGTATTAGAGCAGGAGCGTAAATTCGATCCGGCAGCGGCAAAGGTGCGGCCTGAGGATTTCGTAGATACCAGGTTTCTCGATAAGCTGAGGAAGGAAGGATACTGAATAACGCCCGGATTCCTTAAGGAGTCATCGAAGTTAATCGGAGGCTAACTGTGAAACAAGCGAGATTTTTTGTGGCGGCTATCTCGGTTCTATTCGCTCTGGCAGGGTCGGCTCAACAAGCGCTAACGGCTCCCTTAGATGAACTGGTGGCTGCCGCCAAGAAAGAAGGGACAATCGAGTTCTACGCCCCCTCCACTCTAACACCGCAGGGTGCTCAGGCATTGGCCGAGTCCTTCAACAAAAAGTACGGCCTTAGCATCCGGCTCGGTTATCACGCTGCGGGGTCGATGTCTAGGGACGCCGGGAAAGTAGCAAGTCATGCAGCTGCTGGCATGCCTCCGGAGTGGGACCTCATGGTGATGACCGATGGGACGCACGTCACGTTATGGCTGAGGAAGCTGCACCAGCCTTTCGACTATGCCAAGCTCGCTGTGGATCAGAAGTCGATTCAATTCGATAACGGCACGGTCATTCTAGCCAATCAGTTTGTTCTCCCTGCTTATAACAGTAAGGTCCTGGCTCCTAAAGAAGTGCCGAAGTCCTGGGAGGATCTTTTAGATCCCAAGTGGAAGGGGGGCAAGTTAGGCGTGACCACTTCAGTCCATCACTTGGCCCGGCTAGCCACAGCTTGGGGTGAGGAAAAGGCTACCAAGTACATAAAAGCTCTGGCTGGGCAAAAGCCCTACCTGGGGCAGCAGGGAGAGATCTATACGCGCCTTCTGTTGGGTGAGATCCTGGTTGCGGTCACGTTAACTGACAGTTTCGTTCATCAGGCGAAGGTGACCGGTGCTCCCATCGTCCATTCTGAAGGCATCACGCCCGTGCTTTCTCCTGCTTATAACGCCGGGGTGCTCAGGGGCGCTCGTCATCCCAACGTGGGGCACCTCTTTGCTGCTTTCCTCACAATTACCGAGGCGCAAGAAATCTGGGAGAAATACGGTGGACAGACTTCCGCCTTTGTGCCTGGGACGTTGGCCTACAAGTACGCACAGGGAAAAAAGGTGGTGTACATGACCCAGGACCAAGCCGAAATGGTCGACAGGCTCATTGGGGAATATGGCAAGATCCTCGGCTTCAAATAGTTAAAACGATCAGGCAGACAGGAGGTGACGATGATCGCTTTAGAGGATATAGCTGATTTTACCAAAGAGGAGTTTGCCCGCCGGCTGCAGAAAGTATGGGGGTTAATGGCAGACAATGATCTCCATGCCCTGATTGTGTACGATGATGACCGCATGACGGGCGGAGGGAGCGTACGTTACCTTTCCAATTTCTTCAGTACCCACGCTTTGACCCCTTCGGCATTAGTGATAGTACCCAACCAAGAACCAACACTGTGTATTAAGCCGGGGTTTCAGGGATGCCAGTTTTCCTGGGCCCAGATGTGCTCCTGGGTTCAAAAGGTGAAGGGGACGCCTTCAGGTCCTTGGGATGCCGACTGGGTCAAGGATATTCTGGAAGCCTTGTCCGAGGATGGCTTTTCGGGAGGAAAGGTGGGAATAGACGGCATGAAGATTATGCCCTTCCGCATTTTCGAAAAACTGAGAAACCAACTGACCGGTGGTACTTTGGAGGATGTAACAGGGCTTGTGGAGAAGGTTCGCCAAACCAAGAGCCCTTCTGAGGTGGAGCTTCTCCGACGCGCCGCCATTTTATCTGAGGCGGGGATCAAAGTTTTTTCTGACGCTGCCAAACCTGGGGTATTACAGGCAGAGGCTATCGCCGAAGCGGAACTTGCGGTCAGGAAACTGGGTGCGGCTGAAGCGATGATGTATATGGGGACGGGCCTGCCATGGATTTGGGGCTCCCGCCGGGGGAACTTGAGGTTTGACAGTGGCGCCATGGTTGCCGCTGAGTTTAATGCCCGGTATGCGGGCTATCACGGTCAGATTTGCCGAACCCTGATTCTGGGCGATCCCACTGCAAAGCAGAAAATTATTCATGAGACCGTGGTAACCGCGTATGAGCAAATGCTCTCTCTGACCAGACCAGGGGTTACTGCCGAGAAGCTTTTTGATGCGGGCATGGCGGTTATAAAAAAAGCAGGTTTTGAGTACTCCGGTGTGCGTTTTGGACATGCGCTGGGCCTAAGTCTCGCCGAGGGTTTCAGTATAGCGCCAGGGAATAAGACTCTCGTTGACGGGGGAACTTGCTTGGTGCTGCACCCTAATATTGTTCTGCCCGCCTCGGGGGACTCTGCCATTCACGGAGATCCTGTTATGCTTGGGAAAAATGGCGCTGAAGTCCTGGCAAGTGGAAAGCAGGTTGGTATCTAAAGATGAATTTGAAGCCGGGGCCCGGCGCCTAAGAAATAATATGATAATTGATTCTCATGCCCATATTCTCCCGGAAAAGTGCCTGAGCGTGATCCGCAGTGGGCAGTTCGCCCCGCAGGTGACCATTGGGCCGGGGAAGAGGGGGGGAGAGGCGCTCGTGTCGCGGGTCACTATTCTCGGCAAGGAGAGCGTCCAGCGGAACACGATTCCGGAGGAGCTCTTCAACCTCGACCTGCGCCTGACCCACATGAAGGAAATGGGCGTGAATCGGCAGATCCTTTCAGCCATCACCGGGATGACTTACTACGGGCTGGACGCTTCGCTCAGTAAAGAGATCGCGGCGATGCTCAACGAGGAGATCGCTACCATCGCGGAGAAGATGCCCGAGAAATTCCACTGCATGGCCAACGTGCCTCTCCAGGACCCGGAAGCGGCGGCGGCCGAGCTGGAGCGGGCCGTGAAACGGGGCCATATCGGCGTGAAGATCGGCACGAACGTTGCGGGTATTAATCTCAACGATCCGGCGCTAGATGTATTCTGGGCGAAGGCCGAGTCGCTCGACGAGCCGGTCTTTATTCACCCGGCGGACATCATCGGGGCCGAAGACCGGATGAAGGAATTCTTCATGGCTAATCTGATCGCCAACCCATTGGATACCACCGTCGCAGCCGCCTGCCTCATCTTCGGCGGAGTACTCGATCGGTTTCCGAAGATCAAGATTGTGCTGGCGCACTTGGGCGGCTTCGTCCCCTGGATCCGGGGACGGTGGCAGCATGGCTACAACGTGTTCGAACAAACAAGGGTAAAAGGGGCCGGCGCGCCGGACAACTACCTCGGGAGATTGTACTACGATACCGTCATTCACAACGCCGACTGCCTGGAGTTCGCGGTGAAGACGATCGGTGCCGACGCCATCCTCTACGGGACGGATTATCCCTGGGCTATAGGCCTTCTGGGCCGGGCGGCGGAGATCCCTGGGCTCTCTCGCCTTTCCAAGGCGGATCAGGAGAAAATACTCGGTGGTAACACAAAAAGGATCTACAAAATCTAGCTCCGGCCAACGGATTTTTTGGAGTTAGGAAGGGGTAGACCATGTGGAAGACAAAAATTCTTGTGGCGATAGCAATTATTTTTTTACTCCCTGCGGCTTGGGCACGGCCGGGCAGGGCGGCTCCCATAGACGAATTGGTGGCTGCCGCCAAAAAAGAGGGTGTGCTCGATTTCTACGCCCCCTCAACCCTGAGTCCCGAGGGTGCTCAGAAGCTGGGTGAGGCCTTCAATAAGAAGTACAGCCTCAGTATCAAGTTGCAATACATCAACTCGGGGGGCATGACCAGGGATATTAGCAAGGTGGTGAGCCTTGCAGCCGCTGGGGTGCCGCAGGAGTGGGACCTGATGGTGGCCCATGATGCCGCTCACTCGACTCTATGGCTCAGGAAGCTGCACAAGACGTTCGACTATAAGAAGCTGGGTATCGATCCGAGAATGATCCAGTTCAGTAGCGGGACCTTGGCATTCGCCAACCAGTTTGCTCTCCCTGCTTATAACAGGAAGCTGTTGCCTGCCCAGGATGTACCCCAGAGCTGGGAAGATCTCCTGGACCCAAAGTGGAAGGGAGGCAAGCTGGGCATGTCCTCGGCAACCCATCACCTGGCTCGGCTGGCCACCGGCCCTTGGGGCGAGGGTAAAACGACGGAGTTTGTAAAGAAGCTGGCGGCCCTGCAGCCCACCCTTGGCCGAACAGGCGAAATTTATAGCCGTCTGCAAATCGGAGAGATCCTTGTGGCGGCGACCCTTGAGGACAGCCAGCTCTACCGGGCGAAAAAGACCGGCGCGCCGGTCGTCTTCGCTGAAGCGATCGAGCCGGTGATTTCTCCTGCTTACAACGCCGGCGTGCTCAAGGGCGCCCCTCATCCCAACGCGGGACATCTCTTTGCTGTTTTTCTTACGACTCCTGATGCTCAAGAGATATGGGAGAAGTATGGTGGTCAGAGCTCAGCCTTTGTTCCCGGGACGACGGCCTACAAGTACGCTCAGGGGAAGAACGTGCTGTACCTGACTCAGGATCACGCCGAGATGGTGGACAGACTCACCCGGGAGTACGGCAAGATCATGGGGTACGGGGGATAGCAGCCATTACAATAGGAGGTGAGCTATGAAGCGATGGCGATTCTCCGTAGCGAGCATCTTTGCCCTGTTCGCTCTGGCAGGATCAGCTCAAAGGGCTCCGGCGGAGCCTATAGACGAACTGGTGTCTGCTGTCAAGAAAGAAGCGATCTTGGAGTTCTATTCCCCGTCAACTTTGAGTCCCGAGGGGGCCCAGAAGCTCGGTGAGGCGTTCAACAAGAAGTACGCCCTCAGCATTAGGCTGAATTTCAACCCTACGGTGGGTATGACCGGTGATGTGGCGAAGGTAGTAGGCCGTGCCGCCACCGGCGTGGCTCCCGATTGGGATCTGATGGTGCTCCACGACGCTGGCCATGCCACGCTGTGGCTAAAAAAGCTCCACCAGCCGTTCGACTACAGAAAGCTCGGCGTTGATTCAAGAATGATCCATTATGATAACGGCACGATCGCTTTCGCCAACCAGTTTGCTCTTCCAGCCTACAACAAGAAAACTCTGCCATCCCAGGATGTGCCCAAGAGATGGGAGGATTTACTCGATCCCAAGTGGAAGGGGGGCAAGTTGGGCATGGGGACTGCGACGCACCATCTTGCCCGGCTGGCGACCGTGTGGGGCGAGAAGAAGGCCACGGAGTACGTGAAGATGCTGGCCAGACAGGAGCCCATCTTAGGGAGGCTGGGCGAGATGTACAACCGGCTCTTGTTGGGCGAGATCCGGGTCGCTGTTACGCTAACTGAAGACTTCATCCACAGGGCAAAGATGACAGGTGCGCCAATCGTCTTCGCTGAAGGGATTGAGCCGGTGATTTCACCTGCGTACAACGCCGGTGTTCTCAAAGGCGCTCAGCATCCCAACGTGGGGCATCTCTTTGCCGTTTTTCTTGCGGCGCCCGAGGCTCAGGAGATATGGGAGAAATATGCCGGACTAACATCTGCGTTTGTTCCCGGGACGCCGGCCTACAGATATGCTCAGGGGAAAAAGGTGCTGTATATGACTCAGGACCAGGCCGAGATGGTGGACAGGCTTACCAGAGAGTACGGCAAGATCATGGGATTCAACTGACGAAAGTGAACCGTTCTTAGGCTCAAGAGAAACAGCAATGACCCCGACAAGAGAAATCTACTGGAACATCAGCGCTGTCTGGGTGATGTATGTGCTTTTGATTCCTACTCTGCTTATCTTTGCCTACGGGATTTATCGTCGTTTTCGTTTGTGGCGGTTAGGAAAGCCGGAGCAACGTTGTGATCTCGTTTTTCAGCGCATCAAAGGGCTGGCGGTTTACGCATTCGGCCATGCACGGATTTTGAGCCATCGCTATGCCGGGCTCTTCCATATTTTCATCTTTTCAGGTTTTGCCATCCTCTTTGCCGGCACCGTTGTCGTGATGATCCACGAAGACCTGGGCCTTCGCATCATGCGAGGGAATTTCTATCTATATTTCCAATCCCTGGCTCTAGACGTTTTCGGTCTGCTATCCATCATCGGAATTCTGATGGTTATTTACCGCAGAGTCGTCCTCAAGCCTAAAATGTTGGAAAACGGATGGCAGGATGCGGTTCTTCCGCTCTTGCTCTTGGTAATCCTGCTAACGGGATTTGTTGTAGAGGGCCTGAGGATCGTTGCAACGCAGGATTCCTGGGCGAACTGGTCGCCAGTGGGGTTGGCGGTGGGAAAGTTTTTATCGCTTTTTCTGTTCACGGATGCTTTGCGCCCTTCACATGTCTTTCTCTGGTGGTTGCATCTACTATTGGTGTTCGGCTTAATCGCCTGGTTGCCGTACTCGAAACTGCTCCACATGTTCACCTCGGCGGCCAACATCTATTTTCGCTCGCTTGAGCCGAAAGGCGCAATGCTGAAGCCCATGGACCTGGCTACGGCCGAAACCTTTGGGGTGAAAACCATCGACCAGCTTACCTGGAAGGGTTTACTGGATCTTGATGCCTGCACAGAGTGCGGCCGTTGTCAGGATGTCTGTCCCGCATTTGCCGTCGGCAAGCCGCTTTCTCCCAAGGCCCTGATCTTGGATATGCGTCACTATTTACATGCCTCTGGGCCCCGATTGCTGGCCGGGAAAGCAACTGCGACAGCCGAGAATTTACCGCTTACCGGCGGAGCGATAAAAGAAGAGACCTTATGGTCCTGCACCACTTGCATGGCCTGCATGCAGGAGTGTCCGGTGTTCATCGAGCATGTTCCGAAGATATTAGACATGCGCCGCTATTTGGTTATGGAAGAAAGTAAATTCCCGGAGACGATGCAGCGAGCGCTGCGCAGTTTAGAAGCGCGGGGCCATCCCTATGCGGGCGCCTCGGCGTCACGGGTGGATTGGTGCAGGGGACTTAACGTAAAGACCCTCGCAGACAACGGGCCGGCGGATTACCTCTACTGGGTTGGTTGCTCAACCGCCCTGAATGCACGCAATCAAGAGGTCGCGCGCGCTTTTACCCGACTCCTCCAAAAGGCGGGTGTGGATTTCGCCATCTTAGGCCAAGAGGAAAGCTGCTCAGGCGATCCTGCAAGGCGCATTGGCAATGAGTATCTCTTCGAGAAGCTGGCAAGGCGAAATATCAAGGTTCTTCAATCCCACGAGGTGGGAAAAATAGTTACGACCTGCCCTCATTGTTTCAACACGCTGAAAAACGAGTATCCGCAATTTGGCGCTGCGTTTGAAGTGTGCCATCACAGCCAGCTTCTCGCCGAACTGCTTAAACAAGGGAGATTGAAGCCATCCAGCGGGTTAGAGGGGAAGGTGACCTTTCATGATCCCTGTTATTTAGGTCGTTATAACGATACCTATGAGGAGCCGCGGGAAATCGTCAGGGCGCTCCCGGGCACGGAGTTGGTGGAAATGCAGCAGAATCGCGAGAGGAGTTTTTGTTGTGGGGCAGGCGGGGGTCTGATGTGGGTTGAGGAGGAGAGTGATAAGCGTGTCAATAACAAGCGTGCCGAGCACGCTCTCGAAAGCGGGTCGGATATTGTGAGTGTCGCCTGTCCCTTTTGCATGACTATGCTGGATGATGGTATCAAGAGCAGAAAGGGCGAGCGGGACGTGAAGGTATTGGATATAGCCGAGCTGCTGGATAGAGCGGACAATGGGCGAGTAAATATAAATGGAGACCAACATTAGAACGGGGAGGTGAGCTATGAAACGGATACGGTTCAGGTTTCTTGTGGCCGGTTTGGTTGGATTGGCTGCCGTGGCGGGATGGACTCAGCGGGCGCCAGCCGCCCCCATAGACGAGCTGGTAGCCGCCGCCAAGAAAGAAGGGACCATAGATTTCTACGCCCCCTCCACTCTGACGCCTGAGGGCGCCCAGAAACTAAACGAGGCCCTCAACAAAAAATACGGCCTCAACATTAAGCTTAATTATAACCCTTCGGGGGCCATGACCAGGGACGTAGCGAAGGTAGTGAGCTTCGCCGCAACTGGCACTCCTCCCGACTGGGACATCATGGTGGTCCACGACGCTGCCCATGCCACTCTGTGGCTCAGGAAGCAGCACAAGCCGTTCGACTATGCGAAGGTAGGCATCGATCCGCAGGTGATTGGATACGATAGGGGGACCGTTATTTTAGCCAATCAGTTTGTTCTTCCGGCCTACAACAAGAACATTCTCCCTCCTAAGGATGTTCCCAAGAGTTGGGAAGATCTACTGGACCCCAAGTGGAAAGGGGGGAAGTTGGGCATGGGCACTGCGGTTCACCATCTGGCAAGATTGGCGACTGCATGGGGTGAGAAGAAAATGACGGAGTACGTAAAGGCCCTGGCCAGGCAGGAGCCCTACCTGGGGGAACTCGGGACGCTATACAGCCGTCTTCAATTAGGCGAGATCCTTATTGCCATCACGATGACTGACAGCTTCGTCCACCTAGCCAAATTGAAAGGCGCACCCGTCGTCCATGCCGAGGGGATCGAGCCGATGATTTCACCTGCTTATAACGCCGGCGTGCTCAAGGGCGCGCGCCATCCTAACGTGGGGCACCTCTTTGCTGTTTTTCTCACGACTCCCGAGGCTCAGGAGATCTGGGAGAAGTACGGTGGCCAGACCTCTGCCTTTGTTCCCGGGACGACGGCCTACAAGTACGCTCAGGGAAAAAAGGTGCTGTTCATGACTCAGGATCATGCCGAGATGGTGGACAGGCTCACCCGAGAATACGGCAAGATGCTGGGGTTCAAGTAGGTTAATAGGATAGTTTCTTTTGAAGGAAAAGAGAGGATAGAATGCAACCAATGGCAGCCCAAGGTAGAACGATGGGCGTCCTGGACCGATTGCTGAGAAACGGCCCTGATGGCAGCACCATTTTTGCCGGCGGCCTGCTAATTTTTCTCGCCGTAATCGTCGGGGCACCAGCGGCCATGGTGGCTCTTATGAGCCTGAGGACTGGCTTCCCGGGTGAAGGAGGCCCCCTGACCCTGGTCAATTTCATCAGGGTGTACACAGACCTGAGCACCTATAACGTCCTGCTGAACACCCTTATGTTCGCAACCGGAACTGTGGTTGTGGCGCTCATCTTCACGGTACCGCTGGTCTGGTTGCTTATGCGTACCGACCTGCCCTTCAAGAAGACGATATACGTTCTTCTTACCCTGGGAATCCTGATTCCGGTCTTTTTGCGAACCATCGCCTGGATTCTTTTGCTCAGCCCGCGAATCGGGTTGGTGAATCAGTGGGCCTCGCAGATCTTCGGCCTGGATCACCCGTTGGTAAGTCTTTACAATATACCGGGCATGGCATTTATCCAAGGAGTCTCTTTTGTGCCCGGCGCGTTCTTCATGCTGGCCGCGGCGTATCGCACGATGGACCCGGCCTTGGAGGAGGCGGCCTACACCGCCGGTGTAAGTAAACTCCGGACTTTTTTCTGGATCAATATTCCTATCACCCTGCCTGCGATCGCGGCGGTCATGGTCTACCTCTTCATGACGGCCATTGCCGTTTTCGAGGTGCCGGCCATTATCGGTCTCCCGGCCAGGATCCTGGTATTAAGCTCCCTGATATACACCTCGACCAACCCGCCGACCGGTCTGCCTGAATATGGGGTCGCTGGAGCCTACGGGGGGGTTATGCTTTTGGCAGGGCTGGTGCTCGCCTATTTTTATGTCCGGCTGGTACGCCAGGGCAAGAAATACACGATTATCACGGGACGCGGCTACCGTCCTCGGGAAATTGCCTTGAGGCGGTGGAAATGGCCGGCCATGGCATTTGTTATGCTTTATCTTTCCATGGAGGTGTTCATCCCGTTCCTTGTGCTGCTCTGGACATCCCTTCTGCCTTACTTGCAGCTTCCATCTGCTGCTGCTCTGTCTAGCATCACCCTTAAAAACTATCGGACCATCCCGGACTATACCGGCGCCCTGCCTTTCATCAATACTGCGATTCTCATGGTTGCCGTGCCTTTCTGTGCCATGTTGCTCAGCGTTTTAGTCTCATGGGTGGTGGTTCGCTCCCAGGTGAGCTTTCGAGGAATTTTGGACACCGTGGCGTTCTTGCCTCATGCCATGCCTAGCATTCTTCTCGCTGTCGGTTTAGGCTACCTTGGGTTAGCGTACAGAAATATTTTCCCTTTTTATGGCACGATCGTTATTATCATAATTGCTCACACCATCAACTGGATCGCCTATGGTACCCGGACCACGAATAGCGTGATGATTCAAGTGCATCGGGAGTTGGAAGAAGCCGGAAAAGTTGCGGGCGTTTCCGCTCCACGGGTGTTCCTGCGCATCGTCCTGCCTTTGGTCGCTGCGGGTGTCTTCAATAGCGGGATCTGGATCAGCATGCTCTCTTACCGGGAGGTTACCATGGCCTTGACTCTATACTCCCGTAAGAACACGGTGATCTCCACCGTTGTCTGGCAGTTTTGGGGCAGCGGTTGGGTTCCGGAGGTTAGCGCGCTGGGCGTGATCCTGGTGATCTTTGCCGTGATCGTGGTAGGCGCGTTGCGGATCGGTTTTTCCCGGATTGGAGAGGTTGGGTCGTCGGTCTAACAAGGAGGGGAGCCGAACTTGATACGTATTAATGGGCTGCATAAGTTCTACAGGACCAGGCATGGTGTGGTTGAGGCTTTGCGGGGGATAGATCTGGAAGTTGAAGAAAGAGAATTTTTTGTCCTACTCGGCGCCAGCGGTTGCGGGAAGACTACCACACTTCGTTGTGTAGCCGGACTTGAGAAACCGGATGCGGGGGAAATCGAAATCAGCGGCAAGGTGGTCAGCTCGCCGGGTAAAGGCCTCAACATCCCGACGGAGAAGAGAGACATCGGCATGGTATTCCAGTCCTATGCTATCTGGCCTCACATGAGCGTCTTCCAAAATGTGGCCTTCCCCCTGATCAAGGGCCGAAGGCAAATACCCAGACACCTGGTGGCTGAAAAGGTTTCCCGCGCCCTTAGTCTGGTCAAGCTGGACGGCCTGGAAGAGCGCCCGGCCACGGATTTAAGCGGCGGTCAGCAGCAGCGAGTGGCCATGGCCAGGGCCGTGGTCACTGAACCTAAGATTCTCCTCATGGATGAGCCGCTGAGCAATTTGGACGCGCGTTTGCGGGAGGAGATGCGGCTTGAGCTTAAAAAGATCACCAGGTCTGTCGGGGTAACAACCCTCTACGTTACCCACGATCAGGCGGAGGCCTTAAGTCTAGGGGATAGAGTATGCGTGATGCACGAGGGAGAGATTGTGCAAATCGGCACGCCTCAGGATGTTTACGCCCGACCCGCAAACCTGTTCGCGGCCCAATTCGTGGGTGAGATGAATTTCATCCGCGGGAAGGTAACAGGTCCGGGACAAGTCGACTCGCCCCTGGGAAAGCTCAGATGTCCCGTTCCACCGGCCTGTCAGACCGGAAGTGAGGTGACGCTGGCCATCCGGCCCGAGCATTTAATCCTTTTGCATCACCCCAGTCAGGGTTCCGAGGCCTTGGAGGGAAAAATCGTAAGCAAAAACTATCTCGGAGATACGTCCCTCTTCGAAGTTGAAGTAAACGGAGCCGCTCTGAGCGTCAAGCTTCCCGGCGACTCGGATTTCGCCGTAGGGCAGCAGATCGTGGTTGTTGTGGCGCCGGATCGTTGGCGCGTTTATCTTTAACGATCCCCTCTCATTTACCCCGTACCACAGAAAGCCCCGCACGTGAGTGCGGGGATGAACTCCGTACGATCTCAGCCCAAACCCCGAACACAATCGTACGGGGTGAATGTTCAAAATGTTCCCGAAGGGCAGCGCCCCAAAGCCACGGGCGTAAGTCCGTGGTACGGGGTTTATCGGCCCAGGGATTTGAAGAAGCCGCTTTTTTCCAATTCGTTGTAGAAAGTCGGATCGATGAAATCGTTGGCTTTCATCTCTCTCGCTTTGGGGTTCTTTTCGCCGGTTTGCGCGAGAATCGTTTCGATCGCTTTGTAAGGCAGGTGCGGCGGGCGTTCGATGAAGGTGGTGGCGAAAACGTAGGCTGATTCCAACGCCTCGCGATCGTTGGTACGCGTGTACTTGCCGATCACCTTCATGGTGAACTCCTTGTCGCGGTAGAGCCGCTCGACGCCTTCGCTGTAGGCCATCAAAAATCCCCGCACCGTCTGCGGGTCCTTCTTGATGAATGAGCGCGTGGAGACCAGGCTCACGGTGGGATAATCCAGTCCGACTTTTCTAAAATCGACGAGCAGTTGAAATCCCGCCTTCTTTGCTTTGAAGTCCGCCGGCGATGATAGAACGCCGCCCTGCACGATGCCGGCCTGCATCCCGGCGACGATTTCCGGCTGCCCGCCCATTTGCAGAATCTTTATATCCTTGTCCGGCTCCATGCCCCATTTTTTTACCAGGTAGCGAATCGAAAAATCGGTCGAGGAACCGTAGCGCGTGATGCCGATTGCTTTGCCTTTAAGGTCCTCCGGTTTCTTGATGGAAGGATGGACGACGACGTAAAAGGACGGCACGTTGACCAGTCCGCCGATAATGGCGATGTCGCCGCCGGCGATAACGGCATCGACGATGACTCCGCCGGCCGCAGCCACCGGGAATTCCCCGGCGATGACGGCTTGGGCCACCTTGGTGCCGCTGGCAACGTAAACCGGATCGACAAAAAGACCGTGCTTTTCAAAATAGCCGCCTTCTTTGGCCACATAGAAGGACGATTGCGTGGCGCTGATTGCGCTGTAGGCGACAGGGATTCGCTTGGTTTGCGCTTGCAGGGGAGAGACCGCGAGGAACGTGAGAGTAAGAAGAGAGATTAGGGAAAAGAGTTTTTTCATGCCTACCTCCTGATGTCGAAGAGCGTCCTGTCTCGATCCTGGAGCACCCTCCGCATGGCATTTATACCATAGAAACCATGAGCTTAGGAAATGTTTATCCGGTGGCCGTAGGTATGACTTGAAGTCTCCAAAAAGCTGTGCAATACACAAGGCGGGAGGCATAATGACTATGCAGATGGAAACAGGAAATCTTCGGCCGGCCGAGCATCTCCTTCACGCGGGGTCGGTGGCGATCGTGGGTGCTTCGCCCAAGGGGCGCTGGCCTACGCTTATCTTTCGCAATCTCAAGAAGGGCGGGTACAAGGGCAAAATCTACCTGATTAATCCAAA
>Ga0210377_10001754_pt1 | contig 19429 bp, 14 predicted proteins | sample PLM4_65_b1redo_FD_155480 | JGI IMG/M metagenome (GOLD analysis project Ga0210377, IMG submission 155480) | Groundwater sediment microbial communities from an aquifer in East River, Colorado, USA - PLM4_65_b1 redo | ecosystem: Environmental > Terrestrial > Soil > Riparian zone | place: USA: East...
GTGCTCTACGACGGCTCGCCCTTCCACCCGGACGAACGCGTGCTCTTCGACCTGGTCGACGCCGAGCGCGTGACGGTCTTCGGCACCTCGGCGAAGTTCCTCGACGCCGTGCGCAAGTCCGGGCTCGAGCCGCGCCGCACGCACGACCTCGCCTCGGTCGAGACCATCCTGTCGACCGGCTCGGTGCTCGCGCCCGAGAGCTTCGACTTCGTCTACCAGAGCGTGAAGCCCGACGTCCTGCTCTCGTCGATTTCGGGCGGCACCGACATCGCCGGTTGCTTCGCCGCGGGCAGCCCGACGCTGCCGGTTCATCGGGGCGAGGCGCAGTGCCTCGCGCTCGGGATGGCGGTCGAGGTCTTCGACGACGCGGGCCGCGCGTTGGCAGCAGGCGAGAAGGGCGAGCTCGTGTGCACGCGCGCGTTCCCCTCCATGCCCGTGGCCTTCTGGAACGACCCGGACGGCCGGCGCTACCGCGCGTCGTATTTCGAGAAGTTCCCCGGGGTCTGGCACCACGGCGACTGGGTCGAGCTGACACCGAACGGTGGCATGATCCTGTACGGCCGCTCGGACGCGGTGCTCAATCCCGGCGGCGTGCGCATCGGCACGGCGGAGATCTACCGGCCGGTGGAGCAGCTCGACGAGATCGTCGAGGCGCTCGCGATCGGCCAGGACTGGGACCACGACGTGCGCGTCGTGCTCTTCGTGCGGCTCCGGCCGGGCGTAGCGCTCGACGCCGCGCTCGAGGCGCGCATCCGCGCGGCGATCCGCGCGCACGCCACACCCCGGCACGTGCCCGCGCGCATCGTCGCCGTCGACGACATCCCGCGCACGAAGAGCGGCAAGATCGTCGAGATCGCCGTGCGCGACGTCGTGCACGGCCGGCCGGTGAAGAACCGCGAGACGCTCGCGAACCCCGAGGCGCTGGAGCAGTTCACGAATCGCCCGGAGCTCGCGAGCTAGGTGCCTTTCGCTCACGCCGCGGCGTGCGTCTCCGGCAGCGGGCCGACGTAGCGCGAGCTCGGGCGAATGATGCGCGAGCTCTCGCGCTGTTCGTCGATGTGCGCGAGCCAGCCCGCGACGCGCGCGACCGCGAAGGTCGGCGAGAAGACCTCCTGCGGCAGCCCGATCGCGTCGAGCAGAACCGCCGTGTAGAACTCGACGTTCGCAGCCATGCGCCGCTCCGGGCGGCGCTCGCCCAGCGACGCCACCGCCACGCGCTCGACGGCGCGCGCGAGATCGAGCCGATCGCTGCGCAGACCCGTGGCGCGCAGCCGCTCCACGGCGCGCTCGAGCACGGCCGCGCGCGGATCGCGCACGCGATAGACGCGGTGACCCATGCCCATGATGCGCCGGCCCGCTTCGAGCTCGCGCGCGATCCAGCTCGCGGCGTCGTCCGGCTCGCCGATCGCGTCGAGCATCGCGAGCACCGGCCCCGGCGCTCCGCCGTGGCGCGGGCCCTTCAGCGCGCCCAGCGCCGCGACGACGGCCGAGACGGTGTCGGAGTCCGTCGACGCGACGACACGCGCCGTGAACGTGGACGCGCTCATGCCGTGATCCGCGGCCGTCACGAGGTAGGCGTCGAGCGCGCGGCTGCGCGCCGGGTCGCTGCCGTGCGGGCTCGCCATGCGCAGGTAGTCCGCCGCGTGGCCGAGTGCTGCGTCGGGCGCGGCCGGGGCGAGCCCGCGCCGCTTGCGCGCCCAGGCCGAGGCGAAGACCGCAACCGCCGCGGTGAGCTCGACGCGCAGGGCGGGCTCCGGGATCTCGCTCGCGCGCAGCTGCGCGAGCGCGCCGCGCAGCGCCTCCATGCCGTCCGCGGCATCGAGCGCTCCGCCGAGCGAGGGCAGGCGCGCGAACACGCGCACGCGCGCTTCGCCAAGCGCTCTTCGCACGTCCGCGTGCGCCGCCGTGGAGGGCAGCTCGCCGGTCCAGAGCAACGCGCAGGCCGCCTCGAAGTCGGCGCGCTCTGCCAGCGCCTCGACGTCGTGTCCGCGGATCACCAGCCGCCCGCGCTCGCCGTCGACGTCGGACAGCCGCGTCTCGGCCACCACCACACCCTCGAGTCCATCCATCGTCATCTCGCTTTCTCCTTGGCCGCGAATCTGCCCTAGATCCAGTACTTGATCAACGTTGATTGATTGATCAAGCTACGGACCATGAAGACGAATCCGACCGACGCGCTCGGCGCGCGCGAAGCCGCCGACTACCTGGGCGTGAAGCTCCAAAGTCTCTACGCCTACGCGAGCCGCGGAATGCTGAAGAGCCTGCCGGGAACGCGCGGGCGCGCGCGCCGCTACGCGCGCGCGGATCTCGAGGCGCTGCGCGCGCGCAGCGCGGGTCCGGCCGCGAGCGCGCTCCGCTTCGGGGAGCCCGTGCTCGAGACGCGCATCACGCGCATGACCGCGCACGGACCCGAGTATCGCGGCTACGAAGCGGTCGAGCTCGCGCGTGCCGGGACGCCGTTCACCTCGGTCGCGGAGCTGCTCTGGACCGGCGCCCTTCCCGAGCGCGCGCCCTCGTGGCCGGCCGACGATTCTCGGTTCCCCGCCCGCGAGCTCGCGGCGCTCGTGCCGCGCGGCAGCCCGCCGCTGACCGGGCTCGCCGTCGCGCTGCCGGCGCTCGGCGCGGCCGACGCCGCGCGCTTCGACACGAACGCAGAGGCCGTGCTCGCGCGCGCGCGGCGCCTGATCCCGAGGCTCGCCGCCGCGTGCGCGCTCGCGCTCGAGCCGCGCCGGCTCGGGCCCGCCCTCGCCGCCGGCGATCCGGTGCGCGCACTCGCGCTCGCGCTCGGCGCGCCGACGACGAAGCGCGCACTCGAGCTCTTGAACTGCACGCTCGTCCTGCTCGCCGATCACGAGCTCAATGCGTCGGCGTTCGCCGGCCGCGTCGCGGCCTCGACCGGCGCGGATCTGTACGCGTGTCTGGGCGCCGCGGTCGCGGCGGTCAGCGGGCCGCTGCACGGCGGCGCGAGTGAGCAGGTCGAGATGCTCGCGCGCGAAGCCGCAAGCGCCGCGGGCGCGGCCGGCGCGGTGCGCGACCGCATGCGCCGCGGCGAGCGCATTCCCGGCTTCGGCCACACGCTCTATCCCGCTGGAGACCCGCGCGTGCCGCCCCTGCTCGAGGCCGCGCTGCGCCTGGCACCGCGCGCGCCGCGCGTGAAGACACTCGCCGCCATCCTCGCGGCCATGAGCGCCGCCGGCCGCCCCGAACCCAATGTCGATGTCGCGCTCGCCTGCGTCTGCGCTGCACTCGATCTGCCACACGGCCAGGGTCCCGCGATCTTCGCGATCGGCCGCAGCGCGGGCTGGGTCGCGCAGATCCTCGAGCAGTACGAGGCCGGCTTCGTGCTCCGCCCGCGGGCCCGCTGGGTAGGCCCCGCTGGTATGCTGCCCGCGTGAGCTGGAAGCCCGAGGTCGAGGAGCTGCACCGCCGCGAGGCGCTTGCCCAGCGCATGGGCGGCGAGGAGCGGATCGCGCGGCAGCACGACGCGGGCCGGCTCACGGTGCGCGAGCGAATCGCCAAGCTCAGCGACAGCGGCAGCTTCCACGAGACGGGCGCACTCACGGGCGCACCGGTCTATGAGGGCGATCGCCTGGTCGAGATCCGGCCCTCGAACTTCGTCACCGGCACGGCGCGCATCGACGGGCGCAAGGTCGTCCTCGGCGGCGACGACTTCACGGTGCGCGGCGGCGCCGCCGATGGCGCGGTCGGCTACAAGGCGGGTTACTCCGAACGCATGGCGCTCGAGCTGCGCCTGCCGATCGTCCGGCTGGTCGACGGCACGGGCGGCGGCGGCAGCGTGAAGACACTCGAGACCAGCCGGCGCACGTACGTGCCCGCAAATCCGGCCATGGAGATCATGACCGAGCTGCTCTCCACGGTGCCGGTGGTCGCCGCGGCACTCGGTCCGGTCGCGGGGCTCGGCGCGGCGCGCGTCGTCTTCTCGCACTTCTCGGTGATGGTGAAGGGCAGCGCGCAGCTCTTCGTCGCGGGCCCGCCGGTCGTGCGGCGCGGGATCGGCCAGGACGTCGACAAAGAGACGCTCGGCGGCTCGTCGATCCACACGCGCGTGAGCGGCGCGGTCGACAACGAGGTCGCGAGCGAGGACGAGGCGTTCGGGCAGATCCGCCGCTTCTTGTCCTATCTGCCGGCGTCGGTGTATGAGCTGCCACCGGTATCGGCGTGCGACGACGCGCCGGAGCGCCGCGAGGAAGAGCTCCTGCAGATCGTGCCGCGAAGCCGCCGCCAGCCACATGATCTGCGGCGCATTCTCGCACTCGTGCTCGATCGCGGGAGCTTCTTCGAGATCTCGCCGCGCTTCGGGCGCTCGCTCGTGACGGGTCTCGCGCGGCTGGCGGGGCGGCCGGTCGGCGTGATGGGCAACGACCCGCGCTGGCTCGGCGGCGCGATCGACGGCCCGGCGTCCGACAAGTGGGTGCGCTTCGTCGACCTGTGCGACACGTTTCACCTGCCCGTCGTGAACTTCGTCGACAATCCGGGCTTCCTGATCGGCGTCGCCGGCGAGAAGGCCGGCACGATCCGGCGCGGCGCACGCGCGATCTTCTCGGTGTACCAGGCGAGCGTACCGTGGTGCTCGATCATCGTGCGGCGCGCCTTCGGCGTCGCCGGCGCGGCGCACGGGAATCACGCCAAGCTGAACCTGCGCTACGCCTGGCCCTCGGGCGAATGGGGCTCGCTGCCGATCGAGGGCGGCGTCGAAGCGGCATACAAGCGCGACCTCGAAGCGGCCGCCGATCCCGACGGCTTGCGCCGCGAGCTCGAGGAGAAGCTCGGGGCGATGCGCTCTCCGTTTCGCACCGCGGAGATCTTCGGCATCGAGGAGATCATCGATCCGCGCGACACGCGGCGGCTTCTCTGTGACTGGGTCGAGACGGCCTATCGCCTGCTTCCCAGTGAGTTGGGCACCAAGACTCGCGGCATGCGGCCGTGAGCGCAATCGAGATTGGGATGGAGGCACACGTGTACGAGCAGATTCTCTACTCGGTCGAGGACCCGGTCGCGATCATCACGCTGAATCGGCCGGAGCGGCTGAACGCCTGGACGGATCGCATGGGCGAAGAGCTGCGCCACGCGATCGCGCGCGCCGAGGCCGACAAGAGCGTGGTCGGCATCGTGCTCACCGGCGCGGGCCGCGGCTTCTGCGCCGGCGCCGACCTGAAGGGCCTGCAGGCGATCACCGAGGGCGACCGGCCGGGCAGCGGCGGAGGAGCCGCGCTCGCGGCTGATCCCGGTGACCCGGCGATGGGTGACTCGTTCCGCAAGCATTACTCGTATCTGATGTCGGTCCGCAAGCCGATCCTCGCCGCGATCAACGGGCCGTGTGCGGGCATGGCCATGCCGATCGCGCTCTTCTGCGACCTGCGCTTCGCGGCCGAGAGCGCGACGTTCACGACCGCGTTCGTGCGCCGCGGACTGATCGCCGAGTGGGGGCTCGCGTGGACGCTGCCGCGGCTGGTCGGCTCGGCGCACGCGCTCGACCTGCTGCTCTCGGGGCGCAAGATCGACGCGCGCGAGGCCGAGCGCATCGGGCTCGTGAATCGCGTGCTGCCCGACGACGAGCTCGTCGGGCACTGCGTCGAGTACGTGCGCGAGCTCGCCGCGAATGCGTCGCCCGCCTCGATGATGGTCATGAAGCGGCAGGTCTACCAGCAGCTCACCCGCGAGCTCGGTCCGGCCTGCGACGAGGCGGTGAAGTTGATGGTGGAGAGCTTCTCGCGGCCCGACTTCAAGGAGGGCGTGCAGTCCTTCCTGGAACGCCGGCCGCCGAAGTTCCCGCGGGTCTAGCGGGGTGCGGATGCGTCGCTGGTTCTGGCTCGCACCGTTTGCGCTCGCGTTCGCGCCCACCGCGGCGTGGCTCTGGGAGCGCTGGACGGACTCGGTCTTCACCAACGGGCACGGCGTGTTCATGCCCTTCGTGCTCGCGTACCTGGTGCGCGAGTACCTGAAGCGCGACACCGACCCGGAGCCGCGCAGCTCCGCCTGGGGATTCGCGTTCCTGGCGCCCGCATTCGCGCTGCTGGTGCTGGACGCGGGCATCAACACGGAGCTGCTGTCCGCGATCGCGCTCGTGCTCGCGCTGCCCGGCATCTCGCTACTGCTGCTCGGCGCGCGGCGCACGGTCGGAATCGCGTTCCCGCTCGCGATCGCGCTCTTCATGGTGCCGATCCCCGCCGGCGCGATCGACCGTGTCGTCGGCGTGCTCCGCACGATCAGCGCCATCGGCACGACCTGGGTCGTGCCGCTCGTCGGCATGCCGATCGGCCGGCTGGGGACGACGCTGTCCGTGCCCGGACTCACTGTCGAGGTCGCCGACAACTGCAGCGGCTACTCGACGCTCTACGCCGCCGTGCTGACGTCGCTGATCCTCGCCCAGCTCACGAGCTCGCGCGCGCGCCGCGTCGCGCTTCTCCTGGGCGCCGTACCGCTCGCGCTGGCCTGCAACATCCTGCGCGTGAGTGCGCTCGTGCTGCTCTCGAAGCAGTACGGCGTGGAGATTCTCGACACGAGCCTGCATCCCGGTTCGGGCATCGTGCTCTTCGGAGTCGTGATCCTCGCGCTGTTCGCGATCGCGGGCCCCGAGGCGTTGCGCGCTTCGGCGTCGCTGGGCGCGCGCACGCCCGTTTCGGCCCGCTTCACACCGGCGCTGGCGGTGCTGGCCGCGCTCGCGCTGCTGCCGGTCGCCGTGCACTCCTACGCCCGGCTGCGCGTCGACGATTGCGCCAATCCGGCGGCGCTCGTGCCAGCCGAGGCGAACGTCGATCCCGAGCGCGCTGCGTACATGGCGCTGAACTTCGACGCGCTGCAGTGGCGCGAGGGCGCGCTCGCGCCGGCCGACGGCGCGCCGGAGCTGCGCTTCGCGGTGATTCGCACCTTCGATCCGAAGCTCGTCTACTACCGCGGCACGCGCCGGCTCTGGGGCGACGTCGCTCCGGGCGGCGACCGCATCGAGTGGCTGGAGACGGACGACGGCCGAGTGCCGATCGTGCGCTCGCACCTCGAGGTCGAACGCCCGGAGCTGCCGCGCGCGGTGATCGCGGCGCTCCTGGTCTACGAGGACGAGCCGGTCGAGACCGGCTGGCGCGCGCAGCTGCGCGCGGCGCCGCACCAGCTGCTCAGCGGTCGCCGGCCGATGACGATGTTCGCGGTTCGCGGCGAGATCCGCCCCGAGAACCGCGAAGCCGCCGAGCAACGCGCGCGCGAGTTCCTGCGCGACTCCTGGCGAACCTACCGGCTGATCTGTCGGCGCAAATGAAGCGCACCGCCTACCGCACCTGCCCGATCTGCGAGGCGAGCTGCGGGCTGGCGCTGACGCTTTCCGACGAGCGCGTCGCGCGCGTGCGCGGAGACGAGCGCGACGTCACGAGCCGCGGGTATCTGTGCCCGAAGGGCGCGGCGATCGGCGAGCTGCACCACGATCCCGATCGCCTGCGCACGCCACTGCTGCGCGGTGCCGCGGGCCTTCATGCGGCGAGCTGGGACGACGCGTTCGCGGAGCTCGAGCGCCGCATCTCCGGGGTGATCGAACGCCACGGCCGCGGAGCGGTCGCGGTCTACGTCGGCAATCCCACCGCGCACAACCTGTCGCTCTACTACTACTTCCCCGCGCTGCTCATCGCGGCGGGCACGAATCAGCTCTACACCGCGGGGACCGTCGATCAGCAGCCCAAACAGGTCGCGGTGAGCTGCATGTTCGGCACGGCCTGGGGAATCCCGGTTCCCGACGTCGACCGGACGCAGTTTCTGCTCGTGCTGGGCGCGAACCCGGCCGCATCGAACGGGAGCCTCGTCGTCGCGCCCGACCTGCAGGGTCGGCTCGACGCGATCCGCGCGCGCGGCGGGAAGGTCGTCGTGGTCGATCCGCGGCGGACGAAGACCGCCGCGCGCGCAGACGAGTGGCTGGCGATCCGGCCCGGCACCGACGCGCTCTTTCTCTTCGCAGTCGTGAACACGCTCTTCGCCGAGGAGCGCGTTGCGCTCGGCCGGCTCGCGCCGCACGTGAACGGGATCGCCGAGCTGCGCGAGCTCGCCGCGGAGTTTACGCCCGAGGCCGTCGCCGAGCGGTGTCGGATCCCGGCGCCGACGATCCGACGCATCGCGCGCGAGCTGGCCGGTGCCGAGCGCGCCGCCGTCTATGGCCGCGTCGGCACCTGCACACAGGAGTTCGGCACGCTTGCGAGCTGGCTCGTCGACGTGCTGAACGTCCTCACGGGCAATCTCGACCGCGCGGGCGGCGCGATGTGGAGCCGGCCACTCGCAGGCGGCGATCACACGCGCGGCACGCCGGGCCGCGGGCCCGCCTTCGAGGTCGGACGCTTCCGCACGCGCGTGCGCGGCGCGCCCGAGGTGCTCTTCCAGCTTCCCGCCGCCTGCCTGGCCGAGGAGATCGACACCCCGGGCGACGGCCAGATCCGCGCGCTGATCGTGATCGCCGGCAATCCGGCGCTCTCCGCGCCCGACGGCGAACGGCTCGACCGCGCGCTCGGCTCGCTCGAGTGTCTGGTCTCGCTCGACTTGTTCGTGAACGAGACCGCGCGCCACGCGCACGTCGTCCTGCCCGCGCCCTCGCCGCTCGAGCAGCCGCACTACGACGCCCTGCTCTATCAGCTCGCGGTCCGCAATGCCGGCCGCTACTCGCCGCCGGTCTTCCCGCTCGCCGACGGCGCGCTTCCGGAGTGGGAGATCCTGCTGCGCCTCGCCGCGATCTTCTCGGGCCAGGGGGCGAAGGCCGACGCGCGTGAGCTCGACGACGCCTTCTTCAGAATGCGGCTACACGCGGCGGTGTCGGACCCGTCGTCGCCGATCCACGGCCGCGACGAGGGCGAGCTCGGCGCGCAAGCGGCCGATCTCGCCGGGCCGGAGCGCATCCTCGACTTCGAGCTCCGCACCGGCCCGTTCGGCGATCGCTACGGCGCCAGAGCCGGCGGGCTGTCCCTCGCGGAGCTGCGCCGCCATGCGCATGGACTCGACCTGGGCGCACTCGAGCCCGCGCTGCCCGGCGTTCTGCGCACGCCGAGCGGCAAGATCGAGCTTGCGCACGCGCATCTGGTCGCCGACGTGCCTCGTCTGCGCGCGGCGCTCGCCCGCAGCGACGCCGACGGTCTGCTCCTGATCGGCCGGCGCGATCTGCGCTCGAACAACTCGTGGCTGCACAACGCGCCATCGCTGATGACCGGCCGAGAGCGCTGCACGCTGCTGGTCCACCCCGACGACGCCGCACGGCTCGGTCTTCGCGACGGCGGCTCCGCGCGGATCACCTCGGCCGCCGCATCGCTCGTCGTCCCGGTCGAGGTGAGCGACGAAGTCGCGCGCGGCGTCGTCTGTCTTCCGCACGGCTTCGGTCACGGGCGTTCGGGTACACAGCTCTCGGTTGCCGCTTTGCGGCCCGGCGTGAACTCGAACGCGCTCAGCGACGCGAGCGCGCTCGACCTGCCGTCGGGGACGGCGGTGGTGAACGGCATCCCGGTCGCGGTTCGTCCCGCGTAGCGTGCCGGTCCGCGACCGGCCGCCACGTGGCGGCTCGACTTCCCGGGTCGCCTCAGCCGTATCCGCGCCGCTCTTCGCGTACGAGCGGCTCGTCGAGCAGGTAGCTGCGATTGCAGAACGCGATCGCGAAGCCGACGCGCTCATAGACGCGGCGCGCGCCTTCGTTCGCCTCGTCGCAATACAGCGTCACGCGCTCGTAGCGCTCGAGCAGGCGCGTGCAGATGGCGCGCATGCCGGCGGTCGCGAAGCCGCGTCCGCGCACGTCGTGCGGTACGAAGACTCCGCCGAGCTGTACCGCCTGCGCGCTTGCAGCGCCGACGTGGACCTGGAAGGCGATCCGGCCGCGCTCGCGTGCGACCCACCAGCGGCCGTCGCGCACGTCGATCGCATGGCGCGCGCGGAAGCCGCCGCGGTCGGCCGCTTCGCGGTCGTCGCGCAGATCCTCGCGGTGCTGCTCGGCGCTGTTCTCGGTGAGCTCGTCGACGTCGGAGAAACGCGCCGGCTCGATCCGCGCGGGCTTCTCGGTCGAGCGCGGCGCGCACAGCTTCGCCGTGCTCGTCACCAGCACCGGCTCGCGCCGCATCCAGCGCAGTCGTGTTGCGAACTGCTCGTACTCGCGCCAGAACGGCTCGGTCACGTCCTCGCTGCCGACGATGTGGCGCGGTCGCAGATCCGAGCGCGCCGCGGCGGCCGCGAGCGGCGCGAACGCGCCCGCCTCACGCGCCTCGAGTGCGGTGCCGCCGAGCGGCCCGATCATCAGGATCGCCTCGAGCCGACCGCGCGGCACCCAGCCATAGAAGCCGGGCACCCGGCCGAGCACGCCCGCTGCGACGACATGGTCGAGGAACAGATTGTGCAGCGGTCGCGCGCTCAGCAGATTCCGCGCCTCGAGCGTGTCTGCCGCGGTCAGGGAGCGAACCATGGCCGTCAGGGTACCATCGCGAGAAGATGAGCTCGAACGGAGCCCCGAGCATGCCCGCGACGGACCTCGACCTGTGGGGTCAGCTGCGCGTGGTGCGGCGCTGCCTGCCGCTCCTGCGTGGCGTGCGCCGACACTTGGTTGTGTTGCTGCTCGGAATGGCCGCGCTGGCGGTCGTCGGCTTTGCGAGCTTCCTGATCTATGCGCCTGCACTGTGGAACGGCGCGCTGCAGGGCAAGCCGGTTTCGGAGCTCGCGGCGCGCGCCGTCGGGCTCGAGCCGGAGGCGATCGCGCGCGTGGCATCGCTCGCGCCCGAGCTGCGGCGCGCGCTCGCGGAACGTCTCACCTGGGTGCTGGCGGGGCTTTCGATCGCGATCGCCGCGGGGATCATGGCGCTGGGCTACTACGGCGTGTGGATCTTGCAGCGCGTGAATCAGGCGCTGCGGCTGCAGCTCGTCGACCGGCTGCAGACGCTCTCGCTGCGCTTTCACGACCAGAGTCGCGTCGGCGACGCGATCTACCGCACCTACCAGGACAGCGCGATGGTCACCCAGGTCGTCCAGTCGTACATCATCGCGCCGGTCGCAGGCTTCACGCAGGCCATCACGCTCTCGCTCGTGCTCGCCGCCTTCGCGCCCGCGCTCGCGCTCGCACTCGTCGTGACCTGGCTGCCGCTGCTTGCGCTCGGCTTCTGGTTCTCGCGCCGGCTGCGCGCGCGCTTCCGCGTGGCGCGCGAGACGAATAGCGGGCTCACCTCGCGCATCCAGGAGAGTCTCGCCGGCGTGCGCGTCATCAAGGCGTACGGTCTCGAGGGCTTCGAGCAAGCGCGCTTCGAGACCGCGTCGCAAGCGGCGTTCGCGGGCGCGCGCGCGGCGCGCGGGCTGCTCGCCACGTTCGGCGTGATCGCGTTCTGGGTGATCGGCAGCGCGATCCTCGTCGCCACCGTGCTCGCGACGCTGGCCACGCGCAACCAGGCGCCTCTCTGGCTGGCGACGTTCACCTCCGCGCACGGCATCGCCTTCGCACAGACGTGGCTCGCCGGCGCGGGCTTCACGGTCTGGACGCTCGGCCTGTACAACGCCTGGAAGGGCATCTTCGCGTCGGGCGCCGGCAGCGTCGTCGGAATCTTCCGGACCTGGGGGCGGGCGCAGGATATCGCGGTCGGCCTCGATCGCGTCTTCGAGCTCCTCGATCTCGAGCCCGAGGTGACGGACGCGCCCGACGCCGTCGCGCTCGCGCCGCTGCGCGATCAGATCGCGTTTCGCGACGTCACCTTCGCGTACCAGGCGGACCGCCCGGCGCTGATCGGCGTGAGCTTCGCGGCGCCGGTCGGCGCGATCACGGCGCTCGTCGGGCCGACTGGATCGGGCAAGAGCACGGTGATGGCGCTCCTGCTGCGGCTCTTCGATCCGGATGCGGGCGCGATCGAGCTCGACGGTGTCGACCTGCGCCGACTTCGGGTCGCGGAGCTGCGGCGCGCGATCGCGATCGCGTTGCAAGAGAACGTGCTCTTCGCCGCGAGCGTGCGCGAGAACATCCGCTACGCGCTCCCGGACGCCGACGACGCCGCCGTGCGCGCCGCCGCGCGCGTCGCCGGCGCGGACGAGTTCATAACCGCGCTGCCGCAGGGCTACGACACGGAGCTCGGCGAGCGGGGCGCGAAGCTCTCGACCGGCCAGCGCCAGCGCATCACGATCGCGCGCGCGATCCTGAAGAACGCGCCGATCCTCGTGCTCGACGAGCCGACGGCCTCGCTCGACGCGGAGACCGAGCACCGGCTCGTTCGCAACCTCGCAGACTGGGCGGTCGGGCGCTGCGTCTTCCTCGTTACGCACCGGCTCTCGACGATCCGGATGGCCGAGCAGATCGTCTATCTCGACGCGGGCAAGGTCGTCGAGTCGGGCACGCACGACGCGCTGATGGCGCGTCCCGGCGGCGCGTACCGCGCGCTCGTCGAGAGCGAGCGCATCGACGCGAGGGCGGAGCTTTGACGCCGCTCGGCTCGCCCCTGGCGCTTTCCTCGCGCGAGACCATCGCGATCTTCGCGCGCGCGCTGCGCTACATGAGGCCGCTGCGCGGGCGCTTCGCGGTGAAGCTCGCGCTCACCGCCCTCTCGCTCGTGCCGATGCTCGTGCTGCCGGTGCCGATCAAGATCCTGATCGATCACGTGCTCGGCGAGCTCGCCATCGCCGATCGGATCAGCTCCTACCCGCTACTCGCGCGCCCGCTCGTGCGCCTGCTCGAGGGCGCGTCCTGGGGCGAGATCCTGGCTTGGACGATCGCCGCACAGGCGCTCCTGCTCGTCGCGATCGGGCAGATCGGCTCGGACGGCGGCGAGCGCGATCGCACCGACGCGTGGCTTTCGTCGGGCGTCGACGCCGCGACCGCGACCGAGAACGCCGCGAACGCGGGCTTCAGCTTCGCGGGCGGGCTCTTCGGGCTCTGCGACTTCCGCTGGACGCTGCACCTCACGCAGGACCTGAACCACCACTACCGCGCGCGGCTCTTCGAGCGCATCCAGAACCTGCCGCTGCACCTCTTCGACGACGCGCGCATCGGCGACGCGGTCTACCGGCTGATGTACGACACGCCGTCGATCACACAGACCTGCTACCGCATCCTGCTCGTACCGACGCTCGTGCCGCTCGCGATCGCGGCCTACGCCTTCACGATCTGGGACAGCTTCGACCAGCCGCGGCTCGCGCTGGCTGCAGTCGCGCTCGGACCGCTCGCATTCGTCGCGACCTGGCCCTTCGCGCGCCTGCTGCGCCGCCAAGGCACGCGCAGCCGCGAGGCCGGCGCAATCTCGACGGTCTCGCTCGAGGAGGGCGTGGCCAACGTGCTCGCCGTTCAAAGTCAGGGCGGCGAGGCCCGCGAGCGCGAGCGCTTCGATCGCGACAGCACCCGCTCGTTCGCCCAACACCGTGGGGTGATGGCGCTCGCGATGCTGGCGATTCTCGCCGCCTTCATCCCGGGCGTGGCGCTCGTGCGCTGGGTCTTTCTCGAGATCGTCGACCTGGTGATCGCGGGCGCGATCAGCCTGGGCGATTTCTCGGTGCTCTTCACCTACTTCATCCAGATCGGCGTGTTCGCCGTGATGTTCGGGTCGCTCTGGTTCACGCTGCAGACGGCGGCGCCCGGCTTGCAGCGCGTGTTCTTCCTGATGGATCTCGAGCCCGAACGCGACCTCGACGGCGCGCGCGACCTGCCGCGCGTTCACGAGAGCCTGCGTTTCGACGACGTCGAATTCGCCTGGCCCGATGGGACGCCGGCGCTGCGCGGGATCTCGTTCGAGGCGCGGCTCGGCCAGATCACCGCGCTCGTCGGTCCCGCGGGAGCCGGCAAGACCACCCTCGTCTACCACGTGCCGCGCTTCCTGCGGCCGACGCGCGGACGCGTGCTCGCCGACGGCGTCGACCTGGCGAGCGTGACGCGCGCTTCGCTGCGCAGTCAGATCGCGTTCGTGTTCCAGGAGAACGCGCTCTTCGATGGCACGATCGAGGAGAACCTGCGGCTCGCCAAGCCCGCGGCCTCCGAGCTCGAGCTGCGCCGCGCCGTGCAGATCGCGGGCGCGGACGAGTTCATCCGGCGCCTGCCCGACGGCTTCGCGACGCGGCTCGGGCGGGCGGGCGCGGGGCTCTCGGTCGGCCAGAAGCAGCGCCTCGCGATCGCGCGTGCGCTTCTGCGCGACGCCCCGATCCTGATCCTGGACGAACCCACTTCGGCGCTCGATGCCGACACCGAACGGCGTCTGGTCGCGGCGCTGCGAGAGGCCGCGCGCGAGCGCATCGTGCTCGTGGTCGCGCATCGCCTGTCGACCGTCCGCGCAGCCGACCAGATCCTGTTCCTGCGCGACGGCGCGGTCGTCGAGCGCGGCACGCACGAGCAGCTGATCGCGATTCCGCAAGGCGCATACCGCCGCTACGCGGAGCTGCAGTCGGCCGGCTGAGGCCGGAGCTCAGACCTTGCAGTAGTGCGAGCGCCGCTTCACCGCGAGCTCGCGCTCGAGGTAGAAGATCTCGACGCGCTTCTCGTCGCCGGGAGCGCGCTCGAACTTGTGACCGCGCAGGATAACGTCGAGCCGGCCGAGATCGGGCCGGCCAGCGAGATCGCGCTTGCCCACGATTTCGGTCGAAGCGAAGACGGTGTCGCCCGAGAAGATCGGCGCGGTGTGCCGGCCGGTGCGATAGACGATGTCGCCCAGGCTGTTGTCTGAGATGTCGGGGCTCGAGAGGCCGAGGCAGAGCGTGAACGGGATGCCCCCGAAGACGACGAGCTTCCCGCCGAGATAGCGGCTCGGTTCGCGGTCGATCATGGTCTGGTTGCAGTGCACCTGCGAGGTGTTGTCGAGCATTCCGGTCAGGAAGATGTGCTCGTCGGTGACGACGCGACCGCGTGAGTGTTCGATCGTGTCTCCGGGAGTGAAGTCCTCGAAGTAGGTGTCCGCGTTCGACAGATGCGCGAGCTCCGCATAACCGGCGTTCGAGTCGTAAGCCGGAAGCTCGAGCTCCACATCGATCCGCGCGGCGGGAACCTCACCGAGGTCGAGCGCGGCGGCGGGCTCGTGCTTGAAGACCTGCACCTTGCGCTGGTAGGCGAGCACGATCTGGCCCGTCTGCTTGCGCGCGACGCTCTGCACGTGGACGACGCCGAGCTCCGGCCGGCTCGCCGAGCTCTTCACGCCGAGCACCGTCGTCTCGGTCTCGATCGTATCGCCGACGTGCACCGCCGCGCCGAAGCGCATGTCGATGTACTCGAGATTCGCTCGCGCGTTCTCCGAGATGTCTTCGACGGTCTGGCTGAAGGCGACGGCCATCACCAGCCCCGGCGGGATCGGCAGCGCGTCGTAGCCGTAGGCGCGCGCGCAGCGCAGGTTCTTGTGCAGCGGATTGGCGGTAAAGGAGAAATCGGTGAAGTGCGCGGTGAGGCCCTCGGTCACCGTGCGCCCACCCTTGTGGCGAAAGAGCTGGCCGAGGCGGAAGTCCTCGAGGAAGTTCCCGGTCTTCTTGCGGATCAATGCCAACGGGGGCTCCTCCTGCGGCGGGCCGGAGTCTAGTCGCGCGCCCGCTCGGCCAGCAAGTGCGGGCGCAGCGCGCCCGCGAGGAAGATCGAGCCGGCGATCGCGATGCCCTCGTCCGGGCCGATCCGACGACGCGCGAGCGCCAGCGCGCGAGCGGGATCCGGCTCGATCTCGACCTCGGGGATCCCGATCGCCCAGGCCAGGGCCGCGAGCTCGTCGGGCGCGAGCGAGCGCTGCGGCTCCACGGCCGTCGCGACACACAGTCGTGTCACTTCCGCGAGCTCCGAAATGATGCCGGCAGCGTCCTTGTCCCTCGAGACGGAGAGCACGAGTGCGAAACGCCGGCCGGGCCAGAGGTTGGCGAGCGTCTCGCGAAGCGCACGTGCCGAGTCGGGCGTGTGGGCGCTGTCGAGCACCAGCTCGCCAAAGCGCTCGAGCCGCGCGGGCAGCTCGAGCGCGCGGAGCGCCGCGAGCTCGTTCGCTTCGAGCCTGCGCTCGAGAAAAACCTCGCTGGCGCGGATCGCGAGCGCGAGGTTTGCGGCCTGGTGCGCGCCGAGCACGCTGCTCGCGACGACTCGCCCGTCTTCGAGACCGAAGCGGAGACCCGACGCCGAAGCGTGTCGGTCAATCACCAAGACCTGCTCGAGCGGCGCGCCCACGGCGATGCTCTGGGCGGCGATTGCGCCCCAGGCTTCCGGATCGAGCTCGCCGTGCAGCGCCGGCACCTCGGGCCGGAAGATGCCCGCCTTCTCGCGCGCAATCGCCTCGAGCGTGGTGCCGAGCTTGTCGGTGTGCTCGAGCTGGATCGTGGTGACGATCGAGACGCGCGATTCGACGGCGTTGGTCGAATCGAGGCGTCCGCCGAGCCCGACCTCGATCGCGGCGACGTCGACGTTCGCGGCGCGAAAGAGCGCGAGCGCGAGCGCCGTCGAGACGTCGAAGAAGCTCGGGCAGAGGTCCGGGTCCGCGCGCAGCTGCTCGATCGCCGGCATCATCGCGCACAGCACGGAAACGAGCTCGCGCTCGCCGACGAGCTCTCCGTCGATGCGGAAGCGCTCGCGCCAGCTGACCAGGTGCGGCGAGGTGTAGGTGCCCACGCGCAGGCCCGCCGCGCGCAGCAGACACTCGGTCGCGAGCGTGACCGTGCCCTTCCCTTTCGAGCCCGCGACATGCACACAGGCGAGTCCGCGCTCGGGGTTGCCGATCGCCGCGAGCAACGCGCGGATCGGCGCGAGCCCGAGCCGCTCGTAGTCGAACTGCGTCTTCTTCTCGCGGTTGATCAGTCCGTCGAGATAGCGCTCCGCGTCGCGCAGCGTCGAAAGCTCCATCTTTGCTAGCCTGACTCCGTGATGTCGAGCTCCGGAACGAGCGTCCGCTGGTGGGTCTACGCCGAACGGACGCCGATGCTCGATGCCCTGCTTGCAGATCCCGAGCGCGTCCTCGCGGGTCCGGGAAGTCTTGCCCGTGAGTCGGCCGGCCGCAAACGCTTCTTCCGCGTCGACACGGGCGGCACCGAGCCCGCGCTCTACGTGAAGCTCTTCGCGCTGCGCCCCGGTGTAGGTCGATTGCGGTACTTCTTGCGCCGCTCGAAGGCGCGCCGGGAGCGCGCCGTCGCGACACGGCTCGCGCGCCTCGGCTTCGAGGTCGCCGCGCCGGTTGCCGTCGGCGAGCGGCGCAGCTTCGGCCTGCTCGAGCGCAGCTACTCGGTGATCCGCGAGATCGAGGCGCGCGATCTCGTGCGGCTCCTCGGTGACGGTGTGATCTCGGGCGCCGAGCGCCGCGCGCTGCTGGAGCGCTTCGCCGTGCTGGCTCGCCGGCTTCACGACGCGGGCGTGGACCAGGACGATTTCGCGCCGAACAACTTCTTGGCGCGGCCCGACGGCTCGTTCGTGCTGATCGACTTCGAGCGCTGCCGCGTTCGCCGCGCGCCGCTCGGGGACGCGCGCTGGACGCAGCTCGCAAAGCTGAACCGCCGCGAACTCGGCGTCTCGCGCAGCGACCGCCTGCGCTTTCTGCGCGCCTATCTGGGAGCGGGCACGACGCGCGCCGACCGGCGTCTGGCCTGGCGGCGCATCTGGCCCGAGTTCCGGCGCATTCGTCGCCACGATGCGCGGCACGCCGAGGCGGCAGCGTTCCGCGAGGGGCGCAACCTGGCGCGCGACGGCGATGCCTGGGTCATGCGCGCGCGCGCTCGGGAGAAGACGATCGCGCTCGAGCTCGACGCCGCGACCGCGCGCCGCTGTTGGCTGCTCGCCCAGCAGCTCGAACGTCTCGGCTTGCCCGCGCTCCGTCCCGTGCGTCTCGAAGGCGGCCGCGTCGAGCTGCTCGATCCCGGTGCGGCGCTTCCTCGGGCGCCTGCAGACCAGGTGATCGCGCGCTCGCTGGCCGCGCTCGCACCGTGGGGGCACTTCCGCGCGCCACCGCAGTGGCTGTTCACCGCGCACACCGCGCTGCTCCGCAACCCGCACGCCTTCGAGCTCGACCACTGAGCGGCGTGCGCGGCCGCGTCACTGCGCCATGTAGCGCTTCCAGGCTCGGTACTTCGAGACGGCTTCGTCGTTGCTCTCGATCGCCGGGTAGAAGTAGCGAACCGCGTGCCCGCAGGTACGGCAGATCTTGTAGCAGAACTTGAAGCCGTCGATCTCGCGGGTGTTGCCGACGAGCTCGCGGTTCTCATCCGTGCAGCAGTCCTGGGGCAACGGCGGCGAGATGATGCGGCGCGGGTAGTCGTTGTCCGGCTTCTCGGTGGTGGAGTACCGGATGATGCTCCGCAGGTTTCGGTGCGGCTTCTGGTCAGCCGGCCGTAGGTTGCTTCCGATTCGTTTCACTTTGGCTCTGCCCTCACGTCACGGCCTGCGGGAGGTCGTCCAGCAGGCGGCTGAAATCGCGGTACTTGGTCTCACACGGAGCCCCGTCGGCATAGAGCCACGCCCTGCGCTCGGGGCCGACTGCGACAACGCTCGATGAGCGAGTGCCGTACTCGGCCGTATGGACGCACGGATTCTCGAATGAATTCGAGGCTTCTGGGTGAGCTGCGAGAACGTCGATCAAGCCCGCGAGGAGCTGCTCCCAGCCGGTCGAGCGGTCGAGCGCAGCGAGCATGGCTTCGATCCGCCGGACCTTGCCGGAGGTCGGATCGTCCGCATCGAGGTTGCACACGACGTGGATGCCGGGGTTCAAGCGTCGGGTTTCGAGCTGATCGCCGTGTCGGCGGGCGAGCCAGGTCTGCTCACCATCGGCAGCAAGCAGATTGAAGGGCGCGTAGCGCTGCTCCTTCGCACGCCGGAGCTCCGCTGCGGCCGCTTCGGCGGTGCTGTGGCCGAGCGCATCGACCACCAGAAGCCCGCGCGAGCGCGCGGCGGGATCTCGCGCCTGTACGGGGCGGTTGGTGAGTCCGACGAAAAGGCCGTTTGCGTTCAATCCCATCCACGTTCCGCCTGCTTCGAGGTCCTGCGGTGCCACGAAGTCAGGCGTTCCATCGGCCGGCGCAAAGCGCGCCGGCGGCGCTGCAGGTCGTGCATAGAACTCGTCCCGATTGGCTGCAACGATGACTGGAAACTCAGGTACGACGCGGTCCAGCAGGATCAGCGTGCACATGGTTCCACGCACCTTTGGCCCAGCCCTGCCGCACATCGGCGCCGTTCGAGGGCGGAGATTCCGCGGAACCCCGCGGTGTTACGGGCCGCAAGCTATCACGTAGCCAGCATCGGCTCAAGCTTTCCGGCCGTTTTGACCCGAGTTGCGGCGGAGAATCAGGCCGGTGCGCTGCTCGAGACGACGCGCAGATTCGGCGCGCCGGGGCGCGGGGACAGCTCTGCCGGCACCGGTCGAGCCGTGTCTACGGGCGCCCGGAAGTCGAGCCCATAGCGCGCAAAGATCGGCTGCAGCACGTCCGCCGAGTCGAGCAGGGTCTTCCGCACCGACTCGAGCCCGTGCTCCACCGCGTCCGCCCGTCGCCAGAACTCGAGCGGATTCAGGTCGAAGAACTT
>Ga0210377_10001755_pt1 | contig 19421 bp, 18 predicted proteins | sample PLM4_65_b1redo_FD_155480 | JGI IMG/M metagenome (GOLD analysis project Ga0210377, IMG submission 155480) | Groundwater sediment microbial communities from an aquifer in East River, Colorado, USA - PLM4_65_b1 redo | ecosystem: Environmental > Terrestrial > Soil > Riparian zone | place: USA: East...
GCCCAGTGTGTCGCCTCGCGGCCGCGTGGCGCCGGCGACACGGCGGCCGGATCCGACCGGCTGGTCCACTACGATCGCGCCAATGTGAAGACGCTCAACACCCGCGCGCGGATAGCGCTGACTGAGCCGGCGTCCGGGAGCGCCGCGCATCCGCCTGCGGCCCCGGCGCCCAGCTCGGTCGCGCAGACCCCGCTCGCCGCGCTGGGCGAGATCCTCTCCACCTGGATCATGGCGCCGCTGATGTTTCTATTCCTGCTGGGGGATACCGGCGAGATCAAGCGCGGCCTGCTCAGGGCCGTCCCCAATCGGCTGTTCGAGCCGGCGCTCACCGTGCTCGCGGATCTCGACCATGCGCTGGGCGACTACGTGCGCGGCCTCTTCCTCGGGTGCTGCCTGTTCGGCCTGACCGTGGGGCTGTTCCTGACCCTCATCGGCGTTCCTCTCCGATGGACGATCCCAATCGGGATCGTCACGGGCGCGAGCAACGTGGTTCCGTACCTGGGCTTCGCGGTGGCATTGCTGAGTGGGCTGGCCTATGCGCTGCTGGCGGAGGACATCCGTCCGCTGCTGCCGATGGTGAGCCCCGGGGACTTCGCGATCTGGGTCATCGTGGCGGTCGTACTCGCAGACCTGTTCAAGAACGTTGTCTATGAGCCGGTCGTCGTCGCTGGCGCCGTCAAGCTTCACCCACTCGTCGTGGTGATCGGAGTCGCAGGAGGGGCCATCCTGTTTGGCCCGGCTGGGATGCTCCTTGCGGTTCCTAGCATCACCGTCTTCAAAGTCCTTGTCTCCAGCACCGCCAGGCAGCTCAAAGCCTACGGGCTGATTTGAGGGCAAAGCCAGGAGAGGCCCGTGGTCTGACCCCACTGAGCACGCACTAGCGGGGAGGCCCGGGTAACGTCGCGGGAGCCACGGGATCGATCCTACCTTTCGTGTTCCCTCGATCACACGCGATCACGCTGGGGGCAGGGGTTCTGGGCTGAAAACGACCGTCTATCTGCACGGCCGACTAGCGACGGCCATAAGGGCGCCGCAATCGCTCGCTGGAACAGGTGGGATGAGGAGCATCGTGGGGCTCTCCTTCACCTCATCAATCAGCCGTTGAACTGCTTCGCGGTGCGAGGGTGTCTGTCCGGCGAGTTGCAACCCAGCCCGTACCCACGTCGCCGGAACACTCAGCAATGTGCACTCTCGCACGTCGTCGTGCACCGCCCCACGTCGATGTGCGAAAGGCTCGGGCTACGGTGGTCGGTGGGTGTGTTTTACCAGGGTTCTGCAGTCCCCACATCGGCACGATCTGTGCTTAGTCACTGGTCGTGATCGCGCCAGAAGCGCGGGATCCGAAACACGGACACAGAAGCACCAGCAGGAATCCGGCAACGAAGGGTCGGCACCACCCAGGAGAACTGACACTGCCAAAAAGGGGGGGGACATGATGAGGGATCACCGCATGCCACCAAGCTACGCAAACATTGTGAGACTTCTGCGCGACGTCATGGCACGATTCGGTGCGCTCACCTGTCTATGGCGGCACGCGCTGGTCCCGGTCCCGGTGCGCTGCCGGCCTGGATGGGACACGGGGCGGCGGAGACCAAGCCCGTCAACTGTCTGGCTGCCCCTCCTGGCGGGATTCGTCCTCGTGGCTGCGGTCCCGGCGGGGGCCGGGGCACCGGCCCTGCCGGCCGGCGTCCCGGACATCTACGATCCGGCGATCCGAGCGCACTTCCAGTCCATGGCCGTGGCGAACCTGCAGGACAACCCGGATCTTCCGGTCATCGTTCTTGTGAGCACCACCGAGGACCAGCCGCAGGCCCTCCTGCTCGGGTTCGATGCGCGCAATGGGAAAGACACCTGGTCGTTGACCACGGATCCCATCATCCTGATCGTGGTCTTTGCCGACACGACGACGGTCCTGGGCGTGTACGTGGACATCGGCTTTGCAGACCGGGGAAAGGCGTCGGGGACCTACGCGGCCGTGGATGAGGCGAATGTCTCCGCCCTCCCCGAGCTGCTCAAGGCGGTTCCTGCGACGGGGAAGCAGAGCAAGATTTGACGGCCGCCGAGGTATTCGCGATCCACCGCACGGATGCGGTGCACTGTGACTTGAGACCATGGATGACCGACCAGATCCTGGGGCGAATCCAGGGCCAGTCGTACCAGGCCCACACAAGGCGACCTCGCTCCGGGGGAGGGCCAGGCAGGCAGATGGCCTGCCAAACACCGGGTCAGACGCCCAACTCGGAAGGGGACGAGCACCAGGGGGGAATCGCATGACGGTTCATGGCATCGTAATCGCCCTCCTTCTGCACGCAGCCCCCTGTCCGGTGCTCACCATGCGCCGGCCCGAGCGCTGGATTCGGTCCCCGGTTCCTGCCGGGGTTGGAAGGAGAACCGATGAGTTCCCATGAAACCGAGCACGGGATGCCCCACGAGGACATCGTGCCCCTCGGAGATCGCGTCGCCAGCCTTTTGGCGACGGAGCGGGGGGTTTCCCGGGACCAGGCAGGCATCCTCGCCCACAAGATGCTCCGCGACCTGACGGGGGACGTGCGGAATGACTTCAACGCTTTCGAATGGGAGGGCGCGCCGGCGGAGGCGGCGCAACGGCGGATCGCCTACTGGACCGAGGAGCAGCACTGGCAGGCCATCGCCCCGGACATCGCGCAGACCCTGCGGGCAGCCAAGGCGACCCGCCAGGAAATCGAGGTACTCGTGATGGGCTAGGCGGCCCCTATAGATCTGCCCTCTGCGGGGGTGCCACCCTCGCCTGAGTCCCGAGCGCCTGCGAGACGCAATGGGAGCCTCGGATCCGGGGGCGGATCCCTTCGAGCCTCCTCGTCATCGCGGTGCAGGCAGTCAGAGGTGACCGGCGGGTTGGGAACGACCCGTAGCGCAGCGGTCGTCGTACCATACCCATGCTCTGCACGGGTACCCGGCGAGCGCCCACACGACCAGATCACCATGCGCAAGAGGAGCGTCCCATGGACGGAGCAACCACTTCCGCGCTGGCCGCGCTGGCCGGATCAGTTATCGGCGGCCTGACGGCCTTGGGGACATCGTGGCTGACCCAGCAGGCGCAGGCCAGGTTGCAGGAGAACGCACGAGATCGGACGGCGCGGGAAGCGTTGTACAGCGATTTCATTGTCGAGGCGTCAAGATTATATGGAGACGCCTGGGTGAATGATAAACCAGAAATGTCCAACCTCATCGGGCTCTACGCCATGGTCAGCCGGATGCGCGTTCGATCGTCTCCCCGGGTCATCGACAACGCAGAAAAAGTTGCTCTCACCATCGTCGAGACGTATTTCGCCCCGAACAGGACTCTCCGTGAGCTGCACGACATGTTGGAAAGTGAGCGGATGGATCCGTTGCGAGGGTTCAGCGAAGCTTGCCGCGAAGAATTGAGGTCACTTCGAGCTGGCGCCGGAGTTCCCGGTCTCGGCACCGGGTGAGGTTAGAACCACGTACTTCTTCTGAGGCTCATCGCTGACGGCTGCTTGGGCCAGGCGGTGGGCCGAAGGTGGTCATCGTTCAGTTGCCGACGGTGCGGTCGTGGCCAGGATGAGAGCCTACCTCAACCGGGGCGAGGGAGGCCGCTTTGAACTTGAATGCGACTTACGCTGGGAATCGAAGCAGTTCGTAGCCTTCCTGAGGGTTGGCATGCACTTCGCTCTGGAGAAAGAGCCTGCAGCAGTGTATAAGCTATGAGGGTCATTCTCGAGCAAGCGATGGCCGAAAAGATGTCAGCCAGAGCGAACCGTGCTGAGAGCAGGGGACGGAGCTATCCGCTGGGCGCAACGAGCCTTCCGGACGGTGTCAATTTCAGCGTGTTTTCACGGAACGCGTCCGCCGTGGAATTGGTGCTCTTTGACCGAGAGGATGATCCCCGGCCTGCGCGCGTCATTCCAATCGATCCGACGGGGAACCGTACCTACCATTACTGGCACGTTTTCGTGCCGGGGGTGCAGCCGCGGCAGCTTTACGGGTACCGAGTCCACGGGCCGTTTGATCCCGCGAGCGGGATGCGGTTTGATCCCGCCAAGGTCCTCCTTGACCCCTACGGGCGCGGCGTGGTTGTTCCCAAGCATTACAGCCGAGAGGCTGCCTGCCTGGAGGGAGACAACGCCGCCACGGCGATGAAGAGTGTGGTGGCTGACCCACACGGGTACGATTGGGAAGGTGACACGCTGCTGCGTCGGCCGTCCTCCCAGACCATCATTTACGAGATGCACGTGAAGGGTTTTACCCGCCATCCCAGTTCTGGAGTTTCGGAAAACATTCGCGGCACCTATGCGGGTCTGATCGAGAAGATCTCCTATCTGCAGCAGCTCGGCATTACCGCCGTCGAGTTACTGCCGGTGTTCCAGTTCGACCCTCAGGATGCCCCGCCTGGACGGGTCAACTACTGGGGGTACGCGCCGGTCTCGTTTTTCGCCCCCCATCAAGGCTACAGCTCGCGCCAGGATCCGCTCGGCCCGATCCACGAGTTTCGCGACATGGTGAAGGCGCTGCACCGGGCGGGGATCGAGGTCATTCTCGACGTCGTCTTCAATCACACCGCGGAAGGCGACCATCGGGGGCCGACGCTGAGTTTCCGCGGTCTGGACAACCCCGCCTACTATATCCTCGAGCAAGACCGCGCGCGCTACGCCAATTACAGCGGCACAGGTAACACGCTCAACGCCAATCATTCCATCGTCCGCCGGCTGATCGTGGACAGTCTCCGCTACTGGGTGGAGGAGATGCACGTGGACGGGTTCCGGTTCGACCTGGCGTCGATCCTCGGCCGGGACGAGTCGGGCCAGCCGATGCCGAGTCCGCCGGTGCTGTGGGACATCGAGTCGGACCCGGCACTCGCGGGCACGAAGCTGATCGCCGAGGCCTGGGATGCGGCCGGCCTGTACCAGGTCGGCCGCTTCATCGGCGACGCGTGGAAGGAGTGGAACGGCCGGTTCCGCGACGACGTCCGCGGCTTTTTCCGGGGTGACGAGGGGGCGGTGGCCCGTCTGGCCGACCGCTTGCTCGGCAGCCCCCAGATCTACGGCCATAAGGAACGCGAGGCCGAGGCGAGCGTGAACTTCGTGACGTGCCATGACGGCTTCACGCTCAACGACCTCGTCTCCTACAACCACAAACACAACGAGGGGAACGGCGAGGACAACCGGGATGGCGCCGATGACAACCGCAGCTCCAACTGGGGGATCGAGGGCCCGAGCGATGATCCGGTGATCGAGCGGCTGCGGACCCGGCAGGTGAAGAACTTTCTCGCCGTGACGATCTTCTCGCTGGGGGTGCCGATGCTCTTGATGGGCGACGAAGTGCGGCGCACCCAGCAGGGCAACAACAACGCCTACTGCCAGGACAACGAGACCAGTTGGTTTGACTGGACGCTGCTGGCGAAGCGTGCCGATGTGCATCGATTCGTCAAGCTGCTCAACGCCCAACGCGTGTTGCGAGACGAGGAGCCGGAACGGCAGCGCCTCAGTCTCAACCAAATCCTCCGGAAGGCATCGAAAGCCTGGCACGGCGTCAAGCTCGGGCAACCGGACTGGGGCGAGTCTTCGCACAGCCTGGCCTTCAGCGTGGAGGCCCCGAAGGAGAAGCTGCTGTTTCACCTGATCCTGAATGCCTATTGGGAGCCGCTGGATTTCGAGCTACCCCAGGCGGGCGACCAAAGCCAGGACTCATGGTGCCGATGGATCGACACGAGCCTCGACTCGCCGCACGATATTGTCGAATGGCAGAGCGCACCGCAGGTTCCGGGCCGCACCTATCGGGCCGGGCCCCGCTCTGTGGTCGTGCTCTTCGCTCGGCACGAAATGGGACAAGCCCAAGTGTCCAATCGGACTTAGCTCCGGCGTGAAGTCGTCAACGATGGCCTGCGCCTGGACGTACCTCGTACCAGGCTCCTGCGCCGATCTCGGACCGTGCGGGACCCTCGAGCAGAGTCTCCGCACGGCCCGGACGAGCTCCACGAGCGCTACGACTTCGCCCAGATCCTGGGCCGTTCCCAGCGTCCGCACGGCCACAAGTCGCGCGCGGCTGCCCTCCTCGGCCCCACCCGCTTCCAGCTTTACACTCGCCTGAAGCGGTACCACATCCAGGTCCTCCCCGACTAGCCGGCACCCTGGCTGGCGAGCGGTGTCTCCCACCACGTGCAGTTCCGCACGGGCATGTGCAGGGTCGCACCCTCCGAGTGCGGAAGTCTTCAGCCTGCGGCGACGATCCCGATTTTTCGTCAAGTTATGGACGGCGAACATTGGCATGATCAGTGCTTTCCCCTAGTCATGACGCGGCTTCACAATGCTCGCTACGAGGGACGAGATGAATACCCGGGTTGGTGCACGGCTCAAGCGGAGTGCCAAGGTGCTCGCGATCCTGTGTGCGATTGAGGTGTGTTTGCCCGGGGTACGCTGATCATGCTGGGCGACTTGCTGACGGGCCAACGGCAAGGCTGATCGAGCCGCCGCTCGCCCAATGAACGCAGGCAAGTTCCAGCGCGGAAGGAGTCGGATCGTGCGGTCAAAGATAGGGGTGCTCAGCGTTCTCCTGATGGTGCTCCTCGCGGGAGTGCTCTACGCCAGTCCGGACTTGCCATCGAGCCTCCGGGCCCTCGTCCCGGAGGACCGGCGGACCGAGGTCCAGGAAATCCTGGCCGACCCGACCTTCACGCGAGAGCTGGATTTCGTGGCGCACGCGAATCTCCAGGTCTTCACCTACCTGCTCGATCACCCCGACCTGAATGCGGCCCTGGCCCGGGCCCTCCGAATCGCCCCGTACGAGGTGGTCCCCATCAGCCCCCGGCAGTATCGCGGGGTGGATGCCGACCGCAACGCGGGCACCATCGAGGTGTTCCGTGCCGAGGGGCACGAGCGGGCCTTCGTGGAGCGCGGGGTCTCCTCCGGCTGGTGGTTCGGAGAGATTGGGGGCCGTGTGGTGGCCCTCGTGGTGTTCGCGCCGGACGCGGACAGCGTGCGGGGGACCGTCACGGTCTGGGCCCGCATTGACCAGGGGATGGTCGATCGGCTCCTCCGCTTCCTAAAGCCGTTTCTAGGCGGGCTGCTGGACCGAAAGCTGAGTGAGCAATTCAGCATCCCTGTGCGGGTGGCCGAGGCCGCTGCGCAGCATCCGGACCGGTTTTGCCCCCTTCTTGAGGCAGTTTCCGACGGATCGCCGGAGGAGCGGCAAGCGCTCGCCGGGCTGGCCGGCTGCTGGCAGGTCGAAGGGCGACGCACGTGATGACATGGCGTGGCGCCGCGGGGCTGCCGCCCGCGGCGCGGCAGATCGCGGGCCAGGCGGTGCCGGAGGATCGGACCCCCTGATATCGGGGGAGCAATGACGGTCGCACGCCTGTTTTGCACGGACTGCAGACGCACACGCAACGGAGAGGGCAGGGCAGCGTGATTCGGCGTGCGGACTTCGGATCCCGGGTCCGATCGCCTCTCCCTGCCCGTCGTGGTCGGGCGAGAGGCGGGCGAGAGCGAGCCGTGAAACCTTGGGTGTGGCGAGGAGGGCTGTCTGACGCTGACGGCGAAAGCGCTGTGGGGCTTGCCCCGGTCATGAGGCCTTCCGCTCGCTCGTTGGCCGACCTTCGCGCCTCTGGAGACACCGCGGCCGAGGTCGGGCCGTGGAATCCCTGGGCCCGCTTCCGGCAAACCCCCCGAGAGGGATACGGAGGTTGGCTTGTGATTCTCGCCGTGACATCTCTTGCGAGCCTCCTGGTTGGAGGCTGCGCCCCAGGGGCACGGCCGCCAACCACGGACCTGCGCGACGCCTACGTCACCTACCTCATTCCCAAGGATCCGCGTCTCGCGAACCTCCGCGGGTCGCGGGCCCCGAGGTTATCCCTGCCTGCCTACGTTCTACCCGCCAAGGATGAGACGGTGACCGGCCTCTCCAACACCTTCCGGTCAGATGGCCTTCTCCTCGTCAACCGGTTCAACCTCTCTCCGAAAAAGGGGCGGCGCTCTGAGGTCGAGTACCGCGTGCGGCAAGAGACGATCGACCGCGGAGACGGCTATGCCGTCACCCTGCGGCCCGAGAGCGTGCGCGCCTACGGCGGGATACCCCTCTTCGATCCTCCACTCCCAGAGTTCACTGCGGAGGATCTGCTTCGCCATCTCGCCTCGGCCCGTTTCCGCTATCAGATGGACATGGATTCGGCGCAGGGCCCCGAGCAACTATGCGCGATTATACTGCGTCGGGCGGTGCGGGTCTCGATGCCTCCAGGCGAAGACGCCCCTGTCCTGGGGGGCCGCTCCCGATCCTGGTTCTCGATCCAGTACGAGGGAGGCGATGTCCGCTTCAGCTTTGACGCCGTCCCTACGGCCACCGGCAGTCGGGCGACATTCTACCTGATCGTGCCGAGTTACTTGACCGCTCCCCACACGGTGGACCTGACCCAGATCCTCGCGGGGCTCCGGGAACAGCTGGTCCGCATTGCCACAGAGGAGACGGAACTGATCCGTTCCGGGGCCGAGGCGAGCGAAGCGCGACAGGGCCGCCGTGACAGCAGTCCGCTCGATCGCCAAGAGCAGTGAGACTGAACGTTCACTCGGTGGCGGGCGTCCGTGCGCAATCTGCAGGGCGGCTCGATCAAGGGGCAAATCACATATGCACAGATGTAGCCCTTCCCGGGTCATCCGATAGCAAAAGCAGGGTAACCGGATGGTGGCGGGAGGCTGCCAGTATTCCGTGCACGGTGCTCGGCGGCAACTTCAAGACCCAGGCCGGCGTGCGGACCGATTAGCGAGCCTATTGGTCGGTTGCTGGCAGATCCGCTGCTGCACGATCTCCCAGAACTGGGCCTCCTACCTAGGCGCCCGCCCTGACGCACACACGCCTGCCAAGCTTTCCAACCCGCGGGCAGCGAAGCCGCGTCGGCACATCCCGACCGTGAACTCAGGGAGCCCCAGCGGTTCAAAGCGACTCCAACTCCCAGATGCCCGGCGACGTGCGGTTCCGCACGCGGACGTGCAGAGACGCACGCTCCGAGTGCACAAGTCTCCACGCAGCATTCACAATCCCAATATATCGGTGTGTTACAGGGCCGGACCCTTGGCATGCTCCATGCTCTTCCAATGGCGTGACGCACCCCCACGACGCTCACTACGAGGCACGAGATGAACAGCGGAATTGGTGCACGGCTCAAGCGGTTTGCCAAGGTGCTCGCGACCCTGTGTGCGATCGAAATGGTTCTGCCCGGGGGCACGGTGATCGTGGTGACCTATTTCCTGACATGCCGATGCCACGTCCGCGGATTGGCTGAGGCTGACCGCGCCCTCAAAGCCTGGCGCGGCTTCGGGGGGCGGATTTCCGCGAGCACGGGTGGCGGGTCGAGCCTGGCTGACTCCGACAGCGCGGAGCCTGTAGCGGCCAACCGGCCTGCCGCGATCGACGGGCCGCCCCTGGCCGGGGAGGTCTGAGATGGCGTGGATCTGGGTGTGGATAGGAGGAGCGCTCGTACTGGGGTTTTCCCTGGGGGTGACGCTCATGAGCCTGCTGCGTATTTCGCAGGACGGCGCATTCGAGGATAGGCGGCGGCCTCGGCGCCGCCCGAACTGGAGGGCAAGACCATGCTGAACCGGGTTTGGATGGCCACTGCGGCCGGCGTGCTGTTCCTAACCCTGAGCCTATGGCCCGCGCACGCGGCGATTGGACAGGGCGGAGTCCCGCAGATCGATACCGTCCATTTTACCAATCGCCAAGCTCAGGACCACGTCTATGCGGATGACGGCGAGACCCCTGACACCCTCCCCTGGAGCGGCGACCTCCGGATCGTCACTGTTGTGCTCACCCGGCTGTCGGTCGCAGACCGGATCGTGGAGGTGGAGCTGTTCCCGCGGGAGATCACGGTGAGGCCCGGGGACGGCGTGCTCTGGTTGAGTGCCATCCCGGGCGCGGTCGCGCGCGTGGTGTTCGAGACCACGCCTCGTGCCGTGGGGAGCTGTACGACGGCGTCCCCGCTCCCCGCCCGGACCTACGCCTCCGCGAGCATCGAGTCGGGAGGGGCGAGCCTCCTCTGCTTCCCGACCTCCGGGATCTTCCCTTACCGCTTGGAGATCGCGACCCAGGAATCTGAGGGCGCCCTGGGCGGGGTCGTGGTGGTCGGGCAATGAGCGAAGGGAAAGAACCTGGTCCGCACATCGTCCCGGCGGCGTAGCGGCGATACCCGTCACGGAGTGCGCCGCCTGACCGAGGCTGGAGCTGACGCGTATCCGGGGGCTGCGGACGCCGACCATGCCTAGCTCCGGGGAGGTGTCGAGGGCAATGAGCCGCGGTGGGGATCTGGAACTCGACCGGCCGACTGCCGATACGCTGAGGGTTCGGCTCACGGGCGCGTGGCAACTTCACGAGCGCTTGCCATCGGCAGATGTGATCGAGCACGCCTTGGGGCAGGGTCGGGACCTCCGGCGGATCGTGTTCGACGTCAGCGGACTTGCGGCCTGGGATACCGGGCTGGTCTCCTTCGTGCTGCACGTGCTCAGGTGCGCCGAACGCCGAGGGGTCATCGTGGATCCCGAAGGCCTCCCCCGAGGGGTGAATCGCCTCATCGCGCTCGCCAGGGCCGTGCCGGAGAAGCTGCTCGTTGGACAGACCGGGCGGCCGGCCTGGCTCACGCGTGTGGGTTTCGCCACGCTGGCCGTCAGCGAGGCCGCGCTCTCGCACGTGCGGTTCCTGGGGGACGCCACGCTTGCCCTGGCGCGGTTCGCGCGGGGCAGCGCGAACTTCCGCCGGATCGATCTGGTTGGGGTGATTCAGGAGTGCGGGCCGAACGCACTCCCCATCGTGACGCTCATCAGCTTCCTGGTAGGGCTCATCCTGGCCTTCATGGGCGCAGTGCAGCTTCGAAACTTCGGCGCCCAGATATACGTGGCCGACCTCGTCGCCATCGGTGCCACCCGGGAGATGGGATGCCTCATGACGGGCATCATCATGGCGGGGCGGACCGGCGCCGCCTTCGCGGCCCAACTCGGCACCATGCGGGTCAACGAGGAGATCGACGCGTTGCTCACCATGGGAATCCCCCCCGTTGAGTTCCTGATCATGCCGCGGCTGCTGGCGCTGGTGCTCATGATGCCGCTCCTGACCGTGTACTCGGATCTGCTCACGATCCTCGGCGGCGCCTTCGTCGGCGTCACCATGCTCGACCTTGGCGCCGTGCAGTACTTGGATCGGACCTTGGCCGCCCTTACCCTCACGAACCTCTTCATCGGAATCGTCAAGGGGTTGGTGTTCGGTATCTTGATCGCGCTGTCGGGCTGTCAGCGCGGGATGAAGGCCGGACAAAGTGCGGCCGACGTGGGCCTCGCGACCACCTCCGCCGTCGTGACTGCCATCGTACTGATCGTGGTCATGGAGGGGGTCTTCGCCGTGGTGCTGAATGCGCTCGGACTCTAACGTGCCGACGGATGCGGCCATCGCCGTACGGGGGCTGGAGGTTGGCTACGGCGCCCTGATCGTCCAGCGTCGCCTCGACTTCGAGGTGGAGCGGGGCAAGATCTTCATCATCATGGGGGGGAGCGGCTGCGGAAAGAGCTCGGTCCTCCGCGTGATGATCGGGCTGTTGCCGCCCCTCGGCGGGGAGGTGCTGCTCGGGGGCGTCAGCCTGTGGCACGCCGACGGCGCGGAGCGGGATCGGCTCACCCAGCGGTTCGGCGTCCTCTATCAACGCGGGGCGCTGTGGAGCGCCATGACCCTGGCCGAAAACGTCGGCTTGCCCCTGGCACAGTTCACGGGGCTCACAGCCAACCAGCGGCGCGAGGTGGCCGCCTTGAAGCTCGCGTTCGTGGGTCTGGCCGGCTTCGAGGATTACTACCCCGCCCAGCTCAGCGGCGGGATGCAGAAGCGCGCCGGGCTGGCACGCGCCATGGCCCTCGACCCCGAGATCCTGTTCCTGGACGAGCCCACGGCCGGGCTCGACCCGGTGAGCTCGCGACGGTTCGACGATCTCATTCTCGAGCTCCGGGAAAGCCTCGGGGGCACGGTCGTGGTGGTCACCCATGAGCTGGCGAGCATCTTCACCATCGGCGACGACGCGGTGTTCCTGGATGCGGAGGCCCAGACGATGATCGCCCGGGGACATCCCAAGACCTTGCTCGATCAGTCCACCGACCCCAAGGTGCGGGCTTTCCTCACGCGCGGGGAGCCGGTGGCCACGGCACGCTGAGGGAGGGGGTGAGGCATGAGTATACGCGTGAATCCCACACTGATTGGGGCCTTCGTGCTCGGGGCGGCCGCCCTTGCAATCGGCGCGATCCTCGTGGTGGGCGGACGCCAATGGTTCAAGCGCCCGGTCCCGTGCGTGATGGCCTTCGACGGCAGCGTGACGGGATTGACCGTCGGGGCTCCCGTGCGCTTCCGCGGGGTTACGCTTGGCGCGGTCTCGGACATCCGGCTCCGCTACGGCGACCCGCGGATCGTCGTTGTGGTGAACATCGACCCCTCCCGGATTCAAGGCTTCCGCGTGCAGATGGCCCCGGCCGAGGCCGAGCGCATCGTGGAGGAATCAGTTCGGAAAGGGCTGCGGGGGCAGCTCCAGCTACAGAGCCTCCTCACCGGACAGCTCTATGTGGGCCTCGATTTCTTTCCCGATACCCCCGCGGGGCGGACAGAGAACGACCAGGGGCGGTGTGAGATTCCAACCATCCCTCAATCCTCGCTTGCCCAGGTGCAGGAGCAGATGAAGAAGCTCATGACAGGGATCGAGCAGCTTCCGCTCAAGGAAACGCTCGAAGCAGTGGCGCGGGCCGGCAACGCCATCGAGAAGCTTGCCGCCTCGCCCGAAATCCCCGCCGTCCTCCGCTCTGCCGATCGGACCATGCAGGAGGCCCAGGTCCTGGTCAGGAACCTCAACGCCAAGGTCGATCCGACGGTCGGCTCGCTGCAGGCGACGCTCGACCAGGCCCAACGAACCATTGATGGGGTCGGGCGGGACGTGCAGCGGCTGGTCCAGAATATCGACGCCCGGGTGGGGCCACTGGCTGATAGCCTCGAGGGAGCGGCGAACTCCGCCCAGGCGCTGATGCGCGACGGGCAGCATACCCTTTCCCGGGTGGACGAAGAGATTGGCCCCACGATGGCGGAGATTCGCCAGGCGGCCCAGGCCGCGCGCGACGCCCTGCGAAGGGCCGAATCCGTGCTGGGTCACGCCGACGACCTCCTCGACGGCAGCTCGCCACTGGGCTACCAACTCGGTGAGACGCTGGAAGAGCTGAGTCGCACGGCACGGGCTCTGCGCGGCCTGAGCGAGGACATCGAACGCCAACCCAACCTGCTGCTGCTCGGCCGGGGAGGATCGGAGAGTAAATGAGCCCACTCCGTTTTGCACACACCGCCGTGATGTCGCTCGTCGTCCTTGGGGCGGGAGGGTGCCTCACGCTCTCTCCGCCACCGAGGGCCTATCTGCTTTCCGCCGTACCCCCGTCCGCCGCTCCAACCGCCGTGGGGAGAGCGGTTATCGGCGTCGGCCCGGTCACTATTCCGGCCTACCTCGACCGCGCGCCCATCGTCGTGCGGACAGGAGACGGCGAGGTCAGGCTGTCGGGAGAGGACCACTGGGCCGAGTCGCTCCGGGATGGGGTCACTCGGACGCTCGCCGAGAATCTCTCGGCCATGGTTCCCACCGATGCGGTGGCCATCTTCCCGTGGCGCACGCCCCGGACCGTGCAATGCCGCGTGACGGTGGATATTCTGCGCTTCGAAGGCGTGCTGGGCGGTCCCACGGTGCTCCATGCCCACTGGCGTCTCCTCGATAGGGCCGGGAAGGAGCTGGTTTTGGGGGCAGCCCACCTCGAAGAGACGGCCAGCGAGCCCACCTATGCAGCCCTGGTGGCGGCGCAGAGTCGGCTCCTTGCCAGCCTCAGCCGCGACATCGCAGCCGAAATCAGGACGCGGCTGCAGTCACCCTCGGAGACTTCCTCGCCATGATCTCCGACCGTGCAGCTTTGATGCAAAGTGCAGTTCCGCACGTGCGTGTGCAGGGTCGCACCCCGCGTGCAGAACTCCTCACGCGACCGTCTCCCGGACACGCCGATTGGGCGTTTTACCGTTCGCGGCGTTGGCGCGATTCGTGCTCCGCCTTCGGTGAGAACTGATGACGCAGAGGCTCGGATGCACCTGTGCTCTCCTCGAGCCCTTCGACACGGGCTCAGGACACGCGTAGCGCAGTGAAGAGAGACGGCACCTCTTCAATCTGTTGAAGGAGGACAGTATGAGTCAGCGAGATGTGGAGCGGACCCTCGGCCGGCTGTTCACGGATCAGGGCTTCCGGGACGAGTTCTTCCGGGATCCTCTCCCGGCCTGCCTGGCACTCGGGATCCTGTTGACGCCGCATGAGGTCGAGGCGCTCCTCCGGGTCCCGCGCCCCGCGCTCGTGAGCCTCGGCGCTCGGCTGGATGACCGGATCTGTCGCCTCCACCTCCAGAAGAGCGAGGTGTCGGGGAGGGGGGAGTGATGGGGAATTGCGTGTCGCACGAACACCATGGCGCTCGGACGGCGGCCCACCCCTCCGCGCGAGGGGACCGGCCCCGGTGCCCCATCTCGCGAGGATTCCGGCTGTCGTTCAGCCCGCAGCGCCCGCTGCCGAGCATCGTGGAGTACCGGGACGGGGCGGCGCCCCGCAATGACTACCCGAGTCGCATCGTCTCCCCGCCCTGCTCCGGCGCCTGTTGCGCGGCGCACATGGTGAGCGTGGGCGCCCCCCAGGCGGATGGCCGCTGGGTCTTCCAGTACCGCCGGTGCGAGCGCTGCGGCTTCACGGTTCGCCGGGTGGTCCGGGAGCTCTTCGACGAGGCGGAGCGGGTGAAGCTCCGGCTCGCTCTCGCCCACGCCTTTGTCCGCGAGGCGGGGGAAGCGGCGTAGCGCACCGCAGGGACGGCGGGCAGGTCAAAACGGCGGAGCAGGTGCCCACAACTCGAGAGACAAGGAGGCAACGATGGAGACTCATGATTCGACCCGCGCAAGAACTCGCAAACCGACCGCTGCTGGTCACGACCCTCAACCTGCCCATGAGATGGATTCCCGACCGGCCTCGGGCATCGCCAGCGGGCCGCCGTCCCAGGAGGCGATTGCCGCCCGGGCCTATGCCCTGTTTCTCGCGCGTAACGGGGCGCATGGGGACGACTGGGCAGATTGGCTGCAGGCCGAGGCCGAGCTTCGGGCCGAAGGGACTCCGGCCGCCGGTCAGTCCGAGCCGGATCAAGGCGCACGGGGATGACACCAGTGGAGCCGGACAAGAGCAACGGGGGCTTCGTCACACTTGGCGGGCCCCCGCCCGTGCCATGCTGCCCCCAGTTCCGGTCGGTTGTGCTCGATCGACTGTACCCAGTCACAGGGTATTGCGTCGTGCGGGCACAGCCGCGCTGCTTCAGGATTCCAGAAGTTGCGGCCTATCGTGTCTTCTGCTGCAGTCGGCAATTCGAGGCGTGTCCTTTGTATCGAGCGGACCCGGGGAGGATGGCTCTTGAGACATCGCCCTGCCTGTCTGCGTCCCCCCAACGCCACCCGAGTCCAGGCGAGGCATCGGACGAACCTCAAGGGCGCCAAGGCAATTCGTGCGGATGGCGCCGCCAACAAGGTGAGCCCTTCTGAAGGGTGTCTCGGGGAACTCAATCCGATCTAGGAGGAACGGATGTCTGACCAACCTCGGATCGCATATTTTTCGATGGAGATCGGGCTCGAGGTGGAGATCCCGACCTACAGCGGGGGCCTGGGTATCCTCGCGGGGGACACCATTCGGGCGGCGGCTGACCTGCAGGTGCCCATGGTGGCGATGACGCTCCTGCATCGCAAGGGCTACTTCTACCAGCGGCTGGATGCCACGGGCTGGCAGCGCGAGGAGCCCGTGGAGTGGGTCGTGGAAGACCACCTCGTCGAGATGCCGCAGCGGGTGACGGTGACGCTGGAAGGCCGGACCGTCCAGCTCCGCTGCTGGAAGTACGAGGTGGCGGGGGCCGGGGGGGCGGTCGTCCCGGTGTACTTCCTGGATGCGAACCTGCCGGACAACAGCGAAGCCGATCGGGCGTCCACGGATGTGCTGTATGGAGGCGATGCGCGCTACCGCCTGTGTCAGGAGGCGATCCTCGGTCTGGGGGGCGTACGGATGCTCCGGGCCCTGGGATACGATGGCCTCACGCGGTTTCACATGAACGAGGGGCACGCGGCGCTCCTCACGGTGGAACTGCTGGAGGAGGCCGCGCGCGCCGCAGGCCGGGACACGGTCGTTGAGGCGGACATCGAGCCCGTGCGGAGCCAGTGCGTCTTCACCACCCACACCCCCGTGCCTGCGGGGCACGATCAGTTCCCTCTGGATCTGGTGTGGCAGGTGCTCGGCCGCCACGAGCCCCTGGGGAACTGGCGGGACGCCATCGCGCCCGAGGGGCGGCTCAACATGACCTACCTGGCCTTGAACCTGAGCCACTACGTGAACGGCGTGGCCAAACGGCACGGCGAGGTCTCGCGGCTGATGTTCGCCCGGTACACCATCGACTCCATCACCAACGGCATTCATGCGGCCACCTGGGCCAGCGAGCCGTTCCAGCACCTGTTCGACCGGTACATTCCCGACTGGCGGCGGGACAACTTCGCGCTCCGATACGCGCTCAGCATCCCGCAGGCAGAAGTGTGGGACGCCCACACCGCGGCCAAGAAGCAGCTCATCAGCTTCGTCAACCGCGAGACAAACGCCGGCATGGATGCGGACGTCCTCACCATCGGCTTCGCGCGCCGCGCAGCCACGTACAAGCGGGCGGACCTGCTGTTCCATGACCTGGGGCGCCTGAAGGCCATTGCGGCCACGGCGGGGCCGGTCCAGGTGGTCTATGCGGGGAAGGCGCATCCGGCGGACCAGGGAGGCAAGGAGCTCATCCAGCGGATCGTGCGCGCTCGAGAGGCCGTTCGGCCCGAGGTGCGGGTGGCCTATCTCGGGAATTACGACATCGCGCTGGGTCGGCTGCTGACCGCGGGCGCGGACCTCTGGCTGAACACGCCCGAGGTGCCGCTGGAAGCCAGCGGGACCAGCGGCATGAAGGCCGCGCTCAACGGCGTGCCGCATTTCAGCGTCCTGGACGGCTGGTGGGTCGAGGGGTGCATCGAGGGGGTGACCGGGTGGGCGATCGGCGGGGATCACAGCGGACCGGCCGAAAAGAGCGACCGCGCCCGCGATGCCGCGAGCCTGTACGACACCCTGGAGCAGCGCATCCTGCCCCTCTTCTACCACGACCGCGAGAAGTTCATCGAGATCATGCGGCACGCCATCGGGCTGAACGGCTCCTTCTTCAATACCCAGCGGATGATGCAGCAGTACGTGGTGAAGGCCTACTTCTTGTGAGGCGGGTCCAGTGAAGACGAAGCTCACTCTCCTCGGTATCAGGAAGCTCTTGCTCCCGCGGCCCAAGGGCACGGACTCGCTGGACGCATCAGCAGTTTCAATACGGGCGCTCTTCGGCCCGCCGGTGGAAACGGCGGCCGCCGAGAGACGCCGCAGCCTGGTGGACTTCCTCAAACAGGTCACCCTCTTCCAAGACCTTGGTCGCTCGGATCTCCGGCGTCTCGCCCGCATCGTCCACGAGCGCGACTACCGCGACGGCGAGTACATCTGCCAGGAAGGGAAACCCGCAGCGGTGCTCTTCGTCCTGCGGCGAGGCCTGGTCGAGATCGTGAGGCGGGGTAGCGAGGGCAAGGAGGTTCCCCTCGCCACGCTGGAGCCGCCCGCCTCCTTCGAGGAGTCGGCGGCCCTTGGAATGGAGTCGATTCGTTGGTTCTCGGCCCGGGCGCGCGGCCCGGTCTCGGCGCTGGCACTCGGGAAAGCCGACCTGGACGCGCTCAGTGTCAACTTCCCGCTACCGGCGAACAAAGTGCTCATGCGGTTGGCCGGCATCATGGCCATCCGACTCCAGATCCTCCTCGAGACGCAGTACCCCAAGGAGTCAGAGGAGCTTCAGGAGGCCGACCAGTGACCCTCGCCAACCGCTCCAGCCGGGCGGGAATGGTCATCACGTCTCTCGTCACCGGCGCCGGAGTGGTTCTGGGAGCGTTCCTTGTGTGGGGACTCCGGAGCCTGATCGTGCCCGGTGCGGTCGGTGGTCTGCTGGCGTACATCGTTCGCCCCCTCGTCGCTCGCCTGGAGCGCTTTCGGGTCCCGCGAGGCGTGGCGATCGGGTTGCTCCTGCTCGTGTTCGGACTGGCCGCGCTCTTCATCGTGAACCGGATGCGCGCCGTCATGCCGAGCGACACCGGGATGCTCGAGCTGAGGAGCCGCGCGCTCTATACGTTGAACCAGCGCTACCAAGCCCTGATGGGACTGGATCGGTCGCTGACGCGGGGCAATCAGATCTACCGATGGCTGCACGGCGACCTGGACCCTGTGGTGGATCGGGTCAACCAACTGCTCGCCCTGACGCCGGAAGAGCGTGCCCAGTTTGTCGCCTCGCGGCCGCGTGGCGCCGACGACACGGCGGCCGGATCCGACCGGCTGGTCCACTACGATCGCGCAAACCTGGAGACGCTCAAGACGCGCGCGCGGACAGCGCGCGCTGAGCCGGCTACCAGAAGCGCCGCGCGTCCGCCTGCGGACCCGGCGCCCAGCTCGCTCGCGCAGACCCCGCTCGCCGCGCTGGGCGACATCCTCTCCACCTGGCTCGTGGCGCCGCTGGTGTTTCTTTTCCTGCTTTGGGATACCGGCGAGATCAAGCGCGGCCTGCTCAGGGCCGTCCCCAATCGGCTGTTTGAGCCGGCGCTCACCGTGCTCGCGGATCTCGATCGGGCGCTGGGCGACTACGTGCGCGGCCTCTTCCTCGAGTGCTGCCTGCTCGGCTTGACCGTGGGGCTGTTCCTGACCCTCATCGGTGTGCCTCCCCGATGGACGATCGCGATCGGGATCGTCACGGGAGCGAGCAACGTGGCTCCGTACATGGGCTCCGCGGTGGCAGTGCTGAGCGGGCTGGCCTATGCGCTACTGGCGGAGGACATCCGTCCGCTGCTGCCGATGGTGAGCCCCGAGAACTTCGCGATCTGGGTCATCGTGGCGGTCGTACTCGCCGAGCTGCTCAAGAGCGTGGTCTATGAGCCTGTCGTCTTCGGTGGCGTGGTCAAGCTTCACCCACTCGTCATGGTGATCGGGGTCCTGGGAGGAGCCATCCTGTTTGGCCCGGCCGGGATGCTCCTCGCGATCCCTACCATCACCGTCTTCAAAGTCGTTGTCTCCAGCACCGCCAGGCAGCTCAAAGTCTACGAGCTGATTTGAGGGCAAAGCCAGAAGAAGCCCGTGGTCTGACCCCACTGAGCACGCGCTAGCGGGGAAGCCCGGGTAACGTCGCGGGAGCCACGGGATCGATCCTACCTTTCGTGTTCCCTCGATCACACGCGATCACGCTGGGGGCAGGGGTTCTGGGCTGAAAACGACCGTCTATCTGCACGGCCGA